>Ga0315274_10014723_pt1 | contig 11081 bp, 18 predicted proteins | sample YL17G02_20_MG_FD_203700 | JGI IMG/M metagenome (GOLD analysis project Ga0315274, IMG submission 203700) | Sediment microbial communities from Yellowstone Lake, YNP, Wyoming, USA - YL17G02_20 | ecosystem: Environmental > Aquatic > Freshwater > Lake > Sediment | place: USA: Wyoming | collected...
GGGTGTGGCCTGATATTCATAGTCGTCTTGGCCGAGGGCGGTTGCGTCTCGTGGCACACCCTTCAATTTGGTATCATCTCCGAAAACATAGTCTTTTCTGCTATGGATGACGATGTGGTCTGTCTCTCCGGCCACCTTCAGGAATCCGAGCTGGTCGGGCTGCACGTCTTTGCGCAGCCTATTGTACCCGATCTGGTCCACGATCATGCCGTCCGTGTCGCAGCAGAAGACGTGTTTGCGACCGGCCTTCTGGATGTATCTCCACAGCTTCATCCGTGCGTAGGCCGTGACGTGAGCCGGGAGGGCGACGCAGGAGTTGAAGGACAGCTCGCCCCTCTGCAATTTCCGAACCCAGCCACCGATGGAGACGATGCGGTATTCTTCCCCGGTGACGGTATTGCGGACATATTCGACATAGTAGGCTCCTGGTTGTGCTTCTCGCAGCTTGGTCTCGATGATGTTGTGCTGTCCGAACTTACCATAGAGGGCATTGCCCATCAGCTTGATCAGCGTGGCATAGGTCTGATTTCCCTCTGTCTGGTACTGTTTGCGCATGGTGTGTATCCATTCCGCGTACTTGGTGAAAGCGGGTCGCATCTTGTAGAGCGCGGCGGAGTGGACGTGTGTGATCATGTCGTGGCTCAGGGCATAGAGCAGCTCCGGGGTGGTGAGCACGGTGCGGAAAGAGCCGACCGGCCAGACGTTCTTGCCCTCGTAGCGGATCGGGAAGGCCGGCTCGTGTGTCGTGAGATCCACATCGGCGATGCAGCCCTGGTTCTTGAGCGCCCGGATCAGTTGTGGCAGGGTGCAGGGGTCGAGCACTCGTGAGAGTCCGCAGGGCATGTAGCAATTCTGCATGATGGACACGTACATCTGATTCACGTCGAGCTGGTAGTAGCGCGTGCTATTGAAGCTCCCGACTCTGAACACCTCACAACGGCCGCCGAAATAACTAAGTTCCTCTAGTTCCTGCGCCTGGGGATTGCGGTGGATATAGATAGCGTGGTTGATGAAGCGATGGCGGAAGGCGGCCATGCTCTGGGCGCTGAGCGTTACCCGGAAGGCGCCCAAGTCGTTACGCGCGACGAACTTCAGATACATGAGCACGGCCGTCATGGTTATTTCGGTGTCGGTGCGGCACGAGTTACCCAAGGTCATGGTGAGAGCGGTTTCTGTAGGTGCAGGATCTCGGGGAAGTCCTGTCAACCGGCTCAGCTCGGCCAGGTTGCCGCGGAGGAAGTTGGTGGTAGCGAGGAAGGTGATCTTGCGCCGCGCTTTTCGCCACTCGAATATCTGGGTGGAGTTGTGTTCATACCAGAAGGAGAGCGTCCAGCCGTCCGACTCCAGGGTGAAGAAGGCATCGAGGGAGATCATGGAGTGGAAGACGTTGGCATCGAACACATAGAGGTGGGAGGTATTGTGGCTTTGCAGGTCTAGCCACTGCCAGAAGCTGGCTGGCTCCGTGAAATCGAACCAGAGCAGCGCGTCTCGGTTGAATCCCTCTGTGGTGTCCACGTAGCACGCGCAGCCAGCTTGGAGCGTGGATATCGCCTTCTTGCCCACGATCTTGCTGACCGCTGTCCTGGTGCTCAGCACGACAAAGTGTTCAGGCATGGTGGTTCTCTTGTTCGGCTGCAGGTAGTGGGCCCAATTTGGCGCTGGCATGGGTGTGGCTACCCTTTACGCCAGTACTCCGAGGATACGACGCGCAGGGATTGGTAGGTGGGCATTTCGGGGCATTCGGTCATCACCTCATTCATGTCAGCTCGCAGTGTGCTCATGGTGGGCTTCGATCCATACTCCAGGGTCAGGCCGAACGGCTCGGTCTCGTTGCCGTCTCCGAGCACGCCGACGACGGACATCTTGACGGCGTAGCGCTCGGTGTAATCGGCGCTCTGGGTGAACAACCGTTCGGGTGGGGTGAGGTAATCGGGGAGGCGGGTGGCCTCGTCTCCCCGGTAGAAGACGTTCTGCATCTCGTGAACCGCGTCACGCCAGGTCTGTCTGGTGATGGAGTAGCCCTGCTCGCGCGCCGATTGCCAGGACTTGTCGATGTTGGCGTTGTCGACGACCACCCGTTCGATGTACTGGCGGATCTCGCGAACTTCTGGGCGCAGGAAGATCAGACTGGCGTCTTCGCTCATGAGCTACCTCTTGTTCTTGACGTGATCGCTGAAGGGCACCTGCAGCTGCTTGGCCTTCTCCTGTGCGCTCATCAGCTCGAAGTGATACTCGTGGGAACTGTGGATGATGCTGAAGACCTTCTTGGCCGCTCCGATGTCCCCGGCCACGGCGGTCAGCTCCTCCGGGTAAGTGTAGATCAGGATCGTCGAGTACTTAGCCGGGACGATCTCGTGCAGCTCGATGCCGGTGTTGATGGGCAGGCTCATGGTTGCACCTTGGCCTCGAATAGTTTGCGCTGTTTATCGTTCTCGAATATAGCAACGTGCCACGGGTCGGCGAACGCCTCTTGCACGATCTCGGCAAAGCCCGGCTCGTAATCACGGAACGGCGTTATCGAGTAGCCCGCGACGATCTGCACGCCACAGAGGCGGCATAGCCACAGATCTGCCTTCCAGACTCGGTAAGGACCGCTGGCGCAGTACTCGATGGCGTGTATGCCGTTCTTGTATGGCACGAGCTCCACGTGGCAGCCTGCGCAACTGATGTTCATGGTCTCTGCTCCTTTTTTGGCAGTCCATAACTCTTGGCTAACCGTGCGATCCTGACCAGACTAGCGAAAGGTTCGTCTAGCTGTCGTATATCTCCCGACCGTGCTTGTCCTGATGCCAGCGATCCGCTTCCCGCCTGGATCTGTCTGTCGGCTGGGCGTGCCGCTCGTAGCGTTTGTACTCCTTCTGATCGCACTTCGGGCAGAGTCCCGCTTCCATCCGGCTCCCGCACTCCTTGCACCACTCTGTATCCATGGACGACTTCACCTCCCTTTTCCGCGTCTTCGATTTGGTCGAGCACGGCTACCAGCGCCCCGGCGACGTGGTCGAAACCTGCGGTCTGTAGATCGAAGATCAGGTCGCCCAGACGGTCGATGAATGGGGCGGAAAGCCGGTAGCCGTGTTCGACGATCATTTATGTCTCCTTGGCGACCCACACCGCGCCGTCCTTGTCGAAGGTGGCGTTGATGGGCAGCTTTCCTTCCAGCTTGGCGGTTCTGAGGGCGCGGATGATCGAGCTGCCGCTGGTTCGGAGCACCAGGATCTGGCCGTCCTCGTCCTGGGCGTTGATCAGCGCATAGATGCCGCGCTGTCCTTGACATTCCTCGACATCGACGATCACGATGGGCTTGCCCTTCACCGTGTCGAGCTTCTTGGGCATAAAATCGGATAGGTTGGACATTTTTGTTGCCTCTCCGCCCGTTGTTGGGCTATATCAGGGTTTTGACGTGCTGGATGACATCCAGGATGATCTTGGCTCCGGCGCTGCACTGATGCAGCGGTGCGGATATTTCCGGGTGATCCTTCTCGTACTGCTCGGCGATCTCGAAGAGCTTGACGCCCTCCTTTTCCATCATCGCGCCGACGCGGTCCAGGTGTCGCCGGATGAAGCGGCGGTAGTTATACGCGCCCATCCGGCTCCTTTCCGCTGGTGTTGACCAGGTGGAGCAGGTAGAGCATCTCCTGCACCTTCAGCAGCATCCCTTCCATGGTGGCCATGATGATGTTCGGCCAGTTCGCGGGTGGGAGGGCGGTGTACAAGGCCAGCCTGGTTTGCAGGTTGGTGCGGTCGGCTTCGAGCTTGCGAACCACTTCTTCCAGGGTCATTTGCTCACTCCTCGCCGTGTTCAGAACGGCAGCTCTTGTCCGGTCTTGTCCACTGCGCTGGCCATGGTCATAAAGGTCTTGACCACCTCCACGGCGTCCTGGAAACAGTGCACCTTGGCCAGATACAGATTGGCTACATCGTTTTGTCCTTGGCGATTGTAGAGCGCTTCGAGCTCGGTGTTCATCTTGACCCGGCTCTCCAGGACCTGCATCACGCCGTTCAGGTACAGCATATTGACGTTCATCTCCCTCACCTCTTTTCACTGTCGGCTGTTTTTCAACTGCGCCTTCAGTGTACCACAACGTGACGGATTTGTCAATAGGACAAGCGTGCGAAAAGGGCTATTGTTAAGATACCTTAACAATACACCCGACCGCTATGCTATTTTGGCGTGCTCGGAGGGATGGTCGTCGGAGTCGGGGACTTGGCCAGGGGCGTGACCGGCGGAGAGGGTGGAATGAGCAGCACGGTCATGGCCGCGACCAGGTTCTGTAGGGCGTTCTGGGTGTTTGCTTCCGGGGTGGTCTTCATGACGTCGTATCCTTTCTAGGCCGCTTCCGCAGCCGGGGCGTGTTGTTTTTCCCACAGTTGGCGCAGCCAGAGCACGTAACGCTCGTTATAGCCCAGGTTGCGCAGCTCGTCACAGTAGGTCTCCAGGCCGATGACCTCCCAGCGCATCATCTCTTTCAGCTTGGCCTCGCTGAGCGCGTTGGTCTTGATGTCCTTGTCGAACGCCCACTCGCGTCTCAGTTTCTCTTGCATCTCGCCGGGGATATTGAGCTGGCCAAGCGCAGCCACTGCGCCGTTGTCATCGGTCAGGCCGCCGACGTACAGCGCGCGGATGGCTTTGACCCTGGCCTCGAGGTCGCCTTCGTTGGCCACATAGTCGGCATGGGTCTCCAGGTACTTGGCATCACGAGCGTTGAAGCCAAGGTTGGTGAGGCTCTCCGTGAGCGACGCTTTGGAGATCAATCTCTTGCTGTAGGCGCGCTCCAGGATGGTGGCCATCTCGTTGCGGTAGGTGTTGCGCAGATCGGGCTTCAGCTCCAGGGAGATCTGGAACTGGTTGTAGGCCACCAGCCACTCGATGTCGTCCGCCGCGTACTTGATCTCGCTGAGGTGGGCGCGGTACACGTTCTCGTCAATCGCGCCGTCCCGGAATGCCTTGGACAGCAGCGACTGCGTCAATTCCTTGTACTTGTCCACCTTGTTGCTGCCATCGGGATCCTCGTAGCGGATGGTGAACTCGGTCATGTTCTCGGCCTTCTCGTCGTCATAGCCGAGATCCATGTAGGACTTCTTGACTTCGGCGCGGGTCTTGAGCACCCCCAGGCCGTACATGCGGCGCACGTCCACACGGGTGTAGGGCGAGTAGGACATCTTCATCAGGCGCTCGCGCCAGCCTATCGGGTAGTCGGCGACCTTGAGGAAATCTAGCAGCTCCTCCGGCTTGATGATGTCGCGGTGCATCATCTCGAAGGCCATCTGCGGACTTGGCAGGTTCCAGTGCGCTCGCCAGTAGCGCTTTATCCAGTCTCTCGACATTCCCTGCTTTTCCGCCCACTCGCCAGACAGCTCTGGATAGCCTTCATCGTAGCCCCACTTGGCCGCCGTGGTGTCATCCCAGGCCTCGCGCACGGCCATACTGACGAGCTCGCCGATGGGGGGGATGATCGCCGAGTCAGTCTTGATGATCTTGAGTCCCGTCCCCGCATAGCCAAGATAGCCCATCCTGGTGTCGAAATCTGTCTCGCTGATGGTCTTGCGTCTCCAGGCGGTGATCAGGTCTTGCACATCGAGCGGCCGTCTCGTCAGCTTGAAGACCTCGTCGGCATCGGCCTGGCTCATTCCGCGTTTCGTAAGCTCGCCCGTAAATGCCTCTGGCGTCAGGTCGCCGCGATAGAGCGCCTGGACCATCGTGTTGACATCCAAGCGCTGCCGCGAGATCTCGATCAGCATGTTGATGATGTTATCGTGGTAGCCGTAGAAGTGCAGCATCCCGCGCAACTGTGCGTCCATGTCCGGGCGCCTTTTCAGTAGCTCGATGGCCTCGGCAGGAGATAGCACCTGCGTCGGTAGAGCAGCATTGACCGCATAGGCGACGGGGCGAGTCAGCACATCGACCAAGGATGCACTCGCGCTGGACGCAACACTGGTGGAAAAAGCCCCCAGCAGCGCCGCTCCGGCCTCGTGCTCCGGGTTCCTGATTTTCGTCAGGTACTCCCGATACCAACCAGGTAGATTGGGCAACGATAGCATCTGATCGAGCATCGGCTTGGCATACTCAAGCAGCTCCGGCTCGACCAGCTTCATAAACCTGGTGCCCACCGACGACAAGACGTCGGCCACCAACTCCGCAAAGACCGACGTCAGCTTGTGCACGAGATTGTGCAGATAGTAGTTGATCGCCCCGCCCAGATTGTGCCGGTAGTCGTCACGGCTCGGTTGGGGAGGCACCTCCCAGGGGTGTAGCGTGTCGTTGTACTTGGTCATTACCAGTACTCTCTTTCCACGAGGTCAGCCAACGTCCTGTCCGCCCACTCGATGAAATCGTGGCGATAAGCCGCCAGATAGCTCTCGATGGTCGCCTGCGCCCACAGCACGCCCTCACGGACGGGGTTGCTCCAAAACTCGTGGCGCAGCTTCAGATAGTTCTCGATGACGGCCTGCATTCGCCCCACCGGGTCTGTCAGCCATTGCCACAGCGTGTGGTCTCTCGCGTCCGCCCACGACATGATCTGACCCCAGGGATCGCGCAGGAAGCTCTCGAACCAGTACGACTTCTGATTCAGCCAGTCCACGATCTTGGTGATCGGGTCGCGCAGAAAGGCATCCACCCCAGCTAGAAAATCGCCGATGCGCGCTTGCACCCAACCACGCGGATCGTTCACCAGGTCATTGAGCGTGGGGAAGAAGCTCTCCAGTACCCTCCTGATCAGCATGTCCCAGGAGTTGGCATACCAGGATCCCCAGCTCATCTGGTTGGTGACGAGCAAGCGCACCCAACGCGCCGGGTCGGAGGAGAACTCGGTCCAGCCGCTCCAGACTGCGCGGAGCAGCCCCTGGAGTCCGCCCTCCTCGTATAGGTCGCGCGCCCGCTCTTTGGCAAACCATAGCTCCTTGTCCGCATCGAGAAGCCATTGCACGACGCGGAATAGGATCACGGCGGCCTCTGTGAAGAAGCCGCCGATGTAGTCGAGCATGAACTTGCCCTGGCAGGCTTCGCCGGTCTTGCGGAACTCTTGCGCCACGTCGAGCAGCGCATTCGCGGCGTGCGCCACGATCCAGCCACCATCCCAGTAAGGATAGTCGCGGATGGCCATGGCTTATCTCGCAGCCGAGGTGGTATCCGGCAGCATGGTGATCTCCGGCTCCCGACCGCCGTATTTCTCGAAGACCTCTTTCAGCGCCGTGGCCAGCTCTTCCATCTTGGACATGTCCGCCCAGACGAGCTCGCCCCTGACGATGATGCGATACTTTCTATCCGTTGGCATTTCTGTCTCCTCCCCTGACCGCTACGATTGTGTTGCTCAGGGTCTTGATGCTGTCCCGATAGGCCGAAGTCGCCGCTGTCCCGGTCTTGGAGCCGAAATAGAACCCCAGCGCCAGGATCGTCAGACTGTGTAGCCCGTCAGGGATGGCGATACCCTGCACTGCCAGCGCGATATAGGCCAACACCAGCGCCAGCGTAACGATGGCCTGCACGATCACCGACTCGCGCAGTAACTCCCAAAAGGTCCCCATGTTCACGTTTCCTCCTTTCTCTGATTATAGTGGTTCGTTTTGTGTGAGAATCAGACCTAGCAAATACGCCTCCGCGTTCGTCAGCGCGGGAGAGCGCGCTCGAAAATTGATGTCCACGCCATCGGGAGACGCCGTGGGCGCCACGAAAGGATGCACGGCCGTCAGCAGGTACGTGCTGTTGTTGAAGACGAGGCGGCCGTAACGCTGGTTACCCAGGTCCAGCACCAGCTTCAGGCTCTGCATCCAGCGCACATCGGGCACGTAGCAAGTATGCACACCGACTTGCTCCCACGCGCCAGCGTCATTGTAAGCCAGCACTTCCCCAGTGGCAAAGACCACGTCCGCCCAGTAGAGATAACTCAGCCCGCCAACCTGCACCGGCAGCAGGATCGAGAGACTCTTGCACGTGTTCTTGATCGAGTAGAGGAACTCTGCGCCGAAGCTGGTGGTCTGTCCGACCACCATCGCGAAATACACCGCCGCGTAGCTGTCCTCCACGTTCGGCGCTTTCATGAATAGGCTGACCCCGGAATTGAGCGCCATGTCGTTACAGAGGAGCTGCGCGATAGCCCCGGAGCTGTCATAGGCGTTCAGCATCCCGAACCCGCCAGAGAAATCGTGCCAGTAGACCACGTCGCCGCGCCGGTCGAAGCTCGGCACCGCCCCGAGCCGGATCGCCAACTCGGAGAGATCCAGGCTCTTGGAGACGTTCGACTGCGTCTCTACATCGCTATCATCCGGCATCCCGTGCGCCATGTTCGCTCGCTCCGTTAGACCTTGGGCATCGTGTAGCCAAAGAGGCTCAACCGCAATACCGCCCCGTTGGCCGCCGTCTCTGCGGTGAAGCGCAGCCACGACGTCGGAGGCATATAGAGGTTGGCGGTCAACCACTGCGGCACGTTGGTCGTCACCGTGGCATTGTAGTAGAGAGGATAGGTCACGGCGCCGATCATGTAGTACAGCCTCCAGGCCGCTCCCGTGCCGGACTGATTGACGAACGTGACGTGTGTGATCACCCAGGTCGTATCCGCAGGCACCACGTTGCTGTCCACATACTTCTGCCCCGCCGTGGCCGTGAACGTGGTCGAGTCAGCCAGCTCGGTGATCCCGTCCATCCAACGATAGCGCATCCGCCCATTCGCATACACCAGCGGCTGTACCTGGTTCGCGCCGGCATCTTTTGCCGTGACGCCGATCGGATTCGGCATACCACTGGCAAGCACCACCATCAGCTTACCAGCGCCATCCGCGACCACCGGCCACCAGTTGACGCCGTCGTAGGCATACATGTGACCCTCGCCGCCGCCGCCAGACAACACGTCCACCTGCAGGTGCCCGCTGGCATCGATCTTGAAGGGCCTGAAATTAGTGCCGTCGTACCCCAGGGCGGTCAGTATCTTCCCGATGATCGGTCCGATGATGCTCGTCATAAGCTACCCCATGATCTCCCTGGCCAGCGCCTCTGCCTGACTGGATAAACTTGGCCGCATCACGCTGACCGCAACCCACAAACGGTGTAAGTAGGTGTCGTCTAAGTTGTACGCCTCGATGGTCACCGTGTAGGGCACGTCACTCAGCTCGTGCCACTCGTCCCACGCCATCTCGTGGATCCCCGATATGAACCAGGCCGTGGGATCGCTCGGCCATAACTGCCTGCTCTCCCTCATGATGCGACAGCCACACAGCCGCCCCGTGCCGAACCGCCAACGCACCCAGACCCGCTTGATCACGCCGGCGCACAACTGCAACTCCGCGGCGAGAGGAGCTTCCGCCGTCGTGTTGGCCGGAACCTGGATCTGCAACGAGTACAGCATACACTTGCCCTCTAGCCCTCATCGGGTACTATCATATAGACCTTGGTCATGTTCAGCCGGTACCCGCTCGACATCGCGTTCTGCCCAGTTACCTGCACCTTGAGCAGCGACCACCCCGAACACGGCATCGTGAATAACACCGGATAGATGATGTTGTAGGCCGTGGCCACCGCGTACCAGTCCTGATCGCTGGCAATCACTACCCCGTCGAGAGTCCAGGACACCATGCCCGCATTTGCCGCCATGACACCCAGGATGTAGAGGTAGTAATCCCCTGCCCCCAGGAACACGTACTTTTGCATGTAGGCGCCCGGCGTAGCTCTGTTCAATACCCAGAAGATCGAATGGTTCTGCGAGCCCGTCCTGGTGGCGGAAAAGGTGTCATAGTCGAACGCCCAGAACTCGTCCGCAAACGCTGTCCAGTTCCGCGGATAGCGGGGCGCTCCCAACCGCGGCATTAAACACCATTCCCCGGCGCCTGGTACCAGCCGGTCGCATAGACCAGTAGATCGTCTCCGCCCGTCAGCCCGGTGAGCGTCACCGCCAGCCGCTCCCCCTCGCTGACGTAGAACGGCACGTCGTACCAGTAGAGCTTAGCCGCCGTCAGCGTGTCCTCCTCGGCAATGTCCACCTGCCGACCTCCAGCGCGGATAGCCACCGTCATGCGCGTGGTCGCGGAGGTCTTGTTCCTGAACGACACGTGCTGCACACAGTACAGATAACCAGGCTTGACCAGCTCGGACAATAGCTCGTCCGCCGCCGCAGCCGCATCTTTCCCCAGAATCCACGAGAAAGGCGTCTTTTTAACAGCCATCTCCGACTCCTCGCGGGTTTAGCCCCGCACCAACTGACTCGTCACCACACCGCACACGCCAGATACAGAGCCTTGCGTCAACTCCAGACGCACCGACTTGTAGCTGGGCGCAGGCAGATAGTCCTCGACAACTTCGGGACTGCCGAAAGGCAGATTCCACGCGCCGTAAGGCAGATACCCGGTCACGACCGCCGACACGTTGCGGCTCGCCACGGACGCCACACCAGCGACATAGATACTCGCCGTGCCTTGCCCATAGCCGACATGGAACAGACCCGCCACGCAGTCGTTGGTATCCTCAACCACCACGGCTGGGCGCTCTTCACGCTTCAAGATGGTATAGTACGTGTCACCATTCTTGACATGGAAGTCATGCGCATAGTTGAAAAGCGGCGATCCGAACGGATAGCAACTCATCAACTCGCTCATCTTGATCTGCACAGGCACGAACTTGTCCGCGTCACACGTCACCTTGATGTCGGTGAGCAGCGCATCGAGATACGTCGCCGCCTTCTTTGCCCGGACCAGTATCCCCTTGTAGGGATAGTCCACCGGCAGATCGATATAGACAACGCCGGACGCAGCCGAGGTGAAAGCATAGATCTGCTTGTGCAGCAGATACCCCTGCGGCGCCCCACCGCCTTCCTGCAAGTCGGCGAAAATCGTGACGTAAGCCGTGCCGGTCACAAAACCGGTCGCGCCCACCGCCCTGACATTCGCCATGTTCCACTTCAGACGTACCTGCAAGTTGGTAAACCTGGTCGGGTCAACCGCATACTGGGGATCAAAGAAACGACGCCCGAAGAAAATCGGGATCGCGATCACCGGTATGTCCGTCGGCCACTCGGAAAAGTTGTGGTAAGGGAACTTGCCAAGCGTGTAGCACGCCAGCGCGAACGCCTCTACTCCAGACATCGAGCAGATCACCT
>Ga0315274_10014724_pt1 | contig 11081 bp, 12 predicted proteins | sample YL17G02_20_MG_FD_203700 | JGI IMG/M metagenome (GOLD analysis project Ga0315274, IMG submission 203700) | Sediment microbial communities from Yellowstone Lake, YNP, Wyoming, USA - YL17G02_20 | ecosystem: Environmental > Aquatic > Freshwater > Lake > Sediment | place: USA: Wyoming | collected...
TGATTGTTCTGGTGGCGGGCCGCGTTGCATTCGAGACGCCGGCGAAAATGTTGTCCGCAGAGCAGCTGCGCGAGATCTACAGCAGGTGCGTTGAGGGGCACGCATGAGCTTTTGGCGAGCAATGCTGGCCATCCTCGTCAAAGACATCACCGTCGAACTGCGCAGCAGGGAGACCTTCAGCGCCATGCTGGTCTTTGCGCTGCTCATTGCCGTGGTGTTCAGTTTCGCCCTCGAGCTTCGCGTCGACAATGCGCGTCAGCTGGCGCCGGGCATCCTTTGGGTGGCCATCGCCTTTTCGGGCGTTCTCGGCATCAATCGTTCCTTCCTCCTGGAACGGGAGGGAGCATGCATAGAGGGCCTCATGCTGAGCCCGCAGGACCGCAGCGTCATCTATGTCGGCAAGGTGTTGGCAAGTGTTCTGTTCATGCTCCTTGCCGAGGCTGTCCTCCTGCCCGTCCTGGCCGTGCTGTTCGACGTGCCCATTCTAAGCCCGAGCCTGTGGGTCATCCTCTTGCTCGGGACGCTGGGACTGGCGGTAGTGGGCACCCTGTTCGCCGCAATGACGGTCAGCACACGCGCGCGCGACATCATGCTGCCGCTGCTGCTCTTCCCGGTGGTTGTCCCGGTGATTATCGCTGCGACCAAATCCACCGGCCTGATTCTTGACGGACGGCCTCTGGCGGAGGCCTTTGTCTGGATGCGTTTGATGTCGGCCTTTGACATTGTCTTTATGGTGATTGCAGTTCTGGGGTTTGAGTATGTGGTCGAGGAGTGAGCTGTGACCAAGGGTGCTAACCGCTGGCAGTACATTTTGACTGGGCTGGCTGCCCTGGCCATGGTGGTCAGCCTGTGCCTAGTGTTTGCCTATGTGCCTACTGAGCGCGTCATGGGGCCTGTGCAGCGCATCTTCTATTTCCACGTGCCTGTTGCCTGGGTGGCCTTCTTGGCCTTCCTGGTCGCCTGCGCAGCCGGCTTGGGCTACCTTGTGCGTCGGGAGCTGTCTTGCGACGCCCTGCAGATCGCCTCTGCAGAGATCGGCGTCGTCTTCAGCGCTACTGTCTTGATGACAGGCTCGCTCTGGGCCAGACCGATCTGGAACACCTGGTGGACATGGGATCCCCGTCTCACCACGACCCTGATCATGTGGCTCTACTACGCAGCGTCCTTGATGCTGCGCAACGCAGCGGAAGGCGAAGAGCGCAAGGCCCGCTTCAGCGCACTTTTGAATATCATCGGGTTTGTAAACGTGCCGATTGTCTTTCTTACCATCCGACTGTGGCGGACCATCCATCCCGTTCTCTTCACCAGCGAAGGCTTTGGCCTGGAACCGCGCATGTTGGTGACCCTGATGGTCTGCTTGGCGAGCTTCACCCTGCTATTCGCCTGCTTGGTTGGCATTCGAATCCGGGCAGAGCGTCTGGCCAGGGAGGTGAGGAATCTCCAACGGCACACCCTCGCCCGAGCGGACGAGTGGAAAGGGGGCTTACGGTGAGCAATCTTGGATACTTTCTCGCGGCGTTCCTGGTCATCTGGGCCACAGTCTTCGCCTACGTCTATGGCATAGCCCGACGGCAGCGCAACCTGGAGCAGGAAGTGAGGGCTCTGCGGGAGGTCATGGAAAGGGACCAGCCGAAGAGTTGACGCAGACGCCTGACAGACTACCTGTCTCCGATTGGCAATGGGCGGGCAAGTCCACAGTGGATCGCCATTTGACTCCGTGGGTCACAGCTTTTCTCAATCGCGTTGTGCGCCTCATTGTGTTGCACTGGTTGATGGTGGTCAACTCTGTCGTTGCCGTGTATGCCCTTTTGCCAGTTGTCGCTCCAGTGCTCATGGCGACCGGCCACCCCGGCCTGGGACGTCTCCTCCACACGCTCTACGGGCTGACCTGCCACCAGTTGCCTGAGCGCTCCTTCTTTCTGCTGGGTTCGCGTCTTACCTACACTCTGCGTCAACTGCAGGAACTACTCGGTCCTGCAGTTCCACTGCGCTACCCCGGAGATGCCATCGTTGGCTACAAGGTGGTCGTCTGTGAGCGGGACGTCGCCACGTACCTGGCCTTTCTAGCCGCCGGTATGGCATTTGCTTTGATTCGTCATCGTCTGCGACCGCTGCCCCTGCGAGCATTCCTAATGCTTTGCCTCCCGATGGCCGTTGATGGGCTTGGCCAGCTCGTAGGCTTGTGGGAGAGCACATGGTGGAGCCGCGTGGCCACCGGCACGCTGTTTTCCGTCGCCTGTGTATGGTTGGCCTACCCAAAGATCGAGTCCGCGATGAGGGAAGTGCGCACAACGCTCGATGCTGGGGCGCGGCGCCTCTAGGGGAGAGTTTGCCAGGAATCCGACAACCCTTGCATGACCAGAGCCACCCTCGTCAGGGTGGCTCTGGTTGTTTGAGCAGCCTCCAGCGGTATCAGCACCCTCTCGTTCGACGCCGCTTCCCGGACGTACCTCTGCCTGTCGAGCGCGTTGTTTGCTGAGAGCCGCACTACGGGCCGCACAAGCTAGGGCACCTGACGGTCTGAAACCTCCCGAGGGCAACGTGCACTGAAGTCAAAGGGCAGCTCGCACAGACGCCGAAGCCACCCTTCGCCTGCCGGAGACGACCGTCCGCCCGGGTTGGGGATGGGACTCAGGCTGACAAGTGTGGAGTCTCTCCGCAGAGCGTCTTCCGGCACTCATCAGTATATGCTGGGTTGCATGATGGTTCAGTAAAGCCGCCATGAATGGGACGTGAATGTGCCTCAAGCATGCTGCTCTTCAATCTGGGCCACGTTTGTCCTTGGCGGTCGCTGAACTGCACAGTGGAGGGTGGCTGGTACGATTGTTGTGCAGCGCGAAGACCCGTATAATGTGGCAACCGTTCACAGCGAGGTAAGGGCTCAGGTGGACACAATTCTGGTAGTGGACGATGACCGACACATCGCGGAGTTGGCCCGCCTATACCTAAGCGGCGAGGGCTACGCTGTCATCCGAGCACAGGACGGTGAGGAGGCGTTAAAGCTTGCTCAGCAGCGCAGCCCGAATCTGCTGCTGCTCGATATTATGCTACCAAAGCTGGATGGGTGGGAGGTCTGCCGCCGCCTGCGACGCGCCGGAAACCAGGTTCCTATCATCATGCTCACCGCCCGCGGCGACGATGTTGACAGAATCGTTGGGCTTGAGTTGGGGGCCGATGACTATGTGGTGAAGCCGTTTAACCCGCGGGAACTGGTTGCCCGGGTAAAAGCTGTCTTGCGGCGCACTGAGGGTGAAGCTCCCTCGGAAAAGGTGCTGCGAGTAGGCCGTCTGGAGATCTACCCCGAACGCCGCGAAGCGCGCGTTGCCGGGCGCGAGCTCAGTCTGCGGGCCAAGGAATTCGACCTACTGTCTGCGTTTGCGGAGCGGCCGGGCTTTGTGTTCAGCCGAGAGCGGCTGCTCGAACATGTCTGGGGGTTTGACTTTACAGGCGAAACCCGGACAGTAGATGTGCACGTCGCTCGCCTGCGCGACAAACTGGCGGACAACGGCGTGATGATCGTCACAGTCTGGAACGTCGGCTACAAGCTGGTCGAGGAGTAGGCCAAGTGTTTTCGAGCATCCGCGCGAAGCTGGCCCTGTCGTACGCTCTGACCGTCCTTCTATGCTTGTTGCTGGCGGGACTCGCGGCAGTGGTACTGGTCCAGCGCTACCAGCGCGACATCGTCCTGGCAGATCGTCGCGTCGTCGCTGCCACACTGGCGCGGATCGCCCAGAGCTCCTTGCTTTCAAAGCTATCTCTCCCGGACGCGCAGTCGCGCCTGACACAGGAAGCGCGGCGCCTCGAAATGCGTGCTCTGCTAGTAGCAAGCGACGGACTGATTCTCGTAGACACCGCTGAGAACTCGGCGCTGGTTGACCGGCGGGTGCAGTTTCCCATCGAGCGGCTCGTGGGCTCCAGGCAAGTGACGACGGTGCTCCGCGCCCTGGAGCTGATTGAGGGCCGCCAATACTTGATCATCACAGTGTTAGCGGCTCCACAGGGCCAAACGCCGGATGACTCATCGCCACGCTACCTCATCCTGGTTGTGCCCGAGCGCGACCTGGAACCCGCTTGGCGGCAGTTGGCCCGGCCGTTGGCCCTTGCCGGCGTACTGTCACTGATCGTTGCGATCATCGCCGCCATCCTGCTTTCGCGTTCCATCACACGGCCGTTGCTGGCCATGACTCTAGCCGCCGAGGAAATCGCCCGGGGCAAGTACGAGCACGAGATTCCCAGCACGGGCCAAGACGAGGTGGCGCGCCTTGCACAGAGCTTCAATCACATGGTACGAGAGGTCGAACGCAGTCGACGAGTACAGCGCGACTTTCTGGCCAACGTGTCCCACGACCTGAAGACTCCCCTCACTTCGATTCAAGGCTTCTCACAGGCCATCCTGGACGGTGCAGTACACGACGAAGAGGGCTATCGCCGGGCTGCACAGATCATCCTCGAGGAGTCCACGCGAATGGGTGACTTGGTGCAAAACCTGCTCGACCTGGCGCGTCTGGAAGCCGGGGGAGAGGTGCAGCGGACCGAGACCGTTGCCATCGATGAACTGATCCGCCGCTGTGTGGATAGATTTGCGCCGCTCGCATCGGCCGCACACTTGGACCTGCGCATCAATGTGTCCGGGGCGCTGCCACCCGTCTCGGGCGACGGTGCGCGCCTGGAGCAGACCGTCTCCAATCTGTTGGACAATGCCATCAAGTTCACTCCGCCAGGGGGGCACATAGAGGTGGCTGCTCGCGCCTTTGAAGTGTGTGGTAGACGGGTGGATCCGGCAGCCATCCTGCGTGCGCTACCTGCCATAGAAGGCCTGTCCGATGGCTGGTGGGTGGTTATCGAGGTTGCAGACGATGGTGCGGGCATCTCTCCGGAGGACCTGCCCAGCATATTCGAGCGTTTTTACCGGGCGGACAAGTCGCGCGCCGGAACCAAGGGTGCGGGCCTTGGCCTGTCCATCGCAAAGGGGATCGTGGAAGCGCACGGCGGACGCATTCACGTATGCAGCCAGACAGGCAAGGGAACCCGTCTTGTTGTCTACCTGCCCGTGCCCAGGGCTCTCGTGGGCCCCTGAGCAGCCTAAGCCGAATCTCGCGGAAAAAGAGGGAGCCCCTGCAGAGAGGGGCTCCCCTTTCACGTTTGGTCTAGCACTCTGACGTTTGGTCTAGTACTCTGGCATCGGAGGCTGCGAAGTCTCCTTCTTCTCTGGAATGTCCGTGATCAACGCCTCGGTGGTCAGGATCATGGCAGCGATAGAGGCTGCGTTCTCAACCGCAGAGCGGGTCACCTTGACCGGGTCTATAATGCCGGCTTGGTACATGTCCTTGAACTCACCCGACATTACCTCGTACGCGATGTTCAGATTCTTCTTTGCCTTCTGTTGACGTCGCGCCTCTTCGATGATGACGTTTCCGTCCTTGCCCGCATTCTCGGCGATCATACGCATCGGGGCTTCGAGGGACGCGCGCACGATGGCAATGCCCGTGTTCTCGTCTGTAAGATCCATCTTGACGCCGTCCAGGGCCGCCATCGCATTGATGAGGGCAATGCCACCGCCCGGCACTGTACCTTCCTCGACCGCAGCGCGAGTGGCCGACAGAGCATCCTCGACGCGGTGCTTCTTTTCCTTCAGCTCCACTTCGGTGGCAGCGCCGACGCGGATGACCGCGACGCCACTGACCAGCTTGGCCAGACGCTCCTGCAGTTTCTCCTTGTCATAGTCGGAGGTCGTGGTCTCGATCTGAGCCTTGATCTGCTCGACGCGCCCCTTGATCTCCTTCTCGTCACCGCGGCCGTCAACGATGGTGGTATCGTCCTTGGTAGAGACGATCTTGCCAGCCCTACCCAGATCGTTGAGCGTGGTGGTCTCGAGCTTGCGGCCCATCTCCTCAGTGATGACCTCGCCCTTTGTGAGGATCGCGATGTCACGCAGCATTTCCTTGCGGCGATCGCCAAAGCCAGGCGCCTTGATGGCGACACAATTGAGCATGCCGCGCAGCTTGTTCAGCACCAGAGTGGCCAGTGCCTCACCCTCGACGTCTTCGGCAATGACCAGCAATTCGCGCTTGCCGATCTGAACCAGCTTCTCGAGGACGGGCACAATGTCGGTCACGGCCGAGATCTTCTTGTCCGTGATCAGGATGTAAGGATCCTCGAGCACTGCTTCCATGCGCTCGGGGTTGGTGACAAAGTACGCGGAGATGTAGCCGCGATCAAGTTGCATACCCTCGACGTACTCGGTCTCGAACTCAAGTCCCTTAGATTCCTCAACCGTGATGACGCCATCTTTGCCCACCTTGTCCATCACGTCGGCGATCAGATTGCCAATCTTCATGTCCGCGGCCGAAACGGCAGCCACGTGCGCGATGTCCTCCTTGGTCTTGACCTCGCGGGACATCTTCTTGATTGCCTCAACGATCAAGTCAGTCGCCTTCGCAATGCCGCGCTTGATCAACATGGGGTTAGCGCCGGCCGTGACGTTCTTGAGACCTTCGGTCACGATCATCTGCGCCAGCAATGTCGCGGTTGTGGTGCCATCGCCGGCCACATCGTTGGTCTTGGTGGCCGCTTCCTTCAGCAGCTGGGCGCCCATGTTCTCATAGGGGTCCTTGAGCTCGATTTCCTTGGCTACCGTCACCCCGTCGTGGGTGATCGTGGGCGCACCGAACCTCTTGTCCAGAGCCACGTTGCGGCCCTTGGGTCCCAATGTAGCGATCACGGCAGTCGACAGGATATCCACGCCTGCCTTCAGTCGACGCCGCGCTTCTTCCCCAAAGACTAACTGCTTAGCCATTCCTGTTCCTCCTTGACTAGAAGTTGTTCAAACTGCTCGCTGCTACTTCAAGACAGCGAGGATGTCCTTCTCGCTCAAAATCAGGTACTTCTTGTCGTCGCGCTTTAGCTCCGTGCCAGCGTACTTGGCATAAAGAACGCGGTCCTTGGCCTTGACCTCCATGGGGGCGCGCTTGCCGTCGTCCTGCAGACGGCCAGGGCCAACGGCCAGGACCAGCCCTTCCTGGGGCTTTTCCTTGGCTGTCTCCGGAAGCACGATGCCGCTTGCAGTAACCTCTTCCTTATCCAGAGGCTCTACCAGCACGCGGTCTGCCAAAGGCTTGATGTTCTTAACCACACTCACCATTTGCACAACCTCCTACAGTAGTTTTGTCCACCTCTTAGCACTCTCACGCCTAGAGTGCTAACCAGACGCATATGATAGCCAGTTGCTTTCAAAAGTCAAATCCACCTTGGAGCCTTCGCATGAACAGTTCTGGCGCCGCAGGGTTGCCCGTTTCGCGTTTCGAGATATAATAGGACTGCCTTCTGGGCCGCCCAAAGACTCAACTTATCCCCGCACGAGGTAGATGCATGCGCAATAGCCGCCGAGACGCGTTTTCCGCGCTGGTCCTGGTCGCTCTTCTGGTTGCGTGCGGCAGGCAGCCGGCGACCACTGAGCCAACGATGTCCGTGCCCGGTTCAACCGTCAGCACTGCAGCCGCGCCAACCGCGCCCGCGAATCCGCCTCCCGCCACGGAAACGACGCCCGCCGCCATCCAGACGGCCTTGGCCCCACTGGCTACCATGACCGCTCCCGCTGATGCCGTTGCCCTCGTGAACGGCCAGCCGATTCCATTGACGGACTTTGAGGCGCAGGTTAACCAGGCTATTGACTATCTGAAGCAGCAGCAAGGCTTCGATCCCGAGTCGCCCGAGGGCCAGGCGGCTGTCGCTCAGGTACGCCAGCAGGTGTTGAGCTGGATGATCGACCAGACAGTAGTCGAACTTGCTGCGGCCCGCAAGGGGGTTTCTGTCTCTGACGACAACGTGGAGCAGGAAATCGCGCGCTTGATTGGGGACGACGCGACCAAGTTCGAGGAATGGCTGAGAGCCAATGGGCTCACTCGCGAGGGCTTCAAGGTCCAACTCAAGCGCGAGCTGCTTGGCGCGGCGTTGCAGGAGCACATCGTGGGTGCCCTGCCCACCACGGTCGAACAGGCCCACGCCCGACACATTCTGCTGCCTACCGAAGCTGACGCGATGAGCATTCTCCTCAAGCTGCGCGCGGGTGAGGACTTTGGCACTCTGGCCAGGCAGAACTCCCAGGACAAGGCCAGCAGCGAGGCGGACGGAGACCTGGGGTTCTTCCCGCGTGGTGTGATGCCTGTTGAGATCGAAGCAGTGGCTTTCGCGCTGGATCCTGGGCAGATCAGCGGAATCGTGGAGACCGACTTCGGCTATCACATCATTCAGGTCGTTGAGAGGGATCCCGCACGCCAGGTACCCGACGAGATGATGGCGACATGGCGCCAGCAGGCCTTCCTCAGATGGCTGGAGGCGGAAAGGTCCGTGGCCAAGATTCGCTACCTTATTCCACTACAGTAGCGCGGGGAGCAAGCCCGATGCCCAAGTTCGCAATCACTGGCAAAGGCGGGGTGGGCAAGACCACCCTTGCCGCGCTGCTCGCCTTCATCTACGCCGGCGAGGGCAGCAAGGTCCTCGCAATAGACGCAGACCCGGACGCCAATCTGGCTGCGGCGCTCGGCATCCCGCGTAAGGTGACTGACGAGATCACTCCAATCGCGGAAATGGGAGACCTCATCGAGGAGCGCACCGGCGCGCGCCCGGGGCAAAGCGGTGGTTTCTTTTCGCTCAATCCCAGGGTGGACGATATCCCCGATCGTTTCTCCGCCCTGCACCGTGGCATACGACTGCTCGTACTGGGGACGGTGCAGCATGGAGGTGGAGGCTGCATCTGTCCCGAGAGTGCGCTCTTGAAGAACCTCGTCCGGCATCTATTCGCCGGCCGTTCCGAAGTCATCATCCTCGATATGGAGGCCGGCCTTGAACACCTGGGGCGCGGCACTGCCGGTGCGGTAGACGCGTTCATCGTCGTGGTCGAACCTGGGCAGCGCAGTTTGCAGACTGCACGGGCTGTCAAGCGCCTGGCTGCAGACATCGGGATTCGTCAGGTATATGTTGTCGGCAACAAGGTGCGCAGCCAGCGAGATAGGGAGTTCATCCTCGCGTCCCTCCCTGGCGAGAGCGTGCTGGGTTTCCTCCCGTTCAGTGAGAAGGCTATCGAGGCCGACATCAGCGGAGCTGCCGTCTTCGACAGCGACCCGCACCTTGTGGCAGAGGCCAAGAGAATTCGGGACCAACTACCCATCCGGTGACCGGTCCTTTTCAAGGGGACTGCATGGAAATCGTCTGGTATGGACACTCGTGCTTTCGCATGAAGACCCGGGGCGCGATCGTTGTGACCGATCCGTGTGGCAAGGAGGTAGGCTACAGCGTTCCGCGCATGCGGGCGGACATCGTCACAATAAGCCATGACCACCCCGACTATAACAACTGCAGTCTGGTGCAGGGCGATCCCAAGATCATAGACGGCCCAGGTGAGTACGAGATCAAGGGCGTCTTCATCACAGGCATCGCCACGCCTCTCAAGAAGATCAAGGGGCCCATGCGCCCGCGTAACACGGTATTCTTGTTCGACTTTGACGGGTTGAGCGTCTGTCACCTCGGGAGCCTTGACCACGTGCCTTCGGGCGCGCAGGTGGAACGCCTCAGCGACATTGCCGTGCTGCTCGTTCCCGTGGGAGCTTTCAGTACCATCAACGCCAATCAGGCAGCCGAGATTATCGGCATGCTTGAACCCAGGATTGTGGTTCCCATGCACTACAAGACCAAGGCGACGAAGCGAAAACTCGATCCAGTCACGCAGTTCATCCGCGAAATGGGCCTGCCCGAGGCGACCCCACGCGACAGCTTGGATGTTGACAAGAGCAACCTACCGGCGGACACTCAGATCGTCGTGCTGAACTACAAGCAGTGAGGACGGAGGCAGACAGATGACAAGTCCAAATGGTCAGCGCGTGCTTCTTCGCTGCACAGCTCTCCTCCTGTTCGTGTTTCTTGCCGCATGCGGCGGCGCCACTCCGGCGGCCACCCCAGGAGGTGACGCGCAGTCACACCTGGATCAGGGTCGCCAATACATGGAGCAGGGCAAGCTCAGTGAGGCAGTCACCGAATTTCAGACCGCAGTCCAAATCGATTCCAACTCCGTGGAAGCCCACTTTCGCCTGGGCAGCGCCTACATTGACCAGGGTAAGCCCGACGTGGCCGTTCAGGAGTTGCAGAAGGCGATAGCACTGGATGCAGAGAACGCCGACGCCCTCCATAACCTGGGCGCCGCGTACTATCAACTGGCTCAATTCGACAGAGCTGAGGCCGAGCTCGGACGCGCTCTGCGCCTGCATCCGAATGATGCTGACACCCACTATATGCTGGGCGCAACTTACGTGCAGCAATCAAAGCTCGACGCGGGGATTTCCGAATTCTTGGAGGCGTTGCGCCTGAACCCCGACCTGGCCGAGCCCTATTTCGGCCTTGGCAACGCCTACAAATTGCAGGGCAAGAAAGCGGAAGCCATCGCAGCCCTTGAGAAGTTCCTGACTGTAAACAAGGATGCGCAACTGAAGCAGCTTTCAGACTCACTCCTGACCGAGCTGAAAGGTCAATAGCCTGCACTGGTCAGGTTGCCAGGAGCATCGATGCATCGCAAGGTCGTACTGGAAAGCGGACTGCGAATTCTTACCACTTCCATGCCGCACACACGCTCCGTGGCGGTAGGCATCTACACCGGCGTTGGCTCGCGCTACGAAACAAGCGCAGAGGGTGGGATATCCCACTTTGTCGAGCACATGCTGTTCAAGGGCACCGAACGCCGGCCCACCGCGCAACGGATTGCCGAGGAAGTTGAAGGTCTCGGCGGAGAGCTCAATGCCTCGACAAGCGACGAAGTGACCACCTACTGGGCAAAGGTGGCTGATCAGCACTTGCCCATCGCGCTGGACGTCCTGTTGGACATGTTTCGGCACTCCACATTCGCGGCGCAGGAAGTGGAGAAGGAGCGCCAGGTCATTATCCAGGAGATCTGCCGCGAGATGGACACACCTGAGGCGTGGGTCCATAGACTGATCAAGCAGATGATCTGGCCCAATCACCCCATCGGCCGTGACACAGCCGGTACCAAGGAGTCAGTGTCTGCCATCAGCCGCCGGAATATGCTGGACTATGTC
>Ga0315274_10014727_pt1 | contig 11080 bp, 7 predicted proteins | sample YL17G02_20_MG_FD_203700 | JGI IMG/M metagenome (GOLD analysis project Ga0315274, IMG submission 203700) | Sediment microbial communities from Yellowstone Lake, YNP, Wyoming, USA - YL17G02_20 | ecosystem: Environmental > Aquatic > Freshwater > Lake > Sediment | place: USA: Wyoming | collected...
GCGAAAGGCCATTCTTTGAGGGACTTGCAATGTTGAGTTTTATCCCTTGAACCCTTGAACCCTCGGCCCCTTGACCCCTGTCTTCTATTCCGCTCTGGGCGTTGATCGTGAAGGAGGCCGGAGTCGTTGCGGAAGCGCTGTCCGGTGCGGCGGTGGCCTTGTAACGGATGTAGCAGTTCGTGGAGTTCACCCCGGTGGGAACCCGCCACTGGTAGCGCCCGTTGTCCCGGAGGGTATCCGCGATCAGGGTCCAGGGCCCCCCGGTCCCGGTCGTGGACAACTCTAAACGGATCCTTGCCGTCCGTCCGGAGGGCACGGCGCAGAGCCAGTCTATGAAGCGGATGGAACCGCCGAAGAATTTTTCTCCCCCCCTGGGGAACACGTGCCGGATAGTGAGGCTTGAGACCGTGGAGGATTCCTTGAACACATGGGCCCGGTTGCGGACCGTGGTCTGCTCCGAGACCAGGGCGAGGTCCGGGTAGCCGTTGTGGTCCACGTCCCCGCCGGCCCGGAAGGCCGAGAAGTACCCCGGGGCCGGAAGCGGGATGCGGGTGTCCAAGGTCCAGGAACCGGCCCCATTTCCCAGCCAAATGGTCACGCGTCCCGTGTCCGAGTGATAGGACATAGCCGCGAGGTCGGCGAACCCGTCCTTGTTCAGGTCGCAGAGCTGGGTGGCCTCGTAGCTCCCGGTGTCCGGCAGGGCCCCGGAGAAGTCCACCCACTGGTTGGTGCCCTCGTTATAGGTCCAGACCTCCACGCCCTCCAGGCTGTTGCAGAAGGAGAGGTCCATTCCCCCGTCGTTGTCCGCGTCCCCGAGCGAGACGCCCCCGTAGCCCCGGGTCCCGCGGGGCGGGAGGTTCAGGTCCCGGGAAGTGAAGGTCCCGGTCCCGTCCCCGAAGTACACGGTGCCGTTCTGGTGGGCGGTGACGAAGTCCAGGTTGCCGTCCTTGTTGATGTCCCCGAACACGAAGTCCATCTGGGAGTTCCCGCCGATGAACCCGAAGACCTGGCGCCAGGTCCCGTTGCGCAGGTTCCGGTAGACGTGGACCCCGTTGTCCGCGCCGAAGGAATTGGAGCCCACGTCCAGCCAGCCGTCGTTGTCGAAGTCCCCGAAGTCCGTGCCGAACATGCCCCAGTCCATCTGCGGGTCGTTGGCCAGGCTGTCGTCCCAGGGGACCCAGTTCCTGCCGGTCCCGTCGCCCAGGGCGACCTCCATGATCTGGTCCCCGAGGTCCACGCCGGAGTAGTTGTGGTGCATCCCGTAGCCCACGTCCAGCCTCCCGTCGTTGTTGGCGTCCCCGACGGCGATCCCGCCGTACCCGAAGTTGCCGTTCATGTAGATGCTCCAGCGCCCGGTCCCGTCCCCGAACCAGACCATGATCCCGTGCTGGTCGGTGTTGACATACGGCGAGCCGTGGTCGCCGATGAACAGGATGTCCAGGTTCCCGTCGTTGTTGATGTCCGCGAACTCCAGCTCGGTGTGCCCGCCCTCCAGGGTCGGGGTCGTGAGGCCCGTGGAGGACTCCACATAGGTCAGGCCCCAAGCCGAGCCGGCCAGACCCAACGCCCCGGCCAGAATCATGAATCCGATCGTCCTCATCTCCTCCTCCTTTCTTTTAACAACCTGCCCGTCATCCCCCCTTTCCGGGCTTCGAAAGAGCCGGGAAAAGGCGGTCACTTGAACTTATCAGGCCTAAAGAGGGCCGAAAACGCTACGTTATCCCCTTTTTCAATGGGTCAGCTTCTTAGGGGGGAGGGCCGAAAAAGCTCCGCAATCCAGGAGGGGTTTCCGACCACTTCACGACTACTTCACGCCCACTTCACGCGCTCCCCAGCCGTGGATATAGGGGAATACGGGTAACGACAGGTAATTATCAATAAATACGTGCCTTCAGCGATATCCGCTTTAACCCGCAGGGCCTAAGATCCAGAGGGTCAAGCCGATACATCACCCCGAGCCCTGGAATGAGAATTTTACCCCTTTTAGGGACCTTTGTCAATCCCCTTTCAGAACTTTTTTGAAGGAGGCCGAAAGATGGCTTGACAGCGGCTTAGGTTTGCCGTATAATAGACAGGTCAACCACATCAAGGAGGATGACATGAACCGTTTTCATGATTCCCACTTCCTGTATCCCGTTTTTCGTTCCCTTCTCTTCTATCTTCCTTTTTTCACCCTTGCCCCCATGCTCCTCTGCTCCCCTGCAGTTGTTTTCTCCCAGCAGACGTGGGAGCGAGATTACGGAGGGGCAGGCACCGAAGAAGGTTTCTCTGTTCAGCAGACCTCTGATGGGGGTTACATTGTTTCGGGACGTACGTGTTCTTTCGCGACTAACCAGGTCTACCTCGTCAAGACCAATGCCTCCGGGGATACCCTCTGGACCCGGAACTACGGGGGGACGGAGGATGAATTAGGTTACTCGGTCCAGCAGACTTCAGATGGAGGCTACATCATCGCAGGAGGGACGGATTCTTTCGGGAATGGCTTCCAGGTCTACCTCATCAAGACCAATGCCTCCGGGGACACCCTCTGGACTAAGACCTACGGAGGAGCGGCCGAAGATTGGGGTTACTCTGTCAGGCAGACATTGGATGGTGGTTATATCGTCGCGGGAACGACCAGTTCTTTCGGGAACATCAGCGATGTCTACCTCCTCAAGACCACCTCTTCCGGGGATACCCTCTGGACCAGGACCTACGGCGGGGCAGGTTGGGAAGGAGGTTCCTCCGTCCAGCAGACGGGGGACTCGGGCTACGTCATCGCGGGACAGACTTACTCCTTCGGGGCAGGGGGTTCAGATGTCTATCTCATCAAGACCAACGCCAGGGGGGATACCCTTTGGACCAGGGCCTACGGCGGGACGACCGACGATGCGGGTGGTTCAGTCCAGCAAACTTCGGATGGGGGCTATGTCGTTGCAGGAATGGCGACCTCTTTCGGGAGCACCATCCAGGCCTACCTCATTAAGACCAACGCTTCCGGGGACACCCTCTGGACCCGGAACTACGGAGGGGGAGGGACCGATGATGGGAACTCGGTCCAGCAAACCTCGGACGGAGGCTATATCGCAGCGGGATCTTCCAATTCTTACGGGAACGGGGTCCAGGTCTACCTCATCAAGACCAACGCAGGGGGAGATACTCTCTGGACCAGGAGCTACGGGCTGGGCAGGGGTGACGACCAGGGTTCCTCCGTCCAGCAGACTTCGGATATGGGCTACATTATCGCAGGGACGACCACCTCTTTCGGGAACGGTTATCAGGTCTATCTCATCAAAACGGATAGCATAGGAAGATATAGTTCAGGGGTAGAAGAAAATAAAGGGTTCGAGGGGCCGAGGGTCCAAGGGATCAAGATAACCCCCAACCCCTTCACCTCCTTCACCATCCTTCCCGGCCACGAGGCCGAGCGATTTTCCCTCTACGATATCACCGGCCGGAAGGTCGGGATCTACCGGGGCGACCGGATCGGAGAGGGGCTTTCGCAAGGAGTGTATTTCGTCAGGCGTGAAGGTGAAGGAGGGTCACTGGCAAGGGTGGTGAAGATAAGATAAAGAACCATTGCAAAATGCAAAATGAAAAATGCAAGTTTAACAACAAACCAAAGACACTGGATTCCCACCTTCGGCCTAATACCTGCCGGGGCAAACTTCGCGGGAATGACGACCTTGGATAATCCCCCCTTACCCCCTTTTCCAAAGGGGGAAGCGCAATAAACATAAAAGGAGGTCAGCTGAGGATGAGGTATGTACTAAAGATGGTGGCCAAGAATTCCACCGGCTCGATCGACATGGTCGAAATCACCGAAGAGATCGCCAAGCAAATCAACGAACAGGTCTTGAGGGGCGACGACTTCCTCAAGGCCTCCGACCCCCAGGGCAACGCGTTTTTCGCCAATCGGAACGATTACCGGTATATCAAGATCGAATTAGCCAAATAACCTTCGCCCTTCACCGGCAAGGCGGAAAAGGGCCCACCTTCCGTGAACGATTAACAGCGTGCTTGAATCGGAGGAGACGATGACCCGCGCACGAGGCATTCACCTTTTCGTGGCATTATGCGTGATGCTCTCAACCGCCCAGGCCACGACCTACCTGGCCCGGACCGAGGGTGAGATAAGGTCGTACACCGGCCAACTGCAGGCCGGGGACACCCTGCTCATCGCGCCCGGGGACTACACCTTCTCCGCCTCCCCGTGGTGGCCCAGCAACCGGGCCGGCCTGCCCACGAACCCCATCGTCATCATGCCCCAAAGCGGGACCGTCCGGATCATCGGGGACCTGTACGAGAACGTCATCAACCTCAGCAACTGCTCCTATCTCATCCTCAAAGGCCTGGAGATCACCTGCTCCGGGCAGTACTCCGGGATAGACGGGATCAACTTTAAGGCCGGAAACCACCACGTCACGATCCAGGACTGCGCGATCCACGACATCACCAACGTCGGGATCGGGGGCCACGAGAACGCCTCCTACATCGAGATCAAACACACCCACATCTACAACCTCCCCAACGGGCTGACCGGGATCTACCTCGGCCAGCACGACGGCAGCGTAACCCTGGATCACTGCACCATCCTGAACAACTGGATCCACGACTGCCCGAACAGCTACGGGATCCAGATCAAGCGGGCCTGCTACGCCAACCGGATCGAGGACAACGTGGTCTACAACATCTCCCTGGCCCGGCCCGGGATCATGTGCTACAAGACGGACCGGACCGGAGTCGCGGACAACAATATCATCCGGGGCAACGCGGTCTGGAACACCGGAGAGGGGATCAACGTGGTGGGCGGGGTGGACGTGGAGAACAACGTGGTGTTCAACTCCGGGTACGGGGTCTACACCCAGAACTACGGGGGCTGGGGCCTGGAGAACCTGCGAGTCAAGAACAACACTGTCTATAAGACGACAGGAGCCTGCTTTTACCTGCCCAGCTGGAACACGGCCCTGGGGGAGATGGTCTTCATCAACAACGCGGGCTACCAGGACAGCCTCAATCAATCCGCCATCTCAGCTCCTCAAGGCCCCGGGGCCGGGATCGTCTCCAACAATTACTATTACGGCACCTGCAACCTCTCACAGGGCGTCCAGCGGGGGAACCCTCCGGTAGCCGAGTTCATCCGGCCGAGCATCCTTCCGGGTGAGGTGAACCTGTATCCCCTGCCCGCGTCCCTTTTGATCAACACCGGGACCTCAACCAACAATCCCCCGGCCTATGATTTCAACCTCAGCACGAGACCGTACAACGCCCTGTACGATGTCGGGGCCTACGAGTGGAGCGGGCCGCCCAATCCGGGGTGGCAGATCCAGGAGGGGTTCAAGGAGTTCCCGAACGTAGGCGTTGAAACGCCGGTTAGACAGTTAGACGGTTTGACGGTTGGACGGTTGAAGATAACACCAAATCCTTTCGTTTCCTTCACTATGGCCCCTGGACACGAGGCCGGATGCTTCGCTCTCTACGACATCTCCGGTAGGAAGGTCGGGACCTATAAGGGAGACCGGATCGGGGAGGGGCTTTCGCAAGGAGTGTATTTCGTCAGGCGTGAAGGTGAAGGAGGGCCCCTGGCAAGGGTGGTGAAGATCAGATAAAGAGCCATTGCAAAATGCAAAATGAAAAATGAAAATTGCAAATTTAACAACAAACCAAAGACACTGGATTCCCGCCTTCGCGGGAATGACGACCCTGGAAAATCTCCCTTCCCCCCTTTTCCATAGGAGGGTGGTGCGGATCGTAAAGTTGCGGTGAGCATGAAGAAAACTGAGAAAGGAGTTTAAGATGATCCTCAAGAAAGGATTGTTTCTGGCCGTCGTTGCGACCTTCCTTGCTCTGGGCCTCGCCCAGGCCGGGACGTGGGAGCAGCGCCTGGACATCCCCTCCGGGTTCTTCAACGATATCTGCGTGCTCCCCGGGGGCCAGAACGGATGGGCCGTAGCCTCGGCCAGCGCGGCCGGAGAGGTGTTCACGTTCGTGCTGCGGACCACGAACGGGGGCGCCCAGTGGGCGAGCTGCCCCTTCCCGGACAGCACCGCCGTGGGGCTGAGCGGGGTCTCTTTCGCCAATGCCTCGACCGGTTGGATCGTCGGTTCCCAGGGACGGATCTACAGAACAACGGACGGGGGAAATACCTGGACCCGCCAGACCAGCCCGACGTCCCGGGGACTCGTCAAGGTCCATTTCATCAACGCCGGCCGGGGCTGGGCCACCGGGGGCTGGCAGGACGGCTCGACCTACTTAGTGGTCCGGACGACCAACGGGGGCACCTCCTGGCAGGACCAGAGCTTCGGCACCGACGCCTACAGTGTGGCGGACATCTTCTTCGCCGACTCCCTGAACGGCTGGATCGGGGGCTACGACAACACCATCAATCCCCACCTCCACCACACCACGGACGGGGGAGCGACCTGGGTGCGGCAGACCCTGCCCCTGCCCACGGGAAACGGACAGGTCACGGGGATTGATTTCGCCACGGCACAAAAGGGCTGGGCCTCCACCTCGAGCCTTTACCAGACCCCGGCGGGAAGCGTGCTTTACACCACGGACGGGGGCACGACCTGGACGGTCCAATACAACACCAACATGCCCTACAACGACTGCCTGGACGCCCAGGACACCCTGCGGGTCGCGATCCCGGCGTACAACGTATTCTCCTCCTCGGAGCGGGCCTTCGTAACCACCAACGGGGGTGCCGGCTGGACCCAGAACACGGTCCCGGTCGCCAGCTACACCTACGGGGTCCAATACGTCGGCACCAGCCTCTGGCTGGCCGAAAGCAACGGCGCGATCCTGAGGAGCACGAACAACGGGGCCAACTGGGCCTGGGAGTACTACGGCCCGATGTGGGCCGACCTCGCGTTCAGCGATTCGCTGCACGGCTGGGTCGTATCCGGGTCCAACGTGGGCACGGACGGCTACGCGTTCCGGACCACGGACGGCGGGACAAGCTGGGCCCGGGACCCGGGCGCTCCGGGAGGGTCCCACGTGGCCTTCGCGAACGCCAACCGGGGCTGGATGTTCTGGCCGGGGAACTCCGCCTCGGTCTGGAGGACCACCAACGGGGGAACGAGCTGGAGCCAGTTCTTCATCGGGGCGTCGGCCTGGGTCGAGGGCATCGTCTTCGCCTCGCAGGACTCGGGCTGGGCTTACGGGGGGAGCGGGAACATCCGCTTCACCTCCAACGGCGGGGCCTCCTGGGCGAGCCAGACCAGCGGGACGACGCAATACCTCGAGACGATGTATTTCGTAAACTCCCGGGAGGGCTGGGCCGCGGGCGGGTACGGCGGCTCGAACGGGACCATCGTGCACACCACGGATGGCGGGGCGACCTGGAATCCCCAGACCCCGGCGGTGAGCGACCATATCTCCTGCAGCTACTTCCTGAACAACCAGACCGGGTGGATGGCCTGCTACGGGGGCATGGTGGAGCGGACCACGAACGGAGGAACGACCTGGGAAGCAATGAGCCAGATCGCCCAATTTTATACCGACGACATCCACTTCCAGGACGCCCAGACCGGATGGCTGGGGGCATCGAACCAAGCCCGTAGCCAGCCCCCGGATGACGGCAGGGGGTTCATCTATAGAACCACGGACGGCGGGGCGACCTGGACCCGGGAGTGGACATCGCCCCGGGTGAAGACCTACTTCGGAAGCATGGGGGTCCAGGGAGTCGGAACGCTCTGGGCCTGCGCCGGACACGGGACACTCCTGAAGTACCTGCCCGGGTCCGGGGTGGAGGAAACGGCAGAGGTCAGAGGTCAGAGGTTAGAGTTAAGAATAACGGCCACCCCCAACCCGTTCGCCTCTTTCGCTAGGGTTACGGGGCGTGAGAGCGAGGGGTTTGAGCTCTACGACATCGCGGGCAGGAAGGTCGGGACCTACAAGGGCGACCGGGTGGGTGAAGGGCTTCCCCCCGGGGTGTACTTTTTGCGGCCCGCTGACGGATCCGCGACCCCCATGCGGCTGGTTAAAATCAGATAATTATTGTCTAAAGGTTGATACACCCTCCCCTTTCTGAAAGGAAAAACATGACGAAGAAGATGGTCTGGATCGTTCCGACCCTGCTCGCTGTCGGGCTCACTCTCTCCGGGTGCCAGCAGGCCCCTGCCCCACGGGCCGGACGCCCCTCCACCCCGGCGCCGGTGGCGGGCTCCCTGGACCTCTCCCAGCCCGGCAAGCCGATCGCCCAGGTGGGCGTGGGGGACGCGGTCTGGGCGAAGTATACCGATGGCTTTCACTACGTCGCCACGGTCTCCGCTATCAGCGGAGAGACCTACTCGGTCAACTACGCCGACGGGTACAAAGGCGATGTGCCCAAGGCGGACCTGGCCCCGTTCGGGATCTCCCCGGGAATGGTGCTGCAGAGCAAGTGGTCCAAAGGCGGATTCTGGCCGGCCAAGGTGCTGACCATGAGCCCGGGCACCGTGGAGGTGGAGTTCCTGGACGACAAAAGCCGCGAGAGCCACGCCGCGGCAGACTTGCGTCTCAAGCCCAGCCCGGCTATAAACCTTTCCAACACCGGCAAATCCATCGCCCGGGTCGGCGCGGGCGACGCGGTCTGGGCGAAGTGGACCGACGGCTTCTACTACATCGGCACGGTGGCCGAGGTGAACGGAGAGACTTACTCCATCCGCTACGCGGACGGGGACAAGGGCAATGTGGCCCAGGGGGACCTGCGGCAGTTCAGCATCACCAAGGGGATGCTCCTGCAGAGCAAATGGTCCAGGGGGGGATTCTGGCCGGCCAAGGTCATTGCGGTGAGCCCTGAGGCCGTGGTGGTGGAGTTCCTGGACGACAAAAGCCGCGAACCCCATTCCGCGGCGGAACTTCGCCTCAAGCCGTAACCCGCGTCCCGATCGGGAGGGGCTTGCTCCGGTGGCTATTCCGTGCGTTCCATGGGGAAAAACGCTAAGCCACTCAGGATCGTGAAGGTGAGGGAAGGAAGCGTAATGAAATAAAAAGTAATAAATGTTAATGATTAGTAACTGATTGTAACTTGTTGCAACCCCAGGGGCGGCCGGAAGGCCGCCCCTTTTTTTATTAGCCCTCCCCTCGAACATCACGCTCCTTGACTTTACTTTCCCATTGCGTTAAAATGAAAGGCTATGCACGAAGCCTCCTGCGCGATCCACGTCCATTCCACCTTCTCGGACGGGACCAAGACCATCCCCGAAATCATCCCCCTGGCCCGGAAGGCCGGGGTGGAGGTGCTTGTCTTCACCGACCACCGCACGCTTAAGGGCAGGCGCGAGGGCTGCGAGGGCTGGCACGACGGCCTTCTGGTCCTGTTCGGCGAGGAGTTAAACGATTCCGACAATGTGAATCATTACCTGGGGTTCGGCTACGACGAGGAGGTCCCGGGGAGCCTGGGGGCCGGGGGGCCGAAGGGCTATGTGGATGAGGTCAGGAAGAGAGGCGGGTTCGGGTTTCTGGCCCATCCCCTGGAGAGGGGCATCATCCACCCCAAGTTCCACGCCTATCCCTGGACTGCGAAGGATGTGGAGGGTTACGACGGCATCGAGATATGGAACTGGATGTCGGCCTTCAAGGGGAGCGTGAGGCTGGGGAACGCCCTCCGGCGTCTCCTCTTCCCCCATTCCGGGGTCAGGGCCCCGGACCCGGAGGTGCTGGCGATGTGGGACCGGGCGAACCGGTCACGCAAGGTCGCGGCGATCGCAGGGATAGACGCCCATGCGCTGGGATACCGCTTCCTGGGCATCCCGTTCACGGTCTTCTCCTACGAGCGCACCTTGCGCACCCTGCGCACGCAGGTCCTGCTCAAGGAGCCGTTCGAAAAGGATGCGGCCAGGGACAGGGAGGCGGTGTTTTCCGCGCTCAGGACCGGGCGCTCCTATATCGTCAACCTCGCTTTCGGCGACCCCAGGGGGTTCTCGTTTCAAGTCGTGAGTGGAGGACAGACGGGCGGGATCGGGGAGGAGATCCCGTTGAAGGGGGAAGCCGTCCTCCGAGTGATTTCTCCAAAGGGGACGGATATCAAGATGGTGAGGGACGGTGAATTAGTGGCCCAGGCCCTGGCCCGCAACCTGGAGTTCCAAGCCCACCGGCCCGGGGTCTACCGCGCGGAAGTGTGGATGAAGGACAAGGGCTGGATATTCACGAACCCGATCCGGATCACGACACCGCGAGCATAACGTAAGGAGCGAGAAGGGAAAATGATCATCGACTATCAGGGCAAGAAACCCCAGATCCATCCCTCCGTTTTCCTGGCCCCCACCGCAGTGGTCATCGGGGACGTGGTCATCGGGGAAGGCTCCTCGGTCTGGTTCGGGGCCGTGGTGCGGGGGGACATCCATTCCGTCCGCATCGGGTGCCGGGTGAACATCCAGGATATGGTCATGATCCACGTGGATTCCCCGGACCATCCCACCCGGATCGCCGACGAGGTGACCCTCGGGCACCGGGCCATCGTGCACGGCTGCACCCTCGAGGAGGGCTCGCTCATCGGGATGGGGAGCGTGGTCATGAACGGGGCCACCATCGGGGAGGGCTCCCTGGTGGCCGCGGGGGCCCTGGTCACGGAGAACAAGGCCATCCCCCCGCGAAGCCTGGTCGCAGGAATCCCCGGGAAGGTCCTCCGCAAGCTGAGCGTGGAGGAGGCCGAGGGCTTGAAAGAACACGCCCGGCATTATGCCGGGCTGGCCGCGAGCTACCTGAAGCAGGGGGTCGGAGAAAGGCTTTAAGGGGATTCGGTATCCCGGCTTTTCTTCTTCTTGCGGAAGGCGATGATGCTCCCGAAGAGGAAGATGAGCCCCATCCCGATCCAGAAGGCGAAGGGCGGGAGGAGGTGCCCGGCGTGGCGCTGGTGGAAGAGGCTCTCGGACATCCCCTCGTAGGTCTCGATGAACAGCTTCACGGAGACCCAGGCCACCATGGCGTAGGCCGTGTCCTCCAGGGCGGGGTAGCGCTCCAGGAGCTTGATGAAGGCCCCGGCGGCCAGGCGCATGGCGATGATCCCCAGGACGGCCCCGGCGTAGACCACCCAGAGCTTCTTGGACAGGGCCACGGCGACCATGATGGAGTCGATGGCGAAGGCGACGTCCGTGGTCTCCACCGCGATGACCGT
>Ga0315274_10014728_pt1 | contig 11079 bp, 24 predicted proteins | sample YL17G02_20_MG_FD_203700 | JGI IMG/M metagenome (GOLD analysis project Ga0315274, IMG submission 203700) | Sediment microbial communities from Yellowstone Lake, YNP, Wyoming, USA - YL17G02_20 | ecosystem: Environmental > Aquatic > Freshwater > Lake > Sediment | place: USA: Wyoming | collected...
TTATTTTTGGGGACGACGGGAAATTAAAACTCAATCGGCAATACATAAATTTGCCGATTGACTTTCGACCCGGAATTCCAGACTTCAGGGCATAAAAAAAGGGTAAACATTCGCTTACCCTTTTCTTGAATTTAAAACAATTACCAACTGGAATGGTAATAAACACTACCACTATAACACCCGTCTTCATCTACGGTTGCCAATTCTTCTTCAATTATTGCAATGGTGTTGTCAATATCATTAAAATAATAATCATCATAATCTTCACACCCAAAAAAGAACCCAGACGAACATGGTAATAATTCCTGAGCTAAAGTATGATTCGATTTTACTTCTTTACAAAGGTCTAATAAGTCTTTTAATTGACTATGATCAACATATGTTATTTGACATTGATCAACCCCATCTTGAACATTATCCACAAACCATTTATGTATGTGATTGGCTTTTCTCCAATATCCTATGTTTTCTTCAATATAAGATATTCTATCCTTTTTGATGTACGGATGATCCTTACCGTTTTGCTTAACACTAATGGAAAATTTTTGTTCATCTGGTGTATGGTTCCAATTTTTTACATACGTTTTTTTTGTTAAATGCATATCTAATCCCATAATTATTCCTCCATATTAGAAATTTCACAATATAAAGTCGGGTTTTCCAAAGTTACTTTGGTTTTAACACCCAAACCATTTCTTACATATTCACCAATACTTTCTTGTAAATTAAATATTGATGTATAGATTTCTTCGATAGTACCACTTCCAGTAATTTTTATTTCAAATTGTTTTTCATCCATTGTTATTTCACTTTAATGGTTATTGATATTTTTTTCCCTTCTATTAATGAGTTAAAATCAATGTGCTTTTTTGTTTCATCCCACGATCCGATCCGTATATAAACTCCAGTGTCATCACTAGTTGAGCATATATATTCTTTATATTGCCCGCCGTCTTGTGTATCAACCTCACTTTTATCTATCTTTTGTTTAATTTTGAAAATTTTCATATTATTTAGTTTTAATTAGAATGTAAAGATAAAACAATTTTATGAAATTACCAAATGTTTTTTCACATTTGTTTATAATATCTTATCAAAATTCTTTCAAATAATATTAACAGTTCATGATCATTTAGTTCTTCGAATATAACTTCATCAGCATACGCTTTAGTTGTACCATAGCTTAATAAACTTTGCCATTTCATTAGGGATCGACTAAATCCATTTTCTTTTCTTTTCAGTTCTTCAATACGATCTAATATTATTTTTCTCATCTTTGATTATGTTTAATTAGAATATAAAGATAAAACAATTTTATGTAATTGCCAAATTTATTTTCATTTATTTTTTCCCGTGACTCCCGATGAAAACTCAATCGGCAATGTCATACAGAATTGCCGATTGACTTTCGGCCCAGAGCTGTCCCCAACTTCAGAGCACAAAAAAAGGGAGTGTTACCTCCCTTTGATATTAAATTTCAATTACACGCCGGCGACTTCCAAAAGGTCTTGATAAATTTCCCTTTCCAAAGAACCAGTACGACCAAACATTTTTGATTCAGCATTTCCACCGATTTTCATCGAATGAGTGGTATATCTGGTTACACCAGAAAACAATCCCCATAATGAATCATTTTTTTGATTCAATTCCAAACCAAGATCATAATTGAATCTTACAATTTTGTTCTTTTTGTTGGTTGACATTTCAGAATCATCCAGTCTGTCTTCAATAGTAAGGTCAAACATTTTTTTGGTGATAAGTTCCCGAACTTCTGGGCTCATTTTAACATCGGCCAACCTTTTAATTTCGGCAAACTGTGTTTGTTCTTCAAGAAGTAATACATCAATACTCTTTAAGATTTCATCAATACGTGGCTTCATTGTGGCCGAATGACGTAATCTATTATTCACTTGTCTGTACCCTCTCCAGAATGTATTTTGACAAGAAACAGTAACACTTGCTGTTCCGAATGCCAACGAACTACGACCATCGAATGAATTGAACCCTGAAATATACCCCTCAATACGATCTGTTCCTAATGTCAGATCATTTGATTTCAATTGAAACCATACCTTTTCACCACCTTTGAATGAACCACCAGTGTGAATTTGTAATCCAGTTTGACCGGAAATTTTATACAAAAGTTCCAACAACTCATCGTTCTGATATGGCACATAATTGGTTGTATGAATACCCAACACCTTATTAGTGTCTTCACGAACCAAAGCAATTCTATCAGGAATTTCAATACCTGTTACTGTTTGAACACCAATGGAACTAACATTCCAATTAAGGCCAGCTTTTGATAACATTTCTTCTTTTGTCATGATTTATTGTTTTAGTTAAAAAAAATAATTCTTATTAATTCAGGTACAAAGATAAACATAATATTTTAAAGTGCCAAATAAAAATGTGTTTTTTTTACAGTTATTTTTTTCATGGGTGGTGAACCCCATTCAAAACTCAATCGGCAATTTGATTCTGCCGATTGAGTTTGGGGGATTAATTGCGTATAACGGCGGGTGCTATGTATCGGTTGTTCGTTATTAGGCATAAAAAAATCCAGTAATATTTACTGGATTATATATTAGTTAGATAATGTTTGACAGAAACACTTCCCTACGTGATTCTTTTTTTGTTGGAGTTCCGTCTTTTTTAAGTTCTAAACCCGTATAAGTTGCAGTTGGTTTACCGTCCATAGAACGATTAAACCCTATCTTCTCAATTATGATAGTTCCCATATGGTCTGTTATTTTATCTCCAATTTTGTAAGGATTATTTGCACTTACATATGCTTTCATTAGTACTATTTTTTTATTTTGAAACTCTGATTCAAGTTCTTTTGCTTTTTGTAAATATTCTTCGTAACTCATAATAATATATTTTAATTAATGTATTTATTGCCAACTTCAAGTAATATCATTCGTTGAGTATACTCGGAAAAGTTATCCCACTCTAAATCAAAATTATCATACTCATTCATCGTTTGATTGTATTTCCTGCAAACACATAATCCATTTGGTAAATAAACTCCGCACACAGTTATCTCTCCTGTGTAATAGTCTATTTTATAATAGCCATCTAAGGTAATTGTTCCTAACAATCGGTCACTAGCGGTTTTTGCTGTACCACTTGGCGTATTTTTCTTTACTTGGGGTATTTTCATTTGATTTTCAATTATTTTAAATTCCCCATTTGGATTCTCAGGATTTCTCCACAAACAATAACCCCAAATTGTTTTACCAATTACATTTTCTAAAAAACAATTATAATCTATTTTGGTGTAAGCCTCCATTGGTGATAACTTATCTTCTTCTAATTCATATAATAAATTAGCATCTTTCTTGTTTATTATGTGGTCTTTCATAATTTTAAAATTTACAATACGTTAAACCTATCAACATCAGGAACTAAACTTAACGTTCTTCCATTGTCCCAGTTTACATGAATATTACATACATCATCCACATATGTTACAGTCCCTTTTGTTCCCGAAGGAACTGGATATGGATCATCCATATAAGTTAATTCAATCCGTTTCCCAACCAAATATTCATATCGTTTTTTATCCATATACATATTAATATGTTTTAAAGTTTATGTAAAGATAAATAAATTATATGGAATTGCCAAATTTATTTTCAATTATTTTAGATTGGATGATCCCCGTGACTCCTGGGCAAAAGTCAATCGGCAATGTCATACAGATTTGCCGATTGAGTTTGGGTGGTTAATTGCTTATATCCGCTGTTAGTTATTGAGCATAAAAAAAGGTGGACTAGCCACCTTTTATATTATTGTTTCGTATACGTTATAAAATCATAATCCGTTTTTACCTTTAATATCTTATCTTTGTATGACACAATATCAAATGATTGCGGATATTTTTTCCCATCTTCTGGTAATGACAGATCCGACCAACGACCAGTTATCGTATACCTAAAATATTCATCTTTATATTCCAAATTACATTCCTGGTTAACCGCAATATGTTTATAAACTTCATCAACTGGATTCGGGTTAATTACTTCCACACATAATTTACTATCAATCATAGAAAATGTAACTTCACCAAAATAAAATGGGAGCCCAGTGAAATTATTGTTGACAATCATATATTCATCCCACGGTTCATTGAATTCATGAAATAAAATTTCTGTTGGTTTCCAAGTTCCAATCAATTCTTTAACAGTTATTATCGAATCAACTCCGTTGGGATTATTAATGGAATCTTTAGGATTCTCATCAGGTACTACCGATTCTTTTTCACATGAAAAACTCATCAACATTAAAGTTGATATTAATAAAATAAACAAGCCAATTTTTGTTCTCATAATTTCTAATTTTAGTTATTACTACAATTTAATTAATAATATTTTCGAGTGAACCACTCTTTGGATAAATATTCTGAATTTGGTATTAAATGGGTGAACCCCTTATATCTATTTGCCATATGTAGGGCAGTTTCGATCATAACACATACACCTTCTTTATATTCTGCACTTATCGTTGTTGGATATTCAGTTTTTGAATCAGTAAATGCCAAAAGTTCATTTGCTTTTAGAAGTAAATCCTCTATTTTTATTGTTTTCATTTGTTCCGTTTTTAAATTCGATGTAAAGATAAAACAATTATATGATATTGCCAAATTTATTTTCATTTATTTTTTCACATGGCATCCTGAATAAAAGTTAATCGGCAACATCTATCTTGCCGATTGACTTTCGACCCGGAGCTGTCCCCAACTTCAGAACATAAAAAAACCCCAGAAATTCTGGGGTTCTTAATCAAGCAGCTTAATAAATATGAAATTTAAGTCATGTACTCTTTTATTCTTTCCACTTTAGAATCAATATATGCAGACAAGGTATCAACATATATATTTTCACCTTTATCTTTAATCACGCCTTGTAATGTGGTGAAATACACATCAAATAAATCCGACCAATTCAGAAAAATATAAACATGACCCTTGTGATGATGTCCGCTGACCCTCATACGAAACATCGTTTTATTATCGTTGGTCATGTATTGACGTGGAGCCCACGACCAAAACCATTGAATCGGGTATCTTAATACACTCATCAATTCATTTATACTCATTGGCCGACAACTGGCACCATCAACATTAATTTTTTCTTTAATCTCATTCATGATAATTCCTTTTAGTTGTGTCTAAAATAACTTTAATTGCAAGTAAAAAACAAATTATTACAAAAATATATTCCATGGCGTTAAATTTTAATATATATATTTTTCATTAACTTTATTCATAATCCATTCAAATCTTTCTTTTAACATTTCATTATTTTTTTTCTTTGACGAAGCATAACTTTGAAAACATTTGGGAAACATAGGGTGGTAAAAATTTTGTTGATACATACTCATTGTGTGAAACATTCCGCCTAAAAAATCCACTTCGAATGTACCATAAAATCCACCTGAGTTTTTTCCGGCCAAATTTAATAATTGATATTGTTGTATATTTAAAACATCTTTTAATTCTTTAACATTGAACGTTTTAAATAATACTGCAAACCATTCAATAACTTGGTCTTCTGTTACTTCTGAATCTAATGTATGATATTCATCCATTCGATCCCATGAATTTCTTAAATAAGGAAGATGTGTTGGTGTTTTCATATGTATAAGTTTTAAATTCATTGTAAAGATAAAACAATTATATGAAATTACCAAATTTATTTTTAATTATTTTTATCTAGCAGATCTCCAGATGCTGATTAAAACTCAATCGGCAATGTAATACAGATTTTGCCGAATGACATTTTCCCACCCTGAATAACATCGTCTCCTAAAAACAAAAAACCCCAGAACTTCTGAGGTTTTAAAAAGAACAAATTGAATTTAAAACTATGAAATTTCAAAAGATACGTGTGATGTTTTCTTTTGTAAAAGAAGTCGGGTTTGTTTAACAAATGATTTTTCCAATTCTGGTGTTAAATACGACCCAATTGCCCCCTTAACAATTTCCAAAATTGGATTAATGGTTGTGGTGTCAGAAATGAATGCGTTAAATTCAAATGACCATTCCTTTGGTATCGAACCATGATCATGTTCACGTATTTTTGCTTTTCTTAATCCACGTTCAATGGTTACGAATGGTGTGGTGTAAATGTTAGTGAGGTTATCATACCAATCAATTTCTCCGAATCCTACCGACATAGATAACATTTTTTTGGTTTTAATCGATTTCCAATAATGTTCTATTTCTTCCGCGAGACGTTTTTCATTCACATGAAGTGGGGATTTTCTACAACTTCCCGAATAATCAGATGATATACTAATTGATATTCCAGTTGACCTCCTATTAAGGTAAACAGATAAACAATTTGATGTAAAATTATTTTTCATTTGTTCCGTTTTTAAATTTAATGTAAAGATAAAACAATTATATGAAATTACCAAATTTATTTTTAATTATTTTTTTCACCTGTCTTCCTGAATAAAAGTTAATCGGCAAATGTATATTGCCGATTGACTTTCGACCCGGATCTGTCCCATCATCGGAGCATAAAAAAACCCCAGAATTTCTGAGGTCTTAGTTAATAATATGAAAAAAAGAATTTATTTTAAAATGAAATAACCCATTGGGGTTTTATTATTTGTGTTTACTTTGCCTTCAATTACAATCCAGTCTTCATATAAAAATGAACCAAAGACACTTAATATTTTTGAATTTGGGGTTTTATGTATTAATATATTGTTTTCGGTTCTATTAGTATAATGTAATTTAGTTACAAATGTTTCAACATTACTTGAATACTCTATTTCGGTATTTACTATACAGTCTTTTGAAATTTCATTCATTTGTTCATTTATGCCTTTCCTTCGTTTTTCCTCTCTCTCTTTAACCATTATTATTTCGTCCTTACCACCACACGTTTTTTTACCACGTTCAGGACATTTGAGACAAGCCGCCGATCCTAATATTTGTATTAAAAAACAACCAGATGTCATGGTCGATTGATCAACTTCAATCGAATTGGTTATTTCTAATTTACCATTCTTAATTGTTGCTGTTTTATATTCCATAATGTTATGTTTTAAATTCAATATAAAGATAAAACAATTTTATGTAATTGCCAAATTTATTTTCAATTATTTTGATCTGGATGATCCCCGGATGCCGATTAAATCTCAATCGGCAATGTCATACAAATTTGCAGATTGACTTTCGACCCGGAGCTGGGCAACATCAGAGCATAAAAAAACCCCAGAATTTCTGGGGTTCTTAATCACGCAGCTTAATAAATATGAAATTTATTTTCTATAATAATATATGTATGACAAATCTTTAGTGTACTTAACTCTTAATTCACTACCTATCCCCCAGTACACTCCACCCTTATCGTAAGCCCCATCACTACCCATAGGTACTTTACAATCAAATACCTTTTTGTCTAATGGGCTTACACCAATCGATTGACGACCCATCGGAGCCCCATAGGTACAATTTACTTTAGTTATAATTTTATCTATTGTTCTCATATTATTTAACTTCATTATATAAACCATTGTCTTCCACAATTATTTCACGACCAAATTCTAAGTCGGATATTTTACCCTCACGTAATTGTTTATTAAGATTACGTTCAATTTTAACCATATCTGATGGTTTAATGGACATTTGTAATGCCGGATCATTATTAATAATCCCATATACTCCAACTTGGTATAGTTGTGTGGCCATCGATACTTTCTTATTACTTTCGATATCAGTAAAAGAATGTGTAACATGATATTTGAAAATTTTCTTTTTTGTTGCCATATTATTTAGTTTTAAATTCATTGTAAAGATAAAAACATTTTATGACATTTCCAAATTTATTTTTAATTATTTTTATCTGGTAGATCCCCGGATGTGGATTAAATGTCAATCGGCAAGATCAATATTGCCGATTGACTTTAGGGGATGATCAATCATTATAAAAAATTGGAGACATAATAGCCTCCAATAATTAATATATCGAATAATTGGGGGTGAATTTATTTCCCTTATTACGTTTCGAATTAAGATAATCATTAATGTATTTATTCACTTCTTTCGTATAATTATCCACATAGTAATATTCATAACGATAACTTTTATATGTTTCAAGATCACCATCACAGTCTTCACAACAGTAACCTAAATCTAAATCAAAACAATCTTCAATTGAACGAACATCAACGTGTTCGGCAATTCCTAATGTTTCCAAATATTTAAATCTATAAATTCCTGAATAATAAAAACTTTGCGTAAATGGTCTTAATATATGTTCAAAAATAAAATCAATACAATAATTCTTAGTCTTGTTCAAATATAATTGAATGTTTTCAATTAAAACATCAAATTCTATTGGTTCAATAGTTTTATCACATAAGATATCTTCGAAAATGTCCAATATAAAATCATCATTATACCATTTATCATTTATTTTCGAATGATACGCCCCTTTAATTCCTGGTATACCATTTCTTGGAAATAATAGTTTACCATCACGTAATGACTTAAACATACCCTTTCGTTTATTATCATAAATTAAACCACTATTGTGAAAAAAAATTATATATAATAAACATTTAGCCTCATTCGAGAGGTAACTACATTCAGTTAATATTTCTGATTTTATTTTCATAGTAATACATATTAAATTTAATATAAAGATAAAACAATTTTATGTAACTACCAAATTTATTTTTAATTATTTTTTATCTGGCAGACCCCCGGATGTAGATTAAATCTCAATCGGCAACGTAATACAGAATTGCCGATTGACTTTCGACCCGGAGCTGTCCCCAACTTCAGAGCATAAAAAAACCCCAGATAAACTGGGGCTCGAATTAAAAACCTAAAAAAATTAACCAATCAAATCAAAAATATAATCGGGTTCTAAACCAATTTCATATAACACTTCTTCTGGATCTTCCATATCTTGTAAGACACGTTCTCTCATTTCTGAAATTAGTTCACTGGCTTGATTATCAGTTAACCCATCTCTCATCATTAATACTTCATGTAATGTTGACATAATTATTTATATTAGATGTTAAAATTTAATTGTTACCACATCGACCCAATAACAATAATGTTTTTATCAATTACAACATAATCATTGTTCGATTTATATATGTTTGACGTTTTAAACTTATCATACGCTTCATATGAATCAGTACATTCATTAATATCTGTAACGTATTTTAAATCACCAGTCCTTTGATTTTTTTTATATATCAAATATGTTTGTTTCATATACATCTGTTTTAAATTCACTGTAAAGATAAAACATTTTTATGAAACTGCCAAATATTTTAACATTTATTTTTAAATTATTTTTTCACCTGTCTTCCTGAATAAAAGTTAATCAGCAACATTGATCTTGCCGATTGAGTTCGTATAATTAAGCACATGTACCAGATCATTGCGCACAAATTCCAGATCATTGCGCACAAATTCCAGATCATTGCGCACAAATTCCAGATCATTGCGCGCAGGGCCATCTAGATCGACAAGTCAATCGGCAATGTAATACGGATTTGCCGATTGACATGTATTACTAGCGTTTTCAGGACTCTAGATTCCTAAAAACAAAAAACCCCAGATAAACTGGGGTAACAAAATCAATACGAATTTAAACTCAATAACAATTAACAATTCCTTCAGCCTCAAGAATACATTCTTCTTCATCATAAAACCCACAACAAGAATCCATAATTTCATTGTCTTTCTTAATTGTGAATTGATATACTTCACCACGTAAATATTTATCATATACCTCAACTTCACAAATAAGATGTTTGATCATATTTTCTTTTAACTTTTTGGTTAATATCTTTCCACCAAACTCTTTTAAAATTGTTTCTTTTGTGACATAGATATATCCTACTTGTCCTGAATCCCACCGACAACTAAATGGTTTTGTACTCATTGTAATTCCTGAATGATCATACAGATATAATGGTAACACTACACCATTTTTTCTTATTTGTTTCAATTCTTTTTCAAAATCATAAGGCTCTCTATAATCATGTTTATCACCTAATGAATACCTACCATGAAAACAAATCATTGTACCCAAATTATTCCATTCACGTGGACTTTCAGGATCGTTATCAATGTCAACCTCAATTACATATCCGTTAATTTCTTTTTTCATTTTATTAAATTTTTTATTGTTAATATTTGTTCTTTACTTGTTTTTAATAATTCCATAGTAATATCTATTGATGATAATATTTTATCAACGTCAAATTTTGATAAATCAATTAACGTTGATTTGTTTGTTCTAATCCATGAATAATACACCGTTGGTTGTACACCATATAAATTAAGTATTTCAAGAATTGTTAAATCCCCTCTATTTTTAACTTCATTTTTTATATACTCCCTTTGTGACTTTGTAAACAAACGAATTGTTTGTATTATTCCATCGCGTTTTCTTTGTGTTGTTTTTATTGTACCAATATTTTTCATATCTTAGGTATTAATTTGATATAAAGGTAATACTATTTTATTAATATCAATACTTTTGTTAACATTTTTTAACATTTATTTTTTGTGGTTAGACGACCCACTCGTCGAGTCCCACGGAAATGTCAATCGGCAAAATTCCCATATCATGTAATACGGATTTGCCGATTGAGTTTTATTGACACGGGATTCGGATGGAAGGATTCTGTTCCCTCAATTTTATATACAAAAAAAAACCTCCGATTATCGAAGGTTTTTTATTATTATTTTATTATGTATATAAATATATTATTTATTTAGTTGGATCACGACTTCTCATATGATTAGTATTAAATGATTAATAATTACTTTCCTCCAATTCCTCTTGTTCAATTATCATCTGTTTCAATTCTTCGGTTGATAACGAGTTTAACATTTGTAAATCTGTATCATTTACTGATTCCTGATTTTCGATTAAAATCTTGATGTAACCTTCTTTTTTTGTCATAACGATAAGTTTTAAATTTAATGTGAAGATAAAAAATGTTTTTTTAATTTCCAAATATTTTATTACAAATAATTGGTAATATTTGTAATTTTAACTTTTCCACTTTTCCAATCATCAATTG
>Ga0315274_10014730_pt1 | contig 11079 bp, 11 predicted proteins | sample YL17G02_20_MG_FD_203700 | JGI IMG/M metagenome (GOLD analysis project Ga0315274, IMG submission 203700) | Sediment microbial communities from Yellowstone Lake, YNP, Wyoming, USA - YL17G02_20 | ecosystem: Environmental > Aquatic > Freshwater > Lake > Sediment | place: USA: Wyoming | collected...
TCTCTCCATCGATGAGGAGCGAAGAAAAGCAATTCAGGAATGGGAGAGACTGAGGGCGCTCCAGAAGAAAGTTTCTGATGAGGTCAGTAAAAAGAAGCGGGAAGGGATTGATGTTTCAGAATTAATTGCTGAAATGAAGAAGGTCTCTCAGGAATTGAAAAGGCTTGATGAGGTGGTTGAGGAGAAGGAAAAAGCCTTGCAGGATCTTCTCCTCCTCATCCCCAATCTTCCACATGACTCTGTTCCTAAAGGCAAGGATTCTTCTGACAATGTTGAGGTCAGGCGATGGGGTGAGATTCCAACATTCGATTTCGAGCCCAAACTCCATTGGGATTTAGGTGAGGAACTGGGAATTCTTGATTTTAAATCCGGGGCAAAGATTGCGGGAGCCCGATTTACCCTCTATTGGGACCTTGGGGCGAAGCTGGAGAGGGCACTGATCAATTTCATGTTGGACCTTCACACCCGAGAACATGGATATCGCGAGGTGCTTCCTCCTTTTATGGTTAATCGGGTTACGATGACAGGCACCGGACAGCTTCCAAAATTTGAGGAAGAACTTTTTAAGGTGGAAGGGACCGATTACTTTCTCATTCCGACAGCAGAAGTGCCTGTGACCAATATCCATCAGGATGAAGTGCTTGAGGAAGAAGTCCTTCCTCTTTACTATACTGCCTATACTCCTTGTTTCCGAAAGGAGGCGGGTTCCTACGGAAAGGACACTCGGGGTTTGATTCGGCAACATCAATTCAATAAAGTGGAGCTGGTAAAGTTTACGAAGCCTGAGAATTCTTATGATGAACTGGAGAAACTTCTATCTGATGCTGAAGAGGTTTTGAAAAGGTTGGAGCTTCCTTATCGCGTCGTCAACCTTTGTACTGGGGATTTGGGTTTTTCAGCTTCGAAGACTTATGATATTGAGGTTTGGCTTCCTGGCCAGAACACTTTTAAAGAGATCTCTTCCTGCAGCAATTTTGAGGACTTTCAGGCCAGAAGGGCAAAGATCCGATACCGCATTTCCGGAAGGTCGAAGACAGAATATGTCCATACCCTCAATGGTTCTGGCCTGGCTGTTGGAAGGACATTGGTAGCCATATTGGAGAATTATCAACAAGCCGATGGAAGTGTAATCATTCCGGAGGTCTTGCGACCTTATATGAATGGGGTTGAACGAATCACCGCAAAAGCAAAAGGTTAAGGTTGAGGTTAAGGTTTAGGTTAAGGTTTAGGTTAAGGTTTAGGTTAAAAGTTAGAAGTTAAAGGTATCTCGCTTCGGGCGAGATTTCGGAGGGATGGCCGAGTGGCTTAAGGCGGCGGTCTTGAAAACCGCTTCCCGTAAATCGGGACGTGGGTTCGAATCCTACTCCCTCCGCCAGAAAATTTGCTTAGCAAATTTTACTTACACCCTTTTACCTTTAACATTTAACTCTAAGGCTACAAGTTAAGAGTTTAAAGTTTTTAGTATCTTCCGTGAGGAAGATTTATGAGATTCAGGTTTAAGAACTTCAAAGTTTATCAGGACTCAAAAAAATTTTGTAAGTCCTGCCGTGATATAGTTGATGGTCATATAAAAAGGAAAGATAAAGACCTGGCTTCACAGATAGAAAGAGCACTAAATTCAATCATTCTTAATATTGCAGAGGGGGCAGCCGATAATTCAGATGTAGAATTTGCGAGATTCCTGGGAATTTCTATCAGATCGGTATATGAAACGGTGGCAGGATTTGACCTAGCTTTGCTTTACAAAATGATTATGCCGGAACAAAATGAGAAGATAGAATCAGATGCTCACGAATTGGTGAAACAATTAAGTGCTTTTCGCAATTCTTTGAAATCAAGTTAATTGTTTTGAAGGTATTAAAAAGTTAAAAGTAAATTTTGTTAAAAGTATTTCACCAAAGGTGAAATCACGGAGAGATGCCCGAGAGGCCGAAGGGGCTCGCCTGCTAAGCGAGTATTCCGCTAAAAACGGAATCGAGGGTTCGAATCCCTCTCTCTCCGCCAGAAAATTTTGCGGGGCAAAATTTTACTTGTAACATTTAACTTCGTACCGTAGGGCTACAGGTTAAGAGTTTTAAGTTCTCGGTATCTTGCGTCAGCAAGATCGCGCCCATAGCTCAGTTGGATAGAGCGTCGGACTACGAATCCGCAGGTCGCCCGTTCGAGCCGGGCTGGGCGCGCCATGTACCACAAAGGGTACATGGCTGCCCCAAACCTCACATGGTTTAGGGCGCCAAAAGATATACCACATAGGGTATATGGCTGCCCTGAACCTAACATGGTGCATGGCGCCATTTAATACACCACGCGGGGTGTATGGCAGTCCTGAACTCAGAGAGCTAACCCAGATTTTTATCATTTTTACTTCGAATTTTCAGAAGGTAAAGGGCCAGCCACTGATGTGATAGGCCGTTAGGTAAAGATCCTAAACTATACATAACGACATAATAAATTGCGCATGTGGTGTCATTCCCGCGAAAGCGGGAATCCAGAAATTCTAAGACCGAAATTCAAAGACTGGATTCCGGGTCAAGCCCGGAATGACAATTAAAGAGGATAAAATTTTTAGATGCGCAAATATTTATGACGCTCAATATAAAAAGGAGGGATTAGTATGGCAACGTTTTTGATGTTTGGTAAGTACTCGCCTGAAGCTTTGAAACAGATAAGCTCAAAACGAACAGAGGATACTGTCAGTCTTATAAAAAAGTTTGGTGGCAAAGTAAAGGCGATGTATGCCCTGCTTGGAGAAAAGGATTTGGTTTTTATTCTAACTTTTCCTAAAATGGAACAGGCAATGAAAGCTTCTGTTGCTTTGAGTAAAATGACTGGAATCGGATTTACTACATGCCCCGCGGTCACGGTGGAAGAGTTTGATAAACTGACGGCTGGGGTCTAATACATTTTTGCCCCTTCAGAATATTGAAAATCAATTGAAATTTTAGGGGAATTGAGAGGGAAGGTTTGCCCTTATTGTCAGAAATGGGGCCAATTCTTTATTACGTTAAGAATATCTTTCCCCCTTCACAGGGTGCCTTTTACTGGGTGACCCCTTCCCTTTTTTCCCTTTAGCAAAGGTGGGTAATGATCTTCTCAAGGCGTTTCACATCATAACCCATATGGATCAACACCTCCTCAGTTGCTTTCACGAGCATCTCAAGATATTTTTTGACATCGTAGGTGTCGTCCGGACCGACTAACGGAAAAGGTCTCACCCTCTCAGCCTTATCCTTCGATAGGGCATCTTTGATCACATACCTGACCTTCTCACCGGGATGGATTGGAATCCCAAAATCCTCCAGTTGCTGGGCGGCAAGGGCGGTGAGGCTATCGACTTTATAAGCATTCGGCTCCTGAGAGATCGTCTTCCCAATAACCAAATCCTCTTGCTTTGTCTGTCCATCCTTCAACATTAGGCTATATTCGAGGAGAAGATCTAAAACCTTGGGGATCTTCGACCGATAATCGTCCATATTTTTTGCCTCTGCCAGGACCTCGATCATCCGAATCTGAGCTTCTCGAATCAGTGGAGGCATATCACTTCGACGAAATGCTAATCCCCTTGCTTTGATCTTTCCACTCTTGAAGAGGCCAAAATAACGGTTTGCTACCGGACTCTCCGGATTCCCCTTCGAAGGAAGAAATGCCATCCATCGATAAATTCCTTCCAGACTCATGGTGATTCCAGTCGCTTCACTGATCTTTCGGCAGAGTTCGAGCACCTCTTCTTCCTTTAAATTCCTCTTACGAATCCAAAGGGAGTCGGTGATGGCGTGGAGAAGTTCGAACCCCTCCTCCTCACAGATCTCCTTGGCTTGAAGGAGTTTTTCTCTTCCAAATGCGGTGACCGCCTCATGCGCTTCAATTCTTCCAAAGCGTGCATTTCGGTAACCTAAATATCCGAAGCACGTCACGAGCATCCACTTGAGTGCCACCTGCTTCCGATCATAAATCACCGTGTCCGTGACCGTGTCTCGTGTCTGCATATTCCTACCATAGATTTTTCGCTTATCTTCATTTTCTCTGTTTGTTCTGCCTTCTGCCTTCTGCTTACTGCCTACTTCCTCTTGTCTCTCGCCTCTCGCCATTCTTTTTAACCATGTTCTTCTTGCCAAGATAGGCTTAAGCGTCTTGGAAACGATCCCCTCTTTCTTCTCGCAAATCGTATAGCGAGCTTCTGGAACCCTGTGGTTCTCACAGCATCCGCAGAGTACCGTCTCGGGAGAGATATTGTGAATCGCCATGATCGTTGGATACATCGAGGCGAAGTCAATCTCTGCGACATCCTCGAAGATCCCCAGCTTAGGCTGAAAGACGAGACCCCCTTTGTCCGCAACGAGCAGATCCCACGCCGTCTTGAATCGTTCCGGTTCTCCCTTTCTCCAAGGGATGAGGATGCCATCCTGAAAGGCCCGGTCGAGTTGCATCGAAGTGATGGCCGTCCCAGGAGAGGTGCGTGCCATTCGTTGAACCGGAATTTTAGCCAAACGTGCCAGTTCGATCACCCCTTCCATTCCCGATTCCCCATAGATGAAGGAGTTTCGACGATCGATGTGCCATCTTCCGAGAAAGAGATGGGCAGGCGCCTGGTAGTAGGTTCGGCCATAAGAGAAGTAAGAACGACCTTTTGGATTGACTTTCCTCTGGAGGGGATAAGGCTCCCGATCCCAGAGGATAGAGGTTTTCCATCTCCTCTCCAATGAGAAGAGAAGAGGTAAAAGGTAAGCATCCCCATCATCGCTCAGGATCATATCAGGATCAAAATGTTTGAGGAATTTACCGATTTCTTCAAGATCCACATTCTCCATCTCCATCCGATACCCCTCGCACTCCAAAATGAGCCCTGAACCAGCCCTGTTCCAGCACGGTCCAGGGCCAGCACGGTTCAGGGCCTGCCTGGATAAGGGCGTTTGGTTTCCGTCTAAACGAAGTTCCATCACTCGAAGATCGGGAAGGTCTCCGTCGTCCATCCATACTGATTCGGATGGATCGGGATGAATCTCAAAGATTCGATTTCCTTCGGTCTCAACGATGCATCGGCCTGTGGGAAAAAGCCCTTTCTCATAAAGATAGAGCTGAGGTGAAGGGATATCACAATTGTAGAAGGTGATGTTCTCTTCCCATCGAGGGAGAACCTGGTAGAGTTGGCCATAACGCTCCGGATCGGCCACCTCGATCTCCATCACTTCCACTTCGTCTCCACTCCAGAATTCCTTCTTTCTGGTCCACCGGCATCCTGTGGCCCATCGCCCTTTCTGGAGAGAGTGGAAAAGGGCGAGAAGATCTCTCCTCTTTCCCTGTGTATAGAATCGAGGTCGGAAGGGATCTTCGAATCGGTGGAGCACACCCTCCTCATCTTTAATCCAGAGAATCATCGAAGACTCAAGAGGGTAGAGATCGAAAAGCCATCCGTGGATTTCCATGGGGTGTCCTCCATTAATTCTCCATTGCCGTCATTCTGAGGAGCCGATTGGCGACGAAGAATCTTCATATAGATTCTTCGCTGTCGCTCAGAATGACACCTTTATCCCCCATCGATCTTAGTTTCGATCTCAATTCAACCAAAGCCTTCTCATGCTCAAGAAGGATAGAGATCAAGATCGTCTCAAAAGGCCAGGGTCTCGAAGCATAGACCCCAGCTTGCACATGAAGCCTCGCCTCTTCGAAGAGCCGATCGAGGAACTGCTGATCTTCTCTCCTCAATCCCCTCCGAAACTTCCTCCATTCCTGGACTTCCTGTTCTAAAACCTGACTAAAAGGAAGGACTGTCCGTCCCATAGCTCGTGCTCCGTGTCCGTGATCCGTGTCTGTTTAGAAATAAAGCCCACGGCTGTACACTCATGTCATTCCTGCGAAGGCAGGAATCCATATCTTTTAACCTGGATTCCCGTTTTCACGGGAATGACAGAATCGATTCCCTTTTCCAGAATCAATTTCGGCCCCTGGTCATCCAGACTTACCCTCCAGACCAGATTAGAGAATTGGAAGAGTCTTCTCGTGAGATACGCTCTCTTTGATAATCCCCCCTCTCCCCCCTTTACTAAAGGGGGGCTGGGGGGATTAGGTTGGAACAGAAAGAAAGGAATCCCTCCCATAGCCATCTCCTCCACCCTTTTTAAAGATTTTTCGAAGAGGGGCCGAACCTCTCTTTCAGGCACATCTTTGTCGAAAAAAGTAGTGGTCGGCCCCAGAACGATCACCCACGGCTTTTGCCGCGGGGCAGCTTCTTCTTCCTGCCTGAGCAGTGAGACCAATCTCTCCCCCATCAATGTGGCCATCTGATAGCAAGTGAAGGCTCTTGCAATGCGAATCCTTTTGAGAAGCCTCTCCGGAGGAATCAATGCATCTCTTGCGAAGGATGAGGCCATGTAAGGATCGAAACGATTGGCTCCATCCAATACGATGACATCTATTCCTTTACCTGCCATCCATCCCGCCACATAGGAAGAAATCCCTCCTACCCCATCCCCACAAAAAAGGACTTTTCTCGGAAAGCCAGCTTGAACGAGTGGACCGGTGTGGGTCAAGTGAGACAAGATTTCATCAAGCGAACTCTTCCTTCGGAAGATAGTTTTGAGTTCGGAGTTCGGAGTTCGGAGTTTAAAATCCATAGTTCAGAGTCTTTCTCAAACCTTATTTAGAGATTTAATTAATCCATTTATCATTTTTGACAACATATTCCAGAGCCTTTTGATAGACTTTCAAGTTTTCAAAATCAAATCTCTCCTCATCCATAACTTTCCTCCTGAACTACTCCGAACTCCGAACTCATAACTCCGAACTAATGTATCACTTAAATCTTCCTAAACACCCCAATCACTTTTCCGATGATTTGGACTTCTCCTGACCCTTCCTCAATCTGAATCGTCTCCCAGCGTTCGTTGTCTGGTTTCAATTCGATCCTCCTCCCCTTTTTGAAAAACCGCTTCACCATCGCTTCTTCCCCCATTAAGGTCACTACAACATCCCCATTCTCTGCTGAGGATTGGGACTGAACGATGACATAGTCATCAGGAAGGATATAAGGTGACATACTGTCGCCCTTCACCTTCAGAAGGAAGACTTCTTTCCCTTTCACCCATTCCGTAGGAAGCGGAATCGTTCCTTCCACATGCTCTACGGCTAAGGTGGGCTTCCCTGCTGCAACCCTTCCCAAGATGGGAATCTCCCGAATCAATGGCTTTCCCTCTTTATACGGCCCAGCCCGCTGGTATGATCCATATGATCCATGCCTCTGAAAGACGAGAACCTCAAGCCCTCTGGACGTTGAACCCCGTCGCTTTAAATAACCTTTTTTCTCCAACGCCTTGAGGTGGTCGAAGGCTGCCCGGGGATAGATATTGAAGTGCTCGCCGATCTCCCTTACAGAAGGAGGATAACCTCTCTCTTTGATAAATTCTCTGACAAAATTGAAGATTTCTCTCTGTCGGGACGTCAATTCCATAATTCACCTCTCTATCTAATTGAGGAATTCAGGGATTGAGGAATTGAAGAATTAATTCCAAAATTCCTTAATTCCTAAATTCGTAATTTGGAATATACTATACATTTGTTTAGTTGTCAAGAAGAATTTTAAGAGAGCTCTGAAAAACTACTACACGCTCTCTTAATCAGAGATTTCTGGACTTTTTCAGAAATCTCTTTTAACATCAAAATCCAAATGAAATTTTGAAATTTGATATTGGATTTGATGTAATGTTTGGGTTAAAATGAATTATTTGAAATGTGATTACTAACTTTTCCCCAATTATGGAAAAAGGGATCTTCCAATGTTTGAGCGTTTGAAGGAAGGTATCCAAACAATTAAAGAGAGAGATCCTGCTGCTAAAAACTATGTGGAGATTTTTCTCTGTTATCCAGGTCTCCATGCCATTTGGCTGCACCGCATTGCTCATTTTCTCTATCAACACGGATGGTATACAGCGGCTCGTCTGATCTCTCATTTTAATCGTGGGTTGACAGGAATCGAGATTCATCCTGGGGCAAAGATTGGCAGGCGACTCTTTATCGATCATGGGATGGGTGTGGTGATTGGAGAGACATCCGAAATCGGCGATGACTGCCTGATTTATAAAGGTGTTGTGCTGGGCGGTACTACCCTCGAAAAAAAGAAGCGCCATCCGACCTTGGGAAATCGTGTTATTGTGGGTTCCAACTCTACGGTTTTAGGAGCCATCACCATTGGTGATGGAGCAAGGATTGGTTCCGGCTCTGTGGTGGTCAAATCGGTTCCTGCCGGTGCAACGGTCGTTGGCGTTCCGGGCCGGATTGTAGAGTCCTGGGCACCAGAAAAAGAAGAACTCGATTTCGAACATGGAAATCTTCCGGATCCTTTGTCGGATATTATGAAGATGTTGCTTCAGCTCCACAATAAATTAGAGGAAAGGGTCAAGCGATTGGAGAATCAAGAGAAAAAAGACTAACAACAAAAGGTTAAGGTTGGGGTTTGAAGTAAACCCCGTTAGAAAGGATGGGGCTTTAACCCCGCCCTTTCTGTAATGAATTGTCGTAGACTCGACTCTACGAGAAGCTTTATTTATATCATCCCCGCCATAAATGGCGGGGCTTTCTAACGGGGTAAACCCAAACCAAATTAGAGATAAACTCTCAGACTTAAACATGTAAGAATCTCAGCAGGTACGAAATATGGCAAAATACCCAAAACTTTTAATGGAACACTTCCAAAATCCAAGAAATGTAGGAGAGATCTCTGACCCTGATGGTGTGGGCACGGTGGGCAATGCCTCCTGTGGCGACATCATGCAGATGTTCATCAAGGTCAATGGAGATAAGATCACAGAGGCGAAGTTCAAGACCTTTGGCTGCGGAGCAGCCATTGCAACCAGTTCGATTCTGACAGAGCGGATCAAAGGCGCCACACTTGATGAAGCCTTGAAGATATCGGACAAAACCTCAAAAGAGGTTTTGTCCCATTTGCCCAAAGAGAAAATCCCTTGCTTCACCTTGGCTACGGAGGCTTTGAAATTGGCGATCGAAGAGTTCCGTTGTAAAGCGACAGGGATTCACGAAAAGGGCGGCTTCGATCTTCAGGAGATGGAGGAGAAGGAATAGAAAGGGGCCCCTATGACTAAAGAGGATAAAGTCATCTTCCTCAAAAATCCCAATAGTGTGTTGGAACAACTCATTAAAAATTTTGTTAATGAAAATGAGCAAAACCGGAGAACCCAATTAGACCATGGAGTCTACTGGGATGAACCCCTGGTTGGGTTTGCCTCCGGATCTGATCCTCTTTTCTTTGAGTATAAGACGATCATTGGTTCCTTCCATTTCACTCCGAGAGAGATTATCATGTCAGCATTGAAAGAGAAAGGCCGGGGTCTTTTCCTCTCCGAGATGGAACAGGTCAGCGTTATCTCGTGGATTCTCCCCGCTTCTGAGGATACTCGAAAAAGCAATCGTAAGGAGGAGAAATTCCCGTCAAAACTATGGGCCTACACCAGAGATTTTGGAGAAGTCTTTAATAATGCTTTGCGTCGGCATGTCTCAGGCTTTTTAGAAGATTTAGGACATGTTGCCGTGGCACCCGTTCTTTTACCCACCTTCCAGCATCTTCGGGACGAAAAGGTGGGCTGGGCCTCTCCCTGGTCAGAGCGCCACATTGCCTATGCCTGCGGTCTTGGAACTTTCAGTCTCAACGATGGTCTTATCACCCCCAAAGGAATGGCTGTGCGAATTGGTACTGTTGTTACTCTTTTGAAGTTGGCACCGAGTGAGAAAAAATATCGCCACTACAAAGAAAATTGTCTTCAGTTTAGGACTGAAAAATGTGGAAAGTGTATTCCAAGATGTCCGGCCGGCGCCATTACAGAAAAAGGACATGACAAGGATAAATGCCGGGAATATATCAATTCCGAGCCTTTGAAAGCGAAGCGTTTGGAATATGGGTTGCAAAATCCTCCTCCCTCTTGCGGCCTTTGCCAGACTGGTGTCCCCTGTGAATTTGAAATCCCAAGACCTGACCTGATCGCTTAAGATTCCCAAAATTATTAATCTTGACAATTCTTTCTTTTTGGATTATATGATTAATGAATCATATTTACATGGAGGCATTTATGGAGGAAAGGGTTCTTGAGTTAAAGGCAGAAATTTTGAAGGCCCTGGCCCAACCTACCCGTTTAAAGATTCTCGAATTGCTTCGGAACGGAGAAAAATGTATCTGTGAAATCGTCCCGGCCATCAATGGAGAACAATCCAACATCTCCCGGCATATCTCTTTGTTGCAGAAAAGTCACCTCGTCACCACCCGGAAGGAGGGGGTGAAGGTGATGGTTAAGGTGGGAGATCAAAAGGTTTTTGAAATTTTGGACAGTATCAGTCTCCTTTTGAAGAAACAATTCATGGAGACAAGAAAACTCATCCAAGAGTTGAGATAAAGAAAGAAAAAAGGAGTAAAAAAATGGATTTTTTATTCACCATGTTACGAGGTGGTTTAGATGCTTTGCAGGATTACATCCTGGCCCATACACTGACCTGCTTAGTCCCTGCTTTTTTTATCGCAGGTGCTATGTCGGCCCTTTTCCCGAAGGACAAGATCCTGAAATATCTTGGTGAAAAAACGAAGGCTTATATTTCCTATCCCATTTCGGTTGTCACAGGTCTATTCATGGCTGTTTGCTCCTGTACTGTACTTCCCCTTTTTGCTGGCATCAGACAGAGGGGGGCAGGTTTGGGACCCGCAGTCGCCTTTCTCTATACAGCTCCTGCGACCAATATACTGGCCATTATCTACACAGGTTCACTGATCGGAGCAGATTTGGCATTTGCCAGAATTATTCTCTCTGTCAGTTTTGCAAGTCTCATCGGTATGATCCTCTCCGTTTCATTCAAAAGTGAAGAGAAAAAGTTTATTTCCAGTAAACCAGCTCCGTCTATTTCTCAAACCTTCACGGATGGAGGTGAAAAGGTAAAATCATACCGTTTCTGGGTCTTCTTCCTTATTCTCGTCGCCATCCTTCTCTTTGGGGCTTCAACTTTGATCGGATGGACAACGAAGATCATCGGCTTATCAATTCTAATTGCGGCTCTGCTGGCTATTATCATATTCTGGATGCCCAAAGA
>Ga0315274_10014736_pt1 | contig 11077 bp, 6 predicted proteins | sample YL17G02_20_MG_FD_203700 | JGI IMG/M metagenome (GOLD analysis project Ga0315274, IMG submission 203700) | Sediment microbial communities from Yellowstone Lake, YNP, Wyoming, USA - YL17G02_20 | ecosystem: Environmental > Aquatic > Freshwater > Lake > Sediment | place: USA: Wyoming | collected...
GCCCGTGTCGGATCAACGGGGCTTTGAGGTGATTGGGCACTTCCGGTATGGCCGAGGCATTCATCTACGGGACGGCTCTCTCGTCCTGAACGAGAACAAACCCAACAGTGCTGCCAGGATTGATGCTCAGGTAGCCCTAGCTGGGGGACTCTTCGAGACACTATCGGCACAGTCTCAGGGGATCAGTGCCGTGACAGGTGCGTTCGCCAACACAGCGGCTACTCTTTCCAGACTCCAGCCCGAGGAACTTCAGACTGCGGGTCGCAGAGTTCCTGAAACGAAGGCTCTGGAGTTCACTGAGCAGGATAAAATCCTCATTGCGGACACAGCACCCCTCGGCTCCACCGCACAGAAGGGATTGCCGTCCTCTGTTGAAGCATCTCAACTCAGTCGGGCACTGACTCTTGCCGAGATGGGAGTCAAGGACAAGTCTGTACCTGGGGATGAGTGTGCCTGTCTGCTAGGACGTACCGACCTGGCCTTCATCAACTCTGGGTACCAGCTCAAGACGTTGAAGACTTCCTCGACAGCCGGAGACGTCTCCACCCTACCTACCGAGGCGTCTGGAGCGGACAACCTGAATCGCGTTGTTGCCCCATTCCTACCGCTCACAGATAGGATTGAAACTTACCTGGTGAACCTGTACAAGGCCCTGGACACACCTCACCAACAGTTTGAGAAAACCATTCGAGGGGAGCTGCTGCCTAGAGGCCCCATGGCCAGTGACATCCGTCTGGGTCCTCCCGCTGGAGTGAACGTGAATGACCCCCTCTTACCCCCAGGGGTTGCCGAGGATGGTTCTCCCCTCCCAAGAAACCTAGGGTCCCCGACCAGAGGTGGTTTCACTCCCCCATTTGATGCCCCCAGTCGAGCTGTCGGAGGGGATCCAGAGGCTCTGGCCCTCACGGCCAGCTCCGCACTGGGGAACATCCAGAAGACATGGACTCAGTTTGGCGACAAGTTGAACGCCAATACGCAGCGAACCAAGCTGGAGTCTGAGGCTAACATCCTTCAGAAGAAGGTGGATACATTGAAAGTAGCCCAGAAGGAACTGACAGGTGTGCTCAACTCCCCGGGTTCCAAGATTATTGGGGTTGACCCACAGAAGCAGTTGGATCAGGTCAACCAGGAAATCTCTCGCCTTGAGCAAGAGGTCAGCATCAAGCGACTCCAAGCATCACAGGTGCCCACCTCCTAATGCCATTTGACAAAACCCCCAAGCGTCCGGTTGGGTATACCCCTAACAAGGACTTCGTAGAGGGAGCCAATTCCTTCTATGCGACTAAGGTAGGCATCATCATCCGCGTGGATGAGCTGAACCTGAAGGCGGACATTCAGATTCTCACAGGTGGGGGATACCGTTTCGAGGTGGACCTGACGCAGGGTATGGCTGGACCCCGAAGCTTCTGGGGAGGCGTGCCTGAGGTGAACTCGATGGTCATCATCGGGTACCGACGAGTTCACAAGCAGCTATGGGATGCTGTGATACTAGGGTACATCCCCACTGGCAATCGAAGCGGTCTCAGATTTGACCCCACCTCGTCCCACGACCCATCCACAATTTCCCCACAAGACAAGGCCCTGGCTGACCAGGTGCTTGGTACGACCACTCGATACAAGCGGCTTGTGATGAAGCAGGGGGACGTGGGAGGGATGTCCTCCAGCGGTGCCGAGTTCGTCCTGTCCAAGGATGTTCGGATGACCAATCGAGCGGGGGACTTCCTGGAGCTGAGGGACGCAGAACGGAGCTGGGTAGCCTCGGCTGTTCACCGTGTGGAGGCGGAGTCCGGTGTGCGACGTATCTCAGGCCCAATCCGCCGGAGCAAGTTCTTTCTCCCTGAGGATATCCTCCAGACTGGAACCCGGACGCTCAGGGACACAGACACGAGCTACTACGGTAGGGACGAACTTCAGGAAGCTGGACCAGGAATCAACCCCGGTGTGGCCCCCAAGTATGCTCTGACGAACGGCAATGTCCTCGACCTGTTCAACGACTTCAACGCATTCCCCGCTGTCACCTACAGTAATGGACGTAGGGTTCACTACCCGCCTACTTCTCCTGCTGTCAGTGTTGAAGACGTGGAATCCGCTGCGGATGCTTTCGTTGAGCACCGGATGGAACTCTCACATTCGTCTGATCTCAACATGGAGGTCATGGAGGAAATCGACGGATTCGAGATGGATCGCCGGATACCCTATATCGAGCAGGTCTACGGTACCGTGGTGGGTAACGACTTCAACACGGTGCGGGGCGAGAGACAGTATGCTCAGGTGCTCAAGCCTAGGATCTTTTCCGATTTTCAAACCACGTCACCAGGGAAGTTCGTGTTGGAGACAGCCGTTCGTCTCCCTACGAAGGACCTCGAAGCCGTCACGAGTGCCGCAGCCTACTTGTTTCGGATCCGCCCGCCCAGGAGCACCGGGGATAACGACTACGCCCATGCCATCACCAAGGAGGGGAAGATCCTCCTTAACGTCCCTGGATCCAAGGTGGAGGATTACGCAGCCAAGAATGTCTCGGCCGAGATCAACATGCAAGGAGCAATCAAGGCGTACATTGGTGCGTCTTCTCCAGACAGGAACTCGATCAACGCTGTCCTGGCTGGAGGCATCAAGGCCATCATAGGGCACAATTCGGATGGCAACGCTCTTGACATCACCTATCGGTCCAGCGTCAAAGTCCAGTATGGGACCACGACGCCGAACGACAATGACATGGCTTACGAGTCTGTCATCAAGGGTAAGACCCGTAAGATCGTCACGGGGGTCGATCAAGAGCAAGCGGCCTCTAAGGAGATGCTCATCGATGGGGGTTTCCAGATCCACGCTGACCGCCTCAACATCAACTCCTTCCAAGGGTTCGGCGGCAACTTCGGGGAGATTGCCTGGATGGTGTCTGGCAAGAGCCAGTACAACTATGCCCTCACGGTACTGGAGACGATCTTCGTAGGTGGTAAGATTTCGACCATCCTTGCGGGTGGGCTGATTCAAAACATCCTGTCGGGTGGGGAGGTCCACAACATCACGGCTGGGGGGATAGCCAACAACATCGCTGCGGGGGGTTTCACCACCACGGTGGGTACCGGGGTCATCTCCATGACCACTGGAGCGGGAGCGGTCACGTTGTCCACGGCTGCGGGGGCACTCTCCCTAGGGGCTGCGGCCGGGGCTATCAGCCTGACAGCGGGCCTGGCCATCACCCTGACGGCTGCTACCGCCATCACGCTCACGGCCCCTCAGGTGCTCCTGGGAGGCCCCGCAGCAGCCCTGGGGGTATGCCGAGGTGTCCCGGCCCTGCCCCCCGGAACACCAACGCTCGACTACATAACAAACTTGCCTTTGCTCGGAAGCGCCTTGATTCGGTCAATCTGATGCCTATCGTCTCGGCTGTAGCTGTACCGACTCTTGCAGCCAACCTCGCAGCTACGTCCATGCTGGGGGTAGGGGTGCCGAAGTACGCTTCGGGGGTGATTGCCGGTCTGACCATCTGGGTCCCCCAGATCACGGTCTTGACCAACGATGTAGGTACCGGGGGTACGGGAGTCGGAGTTCCCTTACCCGTCCTGGTTCCCACTCCCATCCTGCTGGCCAATCTGACGAGCGGAATGGCCTCACAGGGGCTCATGGGCCTCATGGCTCCGCTGTTCCTCTTGGGCTTATCCAACGGCTTGACGGCCGTGTTCCTTCAGACTCTTGTGGTAACCCAACATGCCGGAGTAGGATCCGGGGCCGGTGTAGCATCCTTCCGTGCTCCTCCGGCCTTCCCGTCCATCATTGCTGGGTTTGCAACGGCAGGAATGATCGGGATTGCGGCAGCTCGGAAGGCCGCTGCCCTGGCAATCGGGCTGGATCAGACTTTCGCTACTCTTCTGTTACCAGTGGTCATTGTAGGCCCTCCCACTCCGTCGGCTGCTACGGGAGTCGGGTTTGGCAAGATCCTATGAAAATGGAGATGCAAGATGAAAAATCTGAGCCTTGGGACAGTCGTTGCCATCGGGGATGAGCGGCCTGTCTACCACGATAAGCGCAATCGACTGATTGCCGGTGACACGGCCTCTTACCTGGATGTCCTCATGGTCAACATGTTGGGGGAGAAGAAGCTCGTTCGGTTTCCTCTCCCTCCTGAAGCTCGGGCGTTCTACGCTCGGGTTCCTCCCCTGAAGCCAACCAGGAAGCCCTCGAAGAGCCTTCGAGCGAGGTAAGACGTGCCCTTTCAGATCAAAGGGCATCGTCCCTGGCATGACCTTGCCGGAAAGGGGGCCTAATGGGATTCTCCCTAAAAGGCTACATTTTGGAGCCCCCTCGTGTGGGCCAGGCAAATAGCCCCTTCACCTTCACGCCCAACGACTTCATCTCGGACCAGGCTGCCTTCGACGCAGCGTACCCGAACACAGAAGCCAACCCACCTACGCAGTACCTCGTCCAGGTCATGCAGGACGGGGATCTGCCCGATGCGATCTTCGGCTGGACCAAGAATGAAGTCATCGCCCGTTTCGACTATGCGGGCAGTGAACAGCGGTTCAAGACCCTCCCTGGCAAGGGCTTGGAGGTCTTAGGTCAACTAGGGCCGACCTCTAACACGAACCGTCTGATAGCCTTCAAGCCTCTCGACGATGACCTGGCAACCTACCCCCTCCGAGTCTCAGTGGGGTCCACTGGATCTGGCACGACGTTCACTCCCACGGTGGTGCTGTCTTTCGGTAGCCCGGGTGTGGGTGCTGTCGAGATCCTGGAGTCCACCGGAGAACTGAACTGGAACGCGGCTGATCTTGTGAGTTTCAATGCTCAGGAAGTCCGGTTCCAGAGGCAGACGTTCTTCGCCTACGCTGAGTCAAACGGCAAGATCGGGGTCATCGACGACATCCTGTTTCTGAACCCCCTCCCGGCCACAGGTCAGTACCCCCTGCTTCGTATCGCCTTCGGGCCGTACCTGACTCCCGTCGAGGTTGCGAACGATGCGGGCCTCTTACCCCTTCCTGCATCTGGTTCCGTCAAGTGGTCTATGACGACAGGGAGACTAGCCTTCAACCAGGCTGTGGATGTGTCTGGGAACACTGGCAAGGCCATCTACTACGACGGAGTGCTGATGGAGGGGGACCGGACTTTCACCCCTATCTCAGTCGGCACGTTGACCGCTCCGGGGGTACTGCCTCTCCCACTCCCGCCTGAGGAGTCCGATGTTTTCTTCCGAGTCGTAGGCACAGTTCAGTTCCCCCAGACCAAGTTCGTTCCTCTAGGTGAGCTATCCAACGGGAAGCGGGGCATTGTAGAGATTGAGCGGACTACCGGGCAGGTTCAGTTCTCCCAGGCAGATCAGGATGCCTACGGGGCAGTAAGTGCCCAAGCTTTCATCCCCAACCTGGATATCGAGCGTGGCATCTCCCTGGAGCTGTTCCGCACTCCCATAGACCCGGCAGCTACAGACCCAACCACGAAGGACGTCTCGGCCTTCTATGACACTTCCGGTGCAATCCTAGCGGACCCAATCATTGCCTCCCCTACGGTCTTGCTGCCCGCCACTCCGGTGGATGCCCCGCAGATTGTGGTCAGCGTCATCTCTAAGTCAGGAACCACCTCAGTCCTCCCCAGACTGGACGTTCCGGTGCCTCCCGTGGGTCTAGGTTGCGTCATCGACTCGGAGTCCAGGGCTCTGCTCTATGCCCAGCGAAAAGCCCTGGTGGTGATTCCTACGCCCCTTCCCTATGGGGCTGTGAGCTTACCCGACCCTCTGGTCTTCACACAGAATCTTGTTGTGGGGTTAGAGACTGCACCCAACAGCGGCATCTACCCGGCCCTGACCCTTGGAGAGGACTACCTCATCGACACCGGCTCAGGCACCGTGAGCCTGGTCGAGACGGACGGCACACTCGTCACTTCCGGTTCCGGGGGTACTTTCGCAGGCACGGCCTTCACTGATGCCGGGGCTGACTGGCTTCCGGGGGTACTGACGGGTGACACCCTACTGGTCACCAACGGCCTCTCTGTGGGGGTTTATACGGTAGCCAGTGTTGGCTCTGACACTGCTCTCACCACGGACATCCCTGGCATCTCAGGCTCCAATCTGACCTATGAGATCCGGCGTGGGGAGGAGATCCTGGCCGACAGGTTCTTCAAGCCCATCTCACCCCTGGACCCCAACACCAAGGTCGAGAGGATAGTGGCTCTTGGGGTGACCACCAATTCTCCCAGGTACTCTGTCCCTCTGAGCTATGCCAGCTCGACCAAGACGAGGTTCCGGTTCGGTCCCTCGACCTTCTCCACGGCTGTCAACGTCGTTCCATCCTTCGGGTCTCCCGCCCAAGGGGTGGTTGAGATCAAGGATACCACTGGTGAGTTGAACTTCTCTTCGGCTGACGTGACCGCTGCCCTCACGGTCTACTGGGTTCGTACCCTTGCTCTCGGGACGGAATACACGATCCAGCCTCCACTAGGATTCATCCAGTTCAATGACCGCTTCCTGGCTGAGGAAGAAGCGATCATTACCTACAAGAACTCGAACGCTCCCGACACCCTCATTGTGGAGCAGGCCACCTTTCTCGTTCGCAAGGAGACGACGGCTCCACATCCAGCTCCGACCAGTGTGTTGACCTTCAACCCCCTGGGTCGGCCAGTGGCGACCAATCCACCCCCGAGAGTATTCAGGGGTGGGAGGCCACAGGTGAACGGCGTCCAGTGCATCGTCAACACGGTGGCCAGCACAATCACGTTCCTATCAGATGGCACAGTGACGAATGCCTTGCCCCATGGGCCTACCGTCAACCCCACCGAGAATGTCTACATCGACTACTACGTGACCAAGGCCATCGGTGGTGAGAGCAACATCACGGTGCTCCAGCCTCCCATGGCAACTGGGGTGATTCAGACCTATGGGGGGATACCCCTGGTCCTACTCGGGAATGGGATCGCTTCCGGGGGTACTCAGTTCACCATTCCAGGCGACCGCACAGCAGATTTCCTGGCTGAATCCCTCTTGAGGGTCAACGGGGACCGTCAGGAACTCTACCTGATAGGTTCTTCTACCTTCAATGCTGGACCCAACAACACCACAGTTGTTCTGGCCACCCCCCAAGAGTTCCAGTCTGACAACAGCGTGCCCAACCTGTTCGTCACCTCTGGGCCTACTAGGCTGGTAGCAGCGTTCCCTCAGCCAGCCTACTTCGTCACTGAGGCAGCCGTCTTCCAGTCTGTCCCACGGGGCTCGAATAAGATCCGCCTGACCGGTGACCTGACGGGGACGTACACCCTTGGAAAGGTCCTCCTGTTCACGGACGGGGTCTACACGGACTTCTACCAGGTGAACGGTTCGACCTTCAGTGAAAGCTCTGGCTTCACCGAGGTCCAGATCACGGCCAACACCCAGAGGCAGTATGCCTCTCCCGTGACCCTGAAGCGGTCTGTCAGGTCCATCTTGGAGTCCTCGACCAAGGTAGCCCAGACCTCCAAGACCCCGATCCTGACGAGCCCCTACACGGTCTATCGTCGGGTTGAGGGCGAGGTGGGCGTGCTGCTGTCTCAGCCGGACGGCTACCAGATCAATGACTCGGGAGCGGTCACCTTCGCTACGGCCCTCCAGGACAGGGAGAGCTGGGACATCCTCTACACAGGGTACACGACTGTTGCAGCAGGTAGGAGGGTTCGAGCCTCCTACACGTTCCAGATTGTCCCTTCTGAGGACAACGGCCTCTTGGGCAGCACGCTGGTTGCGGACTACACGACCTACGCCCCTGACACGTTCTTCTACCGTGTCGAGACGTTCACGAACTTCCGTGGGGAGCTTGCAGTACAGTGGCAGAAGGATGCCCAAGCCAGTATCCCGTCGGGTGGACCCATCCTCTCGAACATGTCCGCTCCCAAGCTCTACGAGCAAGGGAGGGAGTCACTGTTTTTCCAGGAGGGTCACCTGGCCAATGAGGACATCGTGGCCAGGGCCACGCTCAAGTTCTACAACGACGCCGTGAACTACCTGGAGGATGCCCTCCAGGACATGGATGGCAGGGTCGTGGGTGACCGAGATGGCCGGTTCCTGTTCGACGGACTCATCGACAACCCTCCCAGGACGACCTTCGCTACGGTCACGAACCAGATCGATGACCTCCTCAAGGTGAGTCCTGCGCCCTACACGATAACCGGTCCGCCGTTCGTATTGGTCTCAGTAGGTACCTACATCTATGCCTACCTGCCTGCCAAGACAAGTCGGTTCTACCCCACCGAGAGAGCCAGGTACAATGCCACCGTCCCTCCGGCGGGGCTTGGGGAGGGAGATCCGATACTGGACACGAAGTCCACGAATCTCTCCTTGGTCTCAGGTATCCAGACTCGACTCCCTTGGGCTGTAGTGACCAAGCCAGCGGCCATTGGGGATACGACCATCTACGTTGATTACGGCCTCGGCCAATCCAGTGATGACCCCTTCATCGTAAGGCCAGCATTTGCACCGGGGATGGATGTTCGGGTAGAGGACAACACAACCACCTATGACGCTTCCATTATCTTAGGAGTTGTGACGTCCACAACTTTGGCAGTCCCCGCTCTGACTGTAGATATCCCGGCTGGAGTGACCGTCTACTTGAACGCCTCGGACCCGTCCCACCAGTATTACAGACTGGGGATTGACGTGGGAGTAGACCTCAAGGGGGGACAGCTCACACATCTAGCCGCCACCTTCCCTTGGGTGCCCCCAGTCAACCCACCTCTCCTCGGTGAAGCGTTGGACCTCACCGCACAGCTCACTCCTCTGAACATTGCCCCCGAGAGATTCCCCGCTCTGGATGGCCTCACGACGGATGACGACGGGGATCGACAGCTTCCGGTTCTGAATCCCTCACTGGACAGCGAAGCCACTGACCTGAATGGGACCTCCCTCGGTCATCTCGGGACCGAGCAGAGTATCATCCTGACGGGTACTGGGTCACTCAGGCTAGCCACCACACCTTCTTATGTGGCTACGGGCAGTCTAAACGGTGCAGGAACAATCATCACGTTGAGTGCTGGTGTGTTCCCAGCTACGGTCAAGGTCTACGACCTTGTGAGGATCTTGACTGGGGTGAACGCCCTCTCCAGCTACAATCGAATCACAGCCGTAGCTGGGAATCAGATCACCCTCACCCCTGCTTTCACAACAGACACAGGGTTTACGTTCACAGTGACCGCTAGTGCGAGCTTGGTGACCTCCCTTGCTGGAGGTACAAGCACGACCACGACGTTGAACGATGCAGGTGGTAACTTCATCGTGAACGCAGTGGTGCCGGGGCATACGGTTGTCTTGACGACTGGTCCCTCGGCTGGCCAACGACGCCAAGTAACCTCGGTGGTGTCCGCTACGTCCCTCACGGTGACCCCCGCGTTTGTGACTACTTTGGCTGGGCAAAACTATCGTATCGACAATGCCATCGGAACGTTTGGGGGAGTGGGGTCTATACAGGCACAGCTAGACCTGGAGCTTCTAGGCGAACTCGGAGTCTTGGACACGAATGTTGCCCCCATCCTCTCAGAACGTGCGGCCATCGAACAGTTCTACGACACGGTATTCACCAATGTCGAGACAGGGACTCTAGGACAGACTACCCTGCTATTCCCCACTATATTCACAGACACCCTTGCCGACTTTACAGCAGTTACCCCCGCTGACTACTTGTACATCAGGGGTGGTCCTTTGGACTCTGGGGATGACCCCGTGGCGGGTATCTACAAGATCCAATCCCGCACAACGACCACCCTGACCATAGAGGGAACTTTCACGGCTGCCTTGACCAATATCGTTTACCGTGTCGTGAGCGCAACTGGGGTCACCAAACAGTCTCTCCAGGCCATCTTCCCCTTTCTCCAGGGTTTGGATGCGTTCATCCTGAACACCACCGGGTTTGAGGGCTTGGTATCAACGCCTGTTTCTGTCCTACCTGATTCGGCGGCCTTTGCCCGGGGCTGGCTTTCCACTGGGGTCACCGTAGGTTGTGAGCCTAGCTTGGACGTGCGAGAATCCTTGGTAACACCCAGAGTCACCTCACTCGATGTGGTTGCCAGCCCAACAGGCCCAACCGGCACCATTCAATCCGTCCTGTCCTCAGGGGACAGGCTTTACGATCAACGATTTACTTGGATTTCTGCTAGAATAGACCGCCAAACTGGTATCCTGGTCAAGAAGAGTCTAGCGATAGCTAACAGACTCAAAGCACAAGCCGACATCCCGAGCCAACTCACGAAGTTGCTGACAGCCCCATGACCACGTGCAAAACATTCCCTCCTGAAGCAATGGACTTTGACCATGTGAGGGGACACAAGCTCTCTGGCATCGCCAAGATGTACAACCAGAGCTTGGACCGCATCCTTCTAGAACTTCGGAAATGTGATCTGGTTTGTGCCTGCTGCCACAGGCTACGAACCTTTGAACGGAGGCAGTATGTCAGAAAAACCGGATGATGCGGAGGCTGACGGCCCCGTAAAGCCCAAGCTCTCGTGGGAGCACAAGACGGAATTCGGTATCAACACCAAGATGAAAGAGATCCTCAAGCTGACTCTCGCGGCTGCCCAAGCCGAAAGAGACCGCTTGAAGAAGAAGCTGGATAAGCTCCAGTACGGCGGCTAAACGATGGCAACGTGGCAGAGTTTCAGCATTCAGGTACCTGGCGAGGACTTTCTTGAACCCGTTCGAGAGATCCTTGAGACGCTACTCGTGTACCTGGAGGTGCTGAAGACTCTGCTCGACACCATCAAGACGTTCTTGATCGACTTCGGGAATCCTCTCAAGGCCCTGATCGAGGCTTTGCTGGCCCTGATTGTCGAGCTGTTGAACACCCTCAGAGTCAGCGGCTTCTACGGGTACTTCGACGTACCAGACCTCCTCATCGACCCCAACTTAGACCAGTTTTTTGGAGGCACCTCAGCTTTCACTACTCGCTTCAAGCAGTCCATCTATGACTCTCAGGACATGAACCGTCCGCAACCTCGTCAAGGATCAACCAAGAGCGGGTTTGTGCTACTTGTGGTGGAGGCGGAAACCATTTTCGGCCTGCTCGCGCTGATCAGGCAGCTCTTGAGGTTCTTCGGTAAGGACTTCACTGCGCCCAAGTATGCTGCCCCA
>Ga0315274_10014738_pt1 | contig 11077 bp, 7 predicted proteins | sample YL17G02_20_MG_FD_203700 | JGI IMG/M metagenome (GOLD analysis project Ga0315274, IMG submission 203700) | Sediment microbial communities from Yellowstone Lake, YNP, Wyoming, USA - YL17G02_20 | ecosystem: Environmental > Aquatic > Freshwater > Lake > Sediment | place: USA: Wyoming | collected...
TGGGTAGCCGGGGTGATCAGCTCTCATTCGCTGTTCCAGACACGGCTGTTGCTACCCACGCTTGTGGCGCTCTGCCCGGTGCTGGTGTACCTCTTTGACGAGCTGCGCGTCCTGGATATGCGGCTTTTCTCTCTGCGTCGCGTGCTGGGGATGAGCGTGGTGCTGGTGTTGGTGGGCAATGTCTGCTATCAGTTCTTGGAGACCGTGCGCATCCGTCCCCTGCCCGTCCTGGTAGGCGAGGAGAGCCGAGAACAGTTCCTCAGGCGTAACCTGGGCACGCATTACGCGGCGATGGAGCTAGTGAACGAGCGTGTGCCCGAGGGCGGAAAGGTGCTCTTTTTGTGGGAGCCGCGCACCTACTATTGCCAACGCGCCGCTCAGCCTGACGCTATCCTGGAACAGTGGGCCTGGCGGATGTACCAGCAGGGAGGCGATCTGGGCGCCATCGCCCGCTCGCTGCAGAGCGAGGGGTACACGCACATACTGCTGCACCGGGCAGGCCTGGAGTTCATGCGCCGCACCCGCCTGGACCCGTTGAGCGACCAGGACCTGGATGCGTGGGAAGCATTTGCTGCCGGTTACGTACGCCTTGAAGCGCAAGTGGGAGACAGCTACCTCCTCTACCGCCTGACGCGCAACAAAGGTGGTTGAGTGCGAGACCGGGTTCCCGCCATAGATTGGGAGAACAGAGCGATGGATGGCTTGGTGACTGTGGTTGTTCCGGCGTACAACGAGGCCGAGTCCCTGCCGGTATTCCTCCCCCAGTGTATCGCGCACTGCGAGTCGCGGGGCTGGAAGGTCGTCGTCGTCAACGATGGTTCTACGGACGGTACCAGGAAGGAACTGGAGAGGTACGCGGTGTACCAGAACGTGCAAGTCCTGCACCATAAGCTGAATCGCGGATACGGGGCTGCACTCAAGACCGGGATCACGCTTGCGGACACGCGGTATGTGGCCACGGTGGATGCAGATGGGCAGCACCAGTTGAGCGATCTTGATGCCCTGGTGGAGACGTTGCAGGAGACGGACGCGGACATGGTGGTGGGGAGTCGCGCCCACTTGAGGTCGGCCAGCCTCTACCGCGAGCTGGGCAAGTGGATCATCCGCAGGATCACGGGCCTGCTGGTCCCTCTGGACATCCGCGATCTGAACTCGGGTCTCAAGTTGTTCAACACCCGCCTAGCGCAAGCGCACATTCACCTGTGCCCGGACTCGATGGCCTTTAGCGACGTCATCACCCTGATCTTTGTCAGCCGGCGATATCTGGTGGTGGAGCATCCCATTCAGGTTGGCCGAAGATTGGGAGGCAAAAGCACCATCAGCACGCGCACTGCTTTGGAGACCATCTTTGAGATCCTGAACACCATCATGCTTTTCAACCCTATGCGGATCTTTGTGCCTGCGTCTCTGTTCTGCATTCTCGCCGGGGTGATATGGGGACTCCCGATTGTGCTGCTGGGTCGAGGCGTCAGTGTCGCGTCCATGTTGGCTATTGTGACGGGAGTCTTGTTTCTGTTCCTGGGGCTAGTCGCCCAGCAACTGTCGCTCATCCGCAGGGAAAGCGGGAACGTGCACAGGGAGACCCCTGGCAGTGGGGATCCTGGGTAACCTGTCTTCACTTCCAGACCGGTCGCCCTGTGAATGGAGCTTGGCATGGGGCGGTGGATGAAGAACCTATGGCAGAGGCTGGACGTCAGTTGGCGATGTGCGGCAGGCGCTTTTGTCATGGTTCGTGTTCTTCTTTTGCTGTTTTCAGCCCTTGTGGTATGGGTCTACCCGGGGACGCTCGATGTGCAGGCCACGTTTCGCCAGGAGATCGGCCTTCCAGAGATAAAAGGTGCGGTTCCCAGCCTGCTGTGGGGCATCTGGTTGCGTGGGGATACGCTTTGGTACATCTGGTATGCCCGGGATGGCTTGCTGCCGGCGGACCATCCCAGGTACCGGGCTTTCTGGCCGCTCTATCCCTGGCTTGTGCGCATTGTGGCGCCTCTGCTCGGGCACAACTACCTTCTGGCTGGTTTGGCAATCTCCAATGTCGCTCTGATCGTGGCGCTCGTGCTACTCTACCGCCTTGGCGAAATGGAGTGCGGTGCTGAGGCGGCAGGTCGGGGAGTTTGGTACATGCTCCTGTTTCCTTCGGCAGTGTTCCTGTTTGCGGCGTATAGCGAGTCACTGTTTTTGCTGGTCAGCCTGGCCGCGTTCCTGGCGGCCCGACGCGGTCGATGGGGGTGGGCCGGCGTATGGGCCGGGGCGGCAGCCGTGCTTCGTGTCCCGGGCGCGTTCCTGGGGCCAGCGCTAGGATACGAATACCTGCGGCAGCGGGTGTCCGCGCAGGGATGGGGTGCCTGCCGCAGTGGACGATGGTGGGGGCAAATGGTGCTGCATGCTTGGCCTTTTCTGGTCATGGCGGTTGGCATTGCTTTTGTGCCGGTCTACACGATGTTGTTCCTGCACGGCGACAACCTGATGACGGTTTTCAGATTCCACGTGGATACGGCCGTAGGAGGAGGAAGGACGGTTTTCCCCTGGCAGTCACTGATCGAGGCGACCAGAGATCTGCTGAGCGGGGAGTTCTTTGTGATCCAACCCTTTGACCTGGCAGCCACGGTCCTGTTTCTGGGTCTGACCGTCGCCGTTTTTGTGCGCCTGCCGGCGGCCTACGGAGTGTATATGGCCATCACTCTACTGTCCCTGACGTCACGCTCTATACCACAGCATCCCCTGCTAGGCGGGGCACGGTATGTGCTTACCCTTTTCCCGGCGTTCTGGTTCCTGGGTCTGGGCGGCCGCAAACCGTGGAAGCACCGCCTGATCCTGTACCCGTTTGTGCTTCTTTTTGGCTTTTTCGCGGCCGAGTTCATGATCGGGGGGTTTGTCGGATGAGCCACCGGCGTGCTGTCGTACTGCTCCTGCACCTGACACCCACCATCCGGCTACTGACCATGTTCATGGTCCTCAAGGAGGTCTTTGCCGGACGGTCTGTGACTTGGGCTTGGGCAGGGTGAACGTCTTGAGAACGACTCACTCCGCACCGTCTGGGCAGAAGAGAGACCAGTCGCCAGGGTGTCGCCCGGTGCCTGGTCGGAGTGTCCATGGGTTGGTGCTCTTGTTGCTTCTAGCGACTCTGGCTCTTCAGCTGCCATCGTTCGATGAACCCTTCGGATCTGACCTGGGAGAGCGCGCCTACGGTGCTTGGCTGGTCCTTGAGGGCCATCCGATCTACACGGACTTTCACCCGGGCCACCACCTCCCAGCAGCGTTCTACACTTTTGCGCTGGCGTTCAGGCTCTTTGGGTTCAGTTACTTTGCGCTCAAGGTATGGATTGGGCTGACTGTGGTACTAGAGGCAGCCCTGGTCTACGCCCTGGGCAACCGGCTATGGGGAGCGCGAGTGGGAGTGGTCGCGGCTTATCTGTTTGCCTTGTTCAGCTCTGACCCGTTCATGGAGGCTACCACTGGCGAGATCGAGCTGGTCGCCAACTTGCCGCGCATAGCGAGTGTGCTATTACTGTGGCTCGCCATCCAGCGACCTCAGCGTCGCCAACGGTGGTGGCTGCTGCTGGTGAGCGGTGCAGCAACCTGCATGGCGTGCTGGTTCAAGGCTTCATACATCCTGGGTCTAGGTCCAACCGTTGTCCTGGTTGCGTTGGCGACGGTGCGCCAAGAGGGGCCGCTGCGCCAGAAGGTGGTTCGACTGGTTGACCAGTACCTGGCTGTCGCCTGCGGCATGCTGGTGGTTGCGTTGCCGGTAGTGGCGTACCTGGCTGTGGTGGGTGCGCTGCCAGGTTTGGTCCAGGTCTTCTCCATGGGGGTAAGCTATATCGAAGGGCGAGGAGCCGCATCCCCTGGGTTGGCCGGAGTTCTGATTGTACCTGTTGCCAAGGTGGCCCTTGAACTCTGGTTTCCTCTCTCACTGGTTCTCTTTGCGGTCCTGGCATGGGTGCGCAAGAGGAGGCTGCTGGACTGGGCTCCTCTGCTGGCGTGCCTCTGGATTCTGTTTGCATTCGCTGAGGCCAATGTGAGCCTGTACCCCTTTCGTCATTATGACCTGCTGATGGTCCCTGCTGTGGCTCTGGCAGCGGCGTCTGGGCTGGCGCAGCTCGGCAATGTGGGCCGCTCTCGGTTCAGCGTGGATCGCCTTGCAGCGGCGCTGCTGATTGTCGCCGCTCCGGTTAGCATCTACCTGCGCACATACAGGGGATATAGTGTGCGGGCCTACCTGAGCAGCTTTGCCGCCTACCGGTTGGGATGGATCAGCCGCACGGAGTACCTGCTGCGGGCAATGGGGACTGACGGACTCGTCCCTCTGCAGACCGAGGCTGCCGGAGCCTATGTTAGGGACCATACCTCGCCTTCCGATCGCGTATACATGTGGTCTGACCAGATGAACTTTTACTTTGTAGCACGGCGCAAGTGTGCAATCCGGTATATCTGGCCAGTCCAGGTGGGGGTCAACCTTGCTTATGTACCAGCGATGGCTGTACCAGGAGGATGGGAGAGCCTTCGAGCCATGATCTTTGCCACGCCGGCCAAGTACATCGCTGTGTTTGTGCCGGCTACGGTGCCGGAATGGTTGGCCCATGGGCTGGCCGCGGAGTATAGGTTGGAGACGACGATCCTCGGAGTCCAGATCTACCGGTGGGTAGGACAGCCGTAAGTTCAGGCCCGGGTGATTGGCACCACGCAAGCCCAAAACTGGTTCAGCTTGGCAATAGGGGAACATAGGCCTGTGTCAAGAGTGGTAGGCTGGCGCTCCCAGCTCACCCGCTGATGGGTGGGCTATGCTGGCTGCCAAATCACCGGATAGGTTTGGCACAACGTGCGCCTCTTCAAGAGGGAGTGACTGATCGTTGAACGAGACCGCCATACGTGCGACGCGGGCCACCCGTCGCCTGGACCTGATAGTCCTTTTGCTCGTAGCTCTGCTGGTGCGTGGCTTGACTGCCTGGCCCATGCAGCAGCCTGGGTACATGGACGCGGCCTACTATGTCGACGGCGGGTTGAGCCTGTATGAGGGACGAGGCTTTACTGAGCCCTTTATCTGGAACTACCTGGATGACCCGGAGGGCGTCCCACGTCCCAGTCACCTGTACTGGATGCCTCTGGCGTCGATCCTGGTCTGGCTGTCTTTTCTGCTGCTTGGGCCAACCTACCGCGCTGCTCAGGTGCCCTTTGCTCTGCTGTCGGCATTGCTGCCATTGCTCTGCTATGTCGTGGCCTATGAAACGACGCGCAGCCGACGCCATGCGCTGTGCGCAGGGGTCCTTGCCGTCTTTGGTGGGTTCTACCTGGCCTACTGGGTTACGCCGGACAACTTTGCCCCTTTCGCCTTGGCGGGCGGGTTTTGTTTGTGGGCTGCGGGGAGGGCGCTGAAGACCGGGCAGCCTCTGTGGTTCGCCGCCGCGGGCATGTGCGCCGGCATGGCTCACCTGGCCCGTGCCGACGGTCCCTTGCTCTTGCTTGCTGTGTTGGCCGCAGGTGTGGCAGAGACCGGGTTGGGGGTGGCAGATCCCGTGCGCACCCACGATCTGGCCAGTGGTGAAGCATCGGACGGACGCTGCGGCCGGTGGTGGCGCTGGCAGCCGCTGGCCCGTGGCCTTGTGCTGTGTGGGGCCTGCTATCTGCTGGTAGTGAGTCCGTGGCTGGTGCGAAACCAGGCTGTGATCAGGCATCCGCTGGCTACCCTCGGGGCCAGGACAGTGTGGCTCACGAACTATGATGACCTGTTTGGCTATGGGCAGCCCTTGACACTCCAGTCTTACCTGGCGTGGGGGTGGGGCAATATCCTGCGCTCCAAGCTCCAGGGACTATGGCTCAACGGTCAGACCGTGATCGCGGCCGGATGGGCGATTTGCCTGGCCCCGGTGGGCTTGATCGGCGTGTGGCGGTTACGTCGCCGTACCGAGTTCCGTGCAGCCTGGTTGTACGGAGGGCTCTTGTACCTGGTGATGAGCCTGGTGTTTACCTATCCCGGCTGGCGGGGCGGGCTGCTCCACTCGCTGGTGGCCTTGGTGCCCTTTCTCTATGCGGCGGCCCTGGCGGGCCTCGATGTGTTCGTCGAGTGGATGGCTGCCCGGCGTCACACGTGGCGAGTACCCCAGGCGCAGAGGGTCCTAGCGGTGGGACTGGTCGTGCTGGTTGCTTTGCTGAGCGCGGTGCTCTATGCGCGGGGCTTGAGCAAGTTCCGGGGATCGCATGTCTACAGTGACGCGGCGGCCTGGTTGGATGAGAATGCGTTGCCTTCCGAGCGAGTGATGGTCAACGACCCGGCTTCCTTCTACTACTATAGCCGTCGTGAATGCCTGTCCATCCCCAACGCGGCGCTGGATACGGTGCTGCAGGTGATGCAGCGCTACGATGTGCACTATCTGCTCCTGGACTCTCACTATCTCCTATTGCGCGGCCTGTACGAATCGCCGGGCAGTAGTGACAGCCTCGTGCTCTTGAGGGGATTCGGCCAGGGTGAAGAGACGGTGTATCTCCTGCGACGAGCGGAGCTCGGGGCGGGCAGTGGATAGCATGCAAAGGTATCCGATGATGACTGGCGATAGGAATGGGAGAGGGGCCGATATCTCGCAGCACCGATGGTACCTGAGCTCTGTTGTTCTCGTCCTGGCCGTGGGCGCCCTGTATCTGTTCGGGGCGGCCAGGTGCAGAGGGTTCGGTTTTCCGCTCGACGACGCGTGGATTCACCAGACATATGCTCGGAGCCTGGCAGAGACCGGCCGGTTCGCCTATCAACCGGGACCGGTGAGCACGGGGTCTACATCGCCGTTGTGGACGCTGCTGCTGGCGGTCGGATACCGGCTTGGCATTGCCCCGTTCGTCTGGACGTACCTGGTTGGGGGTGCGAGCTGGCTACTCACCAGTTGGACTGCCGCGGCGTTGGCAGGGCGCCTGTTCCCGCGCCAGCCGGGCATGGGTCGCTGGGTTGGCCTGGCCTGCCTCGTAGAGTGGCACCTAGCCTGGGCAGCCTTCTCGGGAATGGAAACCATGCTCTTTACCTGGCTTGCATTGCTGCTGATCGAGCGGTGGTTGGCCGGGACGCATCCCTTTGTCCTCGGACTGGTGGGCGGGCTACTCTTTGCCACACGTCCAGAGGGCATGGTGCTGGTTGCCCTTGTGGCCGTGGCGACGCTTCTCGACTGGTTGCGCCACCGGCAGATTGGGGGAGAACGGCGCATCGCCGGTTGGCTCAAGGTGGTCACGGATCTGGCGGCCGGATTCCTGGTATTGTGCGTGCCCTATGTTGTCCTCAACCAGATCGCTTCCGGGCAGCCTTTCCCCAGCACCTTTTACGCCAAGCAGGCTGAGTACCGGGCGTTGCTTGACCTGCCTCTGTGGGTGCGGCTGTGGCATGTGATGCGCCGGCCTCTGGTGGGGGCGCAGGTGATGCTGCTCCCTGGTTTCATGTGGCAGGGGGTGCGCTGGCTGCGGCGACAGGCTGGTCGGGCGCCAGCGTCAGACATGGAGCCCTCCTGGCTGCTGGTTGTGCTGCCCATTGCGTGGTGGGCCGTCTATCTGGGGATCTATGCGTTGCTCCTGCCGGTGGACTATCAGTATGGGCGCTACCTGATGCCCACGGTGCCGTTTCTGCTCATCTATGGGATCGCTGGCACTGCACGATGGCTCCAGCCGCGGTCGCAACTGGTTCTGGTCCGGGTGCTGAGCCGGGCTGCCATCCTGGCCGTGGGTTGCTTGTTCATCGCCTTCCTGCTGGTCGGCGGGCAGGCCTTTGCAGGTGACGTCTGCTTAATCAACGGCGAAATGGTGGATGCCGCTTTGTGGGTGAGGGTCCATACCCCGCCTGAGGCGGTGATCGCCGCCCACGACATCGGCGCGATCGGCTATTTCGCCCAGCGTCCGCTGCTGGACCTGGCGGGTCTCATCACGCCAGATGTCATCCCGTTCATCCGAGATGAACAGCGGCTGCTAGAGTACGTTGTGCACCATGGCGCCAGTTACCTGATCACATTCCCATCGTGGTACCCAAACATGGTCGCGGATGAGAGACTGGAACTGCGCTACCAGACACAGGGCCAGGCCGTGGACCTGCTGGAGAGGGATCACATGGCGGTCTACCAGATCCGGCGTTGAAGAAGTGCGAACGAGTCTCATGTGCCCGTCACCTGGAAGGTGACGGGCACCTCACGGAGTTGGCAAAGAGGTTGCGCTATGGTATACTGATATTGCCTACTGTTTCAGTGAAAGGTCTTTGGTCTAGCGGTGGGGGAGTGATGCCGGGGACGGGTGAACAGGGATTGGAACCGGCCAGTCGTCAGACGGGCGGCAGCCCTGGCCCCTGAACTTGAGCGATGTGCGTCTGAGGAAGGATACGGGATGCCATCGAGGAAGAGAATCTCAGTGTTGATCGTTGACGACCATCCGCTGTTCCTCCAAGGGCTGCGCCGTGTCCTCGAACAGGAAGAAGACATGGATGTGGTCGGCGCAGCGAAGGACGGCGAGGAAGCTCTGGAGATGGCGCGCTGCCTGACGCCTGATGTGGTGCTTCTGGACATCAACCTGCCCTCCATGAATGGCATGCAGGTAGCCCGGCAGTTGAAGGCAGAGCTGCCCAGCATTGCTGTTATCTTGCTCACTGCCTACCATGACGAGAACCAGGTCCTCCACGCAGTCCGTGCCGGAGCGTCGGCATACTACCCCAAGGATGTCACACCCGATGCTCTCATCGACGCCATCCGCCAGGTCAGCCAGGGGTTCTATGTGATCGAGGAGAACATACTCAGCAAGCCTGAGCTGGCCAAATGGATCACGGAGCGGTTTGCGGAGCTTGGGTCCATGTGGGAAGGGGCGGAGGACATGTTTATGCCCCTCTCGGATCGAGAAATGGATATCCTGCACTCTATCGCGCGTGGTCTCAGCAACAAGCAGGTTGCTCTGGAACTGGGGATCAGCCACCAGACGGTCAAGAACCACATGACGTCGATCCTGCGCAAGCTGGCGGTGAATGACCGCACACAGGCTGCCATCTATGCTCTGCGCAAGGGGTGGATCAGGCTGCAGGATACGGATAGCGGGTGTGAACCGTCCGGATGATGCCTGAGGCTCATCCGGGCAAAGGAGGGCAAGTGGCAGAGGAACCGCAGGACCCTGTACGGGTGTTGCTGGAAGAGTGTCGCGCCGAGAGGGAGCAGGCCGACAAGGAACTGAAAGAGATCGAGATCCTGATTCGACAGAGCGGTGACGAGGTCGAGAAACTGGTGCGCAGGAACGCAGAGATCGCCAGCCGCCAGCGACAGATCGAGAGCAACCTGGACACCGTTCCACGAGAGGACATCCAGAACATCTACACGACCGCCCAGCGCGAGCAAGGGCGGCTGTTTACAATGCGCGGGCAGCTTGAGAAGCTGCAGGGGAACCAAGAAAGCCTGCAAAAGTATCGGCAGTTGACGGAGAAGCTGATCACTGTCGTGGAACAATCTGTACCCAGGCCTGAGGCAGGAGCCAAGGTTGACGCTGACCTGTCACAGGCCCAGTCTGTGGTTGTGCGCATTATCGAGGCTCAGGAGAGTGAACGTCGACGCCTGGCCAGGCAGATGCACGACGGTCCGGCGCAGCTCCTGACCAACCTGATCCTGCAGGCCGAGATCTGCCAACGCCTGCTGGAAACTGATCCGGCGCGAGCGCGAGCAGAGTTGGAGAACCTCAAGGCCGAAGTCAACAAGACCTTCCAGAGCACACGCACGTTCATCGCCGATCTCCGTCCTATGATGTTGGATGACCTAGGCTTGGTCCCTACGCTGCGCCGCTATGTGAACACCTGGAGCGAAAAGACGGGCATCAAGGCCGAGCTGACCTTTTCCGGTCGTGAGCATCGCCTGGCACCTTACACCGAGGTGACCATCTTTCGTGTCGTTCAGGACCTGATGGATAACGCGGCCAAGCATGCGAACCCGTCTCAGGTTCTGGTGATGCTCCAGTCGGACGGCCGTGTAGCCAGGGCGACCGTGGAAGATGATGGGAGCGGCTTTAACGTGGACGAAGTTTTGGCCGCCGCCGAAGAGAAGAAGACCCTGGGCATTGGTTTGATCATGGACCGGGTGCATATGCTGGGGGGAACGCTCAAGTTCGACAGCGTGCTGGGCCGGGGCACCAAGGCGACTCTTGAGATCCCCGAAACGTGACGCCGTGTTGCTGCAGTGGGTACTCGTTGCCTCTGTGGTACCTTCCTCCTATTGCTTTGTCTCTGCTCCGGGGGTTATAATGGAATTGCACCGTTAACGACGGCGTATGTGTGGCTTGTGTCGTGGTGCAACAAGGAGGCTCGTATGTTCAGAAACCGCAGGCCATGGGGACAGGGGCTGCTCGAATTCGCTTTGATCCTGCCTGCGTTGCTGATGATCGTCTTGAGCATCATTGAGGGCGCGCTTCTGTTCCAGTCCTACATGGCGATCCAGCACGCTGCGCGCGAGGCGGCACGCTTTGCCGTGACCTATCAGCCTCCGATCACCTACAGCAAGGAGCAGGGCGAGATGATCCAGCGCGGGGAGCTCCCGGGCACCCCTGTATATCCGACCGAGACTGAGGTGCAGTGGAATACCCGGCGCGTGGACCTGATCAAGCAGCGCGCCCTGGCACAGGCTATGGGGATCCGGGTTCTGCACCCCGTACTGACCGAAGATGGCTTTGCGGGCCTCTATACGCAGCTGGGTTTCTTTGGAGTGCGGGTGCAAGGGTTTCCAGCCAACGATGCAGCTCCCCAATACGATCATCCCAGCCTGCCTGGGCTTCCCGTACGCATCGAGGTCCATTACCGCTGGGAAGCCCTCGATCCCCTGATCCGGGCGATCGTGCCGAATGGCGTGCCCATTATCGGCGAGGCGATCATGATCAACGAAGGGATCCAGGTAGGCATGGGAGCTGTAGCGCCGCCGGCATTCCCGCCTGTGGCTACGGTAGTGCCATCCACGGCAACACCAATCGGCGGCCCGACCGGCACGGCGACCACCGGGCCCACGCCGACGCCTACGTCCACCTATACCCCTACGCCGTCGCCCACGCCGACCGGTGCCTATATCATATTGCAGCCGCACCAAGAGCGCTGGCTGCAGACAGA
>Ga0315274_10014740_pt1 | contig 11077 bp, 12 predicted proteins | sample YL17G02_20_MG_FD_203700 | JGI IMG/M metagenome (GOLD analysis project Ga0315274, IMG submission 203700) | Sediment microbial communities from Yellowstone Lake, YNP, Wyoming, USA - YL17G02_20 | ecosystem: Environmental > Aquatic > Freshwater > Lake > Sediment | place: USA: Wyoming | collected...
CCCTTGTATTCTTCACGCCCACGAACCAGGGCAGCAAAGCCAGTATCAGAACGCATCGGATACTCGGTACGCCGAGCAGGTTGACTCAATGTGGCTCCCCGTGGTGCTCGTCCCATCACTTTGCGACCATTGCGTAATATGCTCTCCGTCTTATACTCCCACGCCGGGTTGGGCTTGTCAATTGGGTTGTTCAGCCCCACTTTGTAAGAGGCACTTTCTTCCACCGTCTTCCAGGTAGCCGAGAGAGTGATGAAAAGGCGGTAGGGCTTTCCCCTGTGAGAGGATTTGTACAACGCAGGGACACCAGGCCGCACGCCACGTCGTAGTAACGCCTGATCGTCCACCCGGCCAGAAGCTGCCGCGCCCAACACACCCAGGGCTTCCAGAAGATTGGTCTTGCCACTGCCATTGGCACCGACGAACACGTTGACCTGGCCCAACTCCAGGTTTTTGAGTTCCCGGATGGACTTGAATCCTTCGACACTGATGGAATCTAACATTGTCCACCTCCTGCCAGAAGCCTGTTCCAACAGCACTCTCCCCCAACTCGTTCGGGCCAACGCCGCATACCCCAACAAGTTGGGGAGTCCGGACCTGACCACGACGGAGTCCCGAACTCGTTCGGGGCAGTCGCGCTATGTTTTGGCAAAGGAGCCCAGGCCCAGTTTCTCCAGCGTTGCCTGTGTGGGCTTGCCCGTCTGCGGGTCCCAGCCATACTCGGCGTAGGCACCGGCCAGGAGCACGTTCACGTCGGGCACCTTGCCCTCGGTTCCGCCAGCGCTCAAGGGTTGCAAGAGCACGTCGGGCAGCCGGTCGTCGGCACGGGTGAGGCCCCGGCGCAGGTTGAGCAGCCGCTTGAGCGTGACGATGCGCTTGCCCAGTGTGATCAAATCCTCGGCTTCCAGGCCCCACCCCGTCGCAGTGTTCAGCGCCCTCAGGAGCCGTTCGACGCCGGGATTCTGGAACTGGCACAGCGTAAGCGCGTTGTACAGGTTGCGCCAGGCCTGCTGCCGCGCGGCAATGTGCCCCTTCTCCTCCGTCACCTCGAAGCGGTCGCCGGGAAGGATGCCCAGTTCGACGGCCGGGCCCTGCCCGGTGTCCACACCGTACATGTCGCCCTCCATGTGGCAAGCCCCGCGGGGAGAAAGCGCATAGGCCACCGCCATGCCGCTGAATGCGCGCGGATCGTGGATGGGCACCTCCAGCCGGTTGACGGTCGCCGCCAACCCCGGCACACCAAACCGTTCGGCCAGCGCGGCGCTGCCCTCGGCCAGCAGGTCGCCGAAGCCCTCGCGGCGGGCGATCATCTCGATCAGGCGGTGGAACGTCCGGACATCGCCGTAGCGGAGCTCGAGGCCGCCCGCGTCGGCCGGGGTGAGGAGGCCGCGCTCGAACATCTCGCAGGCCAGCGCGATGGTCGAGCCGGTGCTGATCGTGTCCAGGCCGTAGACATTGCACAGGTGTCCAGCGTAGATGACCGCCTCCAGGTCACCCACCATCGGGAGCGTGCCGAGCGCGCCCAGCGTCTCGTACTCGGGGCCGTCCACCTTGTCCAGGCCATAGTTGGGCGCACGGGTCTCGCGGCCGCAGGCGATGGGGCAGCGGTAGCAGGCCACGTTCCTGTTCAGGTACTGGTCCGCCATCAACACGCCGGAGAGATTGCTCGCGCCCTCCCACTCCCCCTGCCCGTAGTAGCGGATGGGCATGTCACCGTACATGAGCGCCATGTCCACGTAGCAAGCCGTGCCGGCCAACTGGATGGACAGCGCCGCCATGTCCTCGCCCAGCCCGGCGACGACCTCCTTGACGACGGCCTTGAACCCGTCGGGGTCGGCCAGGGGGACGTCGGCCTTGCCGCGCAGCCCGATGGCCTTGAGGTTCTTGGAGCCCATCACCGCGCCCATGCCGGTCCGGCCGGCGGCACGCCCGTGGTCGTTCATGACGGCGGCCATCTTGACCAGGTGCTCGCCCGCCGGGCCGATGCAGACGACGCGCGCCTTCGGCTCGCCCAGCGCCTGGCGCACCTGTTCCTGTGTGGCATACGAGTCACTGCCCCACAGGTCCGTCGCGTCGTGCAGTTCAGCACGGCCCGCGACGACCGACAGCCAGATCGGCTTCTCGGCCCGGCCGGTGACGACGATCCCGTCGTACCCGGCAAAGCGCAGTTCCGGCCCGACGAAGCCGCCCGTGTTGGACTCGCCCCAGATGTGAGTGAGGGGCGAAAGGGCACACACGCTCAAGCGGCCCGCCGAGGGCATGGCCGTGCCGACCAGCGGGCCGGTCATCAAGACGAGCGGGTTGTCCGGCCCGAGCGGATCGGTATCGCCGTCCACCACGTCGTAGATCATGCGCGCCGCCAGCCCACTGCCGCCGACGAAAGCGCGGGCATACTCTTCGTTGAGCGGTTCGTCCCAAACCTTTCCCGCGCTGAGATCAACGCGCAGGATTTTCCCCATGTAGCCGTTCATTGTGTACTCCTCCAGAATAAAGTCCCTCTGCCTCCCGGTTCAAGGCAAGTCGGCCAGGAGTTGCCGCACGTAAGCACAAAAGGCACGGCTCAGTCGCAATGTACTGACGGTAAATAGCGCATCCACAGCACTTTCCAGTTCGGGACGCGTCAACCGCCCTATCCGGTAGGCACGCACCAGCACACCGATAGAACCAACCACCACGGCCCCGCGTGCCTCCAGCCGGCGCCGTAGCGCAAGATCATCGGTCAACACCGGTATCTGAAAACCATTACCCTCGGCCAGGACAAATACCTCAGCATCCGCTGGGTGAATCAGAGGTCCATCTCCAACCATTATGGCCTGACGACTTGCCGTGCTTACCGGCACGACGCTGATTCTCACCCCCAACGTGCTCAGTGTGGCATCCTCCAGACCATACAGGCTCAATTCCCCGGCCACCATGCCAGGTATAATTAGCCTGTCGAAGACACCCAGCGTATCCAGTCGGTCAATCTCGTGCAAATGCAGGATCGGGCCAGTATCACTGATCGCCTCAGGCATCACTCATCCCCCAGGCCACGTCATGTTGGAGTGCATCACGTTGGTACTCGACCTCTTCCAGCGCTTCAGGCCCCAACTGTTTCAATGCCTCCTGGCGTGAGACGCGCCCCATCAGGAAAGCCTCGATCAGTGTCTCACGGTAGAGTGCGCGGATGCCTGTCCGCACCGCCTGAGCCAATACCGCCGCCTCGTCCTGTTGGCGCTGAGCCATCAAGAAAGCCAATTCCTGAACAAATGTCACTTCACCCATCTCAAATCCCCCTTTCAACCATTCAGCCATCGCCGGTCACTGTCAAAAATCTATTGGTCGGCCTTCGTAGGCGTACAGGAAGAGTTGGCGCAGTTCGTCGAAGGAGGGGGCACGGGCCGCAGTGACCATCTGGGTGTCGTTGAAGGCATCCTCGACTAACTTGTCCAGTTGCGCCTCGTAGGCCGCCCGCTCGATCCCAACCCCGGCAATGCTGGTAGGATTGCCGATCTGGCGGCACAGGTCGCAGATATATCCGGCCAGTGCCAGTGCCGCCTCCTTCCCCCCCATCCCCCCCTGGAGGGGGGGAGAGAGGGGGGGTGAGCAACCGAGCAAGGATGCCATTTCTGCAAACCGCTCCGGCGCCTGGTGGGCGGCGAACTCGATCGTGTAGGGCAGGAATATGCTCACGGCGCGGCCGTGGGGCACGTGGAACACTGCCCCTAGCACGTGGCCCATCGCGTGGGCCATCGAAGCCATGGCGTTGCCGAAGCCCAGCCCGGCGCAGGTGGCGGCGTTGTGCATCCGCTCGCGGGCCTCCATGTCGGAGCCGTCGGCCACGGCGCGAGGCAGATACTGGAGAATGAGGCGAGCGGCGCTCACACACAACCCGTCGGTCACGTCGGTGTGCCAGGAGCAGGTGTAGCCTTCGACCGCGTGTGTCAGCGCATCCAGCCCGGTATCGGCGGTCAGGCGCGGCGGCATCCCGGCCGCCATCACCGGGTCCACGATGGCGATGTCGGCGGCGTTCTCCCGGTTGCCCAGCCCCATCTTGCGCTGCTCGACGGTGTCGGTGAGCACGATGGCCCAGGTGACCTCGGCCCCGGTGCCGCTGGTGGTGGGGATGGTAATCAGGCGCGCCTTCTGGCGCAGCCCCAGCGGGAAGAAGGGATTGATCCCGGCCGGCTCCAGGTCAGGCCGCTCGTAGAGCACCCAGATGGCCTTGGCCGCGTCCATCGGCGAACCGCCGCCCAGGCCGATGACCCAGTCCGGTCCATACTCCTGCGCCACCTGCGCCCCCTGGCGCACTGTCTGCACGCTGGGGTCGGGTTCCACCGCGTCAAAGACGTGCATCTCGATGCCGGCCTTATCCAGGTGAGCCTTCACCCTGTCCACCAGCCCCAGTTGGACCAGCGCGGCATCGGTGACGACGAGTGCACGCCGGCCCTGCAACTCGTCCAGCGCGTCCAGTGCCCCCTCACCGAAGATGATCTGCGGCGAGACAAAGTACCACATTTGACACCTCCTCACAGCAAAGCGGGCGCAGTTGGCTGCGCCCGCATCTTGACGTCCATCCTCAGTTCCCAAAGTCCGTGGGCACGAGCGCGCAGCAGTCCACGATCTCTTTGGCTGCCTTCGGGTAGCGCATGATTTTCATCATGTTGCCCTGCAACTTTAACTTGCGCGTCATCATGCCCTGGATGGGGTCCAGTTTGCCCTCGATAACCTGGCGCCAGGCACCGAAGGGAGCGCGGATGACGAACTCTGCCTTCCGTTCATCCTCGCTAGACACCACTGCCGCGTCGGGGCTCTTGCCGTGGAAGAGGCCCAGGAACATGTACGCGGTGCCCGGATAGGCCCCGTCGGGCTCGACGACGAAGATAAAGTCGCCCTCCCAGTCCTTCGCCGATTTCTCGTAGGACTCGCTGTCGTTGAGCTGACGGCTCAACTCCTTGATCCATTCGTCAGACGGAAATTTGAGTGCCATGGATGTTCCCTCCTTAGTGTGTTGAGTTTCACTTCTTCAGCGCACGCCCCTGCTCTTTTTCTGGCGGCTGGCTCAGGCCGGTGATCTGCTTGAGCATGGTCAGCACGCCCAGGCCGAGCGCCAGCACCCTGGCCGGCTGGACGGCGGGCAGACGCTCGCGGCCTTCTTCGTCCACGACGAGGGGGACCGAGCGCACGTACAGGTACGCCGCCCCCACGCCCACCAGCGCCCCCAGGACGCCCCCCATGATTAAGACGCGTGTTCGCACGTTCATCTATCGCCTCCTGATTTCGCGGTTCTGCCAAGCCAGCCCTGGACCTTCGCCAGGGCGGAATGGATCAGCCAGATCGGCCTGACGACGGCACTCATCGCCAGTTCGACGTAGGCGCAGCCCAGCGCCAGGTACGCCTGCGCCAGGCGGAGCCAACTGGGCAGGTTCTCGTGCCGCTGCAGCCACCACAGGCCATACACCAGGCCGCCCAACAGCACCAGCGGCAGCAGCGCCATGGCGAACGCCTCGGCGGCGAGAAGGATGAGGGAAAGATCACGCAAGACTGTCATGTCATCTGCCCTCCAGCAAACTACCATACCGGCCTACAGTAATTCAAGGAACCTATCAATGTCCAATCGCGCCTGCTTCAAGATGTGAGCCAACGTCGAACGCTTGACCGGACGATGAGACGGCACTGTTAACTTGAAGACCTCATTCCCCATTCGCTTCTGCAACCTGATATGGCTACCTCGCTGCCTGACCACCGTCCAACCGTCCCTCTGCAAGGCCTGCACAATCTTGGTATAGGGGAGACTGGGCACCTTACTCACAGAACCAACTCCTGGACAAGCACGCCTTCCTCTGCAGCAACCCAGTCATCCTCTACAGGTTCCAGGTAGAGTTCGATAGCCTCCTGGATATTTGCCAGCGCTTCTTCGAGCGTGTCCCCTTCACTGATGCAGCCAGGAAGCGAGGGCACGTAGACAGTATATCCGCCATCATCGCTCGGTTCTAATACTACCTTGAACTTCATCGCCTATCCTCCGGAAAATCACACGCTACAGACCGGTCTGAAAAGCCGAAGTCAGCCTTGAGAATCATCCTGGACATAGCGCACCATATATAGTCACGGGCATCCTGACGTACTCTATAGCCTTCTCATCCTGGATAGCGAAGAAACAGCGCTCAATCTCATGCAGCGCTTGGGCCGTGTAAAAACGAGTGCCACAAGCACGGCATACCTCAGCCGGCACATCACGCACTAACAAATAGCGACCACTATGCCTGTAGATATACTCAACGTTTTCAGATTCGTAATCTGTACTCCCACAAACCGGACAACGTTTCTCCTTCATTTTCACCCTCACTATTTCACCATCGAGCAAAGCCTGTTCAACCTGTGCCAGCGTCAGGTTTTCATCCTGTCGCTCGTCGTCACCATGATCACTATAGACGTACTGCCGACGGCGAACTTTTTCCTTGATCTTTTAAGTTCCACGTCAGTAGTATACCCCCTCCCGTGCCATCCGTCAACCGCCAGCGCGGGCGAGTTCCTGCAGCACCGCCACCAACTGCTCCTGCCAGCCGCGCTCCAACGGCAGCCAGACCTCGCGGCGGCCCACGAGCGCACGTTCACCTAGAATCTGCTGAAGCCTGGCCCGGTCGGGGAAATTTCCCCCGCCCGACCGCAGCATCAGGCGACCGTTCTCGACCACGATTGTCTCCACCCCGGCGTCGCGCGCCAGCACCTTCAGCCGCAACTGGTACATCAGGTTCCGCGCCGGTCCGGGCAACGGCCCGAAGCGGTCGGTCAACTCCTGCTCCATCCCGTCTATGCGCGCCATGGAGTCCAGGTCCGCCAACCGGCGATATATCTGCAGGCGCAGCCGCACGTCGGGGACGTAATCTGCGGGCAACTGCACCGGCAGGGGCAGGTCAATGCGGATGCTTCCCAGCGGCTCCGGCGGCAGAGACTGGCCATCGCGGCGCGCGCGCAATTCCTGCACCGCCCGCGCCAGCAGCCGCGTGTACAGGTCAAAGCCGACGGCCCCGACGTGGCCCGACTGGCGCACGCCCAGGATGTCGCCCGCGCCGCGAATCTCCAGGTCCCGCATGGCGATGGTGTACCCGGCACCCAGGTCAGCCGCCTCGCGGATCGTCTCCAACCGCTGGCGCGCCTCGGGCGTCAGGCGGGTCAACCGTTCGTGGAAGAAATAGGCGTAGGCCCGCTGCGCACCCCGCCCCACGCGCCCGCGCAACTGATACAGTTGCGCCAGTCCGAAGCGGTCAGCCCGCTCCACGATGAGCGTGTTGGCGTTGGGAATGTCGAGGCCACTCTCGATGATGCTGGTACACAGGAGCACGTCGATCTCCCCGACCACGAAACGCAGCATCACCCGCTCCAGGTCGGCTTCCCGCATCTGGCCGTGGGCCACCGCGACCGTCGCCTCGGGCACCAGTTGCTGCAGCCGGCGCAGCGCCATCCCGATCGTCTGCACGCGGTTGTGGACGTAGAAAACCTGCCCATCCCGCTCCAACTCGCGCAGGATGGCCCGGCGCACCAGTGGGGCGTCGTACTCGCCCACGTAGGTGGTGACCGGCAGCCGCTCCTCGGGCGGAGTGTCAATCGTGCTGATGTCGCGCACGCGGGTGAGCGACATGTACAGCGTGCGCGGGATGGGAGTGGCGGTCAGCGTCAGCACGTCCACCTCGGTACGCATGCGCTTGAGTTGTTCCTTGTGGGTGACACCGAAGCGCTGCTCCTCGTCCACGACCAGCAGGCCCAGATCGGCAAAGGCGACGTCCTTCTGTAACAAGCGGTGGGTGCCGACGATAATGTCCACCCGGCCGGTGAGCAGCCTTTCCAGGATCTTGTCCTGGGCGGCACGCGAGCGAAAGCGGGAGAGCATCTCGACCTCGATTGGGAAAGGGGCCAGGCGCTGGCGGAAAGTGGCATAGTGTTGCTGGGCCAGGACCGTGGTCGGCACCAGCACCGCTACCTGCTTGCCGTCCATCACGGCCTTAAATGCCGCCCGCAGCGCCACCTCGGTCTTGCCGTAGCCCACGTCACCGCAGATGAGCCGGTCCATCGGCTGGGGCTTCTCCATGTCGGCCTTGACGTCGGCGATGGCGTTCAGTTGGTCCTCGGTCTCGTAATAGGGAAAGGCGGCCTCCAGTTCGGCCTGCCAGGGCGTGTCCGGGCCAAAGGCATACCCGGCGGCCAGTTCGCGGGCCGCATAGAGGTCCAATAATTCGCGGGCCACGTCTTCGGCGGCCCGTTTGGCGCGTTCCTTGACCGTCTGCCACTCCGTCGTGCCCAACTGGTTGAGGCGCGGCGGGCGCTCGTCGGCTCCGATGTAACGGTTGAGCCGGTCCGCCTGGTGGATCGGGACGTAGAGGCGATCGTTGCCGTCGTACTCCACCAGCAGGTATTCGCGTTCGACCCCCTCCATCGCCCGCGTGACCAGGCCACGGAAGATGCCGATCCCGTACTCGACGTGGACGACGAAATCGCCCGGCGTCAGGTCAGCGAAATAGGACTCGGGCGCGGCCTTGCGGCGATGGGCAGGACGCCGGGGCTCCGGGCGACGCCAGCCAAAGATCTCCGCGTCCGTCAGGAGATGGACAGAGGCAAACGGCCGCTCCAGTTCGATGCCCCGCAGAATCCATCCTTCGGCCAGCGGCCCTTGCACGAAGGCGAGCGACGCCCGCGGCGGCTGTTGTGGCTCCTCCGGCAGCAATCCGCCATCCAAAACCTGAAAGCGGAGGTCCGTATACTCGGCCCCCCACAGTTCGGCCAGGCGGTGGGCCTGCTGGCTGACGACGACCACCTGCCCACCCCGCTCTTGCGCAGTGCGGATGTGCTCCAGCAGGGGCTTGAGTTGACCGCCAAAGTGGGGGCCTGGAATGAAACAGTCGGCCAGCCGGGAGGTCGTCCCCTCTTCTCCATGGCCCGGCGTGAGGACCGGCCGGTCGGTCAGCCATTCTGACCACTCGTCCCAGGTGACGTAAGGGAGCGGGTAGTCAGGTGGAAGCACCCTGGCCTCCTCGGCCGCCGCCCGCAGGTTCACGGCCTCCTCCTCCAGCCCGGCCCAGCCCTCGGCCAGTTCCTGCGGCTCATCCACGACCAACAGGGCCTCAGGCGGGAAATAGTCCAACAGCGTGGCGGACTCGGTGTAAAAGTAAGGCAGGTAGAACTCGAGCCCGGGGAACGGCGCGGCCGCCGCCAGGCCCCGCTGGTGAGCCTCCAGTTCGGCGCGCACGTCGGCTGGCTGGTCGCCGGTCAACTGCGCAGCGACGCGGTCGGCGACGCGCGGACCGTGGCGGGGGAGCGCTTCGCGGGCCGGCGTGACCGTGATGTGCTCGACCCGCTCCTGCGAGCGCTGCGTGGCCGGGTCGAAGCGGCGGAGTGACTCGATCTGGCTGCCAAAGAGTTCGATACGCACGGGCAGAGCGTCGGCCGGGGGGAAGATGTCGAGGATGCCGCCGCGGTGGCTGAACTGGCCCGGGGCCTCGACGACGCTGACAGGCTCGTAACCCAACCCCGTCCATTGGCCCAGGGCCCGTTCCAGGTCGAGCGTCTGGCCTACGTGGAACTCGCGCATGGAGACGCGGAACTGGTGCAAGGGCAGCGTGCGCTGCATCAACGCGCGGGCTGAAGCCACGACGATCACCCCCGGCTGCCCTTCCCCCGCGCAGGCGATGAGGTCAGGCGTAGGAGTGCAGTGTGCATACAACGCCGCCAGAACGCGCAGGCGGCCGGCGATGATCTCTTCGGTCCAGGAGACGCGCTCGTAGAAGAGGGCCAGCGGCTCCGGGAAATACCATACACATTCCGGGACGGGCGACCAATCGCGCAACGAGGCGGCCAGCGACTTGGCGCGCTCCACCGAACCGGCGATGACCAACGTCGGACGTCGCAGGTCACAGGCCAGCGTGGCCAGGAGCGCGGGGCGGGCCGCGCGCAGCAGGCTCAGCGGAGCCGGCATCTCGCCACTCTCCAGGTCCGCCCGCAGTGCCCGATAAGGCTCGAGCGCGTCGAACCACCCCAGCAAGCCAGAGACGTTCATTTACACCTCTCCTGGACGGCGGTTGTACCGCTCCATCGCCGCCTCGAGCCCCTCGCGCAGCCAGGTCTCGAGCGCGACGACGGCACGTGCCAGCGTCTCCTCTCGTAGCGGCTCCTCGTCCGCCGAGAAATCCTGCAACACGTAGGCCGCAGGGTCCATCTGTCCGGGTGGGCGACCGATGCCGATGCGCAGGCGCGGAAAGTTCTGGGCTCCCAGGTGCTCGATAATGGAACGCATCCCTTTGTGCCCGCCGCTGCTCCCCTCCGGTCGCAGGCGCAGCGCGCCTAGCGGCAGGTCCAGGTCATCGTAGACGACCAGCAGACACGCCGGCTGTACCCGGTAGAAGCGGGCCAGCGGCACGACCGCACGGCCGCTCTCGTTCATGAACGTCTGCGGCTTGGCCAGGACGACCCGCCGCCCGTGGAAGGTGCCTGAGGCAACGCGAGCCCGCTTCTGGCGCTTGTCGAAGGCCAGGCCCAGGGACGCGGCCAGCCGCTCGACGCATTGAAACCCGACGTTGTGCCGGTTGGCAGCGTATCGTGGGCCTGGATTGCCCAACCCTGCGATGAGGTAGGACTCTGCAGTCATATTCTGAGATCGAGTCTAAGACGTAGAACGTGAAACGTGAAACGTGAAACGTGAAACGTGTTGCGTGTTGCGTGTCTGATGGGCGGGTGCTCATTGGGGAGGGCGGGCCGTGTGCTGGTGGCGCAGGAACCAGCGCACGACGGCCTTCGCCAACAGGTAACAGCCCCCCAACAGAAACAGCATTACTGTGACCAACCCGCCCGTACAAAAGGCGGTGCGCAGTTCCGTGACCTCGAGCGGAATGCTGAGCCCTTGCCCCTCTCCAGCCGGGGGAGTCGTGGTCTCCTCGACCGCTCCGCCTTCAGGCGTGGGAGAGGGACGGGGCGTGGGAGTGGCAGGTTGTTCGACCGTGACCGCTGTGGGCGTCGGCCCGACCACGGCGGTGGGCAGCGACTCTGGCGTGGACGTGGGTTGCGCGGGCGTCGGCGTCGCAACGGGCTGGGCGTTGTTGACAGTCAAATT
>Ga0315274_10014741_pt1 | contig 11076 bp, 22 predicted proteins | sample YL17G02_20_MG_FD_203700 | JGI IMG/M metagenome (GOLD analysis project Ga0315274, IMG submission 203700) | Sediment microbial communities from Yellowstone Lake, YNP, Wyoming, USA - YL17G02_20 | ecosystem: Environmental > Aquatic > Freshwater > Lake > Sediment | place: USA: Wyoming | collected...
GCCACGCTGAAGGCACAGCCACAAGAAGATGAACACGCTTTCACGGCGGCTTATTTTTTAGGCAAGGCTGACAAGGGCAAGGCTGACAAACTGGAGTTGCTTGGGTACATTGGGTACATTCAGCCGGAGGCGCTAGAAGCACTCAACCGGGTAGGAGAGGCCCATGCGCTGATTGATAAAGTCGCCAGCGGCCACGATGGAATTGCGATTTACGCCGCACCACAGGCCGCAGGAGATAAGAAATGAGTTCGAGAGGCCCTGTAGCTGTCATCTTGTGCCTTGTTGTAGGGGTATTTGCTCTGGTCACCTTTCTTGCAAGGACTGCAGAGCACGCCTATCGCAGTGAAGAAGTTGCTTGTCGTGAACGAGGCGGGGAACCCCATCGAATGGTTAGGGGTGATGTCTTGTGTTTTGCCCCAGGGGTCCTTAAATGAGTGGTAGACATGAAATACGTTCAGGCCGCGTACCAGCCGTAGCGCCTGAACCGGAGTATGTACCACCGCATGGCTACGTTGAAATCTATATGCGGGTGGGTGACAGGAGAATTCGGCAATTCCAAACAAAAGAGAAACTTTTGGCCGCGGGTAGCGATGATTTACTATCCGCTATGTGCGACGAGATGATTTTCAGATTGGGTCAGAAAGAGTAGACCCGAAATCACAGGAGAACAGACACCATGAAAGAAATCACCCTTGAACAACTATTTTCGCACTTCGATCCTGAAGTACATGACGCGATACGCAAAGCAATCCTTCGCAATAATGCGAGTCATCTGGTGGTATTTGAGTGCTTGCAAATGGACTCCAGTAACCTCGGTAAACGAACCGCTCTCTGCGTCGGACCCACCTGCACCTACACCCTTGACCATGTCATCAACACACCACATTTCCGAATTGGAGATGTGCCATCGCGCTTTGAATATCCAACCATGTATGCCCCAACTGGAGAACACCATGAAAAAAGTACTGAAACTCATCCTTCGGACTAACGTCGCTGGAACCACTTTCAGCGACTACGCCCTCGTTGCTCAAGACATCAGTGTCGGCAGCGAACTGAAAATGGTACGCGACCCCAAAAATCCCCACGATGCAAATGCAATCGCGCTGACATTCGACGACGTTCGTGTCGGCTGGATTCCGCGTGAGAAGAATGAAATGCTCGCTACCATGATGGATCACGGCATCCAGTTCAAGTGCGTCGTTAGCATCAACAACGTCACCTACACCAACCCAGCTAAACGGCTGATCTTGGGTGTATGGATCATCGCAGGTATGGAATGATCATGGTACAACAAGCCCTCGAAGACACCGTCGTATCGATGATGCAATTCGCCACCAAGTTCCGTGAATGCTTTCCAGATCTGGCACCAGCAAACCGGTTCTTGGACGGGACCATGTCCTCGCTGAAAGGGACGCCTCGGCTCGACCCAATAAAGCTGGACGATGCCATCATCGCCAAGCACGGTGAGTACAAAGGTTCCATGAAGGAATTCGTCGAAAAACAATATGGGATGAAAGCAGTCGCTTTCGTTCTGCAAATGATGTGAGACCGCTATGGGAACCGACTACTACCACATTACTTCTGCACCTTGCCCTCATTGTGGCCACACCGATGAACGCGAAGTAGTACGCATCGGAAAATCAAGTGTTGGTTGGACATTTGGCTTCCACGGCACTGACAAGATCCGTAGCTATGCCGACTGGCTTACGATAATAGATGCGGGGGGCAAAGTCATGGATGACTGTGGAAACTACTACAGCCCCACAGAATTTCGCCGAATTGTCGAGTCCAAACGGTATGCCGATCACGACCGCGCAAAAGAACATCCAGATGGCTGGAGTTGGACTGACAGAGAAGGATACGGCTTCTCTAGCCGTTAATTTTCGTAACGGCGCATGACTCACCGCGCCATGCTGAGTACAGGCAGCATGAAATGTCCTGTAACGGTAGCCGCACCGAAGACCATGCCACAAAGGGTAAGGCACGACGTAGACAGGCGATACGCTTGACCGTGGATTCCTCGTGACTAATGGCAGGAATGAACGGCAGGGGTGTTAGGCGTGTTGAAAGCGGATGCAGCAAACCACCCCGACCCTTCAGCACCAAGCGGAGAGAACAAATGAAAGAACATGACTTGGTAGTGCTGCAACGTAGCTTGCGCGACGTGCCTGCCAGAACTGTAGGCACCATCATTCACACTTATTCATCACGGTGGGTTGAAGTCGAATTCCCCAAAGGAGTAACCATGCCGGTACACACTGAAGATCTGAAACTACTAGGAAAGCTCAATGAGACTCAAGGGTAACTACACACCACGCGAAGCTGCACTCGACATCGCCATCGGCTGGCTGAGCAACGCTCATGCTGGCAGAACCAGCGACCTCTCTGACTACGCCAACACCGATGCACAAACAAGAGTACTTAAGAACGCCATCGCTCGCTTGCACAACCGTCTGCTAAATACCAGCCAGATGGATGGCATGAACATAGACCTGATCGAGAAAAAATGATCCCACCCATCAGCCGTACCGTCAGTGTTGACTTTGAAACTTTCTGGTCAACCGACTTCACATTAAGCAAGCTCAGCACCAGTGAATACGTCCGCGATGCTAGGTTTTTTGTCCACTGCGCAGCGATCAGTGTCGGGGGCAAGAAACCCAAAGTCGTATGGGGGCACGACAAGGTAGGTATTGCCCTGAAAAAAATTGATTGGACTACACATGCGCTTCTTGCTCAGAACACTGCCTTTGATGGCTTCATCATGGCCCATTGCTATGGTATCGTGCCTTGCTTTTATTTCGACACTAAAAGTATGGCCGCAGGACTTCTTAACGGGGTCCTCAAAAGCAACTCGCTCAAGAATCTTGCGCCGCTCTACGGAGTTGGCCGCAAAGACGACACCAGTCTCCAAAGCACCAAAGGGTGTCTCACCATCCCGAAAGAATGGCGTGAAAGCTTCGCCACGTACAATGCTGCGGATTGTCAGCAATGCTGGGATATCCACCTCCAACAACGAGTCGTCTTCCCCCCACGGGAACTCGAAGTCATAGATCTCGTCGTGCGAATGTTCTGCGACAGCAAGCTCTATGTAAACGAAGAGCTTGCTCGCGAGGGACTCGCTTCGGAAATGATGGAACGCCACAGCGAGATTCTGAAATCCGGCGCTGAAGAATCGGAGCTAGTCAGTAATGATAAATTCGCGAAACTACTCAGCAAGTACATCGACCCGCCTACCAAGATCAGCCCCGCGACAGGTGCCATTACATGGGCATTCTCGCAAACAGACGAAGAGTTCACTGCCCTACAAGACAGTGAGGACGTACGTGTTGCACTTCTCGTTCGAGGCCGTCTTGCGGCGAAGTCTTCACAAGCAGAAACGAGGGCGTATCGCCTTATAGAAGCAGGCAAGAACAGCCAGCCACTCCCTGTCGGATACACCTACAGTGCGGCACTGACGCATCGGTTCGGCGGCACTAACAAGCTGAACTTGCAGAACCTTCCACGCGTCGACAAGAAGAAGCCCAAACCCAGCGATGCATTACGGCGCTCGATCATTGCACCGCCTAAGCACAGCGTCATCGTCGCCGACTCGGCACAGATCGAGGCACGTACGCTGGCATGGCTGGCAGAACAAGAGGATGTACTGATGCTATTCGCAGCCAACCAAGACGTGTACAGCCACGATGCGTCAGCCGTATTTGGCAAGTCAGTGGAATCGATCACGTCAGACGAACGCTTCATCGGCAAGATCATCCGGCTGGGTCTGGGCTACGGCATGGGCCACAAGAAATATCAAACAACACTGGCCCTCGGCACGATGGGACCACCTGTCCAGTTGGAACTTGCCGAGTGCAAGCGTCATGTGGACACTTACCGCAAACGCAACAACATGATCGTCAAGTGCTGGAAGGAAGCAGACAACGTACTCCGTCACATGATGGAAAGACATAGTGGCACCGCCTTCCGAGGCATCATCTCCTACACACCCAGCACCATCACCCTACCAAACGGGATGCCCATGCATTACCCGCAGCTGGCGATGGATGAGAACGGCGACATCACCTACAACACGCATCGCGGCAGGCGCAAGATTTACGGCGGGAAGTTGATCGAGAATCTGGTACAGGCGCTGGCAAGAATCATCGTTGTTGAGCAGATGCTGGATATCAGCGAAATGCTCAAGTTGGCAGTGCTGAAACCAAAAGAATTCGCCCGTGTATCCATGATGACCCATGACGAAGTCGTAGTTATTGGGCCAACACGCATAGCTAAGCCACTTCTGGGCATGATGCTTCACTATATGAAGCGTGGCCCAGATTGGGCAGCAGGGCTTCCACTTAGTGCGGAAGGAAACTTTGACAGTTGTTATTCCAAGTAGTACATTATCAACCTCAATACAGGACGTCACATGGCCACAACGAAACCCGCAGCACCCCCATCGATTGGGGAACTTATCGACAAACTGGTACACATTCGTGACCAGCGCCGTCTCCTCGCAGAGGAAGACAAAAAACTCACCGCGCAATACGCCGCCCTTGAGCAGAACGTCATTGACGATCTGGACAAGCAGCAACTTACCGGCGGTCGTGGCTCAGGCTTCACTGCCAGTGTCACCGACAAAACCACCTTCTCCGTACCCGAAGCGAACTGGGCCACCTTCGTTGCGTATGCAGTGAAAAAGAAACTCACTCATCTGCTGTACAAGCGCGTCAGCAATCCCGCTTGTCAGGAACAACTGGAACTGAAACACGAGCTTCCCGGCGTGGAAAAGTTCACCAGTCGCAGCCTCTCGCTGCGTAAGCTGTAGCACCGTCACAACACCACAACGTCAAGGAGATTTACATGGCGAAAGCCGGAACGTCCGTAGTAAAAGCAAAAGCTAACCTGCCTGTTGATGTCAGCACGATATTCGCAGCAGAAGTGGCGCAGGTTCAAAAGCGCATCACGCAGCCGTCAGGCTCGTGGATCAAAGTTGAAGGCAAAGAGTTTGTTTTGCCCGATGGTCGCAAGTTTTCGCAGTTCGACGCGGTCATCGTTGACTTCATCAGTGCCAACAATTTCTACGACACTGATTACGTCGAAGGCGAGCAGAACAGCCCGAAGTGCTTTGCGCTCAGCTTTGATGTTGAAGGCATCAAGCCATCAGCATCAATTGCCAAACCAGTCCACGAAAATTGCGACTCATGCCCGAACAAGGTGTGGGGTTCTCATCGCAATGGCAAAGGCGGTAAAGCGTGCGACGACAACCGTAACTACGTGGTCATGGAAATGGACCCGAAGACGCATGAATCGAAGCTGTATCTCATGAAGGCCAGCAAGACGGCAGTCAAAAGCTTCGACGCGTATGTCAACGAGATCGCTTCCACCCACAACCGCCCTCTGCGTGGCGTGATGACTCGTATCGGTTTCGATGCGACGTCGAAGTACCCGTCACAACGCTGGGCGTGTCTCGGTGCCGCCGACAATGCGCTGGTACTGGAAGCACAGTCCAAGCTGGAAGAAGCTCGCCGTATGTTGAAAGTGGAACCTTCACTGACGACTGCGGAAGATGCACCGAAAGCGAAAGGCAAGAAGAAGTAGAAGTACGGTAACCGACCCGTTAGCTGCTAGCGATGAAGCGATTGCAGTATGTGGTGACAGCCGGGAAAGACCGGCAATTCCATCCACTCCTCCTTAAGGGAAACAACATGGCACGTGCAAAATCCGCAATCCTCACACCGGCTGACAAAAAAGCCGTCATCAATGATCTGAAGAAGCAGTTGGCTGATGCTCGAAGCGTCGTCAAAATCGACAACGTCGCGTTGCAGGCAGCTGTCGGCGCACACACCAAGAACATGAAAGCGCTGCAAAAAACGATCGACACCGCCGCCAAAGCACACACCAAAAATGCTGCTGCACTGACCAAGAAACAAGCTGCCAGCGCCGCTGCTGCTGCGAAGGTCGAAGCGAAATTGGCCAGCATCGTCAACGAGCCGAAAGTCGCAGCCGTTCAGCCGCAGGTGTAACAGTCACGCACTGTGGGCAAAACACCAGTGCTCTCAGCAGGGTATCGCCCACTTCCTGATCTGAGCCTGATTCGCGCAGCGTTGAGGAGCAACGGGAGCTTTCAAATCGCGAACCCCGTGACAGCCGGAGAGACGGCATACCCCTTTCTATGGAACCCCCATGAGCACAACAATCGAAGAGCTGCTGAAAAGTCGCGAAGAAACATATGGTCGTTTCGAGGAATTTGCAGCATATGCCGTCGACCTAAAGCGTGTACTACGCAATAGTCCTACCTTCTCGCAGAACATGCCTGCATACCAAACCGAAGCACTGGAACTGATCGCGCACAAGATTGCTCGCATACTCAACAGCCCTGAATGTATCTACTCCGATAGCTGGCGCGACATTGCAGGCTACGCAATGCTGGTTGTAAATGAGCTGAACCGGCACAGGAACACTGATGAGCCGTAAACCTGAGAATCAATTCATTACCAGCATCAACCGCTATCTTCCGGTTGGCAAGCCGTACTACCTGAAGCTGAACGTGCTATACACAGGCGGCGTGGCTGACTCATGGTACAGCAGCGTCAATGCCGATTTGTGGGTGGAATTCAAGTTCTGGCCCTCATTGCCAGTACGCCCCAACACCGCCGTCACGCTCGGCCTCACAGAACTCCAGCTCAAGTGGCTGCGCGATCGCCACAACGAGGGCCGTGACGTCCGCGTTATCGGCGGTCACCATGACGGGGGAATCATCCTGACTTCCCCAGTAGGATGGGAGAGTACCTTTACCCGCGCACGAATTCTTGAGCTAACCATCACGCGGCGTGCACTCGCCGAATACATTTACAAAGTCACTACAGGAGAAGACAAATTGCCATGAAAATCATTATCGAGCTTGACTGCACGTCGTTTGAGGATGCACGCAACCAAATCGTCGGCCCCGGTCCTGTTCTCAGCACCATCGGCGAACTACTCAAGCCTGCCACTTTGCATGTCGGCGCAGAACCCCCAGCAGTAAATCGCCCCAACGTCTCTCCCGGCGCACCCACCATCACCAAGATCGGCGCAAAAGCCAAACACAGCGCACTTGCTGGCGTTGGCGTTGGCGCTTTCCGCAACAACTACAACGGCAAACTGATCGAGCATCTGCGTCTTCTCTGGGATCGCGGCGAAGTTAAGTTTGACGGAAAGGACTTCTACAAATGAAAGCCAAGATCGCTGGCCTGAACAAGGTCATCAAGTACAGCACGGCACAGCAAATCGCACGCGCTATCTCTCGGAAAGCCTTCGAGCATCTGCTCAAGCCGCTGTACAACAAAGAACATGAATTCGTGCAGAAGGTGCACGATGAATTACTGGCGTACTACGATCTTACGCCTACCCGCATCAAAGAATTGATCACAGCCCGCATCGCCACAGACAACGAAATCTGCGAAGTCACGTTCGACATAGCCGATCTTCAAGGAGATCGTAAGTGCAACTCGTCGTTCACCCTCGGGTTGGACTTCGAGCAAATGGCACAGCCCCGCTATTACAACGTCACTACTAACGGCGCCGGGAAATCTTATCCCTTCTCCTACATGACCATCACGAACGCCAAATCCGTTGCTGGATATCTCAAGCATGAAGCGACCATCCAACCGTACCGTGAACAGATCAACCAGCTGTACGAAGAAATCTACGATCAGGTCATAGGGCGCACCGCAGGCACCGCACTGGAAGCATGGCCTGAAGCCTCGACGATCATCGCTGAAGCCTGCGAACTCAAGATCACACCAATGGTCGTACCACTCGAACAACTGCTCGCCAAATTTCTTGCGCTGCCTGCACCAGCAGCAGTGGGGGCGTAATGGGAACTCGTTCTCTCACCTTCGTACATGACGAAGAAGATCAAATCCTTATGGTCATGTACCGGCAGTTTGACGGTTATCTGGAAGGCATGGGGCGGGACTTGTACAAGTTCTTGCACGGCATCAGAATGATAAATGGCATCAGCATGAACGATGATACAGGCACCGCCAACGGCTTCGGCTGCTTGGCCGCACAGATCGTTGCGCACTTCAAGAAAGGCGTAGGTGGTTTCTACCTTAACGCTCCGCGCAAACTGATGGATGCAGGGCAGGAGTATGAGTACCACATCTACCCACAACCCAACGGCATGGAAATCTGCATCAAAGTTATCGTGCCCGGGTTTACCGCCAAGAATTACAAGCGATCTGCCAGTAAAGATGTAGTCCTGTTCGACGGCTCTATCAGTGATTTTGAAAACTTCCTCAACCGCGAGGCAGTACGTGAGTAATATGCGAGGCGGTAGCAAACAAATTCGCAATGTCTTGAAATTCGCACGAGCAAATGGCTTCACTGTTGCTAGGTCGAGAAAACACATCGTATTAAAATGCGGTGTGCATCTCGTATCCATGTCCGCATCCCCTAGCTGCCCATTCGGAGCAGAACACGCCATGAAAGACCTTGCTAAGTGTATAAAATTACTGCAATCCACATCATCGGGTCAGTCGGTGAAGCAGGCAAAATGCCCTGCAAAACCTACGGACTCCCCGCCGCAGAGTGCAAAACGGGCAGCAAACTCGCGAAAATAGAAGGCTCGATTTGCAGCGAGTGCTATGCGATGAAGGGGCGCTATCCATTCCCCAACGTACAAGCATCGCAGTATGCACGATTGGCTTCACTTGACCACCACGCATGGGTAGACGCAATGGTCACCATAATCGGCAACGACAAGTATTTCCGCTGGCATGACAGCGGTGACGTGCAGCACACGGAACATTTCGACAAGATCGTTGAAGTGTGCGAATTAACTCCACACTGCAAGCACTGGCTCCCCACACGGGAGCGCAAGATCATCACCGACTATATCCATAAGTTCGGCCCCTTGCCAACCAACCTGATTGTACGCATGAGCGCAGTCATGTTCGACGAGCGGATCAAGCCCATCAGGGGAACGACCACCACCAGCGGCTCACATAAAGACAGACCACCGTTGGGACATGAATGCCCTGCACCTTCACAAGGCAACAATTGCAGAGATTGCAGAGCTTGCTGGGACAAGCGTTACAGACACATTTCTTACCACCACCACTAGGAGACTACATGGAAACTCGTACTCAAGTTATCACTCGGGAAATCGGCGGACTAATCAGCGAACTGGTTCTTATTGCCATCAATGAACAGCCCATCGCGTCAGCGAACACCGTGAAAGACGTCATCGAACCCATCCTGAACATCGTGCTGCCGGATAAAGTCGAAAGCGAAGTCGAGAGCATCCTCGACGACAAGCTCGAACGCATGGTCAAGGACAAATGCTCTGTTTATCTTGACAACGAACTCGACGATAGCGTCACCAACGTCCTGAACGACAAAGACTGGAACCGTGTCTTCCGCAATGTCGATTGGTCCGAAGTGCTGAACGGCGTCAAGATCACCGGCGAAATTGGCTAACATGGGCGCGTGCGACTTTCACGTCACTGCGAAAGGAAAGACTGCGAGGGAAGCATTCAATGCCGCCCGTGATCACGCTCTTTACGAGAGTGGCCACGGCGGCTACTCGGGCACCATTGCCGAGAAGCACGGTTTCATAATGATCACACCGCCGGAAGGCCCAATACTGGAACGTTTCATCATGCAGCTAATCGAGGATCAGGACGAACGTATTAACGACAAGTGGGGGCCAGCTGGTTGCATCAAAGACCCTGTGCAAGAACAGACATGGCACTTCTTTGGGATGGCATCATCGTGACGCTCACCATGCGCCTTGAGCGTGATCCTTACCCAGAAAGCCCCGAAGAGTTCGGCAACCTTGGCGAGATTGCCTACAACGCTCGCAGTCGGTATGTACTTGGTACGGAATCGGTGGGTAGCGAGCGCATGAAGGAAATCGCGCACAAAATCGATAGCGGCGAGTACATCGGGATGCCGGTATTCGCCTACGTGCACAGCGGCGGCACCATCAAAGCTGCATACAACAATCCGTTCGACTGCCCGTGGGACTCAGGACAAAGCGGCTTCGTCTATATTCCAGTCGCCGACGCGCTTGAGGATTACGAACGCAGGAAGATGTCCAAGAAACTTCGGGAGAGGGTGCTCAACATCCTGTGCGACGAAGTTGAAACCTACAACATGTATTTGACTGGTGATGTGTGGGGTGTAATCATCGAGGATGAACGCGGCAAGACCGTAGCACGCTTGTGGGGGCTGTATGGAGAAGAGTACGCCGAACAACAAGGTAGCCGACTGCTGAAGGAACATACCAATGAGCGAGAAAGCACTGCAAGCACTGTACAACCTGCGCGTAGCGACAGCCCAAAAAGCAATTAGAGAAGCCCAGATTATCCTGTGGGAAGTACAGCTTGTACAGTACCCTGATTCAAAATGTTTGACGATTGCCGAAGCAGCGACCAACTTGACCAGTCCACACAAGTACCAGACACTTGCGCAATGCCTGAAGTACCCGTTGGGTGTTTTCTACGTGTGTAACAAGCAGCCTGACGGCAGCTACCAGTGGAGCGGTTTTCGCTACGGCATCGAGCCACAAGAATACTTGTCGTTCTCATGAAAGCCATCTGTCTGGTCGTCATACGTCAGGGCGTCGCGAACACATATGCTCCGCAGCATGTAAACGTGCAGATTGTTGATCTCGACAACATCGAGGCAGGCGACGGCCCCGTCGAACTGCCTGAAGGGATGGGCTTTGAAGTGCTCGTCAAAGAAGCAAATCTGGAAGAAACCGTTGATTACCGCTGGACATAACCAAGGAGACGTACATGAAGCAAGGGAAGAGCATTATTGAGCTGGCTACTGCAATTGAATCGATGGCAAAAACCAAAGTCGATCTCATTGCCCCTACCAGCAGGATGCAGTTCACCAGCAGCGGCAAGCTCGTCGTCGATGCTGAACACATCTTCACCCCCAGCAACAACTGCCACAACCAGATTGCTGAGCGCCTTAACATCCCTACCAAGTATTATCGGGCCATGCAGGACAGCGCCCCCCGCTTGCTTGCTGAGAACGTCAACCACTGGCTGCACGCAACTGACGAACGCCGGATGATTCGCGGCCTCGGCGGCGATGCAC
>Ga0315274_10014742_pt1 | contig 11076 bp, 10 predicted proteins | sample YL17G02_20_MG_FD_203700 | JGI IMG/M metagenome (GOLD analysis project Ga0315274, IMG submission 203700) | Sediment microbial communities from Yellowstone Lake, YNP, Wyoming, USA - YL17G02_20 | ecosystem: Environmental > Aquatic > Freshwater > Lake > Sediment | place: USA: Wyoming | collected...
ATGTCAAAAATCGAGATGTTTATTCTCAAATGGTCTCAAGAGCAACTTGATCAATGTGACCTAATATTTATGTTGACAATAAGACTAAAAGAAAATCAGTGAATACTAATTAGATGGTCTTTTTATGTACCGTCACTCTATCTACCTCAGTTACATCACTGTTCATTCTCACATTTTGGTATAATAATCCTATTTAACGACTTGTGCTAATTCTTGTAAATTAAGGAATAAAGACAGTTTGTAGTAGCTCAATTCATTGAGCGTTTTTATAAAAGTTCGATAAATCGAATTACTACAAACCAAACTAGCTATTGATGAATTTAGTTAGAAGATATTCTGAAAACGCACCAATGCTGCTTATGCTGCATTAAAAATGATCCGGTTGATTGAAAAAAAGAGCAAAAGAGCGTTCTGCTTGGGAAGTTACGCTTATGGATGGATTAAGTGAATATCTCAATAGAGACTATGTTAATTGAGAGTTTAATTCCAATGAAAGCTGGTGATTCAGTATGATGGATAAAATTGATGATGATAATATGTTACAACCTGATACACCATTATCTTACCAGAAGATGAAGGGCAGAGCATTTTTGAGTTTAGAAATGATATTAGAATAGGACGTATTATTGGGCAGCTTTTGAAACGTCTGGATGAAACATATCGCTTTGATTTGCTGAAAGAATCAATATCAGATGGGCAATCTATTTTTACAATTGTTCATGAAATAACAGTAGAAGGTCAAAGACACGGTAAGTATGGAGTTGATAAACCTTATTTGGAAGAGGATAGAACCGTGAATGCGGAACACCTCAAAGAACTGGAAAGTATCGCTTTAGAAAAAGTGCGTAATGCCGCACAAGATAACTTTCTGCTTCAGACTTCCCATTTATCTAGTGTGCTTTACCGTTGGTTAGATTGGGCAGGAGGAGATGAGGTTACTCAGTGGATTGATAAAATCGTAAAAGATGATAATAATCTGGTTGCTCTATTAGAAAAATTTCTACAAAAGACGTCTAGCCAAAGTATGGATGATAGGGTACCAATGTTTGAATATAAATTGAACCCAAAATGGCTTGAACCTTTTACTGACATAAATCATGTCTTTGATCGTGTCAATAAACTGGTTCAATATGATAATCTGACAGATAGACAGAAAATAGCTATTGAAAGTTTTATTAGAGAATATAACATGATACAACAGGGACTAAACCCAGATAGTATTTTTGATAGAAGAACATTCAATACAGAATAATGGAGGTTCAGATGAGTAAAATAAAAGTCGTATTAGTCGGCTGTGGGGGAATGAGCGGGGCATGGTTAGGAGTTGCTAAAACTATGTCCGATGTCGAGATCGTTGGATTGGTGGATATTCTTGAGGATAATGCCAAAAGAAAAGCACAAGAATTCGATATTAAAGACGCTATGATCGGCACTGACATGAAAACCGTCCTCGATAAAACTAACCCTGACGTAGTATTCAACTGCACTATACCGGAGGCGCACTATCAGGTGACTATGGAAGGTCTTTTGTACGGTTGCCACGTCTTTAGCGAAAAGCCTCTGGCTGACTCTATGGAACATGCAAAAGAAATGGTTCAGGTATCGAAAGATACAGGCAAAATATTCGCCGTTATCCAGAACCGCCGCTATGACCCAAATATACGAAAACTCCGAAACTTCCTCGAATCAGGCAAAATCGGCAAGATAACAACCGTCAACTGCGATTTCTACATCGGCGCACACTTCGGTGGATTCCGTGACCACATGGAACACGTCCTGCTACTTGATATGGCGATACATACTTTTGACGCCGCAAGATTCATCACTTCGGCTGACTCTACGTCTGTCTATTGCAAGGAATGGAATCCTTATGGCTCATGGTACGACCTGGATGCTTCAGCGATAGCGATATTTGAAATGACTGACGATATAGTGTATACTTACAGAGGTAGTTGGTGTTCTGAAGGTCTGAATACTACGTGGGAGTGCGATTGGCGCATCATTGGTGACAAAGGCAGTGTCAAATGGGACGGTGGATGCAATATGCAGGCTCAAGTAGTCGCTGAAACCGGTGGATTCTTCTCTAAATGGGAAAATATTGAAATACCTGCGTATGACCACGGTGAAAAAGTCGGCGGTCACAGCGGACTGATAAAAGAATTCATTCGTTGCGCACGGACAGGTGAAATCCCGGAGACAATCTGCACAGATAACATAAAAAGTCTTGCGATGGTCTTTGGTGCTATCGAAAGTGCAGAGCAAAAGAAAGCGATTGACATTAAATGACTGGTGTAGTAGAGGTATAAGAAAATGGAAAAACTGCATTTACCAATAATTGTTGAAATGGACGAAGATGGATATTACATAGTAAGCTGTCCTTTATTCAAGGGTTGTCATTCCTATGGTGAAACAATAGATGAAGCAATGAAGAATATAAGGGAAGTCATTGAAATGTGCTTTGAAGAAATAAAATGAGATTCTACTATCTGGATTCAAAAATTGGAGGAAGTATTTATGCTGACAGACATAAAAGTCAAACCAGATTACGAAGCTTTCCTATCGAACCTAAAGCGTGAAGGCACTCCCAAGCGTGTGCATTACATGGAATTATTCCTTGATGGTGAGATAAAATGGAATATTATAAACCGTTATGGAATAGGTTCAGACATTCCTAAAGATGATCCATACTACTACTTGAAGATGGAAATTGCGATTCAGAGATTTCTTGGCTACGACTACGTTTCAAGCGGAATTGAAGGCTTCGGTTTTCCAAGAGATATTCTCCGTGCTGATGATACTACGGATATAGAAAATCAAAAGAGAGAAGTACGTGGCTGGACTGATGAGCATAAGGGACCTGTCAATAGCTGGGAGGATTTTGAAAAATATCCGTGGCCAAATTCAGCCAATTATACAACAAAAACGCTTGAATGGCTTTCTGCAAACCTGCCGGATGATATGTGCATTGTTGCCGGGTGCCACAGCATTTTTGAGGAAGTTACATGGCTGATGGGTTACGAATTTCTATGCTATGCAATTCACGACATGCCCGATCTTGTGGATGCCATGTTTGAAAAGATCGGCAAGCTGTTTAATGAAGTCGCTGAAATACTCGCCCAGTTTGACCGAATAAAAGTTATCTTTGGCGGTGATGACATGGGCTTCAATACTCAACCGATGGTATCACCAGATATATTGATAAATAAATCATTCCCCTGGCATAAAAACAACGCAGAGATCACGCACAAGGCTGGAAAACTCTACCTTCTTCATGCCTGCGGTAATCTTGTTCCATTGATGGATAGCCTGATAAACTATGTTAAGATAGACGGAAGACATTCTTATGAAGATACAATCGAGCCAGTCATTCTAGCCAAAAAGAGGTACGGTTCACAGATAGCCATTATAGGCGGGATAGACGTACATTTTCTCTGCACGTCCAACGAAGAGCAGATCAGGAAGCGTGTTCGTGAGACATTGGATGCCTGTATGCCCGGTGGAGGATATTGTCTTGGTTCTGGCAACAGCGTTACGAATTACATACCCGTAGATAATTACCTTGCAATGATGGATGAAGGGCGTAGGTATATAACGTAATCGTTAAAAAATGCCATTTTAGCACAATAGTAGGATGGGTAAAGAATTTTTGAAGCTTACTATTTATCAGTTATTGCTTACGGTAAAAACTAAATCAATATAAGCGAAAACCCTTTACCCATCCTATAAAAAACTGAAAGGAGGCGAATTTTAAATGGCAAAGTGTTGGACTTGCGGAACACATACTGAGTATCCTTCTTTTACATGCCCAGCTTGTCGCACTATTGAGCAATTAAAGTACCTACGAAAAGAGAATATTACCAATCTAAACGCATTAGCAGAAATTCAGAGACATGGTTTTGATAATTTGTCAAATAAACTATCAGAAATAGCTTCTGTTATTGAGTGGGGTTTTGAGGAAATAAGCTGGCAGCTTCAACAGCAGACAGATATTCTCCAGAGTATCAACCATACCCTCAAAACTCCCAGTCAGACGCAAGCTAATGAATGGCGTCAGATGGCGGAGGAATTAAGGGGCAGAGGTGTTCTGGATAAAGCTGAAGATTTTTTTGTAAAATCTATTGACACTAACCCTTTAGACTATAGAACTTATGTTGGTTTAGCAGAGACTTATCTACAAATCAATGAGTTTGACAAAGCGAAAAGGTATTTAGAAGATAGCATCCCTCACGCACCTGATTCCAGATACAAAAGTTATTCGTATCGGCTAATAGGTCATATATATGCGTGTATAGAAGATTTTCCTAATGCTATATCAGCTCTACAATCCGCAATGGTTCTATCCCCTGATTACCATGAGGCTATATATGATTTCGCTCAGTATAATGCTCAAGCAAAAAACAAAGTATCATGTCTTATGGCACTCAAGAATATTATAATTCAGGACAGTTTCTATTTCTATCTTACTCAAAAGGAAAGAAACTTTGAACCTCTTCTACCTGAAGTTGGAAATTTATTGGACGAAATTAGAACTAATGCTTATAATAAAGCGGAAGAAAATATTTCCAAAGCAAAAGAAATGCTTAAAGCCGCAGAAGAATCTGTTGCTAAAACTCAGGAATTTTTGGTAAGGTTTGTTGATGGAAAGAGCGTTCTTTGTCCAATCATTGAATTAGTGGATGATGCGAAATCAAAACTAAATCTTATAGAGAAAAATATTACTTCTGGTGATTATAAAACTTTTTTAGAAATTAACCCTATCAGTGAAAAAGTTTATAATCTTGCAGGTAGAATTAAAACCGAAGCAGATCAAATCTGCAAATATTCATATTATGATAGAATAAAAGAAGCAATCTCTGCAGCCTCAGTGGCTATAGTTGTCAGTCTATGGTTTATACCAGGGATATTTGTCTTCACATTAATAGCAACTAGCGCCTCACATATAGTAATAAAATGTATAGGAATAGGATTAGGAATACCGATAATAGTCTTTATAATCTCTTTTTTTGTATATCTATCAAAGTGTTTGCGTTACTACGATTATAAAAAGGCTATTTGGTAATTTACAGGGGAATGAATCTTGCACAGAATGGATTCCAGCTTTCGCTGGAATGACAATGATTGTGTTTATGTCATTCACATGAAAATGGGAATCCATCATAAACACAAGTTTCCCCATTAATTACTAAAGAACCTACAAAAATAATGTTTTTTTAAAATAAGTGTTGTAGAGACACATTGCTATGCACATGATTTCATTAATTAATCATATTAAACCACTACCTATGGTAGTGGTACATAAAAAGGTTCTACTGTGTTAGTAATTGGTACATATTGGCATATCATAAGGAGAAATGACAATGAAAATCTTTATTACTGCTGATTATGAAGGCGTATCGGGTCTCGTTCAGTGGAACAGCGTTGGCGAAAGAGAAGCTGTAACTGCGGATGTCAACGCCGCTGTTGCTGGTGCGTTTGATAATGGTGCAGATGAATTGCTTGTTGGGGAAGCACACGCCAATATGCGCAACATAATACCTGAGATGCTAGATCCAAGAGCAACTTTCCTGAGCGGACAGCCTAAGCCGCTCAATCACATCGGCGGGCTTGATAGCTCTTTTGATGCGGCGATGTTAGTCGCATATCACTCTAAATCTGGAACGTGGAAAGGTATAATGGCTCATACTTATACAGGATCAGTTTTCTCTTTGAAATTCAACGGTATCGAAGTTGGTGAACTTGGTACGGATTCCGCTATCGCTGGATATTTCGGCGTGCCTGTGGTTCTCGTCACCGGGGATAAAGCGGCTTGTGATGAGGCATATTCTCTTTTAGGTGACGTAGAAACGGTAGCTGTGAAAGATGGTGTCAGTCGTTCCGCTGGAAAATGCCTTCATCCTCAAGAAGCTAGAAAACTCATCAGAGAAGGCTCAAAGCGAGCGATGGGCAGGATAGGCAAGATAAAGCCGTTTGTTATTAATCCACCGATAAAGGTTGAGATTGTATTCATTGACCCAACTTATGCCGATAACCTTGAATATCTGCCGTTTATAGAAAGGGTTGATGGTCGTACCATAACTTTTACTGCATCAAATTTCATTGATGCCTTTGAGATTTTCAATATGGCTCAATTTTACGGTGGAAGTGTAAAATAGGATAAGATTATGTCAAAACAAACAGTATATAAATTTACATTAGTATTTACGATATGTATAACAATATTAATATCTACCTGCAAAGCTAGTAATGAAACAGCATCAAGTCAGAAATCTAATCCTGCCGTTAGTTCTAGCTGGCAAATATTCAGAGGGAATCCTGCATTGACAGGTATCGCTCAAGGCAAGCTGAATGATTCATTAAAGCTAAAATGGAGATTCAAAACTGGCGAATCAATTAAATCCTCGCCTGTTGTTGATGGAGGAAAAGTCTACATCGGTTCTGGTGACGGAAACGTATACGCTCTGAATTTGTCTGATGGTCAGAAAGTCTGGGCTTTTAAGACTGAAGATACGGTTGAATCTCCGCCTTGTGTATTGAATGGCTCAGTTTTTGTGGGATCATCAGATTCTTACCTTTATGCCATTGATGCTAAAAATGGTGCGCTAAAGTGGAAATATAAGACAGGCGCCAAGATTCCCGGTTCACCGAACTGGACAAAATCACCTAAAAATGATGGGACATGGATACTTGTCGGAAGCTATGACAATTATTTACACTGCGTGGATTCCGTAACCGGGAAGTTAATCTGGAAATATGAAACAACCAACTACATCAACGGCTCACCAGCGATTGCGAAAGGAAAGGCTGTTTTTGGTGGTTGTGATGCAAAAGTCCATGCTATTTCCATAATAAACGGGAAAAAACTCGCTGAGATCGAGACAAGCGCATATATTGCTGGTTCAGCGGCATTAGCTGGTAAATACGCTTACGTTGGGAATTATCAGGGGCAGTTCGTTTGTGTTGACCTTACTGCTAAAAAGATCATCTGGACGTATGAGAGTGAGAACAATCCGTTTTTCTCATCACCAGCAGTCGGAAGCACACAGGTAGTCTTTGGCTCTCGTGATAATCGCCTGCACTGTGTAAGACGTGACAATGGAAAACTCATCTGGACGTTTCAGGCTCAGGACAAGGTTGACAGTTCCCCGGTGATAGTTGGCGATAAAGTCATTGTAGGTTCTGATGATGGCCGTATTTATATGGTATCTCTCTCAAACGGCAAGGAATTATGGTCTTATGAGATCGGAGCAGCGATAACGGGTTCACCTGCTGTTGTAAATGGCATAGTAATTATTGGTGCTGATGATGGTACAGTTTACGCTTTTGAATAAATTGAAAGGAGAATGAATGGGCAAGATAAGGATAGGCGCAATAGGCGTTGGTGGTATTGGCGGGCATCAGTTGAGGATAGCGGCAAGCAACTGCTCTGACGTAATGGAACCCGTAGCTGTATGTGATAACAATGCTGAAATTGCAAAGCGTGTCGCCGATGAGTTTAAGGTTGATGCGCATACGGATTATAAAGAGCTTTGCAAGCGTGGTGATCTGGATGCTGTCATTATGGCTTTGCCGCATTATCTTTACGGTGAAGTAGTGACTTACGCACTCGAAAATGGATTGCACGTCTTTAAGGAAAAGCCGTTTGCAAAGACTCTCTCGGATGCAAAGATGATGGTTGATGCCGCAAAGAAAAACAAAAAGCAACTTTTTCTTGCAGGACAAAACAAGTTCTCACCTACCTTCATAAAAGGCAAAGAGATAGTGGATTCAGGCGCGCTTGGTGATCTGTTCCTTACACGAGGGACGATCATCTACCGTTGGGGTGGTGCGATTGATGGAGTTTGGAGTTGGCGTGGTAAAGAGGAGCTTTCTGGCGGTGTGGCGATAATTGATGCGGGATGGCATATTCTCGATATGGTTCACTGGTATAGAGGACTGCCCTCGGCGGTCTATGCTTCAACTGGCACGATGAAAGGCGCACCAAAAGCTGATTACGACGTGGACGATAAAGCAATTCTGATCCTCGAATATCCTGACGGTGGAATTGCTTCAATTGTTTCATGTTACATAACATTGCCGGGAGAGATGCGTGTGACGCTTCACGGAGTCAATGGCAATCTTGACGCTAATGGCGGAAATCTGGCTTTTATGTTGGGTGATAAACCCCAAGAGGTGTCGTTGCCACAAGTAAATATGGATCCGATGACCATGCAGATGAGGCATTTTGCAGAGGTTATCGAATCAGGCTTGGAGTCACCGGTATCAGGCACCAAAAGGGCTTATGGAGTTATGCAGATAGTTGACGCCGCTTATCGTTCTGCAAAAGAGAAAACCAGAGTGGAAATATAATTTTTGGAGTGCGTAAGCTTGCTTACGCATTGCTAAAGCAAGCCTTAGCAAATAATAGGAGAGAATAAATGGGAGATAAAACCTTAGAATTATTGAAGGAAATAACTGATGTATCGGGCGTTTCGGGTTACGAAGGAGAAGTTAAAGAAACTATAAAAAAGCATCTTACAGGCATCACAGAGATCGAGTATGACAATCTCGGCAGTATCATCTGCAAGAAGGTTGGGACAAGCGAAAAACCAAAGATAATGCTTGCTGGCCACATGGATGAGATCGGCTTCATGGTCAAGCTCATCACAGATGAAGGCTTTATCAAGTTCAGTTCTCTCGGCGGATGGTGGAATCAGGTCATGCTTGCTCAGAGAGTTGTGATCAAGACGTCAAAGGGTGACGTTCACGGGATTATTGGCTCCAAGCCGCCTCACATACTGACTGATGATGAAAGGAACAAGGTCGTTGACAGGAAAGATATGTTTATAGACGTTGGCGCAGTGGATGCCAAGCAAGCGAAAGAGGAGTTTGGCATCCAACCCGGTGACCCGATAATCCCATTCAGCCCGTTTCAAGTATTGAACAATGGAAAAACCTATCTTGCAAAGGCATGGGATGACCGTATTGGCTGTGCGCTGTTTATAGACGTTATCAATAATCTGGTTAATGGCACACATCCAAATACTATCTATGGCGTCGGCACTGTTCAGGAGGAAGTTGGTCTCAGGGGCGCAAGGACAAGCGCATGGACGGTTCAGCCCGACGTTGGTATCGCTCTGGAAGTTGGCATAGCCAGCGACGTTCCCGGCGGCAAGAAAGAGGAAACCATGCAGGTGTTGGGTAAAGGACCGGCAGTGTTGCTCTACGATTCAGGCATGATACCTAACCTGAAACTGCGTGATCTTGTAGCTGACGTTGCTAAGGAAAATGACATATCCTTTCAGTTTGACATCATGGAACGTGGTGCCACAGACGGCGGGGCAATACACATCAACATGAGAGGAGTTCCAAGCATCGTGATTGGTGTCCCTTGCAGATATATCCACAGCCATTATGGGATAATCAACAGAGATGACTACGACAATACCCTAAAACTCCTGATTGCACTCGTCAAGAAACTGGATGCTACGACAGTCGAAAAATTGAAATAGTATCTGCTTCTGATTTTTAAGTGGTGGAGTAGCAAGATTCATCATGAAACACAAACACAAGCTGAAGCTTGCTACTCCAACGATAACCTACCAAATTGAAATAGTAGCAATTGACACAACTTAAATACTGGTATAAAATACAGTCATAAATAGACAATACTATCAGTCTACAATATGAGGTATGGAAATAGAAGAAAAATTAAAAGAAAGGCTTATTGGATATGAAAATGAAGAAAAATGATTTTCTTAAAGATGAAGTCAAACACATTGACGTAGCATCTTATGATTCAACACCGATAATAAATGCAATGTTCGATATGTCATTCACTTCGAGGGAGATCGCTAGAGCGGCTGATATACTGGACAGAATGATAAAAGACAAAGATTGCACAATAATACTAACTCTGGCGGGCAGTACAAGTGCGGCTGGCTGTATGCAGATATACGCTGACATGGTTAAGTATAACATGATTGATGCCGTAGTTGCGACAGGTGCGTCCATCATTGACATGGACTTTTTTGAGGCTCTCGGCTTCAGGCACTACAAAGGCACTCCGAATGTTGACGACAAAAAGCTTCGTGAGCTTTACATTGACAGAATCTACGATACCTACATAGACGAGGAGCAGTTGCAGTCCTGTGACAGCACCATAAAGAAGATCGCTGACTCGCTGGAACCAAAGCCCTATTCTTCGAGGGAGTTTATCACTGAGATGGGTGATTATCTCGTGACCAATGCAAAGAAGAAAGATTCGCTTGTGCAGGTGGCTTACGAGAACAACGTGCCGATATTTTGTCCAGCGTTCTCAGACAGCAGTGCGGGATTTGGGCTTGTAATGCACCAGGTCGAGAGGAAAGACAAGCACGTAAGCATAGATTCTGTCAAGGATTTCCGTGAGCTTACGGAGATCAAAATGCAGGCAAAAACTTCGGGGCTATTCATGATAGGCGGCGGCGTACCTAAAAACTTCGCTCAGGATACTGTTATCTGTGCTGAATGTCTGGGTAAAACGGTTCCGATGCACAAGTATACGGTTCAGATAACCATTGCTGACGTCAGGGACGGCGCATGTTCAAGCTCAACACTCAAAGAAGCAAGCTCGTGGGGAAAAGTGGATACGGTTTACGAGCAGATGGTCTTTGCAGAGGCAGGCTCGGTACTCCCGTTAATCATCAGCTACGTTTATCATAAAGGCGATTGGAAAAAACGAGCGAAAAGAGAATGGAACAGGATATTTAAGTAAAGCTTAAATAAACCGATTGTAAATTCTAAGCTTGACTTACTGGTATTTTTTTATTATAGTAGCATTGTTAGAGTAAGATGAAAGCCCGTTGTTTTTTACAATGTTGTCTCATTTTCTTTAGTGCCTGAATTTTAAGGAGGAGAAAAATGATTAAACGTTACTGCTTAGTTATGATTGTACTTCTTATGCTTTTTGTTGGAATAGAGGCATGGGCGGCGCTCACTGATGATATTAGACATTATTGGAAATAACTTTATCAAACATTAAATGTCTCTCCTATGCGATATGCTGTCCTGAAATTATGCAATCCACAAGCAATTTCCATCACAAGATCATCAAATCCA
>Ga0315274_10014743_pt1 | contig 11075 bp, 7 predicted proteins | sample YL17G02_20_MG_FD_203700 | JGI IMG/M metagenome (GOLD analysis project Ga0315274, IMG submission 203700) | Sediment microbial communities from Yellowstone Lake, YNP, Wyoming, USA - YL17G02_20 | ecosystem: Environmental > Aquatic > Freshwater > Lake > Sediment | place: USA: Wyoming | collected...
GTAGTATTTGTCGAGGTACCCGTGGTCCTTCGGTCCCGCGAAGACGGCGAACTCGTTGACGACTGGGGTGCCCTTGGCCACGGGCAGTTCCTTTGAGAGGATCCGCACGTCGGCGATCGCCGTGTCGTAGGTGACGTCCTTCGGCACGCGGTACCAGGTGGCCTCGGCCCCCTCGGCGAAGGTTCCTTCGGCCGGCAGACGTTGCGGAACGGTGAACCTGCCCTGCGGCGTGCGTTCCTCGGGAATGAGGATGACGGCGAAGTACTTGTCGACGCCGCCGGCCCAGGCCAGGCGGCCGTTGCCCGCGAGGGTCTGCTTCTCGGAAAGGGCGTCGGCCTTCTTGACGTCCTTGCCGGCCAATTGCGTGATATCGATCTTGCCCTCGCCCCAGGCGCCGCCGACCGCCGCCTCGCCCCCGCCCCGCGAGACCACCCCTTCCGTCGGAAGCGCCGGCGGCCCCTGGAGGACGTACCCCACCCTCTCAACCCGGTCGTCGGCCGACTCGAACTCCAGGGCCAACTTCATCTCATATTGGGGCGTCAGGTCGCCGGGCCCCTCGCGGGGATAAAGGGTCAGCGTTTTACGCACCGTCAGCAGGGGCCTGCCCTCACCATCCCGGATGGGGATGGAGAACGTGGCCGAGGAAGGCGAGGTCCGGGCGGCGTCGAGGTGCCAGACCTTGTCCGACAGGTCGATCTTCGCCACCGCGTCGGCCCCCTTGAGGCGGACGCGCAACTCGGGAATCCGAAACGCCGCAAAGGGGGCATCGGGCGTCACCAGGTCCATCGGCGCCCGCTCGTCGGGCGGCAGCCGGCGGTCGGCGACGGTCTTGAAGAAATCGTGGCGCGCGAGCGTCAGACGCCGCAAGCCCGCGCCGCGGGCGTCGATCTCGGCCTCCAGGTCGAATAGCGACTCGCACGTAGCGGCGCCAAGGACGACGGGTTTCGCCCCGGGGGCCTTCGCCTCGTCGGCTTGGAGGGCCGGGGCCTTGGCCGCCTCGATGGCCGGCGTCGCGGGCGTCTCGCCCGGCGGGGTCGGCGGCCTGGGCGTCTCGGGTGTCGCCGGAGAGGGCTTCGCCGGCGCTGCGGCCTTCTCTGACGGGGCCGGCTTCTCGGGCGGGAAGAAATACGGCCGGACCCACTGCCAACCCAGCATTATGGCAATGACGACGAGTCCGGCCATGATGGCGCGGATGATGGTGTCGCGGTCCAAACAAACCTCGCTTGTCTACCTGATGCACTGCGCCTGAAAGACGCCGCTCGCGGAATCCCAGCAGGCCCTTGGCATGGAATGACGAATGACGAAGCCCGAATGGCGAATGAATGACGAAACGGCAGTGACGAATGACAAGAAACAACGCAGGGCGATTCCATGGTCCCTATGACTCGTCACTGGTCATTCGTCATTCGTCATTTGCCTTACCTCCCTTCCGCCAGGCGGTTGGCCAGGAACTCGTCCAACTCGCTGGTGGCCAGGATCTTCTCCATCGTCCGCTTGTGATCGTATGGAATGCGGTGCCAGCGGACCTCGTGGCCGTCGACCGTCACGTAGCAGGCCCGCGGGTCCAGGTCGCGCGGCTGGCCGACGCTGCCGACGTTGAGGATGGCCTTGCGGTCGCCGATCATGAACTTGTGCCCGATCTGCGAGGGGGTCAGGAACTCGTACGTCTCGGTGAACACCCCCGGCAGGTGCGTGTGGCCGACGAAACAGACGTGCTTCACCAGGTCGAACGTCTCCATGAGCCGCTGGAGACTCATCTCGGCCTCGTCGGGAAAGAGGTACTCGTGCATCGGCCGCCGCGGCGACCCGTGCACGAAGAGCACCGAGTCGGTCTCGCGGTACTCGTCCATGCGGGCGAGGAATTCCCAGCGGCGGCGCCGCTGCGTTTCGTCGCGTTCGCCGTCGAGCGTGCGGCGGGTCCAGAACACCGCGTTCTCGGCCGGCGTGTTGAACCCGCCCGGTTCCATGAACACCGCGTGATCGTGGTTCCCCATGATCGTGAAGTCGAAATCCATCGCGCGGTCCAGGCACGCCGCGGGGTCCGGACCGTAGCCGATGACGTCGCCCAGGCAGAAGATCGACTGGATCTTCTTCGAGGCGATGTCGGCGCAAACCGCCTGCATGGCCTCGAGGTTGCCGTGAATGTCCGAGATAATCGCGATCATCGAGAGACCTCAACAGCGAAAGCAGGGACCATGGACCTGGCACTGGGTACTTGGAGAGAAAGCCTCGCTCCACGGCCCGGCGCCCGCATCAGAGTCCCTGCCGCCCGTTTCCGTCCTGGCGTTGTCCCCGTGCCTGGTGCACAGTCCCTAGTCCCGCTTTTCGGGCTTCTCTGCTTCGTGAAGGAGCATCACCGGAATATCGTCGCGGATCGGGTATCGCAGACCGCACGACGGGTTCTGGCATATCAGGCGTTCGCCCTCCAGCCGCAACTTCGTCCGGCACGCCGGGCAGACGAGAATCTCGAGCAGGCGTTGGTCGATCATGCTCATCTCCTTGCCGCGCTATACGCCGCCCCCCACCACGATTGCGGCGCCGTGGCCGCCATTATACCCTCCGGGGCCAAGCCAGTTTAGGCGCAAGGCGGGGCAAGTCAATCGTTTTCGGCGGCCGTTTCCGGGAGACGATTGAACAATGGCCCGGCCTGAAGTAGAGTGTGCCGCGCCGGGTGGCATGGCTACGCTTGTGGCACAGCCGCTCTCGGCTGTGCAGGATGCCCAGACAGGGGCGTCTGGGCCACAAGCTGCCCGGCAATCATAGGAGACTCGCATCATGGCCGAAAGACTTCAGTGGGGCATCCTGGCCGCGGGCGGCATCGCGCGCAACTTCGCCAAGGGCGTCGCGCACTCCAGGACCGGCCGCGTGGTCGCCGTCGGCAGCCGATCGCGGGAGAAGGCCGAGAAGTTCGGCGACGAGTTCGGCATTCCGCGCCGCCACGCGAGTTACGAGGCGCTCCTCGCAGACACCGAGGTGCAGGCGGTCTACGTCGCCACGCCGCACCCCATGCACGCCGAGTGGGCCATCAAGGCCGCCGAGGCCGGCAAGCACGTCCTGTGCGAGAAACCCATCGGCATCAACCACGCCGAGGCCATGGCCATCGTCGAGGCCGCCCGGCGGCACAACGTGTTCCTGATGGAAGCGTTCATGTACCGCTGCTCGCCGCAGACCGCCAAACTCGTGGAACTCCTGCGCGCGGGCGCCATCGGCGACGTTCGCGTCATCCGCGCCAGTTTCAGTTTCCACGCGGGCTTCAGTCCCGAGAGCCGCCTCTTTGCGGGCGCCCTCGGCGGCGGAGGCATACTCGACGTCGGCTGCTACCCGGTGTCTTTGGCGCGCCTCGTGGCGGGGATCGCGCTCGGCAAGGACTTCGTTGACCCGGTCGAGGTGAAAGGGTGCGGGCACCTCGGCGCCACGGGCGTCGACGAGTGGGCGGCCGCCACCCTCCGGTTCCCCGGCGACATCGCCGCGCAGGTCGCCACGGGCATCTCGGTCACGCAGGACAACGCGGCGCAGGTTTTCGGCACCGAGGGGAACATTCTAGTGCCGTGGCCGTGGATCCCCAGCCGCGAGGGCGGGACCACGAAAATCCTCCTCCAGAAGAAGAGCGACGCGCAGCCCGAGGAGATCCTCGTCGAGACCCAGGAGTGGCTCTACGGCATCGAGGCCGACACCGTGGCCGCGAACCTGGAACGCCGCCAGGCCCGTTCGCCCGCCATGTCGTGGGACGACACGCTCGGCAACATGCGGACGCTGGACCGCTGGCGGCAGGAACTCGGCCTCGTCTACGACATGGAGAGGCCCGCGGGCAAGACCCTCACGGTGGCCGGCCGCCCCCTGGCGGTCCGCCCCAAACATAATATGAAGTATGGATGCCTGGCGCACCTCGACAAGCCCGTCTCGCGCCTCGTCATGGGCGTCGACAACCAGACCGCGTGGCCGCACGCCTCGGTCATGTTCGACGACTTCTTCGAGCAGGGCGGCAACGCGTTCGACACGGCGTTCGTGTACGGCGGCTGGGACGGCCCGTGCGAGCGGATGCTCGGCTGGTGGGTGAAGAACCGCGGCGTGCGCGATGAGGTCGTCATCATGGCCAAGGGCGCCCACACGCCCTTCTGCAACCCCAGGGACCTGACGGAGCAACTGGGGGTCACGCTCGACCGGCTCCAGATGGATTACGTCGATATCTACATGATGCACCGCGACAACCCCGAGATCCCGGTCGGCGAGTTCATCGACTGCCTGAACGGCGAGGTGCGGGCCGGCCGCATGCGGGCCTTCGGCGGGTCGAACTGGGCGCTCGAGCGTGTCGAGGCGGCCAACGCCTACGCCGAGGCCCGGGGCCTCCAGGGGTTCTCGGCGGTCTCGAACAACTTCAGCCTCGCCCGGATGGTCGACCCGGTGTGGACGGGGTGCATCCAGGCGTCGGACCCCAAGTCGCGCGAGTGGCTCACTCGCCGCCAGTTGCCGCTGATGCCGTGGTCGAGCCAGGCCCGGGGGTTCTTTGCAGGCCGGGCCGACCCGAAGGACCTCTCGGACCGCGAACTCGTGCGGTGCTGGTACAGCGAAGACAACTTCCGGCGGCTGGCGCGGGCCGAGGAACTGGCCCGGAAGCGCGGCGTGCTGCCCATCCAGATCGCCCTGGCGTACGTCCTGTGCCAGCCGTTCCCGACGCTGGCGCTCATAGGGCCGCGGACTCTGGCCGAGACGCGCACCAGTTTGCCGGCGCTCGACATCGCGCTCTCGGCCGACGAGTTGCGCTGGCTGAACCTGGAGGCGTAACCCGGGCCTCGCGCGTTTGGAGAACCGGATGTCGCCGCGGCGGGCAGGCTGTGGGCATGCCAGCCAGCGAACTAGGGGCGCGCCGGAATGATCATCGTGAGTGCGGCGCTCATCGCGTACGTCGTCCTGGGCCTGGCGTACTGGGCCCTGATGGCCTACGGCGTGGTGCGGATCGCGCGGGGCGTGCCGCGACTGGGCGAACTTCACGTGCCCCACCCGCCGGGGTGGCCGAAACTCTCGGTCATCGTCCCGGCGTGCAACGAGGCCGACAAGATCGAGCCGGCCCTGCGGACGCTACTGGCCGAGGATTACCCCGGCCTCGAGATCATCGTCATCGACGACCGCTCGACCGACTCGACGGGCGAGATTATCGACCGGGCCGCCGCCGGAGATGCGCGGGTCAAGGCCATCCACATCAAGGAACTCCCGGCGGGGTGGCTCGGCAAGGTCCACGCCCTCCAGCGCGGCGTCGAGGCGGCGGGGGGCGACTTCCTCCTGCTGACCGACGCCGACATCCACTTCCGCCCCGGCACGCTCCGCCGGGCGGTCGCGTACGCCGAGGCCGAACGCCTTGACCACCTGGCGGCCCTGCCCGACCTGTGGCCGACCCACCGGGCGCTGGACGCGGGCCTCGCCGCCTTCATCCGCCAGTTCCTCGTGTTCACGCGGGCGTGGAAGGTGAGCGACCCGGCGTCGGCGGCGTTCATCGGCGTCGGGGCGTTCAACCTCCTCAGGCGCGCGGCCCTGGAGAAGACGCCGGGTTTGGAGTGGCTGCGCCTGGAACCGGCCGACGATGCGGGCGTGGGCCTGATGATGAAACGGGCCGGGGCGAGGTGCGGCGTCGCGGCAGCGTTCGACTGCCTGGGCCTGCACTGGTACCGGACGCTCGGCGAGGCGGCTCGCGGGGCCGAAAAAGGTTACGCCTCGGTCATGAACTTCAGCGCCGCCCGCGGCATCGCCTCGGCGCTCGCGGCGCTTGCGCTCGAGATGGCGCCGATCCTGGCGCTCGTGCCGCTCTTGTTCGAGAGCGTGCGGCCAATCGGGTACGCGGGCATCGGCATCTTCGCCCTGGACGTGCTTGCGGCGGCCGCGATGGCGTCGTGGGCGGGCTGGGGCAAGTTCATCCCCGCCCTGACGAGCCCGCTGTTTTCGCCGATTGGGACGGCGCTCATGATCCGCGTGGCGATCCTCGGCTGGCGCCGGGGCGGCATCGTCTGGCGCGGCACGCTCTACCCGACGGAACTGCTTCGCGAGGGCAAGCGCGTGAAGATCTTCTGAGGGCACATGGCAAAGTCAGAAGAAGCGACACAGGAAAGGGTTCAAGGCCCAAGGTTGACGGGTCCAGAAAGAAACGGCGCCCGGATGCGGCGCCGTTTCTTTCACCCTGTACGTTGAACTACTCTTTTTCGAGTTTCACGTAATCCAGCCCCGCCATGTAGGCCTTGTCGGCCTTCTCGTTGGCGCCGACGATCTCGATGGTGAACTTGTGCTTGCCGGCCGTAAGTTCGTGCGAGCCGAGGTCCAGGACCCCCGTGGCGATGACGTTGGGCGAGTTGAACAGGTCGATAGGCGCGCCGAGTTTGGCGCCGTCGAGGGCGAGTTGCACGATGCCGTAATCGCGGGCCTTGGTCATCTGGGCGGTGAGTTTGTACTTGCCGGCCTCCTTGACCGGCAGCGCCAGGTCGAGTTTGTCGCCGGGCTTGGCGCCGGTCCACCAGAGGTGGCAGTCGCCGCTCCAGGCGTTGCCGAAGCCCTCCAAGTCCTGCGGCCCGGCGTTGCCGCCGGTCTTGGTGAGGATCTCCATCGCCTCGCCTTCGATGGCGCCCTTCATGCCCGGCGGGGGCGGCGGCAGGACCCAGTAGCCCACGCGCTCCGAGAGCGGCTGCGGCTGGTACGGGTCGGCATCGCCCGGGGCCTCGTACCAGTACGCCGTGCAGGCGTAAAGTGTGGGCCGCGCGTTGGAATAATACTTCTCGATATCTCCCTCAAACGACTTCTGGAACGGCACGTTGTCGGTGACGTGCCACCGGTTGACCGACACGTGGCCCTTGTTGTTATTGGAGATCGTCTGGTCATGGTACGCGTTCTGGAAGAGCGTGGGGTTGCACCAGGCGTAGCCGAAGTAGTCTTCGCTCCCGGTGCCGATGGTCGAGGGGAACTTCTCGCCGTCGACGAAGAACTTCTCGTCGCCCTCGCCCCACCACCCGCCCTTGGGGTTCCAGACGTGGAGCACGACGCCGCAGTAGCGCCCGCGGCCCTCGACCTTGAGCATCGTCCAGTCGATCTTGCGCTCCGGTTCGGCCGGCAGGAAGGCGTCGCGGTGCCACTTCGCATGGAAGCGGCCGAGCCCGGCCACGGGCTTCGTGAGCGGCGCGTGCGTCACGCTGATATCGACCGTGCGGTCGGCGGCGCCGTCGTTGGCGATCTCAACCAGGGCCGACTTCTCGAACGGCATGTACCACAGCGAGTAGAAGCCGTCGTCGGTCATGCCGAGCGGGAAGGACTTGTACTTGTTGATGCCCGGGGCGGTGCCGAAGAAGTCGCCCAGCGGGGCCCAGACCGACGGCGTCTTCTCGCCGTCCCACGAGATGCGGATCGCCAGTTCCCGCAGGGCGGCGACGTCTTCACTCGACTCCAGGTTCATCTTGACGCGGATGGCCGTGATGGCCCGCTTGCCGTCGAGTTGGGCGACCGCCAGGGACTTGCCCGCGCCGACCGACGCGCTTTTGCTCACGACGGCCTCGCCGTCGCGTTTGCCGGCGGGGTCCTCGCCGAGTCGGCCCGTCAGGACGTTCTCGGCGGCCTCGAGCGCCGCCGTCTCGTCGGCCGCAAGGTCGCGCTTGAACGTCGGCACCACCGTGCCCTTGGGGAACGTCTCGTACACGAATTGGTAGTAGTTGCCCCACCCCTTCTCGGCCACGACCTTGCACGATTTCTGGTACGGGATGGGCACGTAGCAGTTCATGCCGCTTGCGGCGTTGTGCACGAGCGCCGGGTAGACGAACGGGGGGTTCTTGCGGTCGAAGTAGCCGGCGAACGGCAGATCGACGGCGGGTTCGGCGGCCCCGTCGAGGTAGATCTTCACGTGGCCGGCCTTGGCCTCGGCCGACCAGATGCGCCAGATGCAGCCTGGGCCTTCCATCTCGGCGAAGACCGCGAGGTCGCCCTCGCGGCGGATGATGCCGCCGCCGTCGCCGTTGGCGTCCCAGGCCACGTACTTGCCCGTGGCAACGTCGTACTTCGACGCCCGGTCGTAACTCGACCACTGGGCGCAGGTGTCGCCCGGCGCCGGCAGGACCGAGAGGTACTCCAGGTCCGTCAGGCGCTTGACGAGGTCGACGTAGGTGAACTTCTCCTGGGCGCTCGCCGCGGCGGCGAGGGCAAACACGCCGAGCATCAACACGAGAGTTCGCAGTTTCATCATTCTTCCTCCTGGTTGCGCGGCCGCCTTCGGCTCCCCGCTGAACGCGGCGGACAAGTCCGCCGACGAGCAAATGTCAGTCGCCGATGATCTTAACTAACACCCGCTTCTTGCGTCGGCCATCGAATTCGCCGTAGAAGATCTGCTCCCACGGGCCGAAGTCGAGGCGGCCGCCGGTCACGGCCACGACAACCTCGCGGCCCATGATGCTGCGCTTCAGGTGGGCGTCGGCGTTGTCCTCGGCCCCGTTGTGGGCGTACTGGGAGTACGGCTTCTCGGGGGCGAGTTTCTCGAGCCACGCTTCGAAGTCGCGGTGCAGGCCCGACTCGTCGTCATTGATGAAGACGCTGGCGGTGATGTGCATCGCGCTCACCAGCGCCAGGCCCTCGCGGATGCCGCTCTCGGCCAGGCACGACTCGACGTCGGGCGTGATGTTGATAAACTCGCGCCGCCGGCGGGTCTCGAACCAGAGTTCTTTGCGATAACTCTTCATCGTGCGTTTTGTTTCGCCACGCAAGAGCGCGGCAAGCAAGCCCGCCGGCGAACCAGGATGTTTGTCGCTACTTCTTGGGCGGCTCGGGCGGCTTGGGCGGCTCGATCTTCAGCCTATCGCGCTGGGCCTTGAGCCAGGTGTCGAGTTTGCCCCGGCCGTAATCCTCGCTGATGGTGTTAACGCCCGCGCGGCGGGCGATCCGCTCGAAGGTCGCCACCCAGTCGGCCGCCTCCGGCGCGCCGGGCTTGGCCTTCATGATCTGGACGTAAAGCAACGGCAACCGCGCCGTCTCGACGCGCTCAGAGAGGACCTTGTCGGCGGCGACTGCGGCGGCGGCCTCGTCGAAGATTTTGACGGACTCGGCGATCGCCTCGGGCCCCAGGTACTTCGCGTCGGGCCCCGCCCAGATGTTGGCGTGCCAGTCCTTGTGCTCGGCCACCTGGTTGTTGATGAGGTCGAGGTACTTGCGGACGGGCGCGGCCGCCGGACCGTAGTAGGCCGCCAGGAACTCGCCCATCGCCTTGTCGGTGTCGGCGTCGGGATTCCAGAGGGCCTTGGCCATCATGTACGTGCGGAGTTCGGCAAGTTCCGACCCCTTGGTGAAGTAGCACGCCTCTTCGTAAATCCCTTTCACCCCGTTGGCGACGAAGAACCGGATGTTGGGCTTCAGGACCCGCAGGTTCGGGAACGGCATGATGCTGTGCGAATAGTCAATCACATAGTCCCATATATACAGGCGGTTGCACAGTTTGTTCCAGCCCTTGATGTCGTCGACGAAGGTCTTGTTGGTTTCGCACACGTCGAGCGGGTGGGCGAAGCAGCACTCGATGCTGCACAGGCGCACGCACACGTTCGGCCGCGGCCGGATGGTCTTAGGGGGCTTGCGGCCCCACTGGTAGGCCAGCGTGTCGATGGTCTTGTCGGGGTGGTCCTTGGCGATGTCGTCGGCGATGGCATTGACGAACGCGATGAGCGGCCCGGCCTGGCTCCCCTCCTGGTCGGCCAGGGCCTTGCAGTTCTTGCATTCGCAGAAGTTGAAGCAGTCGTTCTGCGAGACCGAGAAGATCGTGGCCTGCGGGGCCTTGGCGATCCACTCGCGGACGGTCTTCTTGGCGATCTCCAGGACCTCGGGATTCGTCAGGCAGAGTTGCGAGTTGTCACCGGTGCGCTTGCCCTTGACCTCGGAGAAGTACTCCGGGTGCCTGGCGAATTCCTTGGCGGGATCGATGATCTCGCTGAAGGTGTGGACGAAGTGCGAGTACGAGACCTTGCCGCCGCGGAGCTCGTCGAGGTCCGTCTGCGTGCCGTTGATCTTGTTGCGGACGGCCCAGTCGGCCGGGCGGGAGCACGGGTAGTCGGTGGCGCGGTACTCCAGCGGCGGCACGTGGCGGACCTTGAGGTCGCCGACCTCGATCGTGCCCTCGGCCGGGATGGTGGCGCAGTCGGGCGTGAACCACCGGCAGCCGCAGGAGTCTTCGAGGAACGTGTAGACGGCGTAGAGGACGCCGCGCTTGCCTCCCGCCAGCACGAGCGCTGGCCCCCTGGTCTCGATGGCGATGCCTTCGAGGCCGAGTTTCTCGAAATCGACCGCCACGCCGAGTTTCTGAAGCGCCGTCTCGCAGCGGCCGACGAGGATCGGCGTCTGGTCCTTGAGGGCACCCTCCGCCACGACCGCGAGGCGCTTGCCGGTCATCTGTTCGAGGATCGCCGCCAGGTCATTGGCCGCGAAGGTCTCCTGCGGCGCGGCCTTGTCAGGAATGACGATGGCGTGCGTGGCCGGGTCGATCGTCTTGCCGCCGATCTTGAGGGCGCACTGGCCCATCTTCGCCGGCTGAACTTCCGCCGCCCAGGCGCTCGCGGCGGCCGCAACCAGCCATAGGGCAAGCAACACTTGGGAGCAGGCTAGAAGTTTCATGCGGGGCGCCCTCCTTGCTGGTGGCACGGCCGGCTTGTCCGGCCGCTGGAATACCGGCGCTCGTTCCACACGGCCGGACAAGCCGGCCGCGGCACACAAGGCCACTGGGCCGCAGGTTGCCGTTCTATGATAGCGGGTCGCGAGGGAAGGCCAAGTGCAAAGTTGCCGCCGCCGTAAGGCCTCAGTCTCGACGAGTGGCATGGCCACGCGCCTTTGCGTGGCCATGTTCCTGCGAGCGTCGTGCACATGGCCACGCAACATCGCGTGGCCATGCCACCCATCAAGATGCATTCCAACCGCCGCCTCGTGCGGCCGCCGTCACGCGCTCGGCGGCGGGACGGGCAGCGGCGTTCCGTCGGGCCACTCGTCGCGGAAGACCTGCCACGCCGGGCCGCACTGCTGCACGAAATACAGCGAGTAGCACCGGAAGAAAACGAAGAGCGGCAGCAGGACAACCGTTCCCA
>Ga0315274_10014746_pt1 | contig 11075 bp, 9 predicted proteins | sample YL17G02_20_MG_FD_203700 | JGI IMG/M metagenome (GOLD analysis project Ga0315274, IMG submission 203700) | Sediment microbial communities from Yellowstone Lake, YNP, Wyoming, USA - YL17G02_20 | ecosystem: Environmental > Aquatic > Freshwater > Lake > Sediment | place: USA: Wyoming | collected...
GGCCGGCATCTGCGCCCTGTCGGTTCCGTGCGGGTTCTCGGACGGGTTGCCTGTGGGCCTTCAAATCACGTCCCCGGCCTTTGGAGAAGAGACCGCATTGCGCGCTGCCTACGCCTATGAGCAGGCTACCGAGTGGCACAAGAACAGACCCCCGCTGAAGGAGGCGTCTGCAGAATGAAAGTCATCATCCCGCTGGCGGGTTTTGGCACGCGGTTGCGTCCACATACCTTCACCAAGCCCAAGCCCCTCGTCTCGGTCGCGGGCAAGCCTGTTCTGGGCCACATCCTGGACAAGCTTGTCGGCCTGGATATCGAGGAGATCATCTATATCGTGGGGTACCTGGGCGATCAGATCCGGGACTATGTGGAAACGCACTATGAGATCCCGGCGCGCTTCATCGAGCAGAAGGAGCTAAAGGGCCAGGCACATGCCATCTATCTCGCCAGGGACCATATCACCGGCCCCGTGCTCATCATCTTTGTGGATACCATCTTCGATGCCGATCTGAGTGGACTGGCGCGTGAGCCGTCCGATGGCATTCTGTACGTGAAGCAAGTGGAGGACCCGCGCCGCTTTGGTGTCGTGATCACAAAGGATGGCTTTATCACCAGACTGGTCGAGAAGCCGGAGACCCCCGTCTCAAACCTCGCGGTCATCGGGCTCTACTACGTGAAAGACTCGCAGGTTCTCCTGGACTGTATCTCTGACCTGATCCAGAAAGACATCAAGACTCAGGGGGAGTACTTTCTGGCCGATGCGTTCCAGTTGATGATTGATCGGGGGGCCAAGTTGGTGGCCAAGAGCGTGGAGGTCTGGGAAGACTGCGGCAAGCCGGAGACCGTCCTGCACACCAACCGATACCTCCTGGAACACGGAGGCGCGCAGGAAATCCCGACCGAGAACTCGGTGCTGATTGCACCCGTACACATCGAGAGGACGGCGGTCATCCGAGACTCGGTGGTCGGACCCTATGTAAGCGTTGCCGAGGGGGCGACGATTGTGCGCTCTATCGTGCGGGATTCGATCATCAACGAGTTCTCCAGAATCGAAGACGCCAACCTCAGCCAATCGCTGATCGGCAGGGATGCCCACGTGCGTGGATCCGCTCAAAAGCTGAACGTGGGCGATTCCTCACAGGTGGAACTCGCCGCCAATGTCTAGACCTGAAGCAGTCGCTGTGGGGCGCTGCTCCGGGCATGCGTATGCGCAGGCCCCGGAATCAGACTTCAAGGGAGGAGATCAAGGATGATCATCGGAGTGCCCAAGGAGATCAAGGACAACGAATACCGGGTGTCGCTCACGCCGGGAGGCGCATTTCAACTCGTGAAGGAAGGGCATCGCGTTCTGGTGCAGAGGGGAGCGGGCGTTGGCAGTGGCTTTGCCGACGACGAGTACACGGAAGCCGGCGCAGGGCTGATCGAAGGCGCGGCGGACGTGTGGTCCAAGGCCGAGATGATCATGAAGGTGAAGGAGCCGTTGCGCAGCGAATTCGCCTACCTGAACGAGGAGTTGCTGCTGTACACCTATCTACACCTGGCAGCGGACGAGGAGTTGACCAAGGAACTAGTCGCCCGCAAGGTCACGGGAGTGGCATATGAAACGGTCGAGCTCCCCGACGGATCACTGCCGCTGCTGACACCCATGAGCGAAGTCGCAGGCAAGATGGCGGTTCAGATTGCGGCGCATTGCCTGGAGAAGCCCAGTGGTGGCCGCGGAAAGCTGCTCGGAGGGATTCCGGGCGTTCTGCCGGCTGATGTGGTGATCATCGGAGGCGGCGTCGTCGGGACCAGCGCCGCGATTGTTGCTCTGGGCATGGGGGCGGCGGTTCTGATCGTGGACATCAACGCTGACCGCCTGCGCTATCTGACCGAAGTCCTGCACGGAAACCTCAAAACCCTGGTTTCCTCGCCGCGCAATATTGCGGAGGCCGTGCGGAGGGCAGACGTTGTGATCGGAGCCGTCCTGGTAAAGGGTGCGAAGGCGCCGCGTCTGGTCACGCGCGCGATGATCGCCGGCATGAAGCCGGGCAGCGTGATCGTGGACGTGGCTGTGGACCAGGGAGGCTGCGTGGAGACTACTCACCCGACATCCCATAGCCAGCCCACATTCCTTGTGGACGGCGTCATGCACTACTGCGTTCCGAACATTCCCGGAGCGGTGCCACGCACCTCGACCTACGGTCTCTCCAACGCCACGCTGCCCTACGCGCTGCGGCTCGCCAACAATGGCTTCTTGCAGGCTGTCAAGGCGAATGCGGCGCTGGCCAAGGGTGTCAACACCTGCAAGGGGCATATCACCTACAAAGCAGTGGCGGAGGCCCTTGGCATGCCGTTCCGCCCCCTGGCCGAGGTCATCTAGCCCTGCGGGCTGGTCGACAAACCGCACCGGTTGCGGTACGCCAGGGCCGCGGGGGAGTCGAAGTTGCTTGCGTGAGCTGCAGCAGTGGCCACCGAGTGCTGTGGGGACGTCGTGGAGAGTACGAATGAAGTACGAAGCGACCATAGGCATCGAGGCGCATGCCCAGTTGCTGACCGCCTCCAAGATGTATTGCGCATGCAGTACTGGATACACCACTGCGGCGGCAAACAGCCTGGTGTGCCCGGTCTGTTTGGGTATGCCCGGGGCGCTCCCGGCCATCAACCGGCGCGCCGTAGAGTTTGCGCTCATCACTGGACTAGCCCTCAACTGCGATGTAGCCGAGTTCTCCAAGTTCGACCGCAAGAACTACCACTATCCTGATCTCGCCAAGGGCTACCAGATCTCACAATACGACCTGCCCCTGTGCCGCAATGGTTGGATGGACATCAAGACTGACGACAAAACCAAGCGCATCCGGATCCAGCGGGTGCACCTTGAAGAGGATACCGGCAAGCTCATGCACGTTCAGGGGCAGAGCCTGATCGACTTCAACCGGTCTGGAGTGCCTCTGCTGGAAATTGTGACCGCTCCCGATTTCACGAGTGTTGAGGAGGTCCGGGCCTACGCTCAGAAACTGCACACGGCCCTGAGATACCTCGGCGTCAACTCCGGAAACATGGAGGACGGAGCACTGCGCCTTGAGGCTAACGTGTCCATTCACCCTGCGGGCACGCCCGCCAATGGCAACCTTGTGGAGCTGAAGAACCTGAATAGCTTTCGAGCACTGTGGCGCTCGGTGGAGTACGAGATCCAGCGGCAGAAGGAGTTGGTGCTGGCCGGGGGCGCAGTGCGGCGCGAGACCCGGGGCTGGGACGACGTGCAGGGGGTCACCTTTGTTCAACGCAGCAAGGAACACGCTGACGACTACCGCTACTTCCCAGAGCCTGACCTGCCGCCGCTTGAGATAGCGCGCACTTGGGTGGACGAGCTGCGGGCCAAGCTTCCGGAGTTGCCCGCTGACCGCTGCCACCGTTTCGCAACAGAGCATAGTCTGAGCTCATACGACTCTGCGCTGCTGGCCGAGGAGCGCGCAGTGGGCGATTTCTTTGAGAAGGCAGTAGCTGTGGGTCGCGCCGTCAGCATCACGCCGAAGGCCATCGCGAACTGGCTAACCACAGACTTGTTTCATCTCCTGAACGAGACTGGCGTTGAGATCAAGGACATCAAGGTGGCCCCAGCGCAGCTCATTGAGCTCATTGATCTCGTGGGCCGCGGCGCGATCAGCAGGGCGAGTGGCCGACACGTTCTGAAAGTCATGTTTGAGACCGGCAAGAGCGCAGCCGACATCGTCAACTTGGAAGGTCTGGTCTGCATTGCGGATGCAGAGTCGCTGACAAGCGTGGTGGATGAAGTGATTCACGACCATCCGGCAGCGGCAGCGCAGTACAAGGGCGGGAAGGAGGCGGTCCTGCGCTTCTTGATCGGGCAAGTGATGCGCGCCACCGGCGGCAAGGCGGATGCGAATCGCGTGGCAGAAGCGCTGAAGCGCAGGCTGATCGGCTGATTTCGGCAATCGCGATGGCCCTCCTACAATATGAGATTGTGCTGGCGGCACTTTGTCTCATGGCATGGTTCCGAGCGTACGGAAAACGGGCCGCAGGGCTCCAAGCCTGAGCACAACGAAGGATCTCATCGGCACCTGGAGCGGGATTCGTCACTGCCGTTGCCTTACAGGGGCGGAGATCTTGCGTTTAGGATGACATTCGTGGCGTAATTGCACATCTGTTGGTTCGACCGCTTGACAGCAAGACGAAGCCCGGCATCTGCGCCTGAAGCCGTGGAGTCACGCCCGCTCATCAGGGAGCTGTATTCAAATTCAAAGGAGAATTGGTCGTACCATGAAGAAGCAAAAGCCGAATCCGTTCCACATCGCGCAGCAACAGCTCGACGCTGCGGCCCAGATCCTCAAGCTCGACCCCGCAATGCACGCCTTCCTGCGCGAACCGATGCGGGAGCTGCACGTGAGCCTTCCAGTGAAGATGGATGATGGCACCACGCAACTATTCAAAGGTTTTCGAGTGCAGTACAACGACGCTCGCGGACCAACCAAGGGTGGCATTCGCTTTCATCCGGAAGAGACCATAGACACGGTGCGCGCCCTGGCGGCATGGATGACCTGGAAGTGCGCCATCATGGATTTGCCGCTTGGCGGCGGCAAAGGCGGTGTGGTGTGCGATGCGAAGAATATGTCGCCGCGGGAGCTGGAGCGTTTGAGCCGGGCATACATCCGGCAGGTGGGCCGCATCTTGGGCCCCGAGACAGACGTGCCAGCCCCGGACGTCTACACCACCCCGCAAATCATGGCCTGGATGATGGATGAGTACAGTGCCATGGCCGGTCACAATGTGCCGGGTGTGATCACGGGCAAGCCCATTCCGTTGGGCGGTTCGGCCGGCCGTGGTGACGCTACCGCACGCGGTGGAATGTTTGCAGTGCGCGAGGCGGCCAAGGTCCTGGGCATGAACCTCAAAGGGAAGACGGTCGCGATTCAAGGCTATGGCAATGCCGGCTACTTTGCTCACAAACTGTGTGTTGAGATGCTGGGTATGAGGGTTGTGGCAATTAGCGACTCCAAGGGCGGCATTCATAGCAAGAAGGGTCTTGAGTTCGAGGCCGCGATGGCGCACAAGGAGAAGACCGGGTCGGTGGTCAACTTCCCTGGTGCGAAGAACATCACGAATGAGGAATTGCTGACCCTGGACGTCACCGTGCTCCTGCCCGCCGCGCTGGAAAACGTCATCACTGCCGAGAACGCGGGGGCAGTCAAGGCCAAGATGTTGGGCGAGCTCGCCAACGGCCCCACCACGCCGGAGGCAGACGACATCCTGTACAAGAACGGCGTATTCGTCCTGCCTGACTTCCTCTGCAACGGCGGTGGCGTGACGGTGTCCTACTTTGAGCAGGTGCAGAACGCCTACGACTACTACTGGTCGCTCGACGAGGTGCACGAACGACTCGACCGGAAGATGACGGCCGCCTTCCATGCTATGCACGAGATGGCCAAGAAGCACAAGGTCAACAACCGCATTGCGGCATACCTGGTCGCAGTGCAGCGCGTGGCCGAAGTCGTCAAGCTGCGTGGCTGGGTGTAGCTGCCCACATACTGAATCCGAATGAATCCCAGGAGGTGGAGCTTCGCAGAGTCGAAGCTCCACCTTTTTTGGAGTGCGGGCAATGGGGAGAAACCTTTCGATTGAGCTGACCGGCATGGCACATGGAGGGGAAGCCGTGGGGCATTACGAAGGCCAGGCGGTCTTTGTGCCCTATGGCATTCCCGGCGAGACCGTGCGCGTCGAGATCACCGCGCACAAGGGTCGCTTCGCTCGCGCCCGCCTCCTCGAGGTCCTGGCGGGTTCCGCAGACCGTGTCGTTCCACCCTGCCCGTACTTTGGCGCTTGCGGAGGGTGCCACTACCAACACGTGTCCCATGGCGCGCAGCTCGCGTACAAGCGTTCTATCGTGCAGGACCAAATGCAGCGCATCGGTGGACTTGATGCCGTGGTGCTTCCCACACTCGGGATGTCAGATCCATGGCACTACCGAAACCACGCCCAATTTCACGTGAGCGCCACGGGCAGGCTGGGTTTCATGGCTGCAGGCAGCCATGCCGTCGTGCCGATCGAGCGCTGCCTGTTGCTGCATCCGCTGCTTGAGGACCTCTTGGAGGCGCTGGATGCAGAGTTGCCCGGCCTGCGCCGGCTTGCCCTACGCGCAGGCGTCCACACGGGCGACCAAATGGTCATCTTCGAGATGGAATCCAATCTGCCACCGCAAATAGAGGTTGACCTGCCCGTTTCGTGTGTCCTGCTAACGTCGGATGGGGATGCTGTCACATTGGTCGGTAGCCCCTACATCCGCGAGCGAATTGGGGCGCGGACCTATCGCGTTTCGGCGTCGAGCTTCTTCCAGGTGAACACCGCACAAGCCGAGGTGCTTGCGGCCAAGGTAATGGCATACGTGGACGCCGGCCCGCAAGACGTTGTAGTGGATGCATACTGCGGCGTGGGCACATTCTCCGTCGGCCTGGCTGCCCATCGCTTGCAGGGCGCCGGCCCGGAGAAGATCGTCGGGATTGAATCCAGTCTGGATGCCGTCCGCGACGCACAGATCAATGCCGCCGGGCTGGAGAACGTGTCATTCGTGTGCGGGACGGTGGAGGAAATCCTTCCGGGATTGGGCATCAAGGCGCAACTGGCCATTGTCGACCCCCCGCGAACCGGGCTGGGGAAGCAGGCCGTCGCCGCGCTGCTAGATCTGAACCCGACTCGTCTAGTCTACGTCTCGTGCGACCCTGCGACCCTGGCGCGCGACATCCGGGCGCTTTCCGTCGCGGGTTATCGCCTGCGCGAGGTGCAGCCAATCGACATGTTCCCGCAAACCTATCATGTGGAGACGGTTGCGGTGCTGGAGCGTGGATAGGACGCGGACTCAGCTCTGAGGGTGGCCTTGCAGGCCGGCGCGAAGCAGGTTGATCCTGGACTTGGGGTAGTCCTGCTCGAGCTGGCGGACGATGCTCCTGGCCAGAGCGCGGCGCGAGGTCAGGGCGTGCGGGCAGCGGTGTGCGCATACCGGGAAGCCGCGCAGGCGGGCGTAGCGGATGATGTCCTTCTCGGGCACGTAGAGCAGGGGCCGTATCAATATGATCTCTCCGCCGAAGAAGGTCCGCGTTGGGTGCAGCGTCTCCACCCTGCCGTGGTATGCCAGATTGAGCAGCGTGGTCTGGGCGGCGTCGTTGGCGTGATGACCAAGCGCGACTTTGCGGCAGCCGAGGCGTTTCGCTGCGGCGAAGATAGCTTTGCGCCGCAGGTATGAACAGCGAAAGCAACTGGTTGCGTCCTCGGCGTCTACAGACTGTAGGGCGTGCGGAACGCCCTCGGCGTCAAGGTGGTGGCTCAGCGCTTCCTCGGCATCGCGCGCTTCACAGGGCAATCCGCCTTCCCTGCGCATCGAAACGTGGACCGCAACCAGGGAGTACTTCTCACGTGCGCTGGTCTGTCGGACGCGCAGGAGGTCAAGGAGCGTAAGGCTGTCCTTGCCGCCGGAGACGGCAACGGCGATGCGGTCTCCATCGGCAATCATGCCATAGGCGTAGATGGCCTTGTTCAGGTCCTTCAGCAGGTAGTATGCCAGCTTGGCGTGTGGCGGACGGTCCGTTTTCTGCATCGATCTCTCTGCGAACCCAGGCGCCACGCAAGGCAAGGGGTGACTCAACCGTCACCCCTCCACCTGTCTCGTCTCCGCTACACGGGCTTGATGCCCATGTAGACCTGTCCCTTGGTCAGCAGGCGCAGGATGATCTCGGGCGGCTTCTTGTCGAGGCGCTGGTGCAATTCGAGCACGGAGAGAGCCCTATTCCCGTTGGCCAGGAAAGTGCGAAAGATGCTGTCCAGCAACGGGGTATCGGCGGTGATATAGTCCGGCCGCTGGCTACAGCAGGCTCGTATGGCCTCCCACACCGGGTCGAGCTGCGTGACCTCCGCCGTCTCAGTATCCACCACGTCAACCAATTGGTCGGGCGGGGACGCTTCGACTGCTGCTCTAGATTCGGGACAGAGCAAGTCATGCATGAACACCCGGATGTCCTTGTTCTGTCTCTCCCACCAAGAAAAGTCGATGTGGAACTTGGTCTGCGGGGTTAGTCTCAGCGCTCTCACGGGTCCTTGACCTCATTCGTGCTGACGCCGTACGGGTACACACGGTCTACAATCAGGTCCTGGCGGTGTGAGCTGGGCCGGCGGCTCATATCCTCTGGAGTGTCATAGACAACGTTGCGCAGGGATTCGTCGTAGACCCAGTTGCCGTCTCCCACAGGATCGAAGCAGGCACGACGGGTGAGCTCAGCGAAAACGGGGACAGCGCCGCACCGCCTAGTCAGGTTCACCGCGGAATAGAGGGTCTTGGCGTGCACCAGACCCTGACCGCTCAACTTGGCCAGTTCGGGGAAAATCCTGCTCAGGTGATCGAACAGACTGTCCACGGAACCCAACGGATCCGCGCCAGCGCTCACCCACAGGCGGTCAAGGTCGTCCACGTTGCCTTCATCGATCACCAGATGCTTGTCAAAGCGGCAGGCGTAGGCCTTGCGCTGGATGCTGAAAACCAACCTGCCTGCAACCACTTTGGCCTCGCGGACCCAATCGCTCTTGCGTTTCCCATCACAACTGACCCGAAAGGTGAGCGGAGCATCTCCGCGGCGCAGCTCGATGATGCTGCCGACGGGCAGTTCGTGGCGGCGATACCACTCGCCAAGGCCCCACGCGTAGCCCTGAACCGGAACCATCCAGCCCGCCAAGGACTCTCCGGTCTTCTCATCAACGAAGGTGACCATGAAGCGATCGGCAGGCGGCTTCTCCGCCAGCAAGCCAAGCACCCGCTTGGATAGCGGGAAGGTGCCCTCGCGCCGATGTGGAAAGGTCAGCGCGATCTGCGCGCTGTTCAGATTGCCAAAGACAGCTGGGCCGCTGTCCAGCTCATCCGCCTCATCCAAGATTCCGAGTGCAAAGTCACGCAGTTCGCGGTTCAACATCTCGCGGCCGTGGGTGGCGCACATCGGCGCCAATCTACCTGGCTTGTGGCGCACAGCTTCCGGAACCGCATCGCTCAGGTACCAGGACGACGCCCCATCGCTCTTGATCTCCACGAAGCGCGGGTCCTTGCCCAGCGCGTGAACCATGGCATAAGTGCGCACCGTGCTCTTGCCAGGAGCAGGTGTACCCATTTCCTCCAGCTCCTGAGACACCCTCTCCGCGAGCTGGGCAACTGGTACGGGCCCCCGGCGTTCGTCAATGACGGCCTCGGCGATGTTCATCTGGAAGGGAGTCACCTCGGGCATGAGTCCCTTGAGGAACCAGGCTCCCTCCTGGCAAAGGAAGTCGTCGTTTTCGCGCAACGCATCCTCGACCCGCTTGCGAATGATTGAGCCATGCTCCAGGCAGAGTTGCATCGGCGAAGCGAGTTCCGAACCATCCTCGAGCGAAGGTGCGTTGCGGCGAAGAAGGTGATCAGGCGCGAATTCCGAGGCGAACTCACGCTGGGTCTCTTCACCCTCCAATTGCACCCGCATCACCTTGAACGCGCCGTAGCGCGGGTTGTTGCCCTCACGGACGCTTAGGACCTTGCCGATCGCATACTCGAAAGCAGGGAACACCACGCTCTGGTCGATCTCGTATGTTTCCTGTGGCGAGTAGATCTGACCGCCGTGTTGCTTCGAGAGCGCGATTTCTTCTTTCTGGCACCGTCGCTCAACTAGCTTCAGGCTGAGGTCGTCCAAGGCGCGAGGCTCGCCTTCCTCCACCAGCCACTCGTACAGGTACTCCACATCTTCCTTGTTTACGGCGAATTCGTCACGCCAATACTCGACCATCTGCGTGCGCCGTTGTCGCTGAGAAACCACTACCAGTCCTCCAGATGATTGCTGATGATCTTGGAATAAACAGAAAACTCGCACTATGCGTTGAGCTCGACAAAAGCGCGCCTGAGCAAGAGCGCGTCTCCCTCGAGATTGGGACTCTCGCAAATCACGGTCCCGCGCACACCCCAGTCGGCGCAGGCTTGCAGCAGCTCCCCGTAGCACAGGTCCGAGTCCGCCAGAACCAAGTGCTTGCGCTCGCCAGCGCGGCCGTAAGCGATGCCCTCAACGTGCATATGCATGCGCTTCAGCCCGGCCTGGCCCAAGGCCTGTTTGACCTGGTCGAGCACCCGGGCAAATTCGCCGTACGTGTTGACGGCGCCGGAGCGGGCGTGCAGATGCCCGAAGTCAATACATGGGCGTACTCCGTCCAAATCGGCGCTCAAGCGCAGCACTTCTTCGAGGCTGCCGAATTGGCTTGGTCTGCCCATGGTCTCTGGACGCAGGCAAACGTCCACGCCTTCCGTCCGCAGTTGCCGCAGGATACGCCGCAACTGGCCTCTTACGCGCCGGTAGACCAACCAGGGAGCGTCGTCGTGGTAAAAGGCCGGGTGGAACACCACGTCGCGTGCTCCACATGCAGCGCCAACCCTGGCGGCCTTGAGCAGCCGCTCGCGGCTCGCGCTCAGCTTGTCCGGGTCGCTGGAGTTCAGATTGATATAGTAAGGTGCGTGGACGCTCAGGCTGACGCCCGCAACCCTGGCCGCCCGTCGAACCTGGCTTGCCGTCTCGTGGCCCATGGACACGCGCTGCACGAACTGCAGTTCCATGGCATCCAAGCCGAGACCCCGAATCGCGGCAACTCCGGAAACGCTCGTCGGCTTTGGCGCGCAGTGCGGAATGCCCGCCGTGCCGAACCGCAGTCGCGCCCCCATCAGCGGGGTTCCTTTCGAGACCGGGCGCCGGAGCCGAACACGAATGTCTGCCGTCGGTGCAGCCGGCGGCAGACGACCTCAGTCCTGTCAAGGCGCCACGCTGCTTCGTCCTGCAGGAGGGTCTGCACACTCACCTTCCACACGCCACCACATGCAGGGCATGGGTGTCCGATACTCTGCGGCTATTCCTCGGAAACGGAGTTCACTGGCAACGCTGCACGCAAATCCGGCAAGACACGCCCCGCCGATAACGAAACAAAAGGCCCGAGCGATGAATGCCGGAGCAACATACTCGGAGCCCGTGGGCTTGGGTCTGGTCGCAACTCCTGTGTTGAGCCCCGTCAAGGTGCGTTGGGCGTCGCGCATGAGACGGC
>Ga0315274_10014747_pt1 | contig 11074 bp, 8 predicted proteins | sample YL17G02_20_MG_FD_203700 | JGI IMG/M metagenome (GOLD analysis project Ga0315274, IMG submission 203700) | Sediment microbial communities from Yellowstone Lake, YNP, Wyoming, USA - YL17G02_20 | ecosystem: Environmental > Aquatic > Freshwater > Lake > Sediment | place: USA: Wyoming | collected...
CAGTGTAGACTTAATTACTGAAACTTTAATTATTGATAAATTTCAGCATGACCCAGATAGCGGAGACTCTGTTATCTATACTGAAAGAGATGATATTATTAGTGCTTATCAACAATTACCTGCACTTGATAAGAGAGAGATTTATAAATTATATAGAGAAGAATTTGGGCAATATGGAATCAACCTTAAAATGCGCTCTACGTGCATTCACTGTCAGAATCAAGAGGAGGTTGACATAGATTTAGTCCAAAACTTTTTTCGGATGGTGTACACAGTTTGATATTATAGGTAATTTTAAAGATATTTTACAAAAAAATATATATACTTGTATGGAGATGAGTAAGCAATCTTATTTTGAAGTAAGCTTAATGCCAGTTCAAAGATTCCATGAGTATATGAAGTGGAAAACAAGATTGGAAGAAGAAAAGTCAAAGATGCTTCAGGAGGTTACTAAGAAGTGACAATAACATCTGATATTCTAAAAAGATTTAATACAGAGGTTGTTGGATCTAATCAGACTCTTTATGACTTTCTTCCAAAGATTGCATCTGTGGGAGACTTCCAAAGAATAAAAGATATTAATGTTATTATTTCATCATGGAATAATATTCTTCTAACCCCTAAAAGAACATACATACATGATCCAGAATATGGAAGTGATTTATTTAAACTTATTTTTGATCCAGTAGATAATATTACAGTTGAAAGAATTAAAAATGAAATTGTTTTGGCAATAAGAAAATATGATAGTAGGGCTGAAATTGAAGATATTGTGGTAACTCTACTAACTACTAAAAAAGGTTTTTCTGTTATTATATATGTAGACTATAATGGAACTAAAGGGTCGTTATCAATTAATTTCGATGAGACTACTTTTATTACAACAGAAACAACAGCGGGGGCTTAATGGTAGCACCTGGAAGAACTCATCAAAAATTTGAGCGTTTATATTCTTATATACATGAATATCAACGCTTAGTTTATGATTTTTATAGTAAAGATGCTGTTGCTTTTTTAACAACTTATTATCATATAAATACAGGAACAACTGTATGGGACAATGAGTATTTATTTGGCGGCCCGTATGAAAATTTAGGTGAGTTATCTGGATTAAGATGGGATAAAATTTTATTATTACCTGTTTATTTTATTGAGGAAATGTCAACTGCTTTTGATGCTCAGGAAATAGGATATATAAAAGAAGGAGAAACATCTTTTGTTATTCCAAGTTCGTATGGGTTTACTCCGTTGCCGGATGATATTATTAAATTGGAATCCGAATATTTAAATAATTTGAATGATACTTATCCACTTTATACAGTTATGGGGGTTGAAAAATCTTCTAATACTCAAAGAACATTTTGGAAGTTAAAAGTTCGTGTTGAACAAAGTCAAGTAGTAGCCGATGTTGATGCACAACTTGGAAATGTTTACACCTTTTTTGATTATGATAAAAAAATTCATACCTTAGAGGATTCTGAATTTTTAACAAAACTTCTAATTAAAAATGAAAAATTAAGAGAAGTGTGTAGAAAATTTTTATATGACTGTAACAGCGGATACTACTTTCAAAATCCTATAGTTCCGCCAATTTGCTAATGAGGTATTGGGATGGCCACAAATAACGATAATATTTCTAGTCAAGTTTTTAAATCAAGAGATCAAATTAGAAGTCAGATAACAACAATGTTAAAGAGTTATCTGGAACTAGAGAATGTGGATCTTACCAAATCTTCATTTTTATCATTCCTGGTTGAAATTTTATCTACCTTAACAAGCAATGTTTTATTTTATCAACTATCAACATATAGAGAATTTTTCTTAACAAAAGCCCAATTACCAAGTTCAATTTATAATTTAGCCGCATTTTTAGGTTATAAACCAGCTGGTGCAAAGGCATCCAATGTTAATTTATTTTTTACATTTCCGTTTACATTTCAAGATCCAGTTGTTGAATTTACAATTAAGGATGCTTTTAAAGTTACATCAGATAGTGGAATAGAATTTAGAACTTATTATTCCACAACAATAACAATTACTAATAATTCTCAAGTAAGAGTTGTAGTAACAGAAGGAAATAAAATTTATAATATTCCAGTTGACATTACAAGTGATAACTTTTCTTTTGTTTTACCATTCAGTCAATATCAAATTAATTCGCAAGAATTTCAAATTTCCCAGGATTTAAAAAAATACCAATTTGTTTCATTAAATGCTTCATTTTCTGGGCAAGTATCCACAACTGAAGTTCAAGTTAAACCTCCAGGATCATCTGGATATGAAACATATACACAAGTTAGTAGTCTTTTTCTTATGGATTCAATGACTAAAGGTTATGTTAAAAATAGAACAGATGCGGGAATTGAGTTACAATTTGGAAATGGTTTAATAGGTTATCAACCAGACCCTGGTTCTACTGTTTTAATTACTAATATATTAACTAATGGGTTATCAGGCAATGTTATTTCAGGGTCAATTAAAAGCGGTGAAAGACTTTACACTACAACAATAACAGGAGTTCCAAAAGTTGTTCAATATAATTTAATTAATACTTCATCCGCTTTTGGTGGGCATGATGAAGAATCAATTGAACAAACTCGTCAAAATTCAATTGCAAGTTTAACAACTCTTAAAAGATTAGTAACAGAAAATGATTATGTTAATGCAAATGTGGTTATTGAAAATTCACCAATTGGGCAAAATTCTTTACCTGTTTTAAAAAGATCAGACTTAAAAGTTAATGAAATTTCATTATTTTCAACATTAAATTATTTGGACACTTTAGTTCCAACTAGAGATTTTTATGAATCATTTACTGATTTGTATATTCCAAGAGAGACTGTTTTAACTGATACAGATGGAAGTGAATTTTATACAGTTTTTGATATGGAAATTGATCCTTTAAATAGTATTGCTAATTATACTTACATATTAAAAGAGATTCAACAAATACCAAGTTTAGTAACTAGTTATGGGTCAACTTATAATTTATATTGTGATTTATTAAAAGTAAAAAGAGTTGGAAATGGAGCAGAGTATCAACTTAATTTTAAATCTGATGAAGCGGATTCTTCTATTACAACAGCACGTTTTGAAATTTTAGAAACTGGCTATACACAACCGATGGTAAATGATACCACATCTTTTATTATCTTTTTCCCAGATTATAAAACTATACCAAAAGGTGAATTAACATACTATTTTACTATTGCTCATACAAGCGGATTAGTTGGACAATATCAAGCACGTTTAATTTTTCGCAATAGTTTAGAAGACTTTACCATGTCTGACGTTGTTCAAAGCGATTCAAGCACATTTATTGTTTATGATATTCCTACAATTTCAAAAGATTTTTATGATAATATAGATCAGGTTGACTTTGAGTTGAATGTTTTTCAGACTATGTTAAACACTATGACTTTTAAAGATTATAGAATGTTAACTGATTTTGTAAGTTTTAAATTTGCAAATACTACTGGTTTAATGAAAAATATGCAACTAAATGAAGTCACTAAACCTGCAGTTATTGATATTCTATCAATTCCTCCTACAACAGGAGTTCAAGGAGATAGATATATTGTTGAAAATGGTACTGGTGATTGGGTAGGAAAAGATAACCAAATCGCGACTTTATTTGATTCTACCGGAATGATTTGGGTTTACACATTGCCAAAGATGGATGATTTGTTGTATATAACAAATAAAGGAAAAAAATATATATACGGAGATTTAGTATGGGTTGTTCCTGAATATACTGTTCCTTTACAAATTGAAATTGAAGTTGTTAAAAGTACATCGTATTCTGGTTCATTACCAGATCTTGCAAATCTTGTTCGACAAACTCTTGTTGAAGCTTTTACAAGTCGTTTTGGAATTAACACTCCAATCTTTAGATCAGAAATTATTGAAGCCACCCAAGGAATTTCTGGTGTTGACCATTGTAATCTTATTAAACCGGAATCCAATATTTTTATTAATTTTAATTTAAAAGATTTAACACAAGAAGAACTTTTAAGATATGGGCCTGAGTATATGTACTTTACTACAGATAATATTGCTGTAAGGATCTTTTAACTATGGATATTTTGCAATCTAAAATTCCTACTGATCTAACTAGTTTAAAAAGATTTATTAATCATTCCGCTGCTCAGGAACTAGATGCATTAACAGAAGCTTGCTATTATCCAAGAACAAAAAAATTTTATTTTGAATTACTAAATTTATTAAAAATTAAAGAGATCGATATTAAAGAATACGTTAAAAGATTATATAAAGGAACAAAGGCGGAACAAGGATTTCAGGTAATTAAAGATCCTGGTGCAGTTATTTTAGTTTTTATAATGCATCAATTTTTAAGAAAAAGAGATCAACAAGCATATTTTTCTACAATGCTATATTATATGATCGTTCAATATGCACATTTAATGTATAAGCAAATGCAATACTGTAATGTGGATACTTTTAGATATACATTAGATACCCTTACAAAAACTCATTTATTTGCTAGAGAAAAAACTATTTCAGGAAGCCTGTATTATTTAACAACTGAGATGACTAAAAATTTTACATCTACTTTAAAAGAGTTTGATGATACAGACAGAATTATTGATTTTATGTTAGTTGCTAGACATAGAATTTCTCAGAGTGTAAAGAGTTTTGCTGAAAATTATTATTCTCATAGATATGCAGGAATTGGAATTAAAACACAAACTGAACCTGGTGAAGATGATGCTAATGCATATCAAATGAAAACACAGGCTCATGGGCAAGGAATTGTTGATAAGATATTAACTAAAATTATTACAGTTAAACAAGTTGATCTTAAAGCTTTTGAAGAAGCAAAAGAAATAACAAAAATTAAAACTTCAATTGCTATGCTTATTTCTGATAATCTTGCAAAGGATATTCATTTAAATAATTTAAAAATAACTTTACATTTATTTGTGCAAGAGTTGGTTAATACAAGCGATCTATGCGGTGATAAATTTTATGACTATGTAAAGAAATTAATGGCAGTTAAAAGAAGTTCAAATCCTCATTTTTTCAAAAATCAAGTTAATATCCTTTTAGTTGAAATTTTAAAAGACATTAAACAATATAAAGTATATGAAACATATACTAATCAAACTAAGTTTATTGTAAACTCCTTTTTAGCATATTATTTAGCATTAATTGTTCGTAATACATTGTGTTAATTAAAAAGGAGCTTGATTATAAAATCCAGAAGTATCCTTCTTCATCAACTCATCAGCTTTTGCTTTTATATCATCCCCAACTCTTGAGACGGTTCCCTCTATACCTTCTGTAGTTGTAGGAGCAGTATTCGCAGTTTTATATAATGTCCCACCTGGAGCTGGAATATTTTTATTATCAGTATCTCTTCTCTCATTATCAGACATTCCTGTTGTACTTAATCTTTTTGCAGATTTTCCTCCTTTTAAAGCTGTTAAATATTTTCCAAGAGTTGGTCTTGTTCTATCAAGTTCTTTTGGAGAAGCTACCATACTACTATATAAACTTCCAAAATCAATTCTTACATCAACCATTGATAATTTTTGTGTAAAAGAAATTTGTTGTTGATCACCGCCTTTAACAATAGTTATATTTGAAATATATGCTGGATCTAAATCGAAAATTCCAGGTGAAGAAATTCTATGTAAAAATGGCCAGCTATATAGTACTTCATTTTTTTGTGAAACTTGTGGTAGTCCAAGAAGCATAATAGCAGCAATCGGCCCAATAATATATTTATTAGTTGCGCTTTCACTACTTGGATTTGGATTATATAGTCTAATAGTCATTGTATATGATGGTTCAAAAGCGCTATTTTTCCATAGCATTGGAAAATCCATTCTAGCTCCCATCGCCATTTCAGCTACAAGCCCGGCGCCTCCACCTATAAAGTCATCCAGGGCTCCTCCAAGGTCTCCTGCAAGATTTATACCTTTTTCTAGGAACCCGCCCGCCATTTTACTAAGAGACCCACCTCCTTGTAGTTTACCAGCCATATCCATTGCTTTCTTTCCAAGTTCATGTGCATTTCTTACTCCAGCCATTTGAGCCAATGAACTTCCAACATCTCCGGCTACTTCTGTTATTCCTTGAATAAAGTTTTCTCCATAAGAGTTTGTAAATGAGTCTGTTGGAAAATTATCGGCAATATAAGCCATTTCTAAAAAACTACCTTTTCCTTGATTTAATCTAAAGCCATGTTTTTGTAAAAGCTTAGTATATTTATCCCAGGTACTCTTTCTTTGAACTAATGATAAACCTTTTAAAAATTCAAGCTCTCCAGGTTCAATTCTAACAATTGGCATAGAGTTTGCAATTGCTTCATTTGTTTGTGCCAAAAGATTTGCTGGAGGCATACCAATAATAAAATCAATGGTTCCTGTGGCTGACATAGAATTTTCTTGATTACTTCTAACTAGATCTCTGTCAGCCTCTCCTCTTTTGCGGTCCCAAACTTCTTCATTCTTATTTGAAGTTTGTATAGCATCATATTTTTCTTGGATTGCTTGATTTAGATTACCTGCGGCATTAGTAAGGGTATCCACAGTAGAGCTAATTCCGGAAGTAATTCCGGCTTTTGCTTGACTTATACCTTCTCCAATATTAGGAACATTAGGAAGCGCCGAAGGAGTAAATGTTGGGGTGCTTGGTAGAGCTGGTGGCTGTATTCCAAAATTTGGAAGCGGCATTGTTTGATCTCCTTAATGTGTTGAACCCATTCCTTGAGTACTCATAAGTTTATATAAATCCATACCTGCTGTTGCAACTTGTTGCCCGGCATTTACTGCAGTCTTTTTAGCATCAACTACTGTTGGACTGTTTATAACATTTTGAAATACAGCTGGCGCTTTTTGAACAAAATCTTTTTGTAAGGCTGCTGCATTTTTTGCTGCTTCTTCACCCTGTCTTTTCAATGCCGCAATAATTCTATCCGGAGCTGTCTCTAAAGTTGAAACTTCTGTTGAAGCAAGTTTACTCATTTCCATTTCAACTGACTTAACTAATTCTTTAACTTTTTCTCTATGCTGAGGGTCAACCTCATCCATAAACTTTCTATAAGCTTTTCCACTTTTATCTTGAAGCATTGCCATTATGGATTTAACTTGGGGTTGTGTTAACTCCATTGCAGACTGTGTCATTTGGTTCATATAACTTTGTAATTCAGAAACCATTCTTTCTGCTTCTGGACCATATTGCTTTTTGGCATCTTCTAATTCAACTGCAAGATTTTTATATAATTCATTTTGCTTAGTCTTATCCCAATATGCTGAAGTTGGGTTTATAATTGCACTTACTAAATTGGCAACTTTCGGTCCATATTTTGTAGTATATTCATTTTTTATTTCTTCTGCTTTATTTTCTAAAGCAGAGACTTGTCTATTAATTAGATAACCAGCCTGTTGTGCTTCATTTTCGGCTAATTCTCCTATAGTTAGATTTGATTTAACTTTTCCATCAATAGGTTTATTTAATTTCTTAGCTTCATTCGCTGATTCAACACGGCGTTGTTGTTCTACACGTTCTTTAGCAGCTTCCTCTGGAGTCATTTTACGACCAGTTGCGCCAAGCCACCGCAAAAATGCTTCTTCATATGTTTTACCATAAGATTCAGGATCATCAACATAAGGAATATATGGTCTTCCAAGTCCTTTCTTCAGGAAGTCTGCTCTAACTCTTGCTATTTCGTCTGGGCTATAATCAATATATTTATCCAGATTTTCTTGCATATATAGTCGTTGTGATGCCTGAATACCTGCTACAGCATTTCCACTAAGCCATCCAAAATTATCCTGATCTTTAGCAATACCAGCTCCAAGGTTAGTTGATCTTTTTCCACGATAACCTTCTTCACCTTCATTTGTTCTTGCAGCTTTGACAGCCTCGGTTTGTCCTTTTGTTACTAAAGACATTAATTCTTGATTTCGTTTATCATCCTTATCTAACCAATCTTTATACCAATCATAAAAACCAAGTTTTTCTAATATCCATTTTGTTCCTTCATAAGCAGCAATACCAACTCCAGCAACAGCCACACCTTTTAGAAGTAAAGGAGCTAAAGAAGAAAGAGATGAGGTCATTAGAGGCATAACTGATTTACTAATCCATCCTAAAGCTTTTTCTGGTAAACCTGAAATAAAACTCGATGCCCAACTCAATCCCATCATAATCCAACTTCCCATATTTTTAAACCAGTCAAACATTTTTTCTTTCTTTTCTCTTAACCATCTCCATTTATCTCTATTAGCAACTTCACTTGTTGAGTCAGCTATTACTTGAACAAGAGCAGTTGATGTGTTAGTATAACCGATTAATTTTTGCATATCACTATGAGTACGGGATAATAGTTTGAGTTGTTGTTTTCCATTTTCCGCAGTTTCTTCATAAACTTTTATTGTCTCTGGAAACATATAGTTTTTCAATGACTCAAAAACTATTGTTGCCAAATCTAAAAATTTATTAATTTTATCACAATCTAAACAAGCACCCTTAGCAGCTCCTTGAATTGATCCAGCTCCAGCCCCATAAATTTCATCAGCTTTTCTTTCATATTCTGCTTGATCTGGATGAGTAATCTCTTTCCAATCTCGTTTAAGAGTTGATATTATTCTTTTTGGGGCATCCCAAAATAAATCTTTTAGTTCTTCAGCTACTCCTTTAATTCTCCATGGAACAAATTTCCCAACAAAGTCACCAGTACCTTTTAGAATATCTTTCTTTGTAAAGAAATCAGCAACTTTTTTAGTAAGAAAAGTTTCTAGAAAATACCCTGTAAAAGTATTTACAAATTTTCTTAAATTTCTAAACATAGTAAAAGGCGAAGTATTTATTCCTTCAAGTTTTGGATATTTTTTACCAGTAAAGTGGGTTGAAAGATCCATAGAAGCTTCGGCAGTAGCTCTAGTAAATTTTGCGATGTTATCTAAACGATACATTGACTGCATATAAAATGTGCCGATATTTTGACTCATATCATTTAAAGCACCACCACTATGAGCTAGATGAGATTTATATACTCCTAATCCTCCACCACGGCTTCTAAAAAGAGCAAATATTGGACGATATATTATACCAAATGATTTCTTTAATGTATTAAAAGCTAAATATGCATGACGGAAAAAAGGATGCTGAACAAGCATTTTTTGAAATACTTGTGGCCATGTACCAATTGTTCCGCCAACTGTATCTTGAATTGCTAGAACAGCTCGTAGCATTCTTATATTTGAAGGTTCGGTATACTCATTTTGTACTTCACCAAGAGCTTTTAAGAAACCTCTAAAAAGCCCGACTTTATGAAAGTTCTCACTTGATTTAACATAGGTTTTTAAATTTGCAGCTTGATCAATTTGAGCCTTAGTAGCAACAGATGTTATTTCTTGTGTTAAGCTAAGTTTTTTATCAACCTGTTGCAATAAAGATTCTGTTGGTAACATTACCTGGCGATCTAGTACTGCTTCTCCTGCTTTAAGATTGAATAATCCCCCTTTTACAATCGTCCCGCCGGAGTGTAATTGTTGAACATCCCCCCTTCCTCTTTTTGCAGAAGCTAGAGAATTTCTTTCCCCACCCCCTCTTTTTTCTCTATCAAATTTTAACTTACTAATAAATCCTTTAAATCCACTTCTAAATTTTTCAGTGACACTACCAAGAGCATCCGCCAATCCAGTTTTAATTCTTTCTTTAGCTTTTTGAAATGCTTCTGTTTGCATAAATCTAGAAACAAAATATCCAAAAATTGGACTTGTTTTAGATAATGCCATTGCTACCATGTTTTGTTTATTTAATCTTAAATCTTCTGTTAAAGCAGAACCAATTCCTTTAACCATTTCAGAAGAAGCTTTAGCTGTGCTACTTGCAACACTAACAAATCCTCTTCCAATATTGCCCATTGTTTGATTCATTTTTCCAAGAACATCAAGCATTGCATTACGCATATCTCCCAAATCTTCGCTTTTTTGAACATCTTTTCTATTTTTTGCAAGTTGCTGATCAAGTTTCTTTTGCATTGTGGAAACAGTTCTCGATACATTACTTACTTCAGAAATTCTCTCTCTTTGAGAATCAGCTTTTTGCGTAATACTTGTATTCTGCTTTTTTGGGGTTTTTTCATTCATTAAATCTTTATACTCTGCCATCAGTTACCTCTTATAGAAGTTTAAATAATTTTCTAATAGATGGATTATTAGGTTGCATTTCTGTTAGAACACATGCTACTTCTGAAATGGAAAATAATTCTTGAAATGGAGTTGTATATATATTTCTATCTCCAAATGAATCAAAATATGATTGATTTAAAGAAGTTATTACCATAGAAAAATTCTTGGCTTTTTGTAAAAATGTTGGAACGTTAGCTGCTGCTATTTTTACGGCAACCGCCAATTTAACTATTCTTTCATTATAATCTTTTGGTAATAGTTTTGAATCTTGAAAATTATTTGTTATAACTTGTATATATAAGTTTATTTTTGAAGTAATAGCAGCTGGACCAGCAAGATCAAATTGTTTAATAAAACTAATGTAATTTTCAGTTGCATCTGGGCTAATATTTTTCAATGATAAAAAATTTCTAAAAAAATTAGTATAGTAAATTTCAAGAGTGTCGCGCATAACACTTAAAAATTTAGGGAATGCTCTACCAGCAATCAGATGCATACATTCATGCATTGTAGTTGATGCTAGTTCATTATTACTTGAAGTTCCAAATACAGTTGAATTATTATCAATTAATATTATAACCTTTTTAGAATCTATGTGATAAAATGCTAATAAATCTTTATACTCTGAACCAAATACTTTCGATTTAAAAAATGACCATAAATTATGACTTAGATAACATGGAATAATAAATTTATCTTTTACCATTCTTGAAATATCTTCGGCAACCATCTTTCCTTTTGATGATTTATTAAAAGCTAGAATAAAATTTTCTTTTAAACTATCAGAAGAAAATAACTTTATTCCATCAATTGTTATTTCCTCTTTTAATCCAACTGGTAATGAAAAGATTTCATTTATTTGACTCATGATTACCCCTTGTAGAATGATAAAATATCAACAAAGCCGG
>Ga0315274_10014748_pt1 | contig 11074 bp, 8 predicted proteins | sample YL17G02_20_MG_FD_203700 | JGI IMG/M metagenome (GOLD analysis project Ga0315274, IMG submission 203700) | Sediment microbial communities from Yellowstone Lake, YNP, Wyoming, USA - YL17G02_20 | ecosystem: Environmental > Aquatic > Freshwater > Lake > Sediment | place: USA: Wyoming | collected...
CTGCACTCACCCTGCATGCGAATGCGCTCTCACAAGCGAAAGTAACTCTTTAAACAAAAAACATTATTGAAAACAAACAGGAGGAAAAATGGTTCTCCTGTTTGTTTTCGTTAATGGCATATCACCTTATTTGCTCTTAACCAATGCTTTGAAAAAATCCATTGGTCTAAATGGATTACCTGAAAGCAGCGTCTGGGCGCGGAACAAACGGGCGACACTACGTAAAACGATCACTACGGTGCCAGCCAGGATGGCAGCGGAAAGGATAATCTGCCAGAGGGGAATATCTGTCGCAGCCAGGCGAGAAATCATGGTGACGGGAGAGGTAAAGGGGATCAGGCTTAATGCGAGGAATAGCGGGCTGTTGGGAGCGGCTGTCACACTGCTGCTGAAAAAGACGGGGATTATCAGGGGGAAGATCACCAGGATTGTGGCTTGATTGCCTTCGCGCAGGTTTGGTACCAGTGCGCCCAGCCCAGCCATTAAGCTGGCATATAAGGCATAACCGAGGATAAAGAAAATGATTCCCCAAAAAAGGATGGAGGGCGGCAAATTAAAAGTGGACCCCAGTGAAAACTGCCGGCCGACCAGCCTGAGCAGGAGGAAACCGGAACCGAACCAGGTGATCATCTGTAAGAGTCCCGCCAGGCCCAAAGCAATGATCTTGCCGGTGAGCATTTCCAGCGGAGTGGCAGAGGTAAGCAGGATTTCCATCACCCGGTTTTGTTTTTCAGAGGTGATGCTGGTGAGCAGCAGGCTCGCGGAGGTGATGATGATCACGTATAAAAGCATCATGATCACATACGGCACAACAAATTGGCCGGCTTCTGCCTGGCTGCGTTCCGCAAGTGGAGAGAGGTATTCAGTTTTCAGGTTCAATGGTGAATTGAAGCGGTTTGCCAGCTGTTTGTCCCCCACCAGGTTGTAGGAAAGAAGGGCATGCAAACTGTCAGCGGAATAGTTGCTGTAAAACAAATTAAATTCTTTTTGAACCAGGATTAATTTGCCCCTGGCAATATAGTCCGTGGGGATGATGACATAGCTGGCGATTTTCCCGGCTGCCAGCTCTTCTTTTGCCATGGATTCGTTTTCCAATTTGATGAAAGTTGAACTTAAACTGTCTGGGATTTCTTTTATTAGATCACCCGGGTCAATTAGACCCTGCACATTCACCTGCTCGCTGCCCGCGATATACCCGGCAAATGGGTTGGAGGGCTGGCTTTGGGCAATTGCACCGACCACTGCCATAACAATAAAACCCAGGATGGGCAGCAGAAATAAGGTAATCAAAAAAGAAGGCCGGGTGACCACGCTTAAGAATTCGTTTTTTAAGACCAACCATATTTTCTTCATTCTTAATCCCCTCCTTCCTTGAAATTACCAAAAAATATCTCACTCAAGGAAAGGGATTTTCCATAGCGCAGCATACCCGTGCGGAAAATCTTGCCCGCCAGCCAAAGCGCACCAATGGCACTGGCGACCAGGACACCTATGGAAAGAATTATCTGCCAGGCAGGGACAATGGTGAAAAAGATACGGATGGGCAGGGTCACTGGTGAGGTGATGGGGAAGATGCTCAATAATATGGTTATTGTACTGTTCGGGTTGGACATGATGGAATTCATAAACCAGTAAGGCGCGATCATTGGCAGGATAAAAAATCCTGAAATTTGCTGAGCTTCACGCGCTTCGGTAATGGTTGCGCCAACAGCGGTCATCATCGCTGCCACCATCACAAAAGCGGGGATCAAGATCAGCAGTAAAAGACTTATCTGTCCAAAGTTAAACGTTTCCTCACTCTCAAGATGAAAAATTAACTGCATGGCTGTTAGAGCCAGAAGGCCGAGCCCCAGCCAGGCACCAAGCTGGGTCAGACCTGCCAGCAGGTTGGCAATGGTTTTGCCTGCCATGAGCTGATCGGGGGAGACTGAGGTAATCAAAATTTCCATGGTGCGGTTTTCTTTCTCCTCCACCACCGCTTGTAATAAATAACTGCCGCTGAAACTAATGACAAGGATAAACATCAATCCTGCTGAAAAGGGCAGGATAAGAGACAAAATGCTTTCTTCGCTGACTGAGCGGGAGCCATCCATGGAACGGGTGGTGATCGAACTGCCATTCAGTACCCGGTGGGCAATTTCCTCAGGCTGGTTTTTCAGCAGGTTTAAACGAAGAAATTCAATGAATTGTGCATCGGCATTCTCTCCCGGACGATCCAGAGCCAGCCTTTCCACAGCGCCGGTTTGCAGATAATCCATACCAATGACATACAACGCCTGAATTTTATTCACCTGCAGGTCAGCGTTTGCGGAGGTTTCATCTGAATATGGGATTATCAGCAGGTTTGGATTAAAAAAGCTCCCCTGGTCAGGTAAAGATACAGGATCGGTCAGGAAACTGGAGTGGTCCACATAGCCGATGGGATCCGATTTCAATCGCAGGCGGGCGGCCAGGATACCCATACCGATGATCAGCAATACAAACAAAGGCATGCTCAGCAAACCGAAGAGAAATCTTTTGGTTTGCACCTGGCGCAGATAGGCGTGGCGAAGGACGAGCCAGAATTTATGCATCTTTACCCTTGTTTACCCTGCACCACCTGGATAAAAATCTCATCCAGTTTAGGCATGGCGATCTCATACTCTTCAAGGGTGATATTCAGTTTTATCAATTCCTTGAGCGCATCCTGCGGAGTAAACCTATTGCTTAATTTCAAGCGGGTATATCCATTAACAGCAACAATTTCAGTGATGCCCCTGATCTTTTCCGGCAAGGGGGAGCTTGTCTTTACCAGCACTTCCGGTTTGGCAAATTGGCGGCGGATATCCTCCAACCGGCCATACAACATTGCCTTGCCTTTATTGATTAATATAAGGCGGTCACACAATTCTTCTGCATGATGCATTTGATGGGTGCAAAGGATAATGGCTACGCCATTATTACGCTTTTCAATTAAAAGATCTTTAACCATCTGGGTATTGACCGGGTCAAGGGAAGAGAAAGGTTCGTCCACGATAATAATTTTTGGGTCATGGATGAGGGTGGTAATCAATTGAGCTTTTTGCTGCATACCTTTGCTCAGTTCTTTAACTTTCTTATTGTGGTAGGCGGATAATTCAAATTTCTGAAAATATTCATTCAGGCGGTTCTTAATCACGGCGGGTTGCATTCCTTTTAAAGAAGCCAGGAAGGTCAGGCAGCGTTCGAGGGTTATTTCCTGGTAGAGGCCGCGTTCCTCCGGCAGGTAACCGATCTGGTTTTTCTTTTCTTCGGACATGGGACCTTCCAGGACGCTGATTTGTCCGGAATCCGGCTGGAAGATATCCAGGACCATGCGGATGATGGTTGTCTTGCCAGCCCCGTTGGGGCCCAGGAGTGCCAGAATTTCACCCGGCTGTACATCAAAACTCACCCGGTCAACTGCACGATTGCTTCCGAAGGATTTGGAAATATTTTTTACTTCTATGGCAGGCATAAAATTGGGTCCTTTCCCCAGTGAATTAGCTCAGGCATTATACCAGCGCTAAAGAAATGAAGTTGAATATATTAAAATTTAGTAAAAGGTTTATAATCAACAAAAGGAGAAGCCCCATGTCCATGACTTCGCGCCAGCGCGTACAGGTCGTTTTAAACCATGAAATCCCAGACCGAGTGCCGATTATCCTGGGGGCAAGCAATGCCACTGGTATTAAAATAAAACCCTATCAGGGGCTAAAAAAAATTCTGGGAATTCAAGATGAGGATAAATATATTTATGATTGGCCGGAATTGGGCACTGCCTTGCCAGCCGAGCCCATCCTTCAGCGCCTGCACAGCGATGTCCGCCCTGTGCTGGACCGTTTTCCGCAAGCTGTGATTGAGCGCAACCAAAAGCGTCCACCTCACAGTCTCTGCATTGATGATTGGGGCAGCGGGCAGACCGAAATTGAACCAGGGGTGTGGTTCCCGGGTTACCATCCCATCCCGGATGCCACTACCATCAAGGAGATTGAAAAGTATCCCTGGCCGAATATGGATGACCCATACCGGGTGGCGCTGGTGAAGGATCAAGCCAAAAAGTTGGCAAGGGAAAACCAGTATGCCATTATGGCCACCCCCTGGTTAATGTTTCCCTTTGAACGCGCTTTTGGATTGCAGGGGATGGACAAATTCCTGCTCAATCTGGCCATGGTTCCGGATTTTGCCAAGGCGCTGTTGAAAAAGAATACCGAGTTGTGCAAAACCCTTTTAGGTCATTTTCTGGATGAGTGCGGGAAGTATATCGACATCATCAAGATTGGCGATGACCTTGGCACGCAGGAACGCCTGCTCATCTCTCCGCGCATGTATCGCCAGATGCTTAAGCCCCTGCATGCAGAAATAATTGAATTGATCAAACAGCGCACCAAAGCCAAGATATTCTTTCATTCGGATGGCGATATTTTTGACCTGATCGAAGATTTCATCGAGATTGGCGTTGATATTCTTAATCCCATTCAGACTTCGGCCGGAAAAATGGCCGACCTGGCTGGGCTGAAAGCGCATTATCAGGGAAGAATTGTGTTTTGCGGAGCCATTGACACCCAGAAGATACTGCCTTTTGGCACACCCGATGAAGTGCGACAGGAAGTGCGGAGGGTGATCAATATCTTGGGGCAGGGCGGTGAATATATGCTGGCATCGGTACACACAATCATGAATGAAGTACCCCCGGAGAATATCATCGCCATGGTGGATGCCGTTGAGGAATTTGGATATTACCCCCTCAAGGGATAAGAAAACTATATAACTGGAACAAAAAAGGCGACTTGAACCGCCTTTTTTGATAGCTTCAAGTAGTAAGTAATATTACAGGGATTCTTTTTCGTAAGGTGTACCAGCGGCGGCTGGACCCTTAGAGCGACCAACTACCCCGGCGAGGACAACCATGGTCAGGATGTAAGGGACCATAAGCAAAAGTTCAGCCGGGATGGGGAACCGTAGGATGGATAGGTTATTGGACAATGATTCAGCGAAGCCAAATAATAGCCCAGCGCCTAGGGAACCCACCGGGGTCCACTGGCCAAAGATCATGGCTGCCAAACTGATAAAACCGCGTCCAGCAGACATCACCTGTTCAAAATAACCCAAAGAACCTAGCGAGAAGTATGACCCGGCAAAACCTGCCATCATCCCGCCCAGGATGACCACCGTATAGCGGGTCCGGAACACATTGATTCCCAGGGTATCGGCTGCCTTTGGGTGTTCTCCGCAAGCCCGCAAGCGCAATCCCCATTTGGTGCGGAACAGGGCTATGGTGAGTATTATCACTAGAAGGTACATGACATAGACAAACATATTATGTCTGAAAAGGATGGGTCCGATGAATGGAATTCTTGAAAGCACGGGAAAATTAAAGGATGGGAAAAATCCACTCTGATTGAGGTACTGCCATTCTTTTACTTGAAGGATCTTTGTCACGATATACGAAGTCAAACCGATCGTGAAGATGTTGATGATAGTACCGGAAATGATCTGATTCACTTTATACTTAATAGATAACATGGCGTGGATGCTGGCTGTCAACCCGCCTGCAATGACTGCAGCAACTACGCCTACCCATAGACCAAAAAGGCTGCCAAACATAGCACCGACCAGTGCCCCGGTGATCATCATACCTTCTATGGCAATGTTCACCACACCTACCCGTTCACACAGAATGCCAGAAAAGGCCCCCAATACGATGGGAACGCTGCGCATGATCGCGATTCTCAGCATTCCACCAACATTAATCGAACCGCTGCTGGCACCCCAGGCTAGGAAGCTAGTCGTGATTAGGATGCCTACAATTCCCAGAATCAGGTTGGTAAATTTGCCAAATCCTTTTACCAGCTGATACCCACCCAGAACCGCACATAGAATTGCGATAGACTGGAGGGTTATTAGGGAATTAAAACTTAGATCTGGGACTGTCTTTGGTGAGCCACCGGGGGTCATCACAAATAAGGTCTGCATGTCAGGAGTTGTAGTCCGCACGAATACAAACCAGATTAAAGCGGCGATCATCAAGAATATTACACCCATGATTCTCTGCTGTACTATCACGGGATCTATGCCACTGATATTCTTTTTTATTTTTTCAGTTTGTTTAGCCATTAGGTTTCTCTCCTAACGCGGATTTTTCCAACTCGAATACTGGTTTGGGTTCTTTTAACCGATAGATCGTACGAATGATGGCCGGGGCGGCAATAAAGAAGATGATGAAAGCTTGCAGAATGGAGATGATATCGATCGGGATGCCGGTGTTGATCTGCATAATCCGTGAACCATGGCGGAGGAAGCCAAACAACATGGCGGTGATGATGCAGACTATAGGATGGTTATTGGCTAGCAGGGCGATGGCGATTGCATCAAATCCGTACCCGCTAGAGAGCGCCTGGGTTTGCCGGAAATTAACCCCCAGCATATCTACCGCACCTGCCAGACCGGCCAGGGCACCTGATATGGACATGGCAAGCATAGTAATCAAGGATGAATTAATCCCTGCATATTTGGAAGCATGAGGGTTCAATCCCACGGAACGGAATTCATAACCCCAGGTGGTTTTATAGAGCATATACCAGATTAATATGGCTACCCCAATAGCAATAAAGAACCCAATATGTAATCTTAATGAGGTACCCTCAAAAAAGCGGTATAGATGTGCGCTTTGTTCGATCAACCGGGTTTTAAAAGGCGTATTTGGATCCTCAAAAGGACCTCTGATCAAATATTCTGCGAAGTTGAAGGCAATATAGTTCATCATGATGGTATTGATCACCTCATGTGCTCCGGTTTTGGCCTTCAGCCAGCCGGGAATGAAACCCCATAAGGCACCAGCTAAGGTACCCACTCCCAATGCCAAGGGAACATGCACAATAGGCGGGAGACCCTTGAAAGTCCAGCCAGCCCAGGCAGCCATGATCGCCCCCATGAATAACTGACCTTCTGCGCCGATATTAAATACCCCTGCCTGGAAACCCAGGGCAACAGCCACACCGGTGAAAATGTAGGGTGTGGTAGTCACCAGGCTTTCCATAAATGGTTTGAAAGCTGACTGAATGGCCTTGCTATCACCGCTGAATAAAGTTGAGACCATTATAGATGGATTACCGAAAGATCCGACTAATAAGGAAGAATAGGTTTCCCAGATGAGTTTAAGCGATTCCCTCACGCCTTCGCCGAATGATCTGCCAAAAGCCGCGTAAATCTCAGAGGTGGTAGCAGCGGCCAATATCCCTCCCAGGACCAGTCCGGTAAATATGGCTAGAATGATGATGGTAAAAGAGCTTTTAGATATCTCTTCCAAGAATAACTTAAAGAAATCTTTTTTTTCAGTTTCTGGTTTTTTTACCATGGTTCTTCCCTATGTGACGATCTCGCGAACTTTTTGCGGTTTTCGTTTTTTGGCAGAAATTTCAATGGTGATGCCTGCCATTAAGCATCCAAGATCTTCTTTAGAGGCTGTATCTGAATCCACGATTGCCTGAATTTTTCCGCGATACATCACCGCAATGCGGTCAGCTAATTGCATTACCTCATCCAGCTCTGTGGATACCAGCAGGATGGCACAACCCTCATCCCTTTTTTCGATCAATCGGCGGTGGATATATTCTATGGAACCCACATCCAGGCCGCGGGTGGGCTGGGAAGCGATTAGCAATTTGATCGGACGAGAAAACTCCCGCGCCACGATCACTTTTTGCTGGTTGCCGCCGGAGAGCCCGCTGACGGGGACGGTGGTACCGGGTGTGCGGATGTCAAAATCCTTCACCAGTTTTTCGGCATTTTTATGGATCACCTCCGGTTGTAATACGATTCCTCTGGCAAATGGCTTTTGGTAATAGGTGTTGAGCACCAGGTTATCCTGTACGGGGCTGGGTAACACCAGACCATCCTTTTGGCGGTCTTCGGGGATATGCGCCACTCCTAATTCATTGATCTGTCGTGGATTGTTGTTTGTGGTCTCCTTTCCAAGTATGGTGATCTTACCGGATTCTGCTTTCAATAAACCGGTCAGGCACCTCACTAATTCAGTCTGCCCGTTACCCTGCACCCCCGCGATCCCCAGGATCTCCCCGGCTTTGACCTCAAAGGAGATATCATCCACCTCAATTTTTTTATTTTTATTGACGATGGTCAAATTTTCTACATTTAGTACAGTGCTCCTAGGTCTGGATGCTTCCTTTTGTACATTCAATTCGACTGGACGACCGACCATCATGGCGGCTAACTTTTTGGGATCAGCTTTGGCTGGTGTGGCTTCACCGACCACCTTGCCGGCGCGGATGACCATGATGCGATCAGCGCATTCCATTACCTCGCGTAGTTTATGGGTGATAAAAATGATGGATTTGCCCTGTGCGATCAGACTGCGCATAATCTTGAACAACTCCTCCACTTCCTGTGGAGTGAGCACAGCCGAGGGTTCATCCATGATCAGGATCTCAGCGTTACGGAATAACAATTTGATGATCTCCACCCGCTGCTGCAGCCCGACCGGTAAATCCTCAATGAGAGCTTCCGGATCAATATCCAGCTTAAATTGATTGGAGATTTCCTGAACTTTTTTGGCAGCCTTGAGTGTATCCAGAAAGCCACCTGGTCGGGTGTATTCATTTCCCAGCATGACATTTTCGGTCACGGTAAAGACCGGGATTAACATGAAGTGCTGGTGAACCATCCCTACCCCAGCTGTGATGGCATCGTTGGGATATTTGATCAGGGTGGGTTTACCCTTGATGATGATCTCGCCTTCATCAGGTGAATAAAGGCCATATAGGATGTTCATCAGGGTGGTCTTTCCGGCGCCATTCTCCCCCAGAAGAGCGAGGATCTCGCCCTTGTTTAACTGCAGATCGATGTGGTCATTGGCCAAAACCCCGGGAAATCTTTTGGTAATACCTCGCAACTCAAGGATAGGTGGCATGTGTTCCTTACCTCAGTAGAATCTGAATTTAAGAAATTTTATCATAAAGAAAAAATCGGAGCTGGAATTTCCAGCTCCGATTTTTTTAATTCCGTGATTTATTACTTACGTGGGTATTTTGCAAGATATTCTGGGGATACTGAAGAAATCTCTCCAGACAGGATCTTGTTAAACAAGGCATCCACTTCAGCTTTCAGTGCTGCTGGGTATTCAATGGCTGGGTTGTAAGCAAGTGAGGTACCTCCATTTGCAAAGGATAGTACATAGTTGCCGCTAGTCCACTTACCATTTTTGACAAAATCTTTGATGGCATTGAACACTGGCACATCCATGTTCTTCAAGGCGCTGGCCAATATAAGATCTTTATACTCGGGTACGGTTTGGGTCCAGTCCTGATCAACACCGAAGATGTAACCTTTAATACCGCGGTCTTTTATTGCTGCAGCAGAACCGCCACCCACAAATCCAGCGACAGGCAGGATGATGTCAGCACCGGCATCCAAGAAGCCTTCGGTCAATGAGCGACCTGCATCAATATCACTCCAGGAACCGGTGGCAGAAGCCTGGTCCATGGTCGCGGGATCATAACCGAGGACCTTCACATTGGTACCGTGCACTTTGTTATGTTCCTTCACGCCCATGTAGAAGCCATCCATGAAGATCTGCACCACAGGACCAAAGATGCCAGTGTAGGTCGCCACAGTGCCAGTCTTGGTCATGCCAGCTGCCAGATAACCAGCTTGGAAGCAGCTCTGATCCATATAGGCATCCACACCAAGGAAGTTGTCATAGACAAGCCAGTTGATATCAACACCGATGAACTTGATATTAGGATTGGCTTCGACAGAGGCTTTGCACGCATCCGCCATCATGAAACCCACACAAACGACCACCTCAGCTTTGGAATCAATACAGGCAGACAGGTTGGGAGCGTAGTCATCAGCACTCTTGGATTCTATGTAATTGGCTTCAATGCCAAGATCTGTTTTAGCCTGCTGCAGGCCTTTCCAGACCATGTCGTTGAAGGATCGGTCGCCGATACCGGCGGCATCAGTCACAAGGCAAGCTTTCAGTTTAGGTGCTTTGGGAGCGGCCGGAGCGGCAGTCGCTGCCGGAGCAGCGGGAGCGCATGCAACTAAGAATAAAGCTGCAAGCATGACAACGGTCAAAACGAGCGACATCTTTCTAATCATACGATTCTTCCTCCTTTAGGAATTTTTTAGTGATTTTATATATCACCACTTTTATTATATATGATATATAGGTTCAATACAAGCTGAAATTAATATACAATAAGGGTGCAAAATATCATCCCACCGTTAAGTCAAGCAAGGATTCTCTATGATTGCTTTAAAGCCAAGCACCTTGCTCTTTTCAGGGGGTCATTCAATGCAGGCAACGATATGTTGTTGAATCTCATGGAAATTTGTCGAAGGATCTAATTTCCTGATTATCAAATTTAATCTGTTGGGAAATAATTCGTGCATATCATGCAGAGCAAAAAGCTAATTATTGTATAATTTCTTCGCCATCTGCTAATTCTTACCCAGGAAAATCACAAACCCATGCCTGATCCCGAAAGTGAAATTTTTATCAATACGGTTACTGGCAAGATTCCAGTCGGCCATCTGGGGGTGACCCTCTTTCATGAACATTTATTCCAGGATATGCGCAGAGCCTATATAGTGCCCAAAGATCAATATTCGCAAGAATTGAAGGATAAAAAAGTTGGCATTGAAGATCTAGCGCTGATCCGAAAATTTCCATATTCATGTCTGGATAATTGTGTGCTGGACGATCCGCAGATTGCGGCGGAGGAAGTGGTTGATTTTTTAAATTACGGAGGGAAAACAATCATTGAAGTAACCGCCTGGAATTGCGGCCGCTTGCCTGAGCTCTTATATCAGGTTTCCCGCGATTCGAATATTCAAATTATCATGGGGACGGGACTATATTTGGAATGGTCTTATCCCGAGTGGGTAAAAGAAAAAGATGAGAAAGAGATTGCTGATTTGCTTATCCAGGAAATTGAGCAGGGGGTAAAGTTAAATGGTGCACCATCCATAAAACCTGGAATAATCGGTGAAATTGGCATTTCCAAAAAATTTACTGCGGAGGAGGAAAAATCTCTGATTGCCGCCTGCAAAG
>Ga0315274_10014751_pt1 | contig 11073 bp, 8 predicted proteins | sample YL17G02_20_MG_FD_203700 | JGI IMG/M metagenome (GOLD analysis project Ga0315274, IMG submission 203700) | Sediment microbial communities from Yellowstone Lake, YNP, Wyoming, USA - YL17G02_20 | ecosystem: Environmental > Aquatic > Freshwater > Lake > Sediment | place: USA: Wyoming | collected...
TGTCATCAGCGACCCCGTGGGCATCGAGGTCATAGCTCCTGCCAAGCCACCGGCCCGCCGGACCACGACACCACCCCACACGGCACGGTAGCTGTCCGCATGGGGGGAGATCCACCCATTCTACATTGCAGAGAACATTACTCCGCTTTTCGCAGCTCGGTTTGGCGCACGGCCAGCTCCAGGTCGCCGCCGGTGATGGCCAGGCGGAGGTCCGCGCCGTTGCTGCGGTTCATGAAGCGGCAATCGGAGAGCCTGAACTCGGCCGTCTTCCACTGCCCCGTGCCTGTGACGGCGGTGTTTCCCGCCGGGCGAAAGGCGCCGTCGAGCGGCCCTTCGCCGACGGTGCTGTCATACTCGACGGCGAACGCCGAGCAGCCGGCATCCCGGTATGTCACACTCAGCACCACCGGCGTGCCGAGCAGACCGTACGCGAAGGCGTCATCGACGTTGAAGTAGAGATACCGATGTACCGGCGAGTGCGGATTCGACACGGACACGGCGGCCTGCACGCCTTCCAGCGTGCGCAGCTCCCAGTGGCCGTCGCCGCCGCTGGGCGACAGGACCAGCCCGCCGGCCTTGTGCGGCGCCCAGCTCACACGGTCGGCGTTCACGTAGCCGGACGAAAGCCGCAGGTGCGTCCCGCTACGCCACATCTCGGCAAACAGCCTCGTCAGCACGATGTACGTTCGCCCGTACTCGCGGGAGTGCGCGACATCCGTCCCCTCGTGCCACTCGTTCCAGGTCTCGACGTGCACCATCCACGGCCGCCGCTGCGGATCGATCTGCAGGACCTTCGTCCAGCGGTCGATGTAGGTCCCGCCGTCCCGCCGATCGACGACCAACGGCTGCCGCCCGGGCACTGCGCTGTGATCGTAGCCGGGACCCAGCGCGATGACGTCCCGAAAGATGATCGGCCCGTTGACCGCGCCGCCCCAGGAATATGTCGCGTCGGCGTCGCCCTTCCAGCCACCGGACTTGACGAGGAACGGCTCAACACCGAAGTCCTCCCGGAAGCGCCGCTTGACGTACGCGAATTGCCGCTCCGGGTCCTGTTGCTTCACGAAGGCCGCCTCGTAGAGAAAGATGATGGGCCGGCCGTCCACGCGGGCCCACTTGCCCGGCGGGATCAGGCTCCAGAAGTCACGGATCGCCGTATAGAACCACTCCCTGCCGAAGTCGGTGCTCGTATCGACGTGGTAATTGCTGCCGTCGGCGTTGAAGGCGTTCCATTGCAGGATCGAGGTGTCGTAGAACATGCCGATAGCCGGCGGCTTGGCGTCTTCCTTCTCCAGGGCCGTATGCGCCTCGACCAGCGGCGGCAATCCCGCGAAGCTCCAGCCGTCGTACTTGCCCGGCACGCCCCAGTACACCGGCATCAGGAAGTCGATCCCCGCCTCGATCATGTCCCCCAGTTGCTTCTTGTGCCACGCCGCGCTCTTGTAGCTGGTCCCGTCCATCTGGGCCGGATGCGTTGTCATGGCATCCGTGCCGTCGTGATTGACGATGTGGGCCTTGCTCTCGAGGTCGTACCAATAGAAATACGTCGTCCCGACCAGCGCCTGGCCCCGCGTGAACGACGCGGCGTCCCGATGGTCCTGCACCGTCAGTGGAAAGAACGCCCCCGGCGGCTTCGCCGGCAATTCCCGCGATGGTCCCGCCGCACCCCAGCACAATACAGACACCAACACAATGGACGTCGTCCGCATACAGCCCTCACATTCTTTCACCCGGTTGACGTTCAATTCAAGAACACCATCAAACCCCATTTGGCCCGCTACGGCAAGACCCGCCTTGAATTGTCGGCTGGCGAAGACGCGGGCAGTGAGACGATTCCGGCTCATCCGGTTTTTGCATACTTCGTTGTTTCTTGGGGACTCTGTCCCCAAGCCCCTGGCATTTGTCGCATTGGTCCAATAGCATGATAGAAGAGGCAATCGCCGTGGCGGACTGTTGCCCGAAGCCCCGTTCCTCTTCGCTTGATCCAAGTCTTGACGTGGCTGCCAGCATGCTGCGGATCGTCGGGCGGCCCGCTCCCATGCCATTGGCGAGAAGCGCAAAATGCCAGGGGTCCGGGGACAGCGTCCCCGGTCGTTGGGCACGGCACCACCCCAAAGTACGCGAAAACCGGATGAGCCAGTATTCCTGAGCAAGAAAACAGTTGAAGGGACGGTGTCGCGTCTGTATCGTCCTGATGCGTGGTTCAAGGGCCGTTGTAAACAAGGAGCGGCGGTGCAGGAAATCGAGGCGGTTCTGTTCGACTGGGGCGGCGTGCTGATCGACAATCCGGCGTCCGCACTGATGGACTACTGCGCCCGGACACTGGAGGTTTCTGTGGAGGACTACACGCGGGTGCACAGCGAGCACGGGGGGGCGTTTCAGAAGGGGCGGATTCCCGAGGAGTTGTTCTGGCGGCAGGTATGCGACGAGCTCGGCCGGCCGCTGCCGCACACGCCCTCGCTCTGGGGTCAGGCGTTCCGGGCGGTCTACTCACCTCGCCGCGACGTCTTCGCATTCGCGGGGCGGCTGCGCGCGAGAGGGTACAGGATCACCCTGTTGTCGAACACCGAGGCCCCGGCGATGGAGTTCTTCCTCGAACTGCGCTATGAGATGTTCGACGCCCCGATCTTCTCCTGCGCCGAGGGCGCCTGCAAGCCGGAGAAGGAGATCTACGAGATCGCCGCCCGCAAGCTCGCGACGCCGGCGGGGCGGTGCGTACTCATCGACGATAAGCCCGACTTTATGGAAGGCGCCCGCAGCGCAGGCATGGAAGGCATCGTGTACGAGAGCCTCGGACAGGTGAAGCAGGAGTTGTCCATACTCGGGGTGCAGATGTAACCGGCGCTGCATGGACGCCACTAAGGGAATGAATTATCACTTGGTCATTCTGAAGAAGCCGTACCTTGAGTTGATCCTGAGCGGCCACAAGATGATCGAGATGCGGCTGAGCCGGGGCCGATCGCCCCTCGTCGGCCGTGTCCACCGGGGCGACGGACTGTTCCTCAAGGTCAGTGCAGGTCCCGTCTGTGCCAAGGCGACGGTCGTGAACATCAAGTATTATGAGACCCTCACGCCGCCGTTGCTCGCACGGATCAAGCAGCAGTACAACGACCGGATCATGGGCGCCGACGCCGTCTGGGAGAGCATGATGGACCGCAAGTCCGGCTTGCTCGTCTGGCTCCGGGACATCCGGCGGATTGAGCCGATCCGGATCGAGAAGAAGGACTGGCGGGCCTGGGTCGTCCTCAAAGAAGGCAAGGATTTCGGCCTGCTCGACAGGACAGGCGTATAGGAGAATGCCAATGGGAGTGACCCCCAAGAGAGAGCTGTCACTGTTCGACTCCACCTGCATCATCGTCGGCATCATCATCGGGGCGGGCATCTACCAGATGGCGCCGGATATCGCCAAAGGGGCCGGCTCCTGGTGGGGCGTCCTGGCGATCTGGATCGTGGGCGGGCTGCTCTCGCTGGCGGGGGCCCTGAGCTACGCGGAGTTGGCAACGGCCTACCCCCAGCAGGGGGGCGACTACGTGTATTTGAGCCGGGCGTACGGGCGGTGGGCCGGCTTTCTGTTCGGCTGGGCCCAACTCACCGTCGTTCGACCGGGCGACATTGCCATCATGGCCTTTGCCTTCGCCACCTACGGCCGGGCGATCTACGATCCCCTGGGGGCTCATCCCGGCGTCAGTCAGCGGGTCTTCGCCGGCGCGGCGGTGCTGGTGCTCACCATCATCAACGTCCTCGGCGTCAGACAGGGCAAGTGGACGCAGAACCTCCTGACGACCGCCAAGGCGCTGGGCCTGCTCGCCATCGTGGGCGTAGCCGTAGCGGCACCCCGTGGGGCCGGGACTGCGCCCGCCGAAGCCGGCGCCCTGCCGGTGACATTGGCCTTGATCTTCGTCCTTTTCACCTACGGTGGATGGAACGAGATGGCCTACGTGGCCGCGGAGGTCAAGGACCCTCGGCGGAATATCGTTCGCGCCCTCGTGGTCGGCACAGCGGCGGTCATCGCCCTGTATCTCCTGGTCAACGGGGCGTTTCTGTACACGCTGGGCTACAACGGGCTGGCAGGATCGAAGGCGGTGGCCAGCGAAGCGATCGGGACGGTCTTTCCCGTGGTGGGCTCCCGACTGATCAGTGCATTAGTGTGCATCTCCGCTCTGGGCGCCGTCAACGGCCTGATCTTCACCGGGGCCCGAATCTCCTACGCGGTGGGGGAGGATCACCGCATCTTCCGGGCCCTGGGCCGGTGGGACCCGCGTACCGGCACGCCGGTCTGGGCGCTGGCGGTACAGGGTCTGATCGCCCTGGCCCTGATCCTGGCCTTCGGCGGATACATCGACGCGATCCTCTACACGGCCGCCGCGGTCTATGCCTTCTATCTGGGCACATCCCTGTCCGTGATCGTGCTTCGCTTCAAAGAGCCGGACGTGGAGCGGCCGTACAAGGTGACAGGCTATCCAATCACGCCCCTGGTCTTCAGTGGTGTGTGCCTGTTCCTGATCTACAGCTCGATCAACTACGCCAGGAACTTCAAACCGATCAGTCTGATCGTCCTGGCCGTCGCGCTGGGGCTGGGGATCTTGATCTACGTAGTCACGGGCGTGCTTGGGATGAACCCAGGCAGGGAGAAATTCGCACAGCAGCAAGGGGGTTCTTCTTCGCACACGCAATAACGCTCACGAGAACGGCGTCTGTACCAGTGGATGCCGGATACGGAACCTTACGCCCGGTAATACTCTGCAACCAGACGCCCATGCGTCGTTCTTAGATGAGCGGTCGTTCGCGGCCGCTCATCGCATTTTGCGCCGCAGGACCGTCCCACGCCGATTACGATTGTGTCTTGTCATGGGCCACCCAACACATAGGGACTCTCATCGTGGACCAACGACAGTTCTATCGGAGTGAGTTCCATCGATGAGAGTATGTGCGGTCTGTATCGAACGTATCAGCGGACTGGCGGGTGGAAGGACTTGGTGCGAGGAAGGGAGGTCTTAGGGGGTCTATTCACAGTCCTGGGGCAGGTAGACGGAGTCGGCGGGGACGTGGAACTTGCGGCAGAGGGCCTCCAGGAGCATCTCCAGCCGCTTCAACTGGTAGTTGGTGGGCGTTACGGAGACGCCATCGCCGACTAAGCAGATGCGGATGGTCCGATCGGAACCCTGCCAGGTGGCGCCGGGCCGGATCGACCACTGCTTCTGCCACTTTTCCGTCGCCTGGATATCGCCGTCGTCGGCGCCGTTGCCGTTGCAGATGATGAAATGGCAATTCAGCTCCGCGGCGCCGTCCGGACCGTGGAGGGCCGCCAACTGCATGAGGCTGCCGCTCTTGGTCCCGCTGAAGAAGATCTCGATACTGTTCCAGCGATCCGCAGCCTGGCATGCCCGCGAGCGCATGACATGCTCGACGGAGCTGAGTCGGTAGTAGGCGGACAGACAGAAGGGTCCTGCGGAGGGCGGATTGTTGCCTAGCACCATCAGAACGATCGCGCCGACAGTCATGGAGACTAACAGAGCGGCTAAGACTTTCGCTACCCTCGGCTGGTTCGACATATGGCTGCGACCACCTCACCCTTGCTCACGGACCCGCGCCCAAACTGTCACACACAAACCTTTTCACCAGGGCGCAACAGTTATATATCCGTACATCGGCACTGACCAGCATCCTGCTACAGAATTTATGCGAAATCCGGTCGCGTATCGCAAAGTTTCGCATTTTTTTGACATTGCTACACCGGAATTAGGACATCCTACAGACCCGCATCGCCCTGCAGAACAGTGTCTTGACAAGCCGCGAGGTTCAGCTATACTGCGTCCCTGACTGGTGTAAGGGCCTAGCACACGGGGGTCGCCGACAAGACGTTGGGCGAGGAAGCCGTGTCGCATGGCCCGGATAGTCCGCTAACAGAAAGGAGACTCACTGTGTCACAATGGCGAGCATTATCACCGCAGGAAATTCCGCGCCTGATGGAACAGGGTTGCACCTGCGCAGACTGGTCCCAAGTCCAGGTCGCCGAGGGATTTCGCCCGGAGCGCGTGAGAACGACGCACTTCTGCGGGCAGGTCAAGCTCGGCGTGTTCGACAAAGACGTGTCCTTCTTCGGCGGTGTGTCGAAGCCGGCCGGCATCAGCAACGCCACCCTCCATAACTGCACGATCGGCAACAACGTCTACATCAGCCAGGTCCGAAATTACATCGCCAACTACGTCATCGAGGATGACGCGGTGATCGACAACATCGACCTGTTGGCCGTCGATGGGCAGAGCTCGTTCGGCAACGGCACGCAGGTGGCGGTGGTCAACGAGGCGGGCGGCAGAGAGATCCCGATGTACGATGGCCTCTCCGCCCATACCGCCTATGTCATAGCGTTCTACCGGCACCGGCCGAAGGTGATCCAGAAGCTCCGGGACATGATCGGCGGCTACGTTGCCTCCATCCGGTCGCCCATAGGACTCGTGGGCCAAGGCGCCCGCATTATCAACTCCCGGCTGCTCAGGAACGTCCGCATCGGGCCCGCCAGCGTCATCGAGGGTGTGAACCGCCTCGAAAACGGGTCCATCAACAGTTGCACCGAGGACCCCATCTACATCGGTCCGGGCGTCTATGCCGATCATTTCATCGTCGCCAGCGGCTCGAAGATCACCGATGGAACGATCATCTGCGACTGCTTCATCGGCCAGGGCTGTGTGCTGGCCAAGCAGTACTCGGCCGAGAATTCCGTCTTCTTTGCCAATTGCGGTGGTTTCCACGGCGAGGCCTGCGCGATCTTCGCCGGCCCCTATACGGTCACCCACCACAAGTCCACGCTGCTGATCGCCGGGCTGTTCTCGTTCCTCAATGCCGGCAGCGGCACGAACCAGAGCAATCATATGTACAAGCTCGGCCCGGTCCATCAGGGCGTCGTCGAGCGAGGCTCCAAAACCGGCAGCGACTCCTACATGCTGTGGCCGGCCAAGGTCGGGGCCTTCACGGTCGTCATGGGCCGGCACTATCGCAACTCCGACACCTCGGACCTGCCCTTCTCGTACCTGATTGAGCACGAGGACGAGAGCGTGCTGGCCCCGGGAGTGAACCTGCGGAGCGTGGGCACGGTCCGCGACGCCCGCAAATGGCCGCAACGCGACCGCCGCAAGGACCCGAAGAAGCTCGACCACATCAACTTCAAGCTGCTCAGCCCGTACACGATCCAGAAGATGATCAACGGCCGGGACCTGCTGACCAGGCTCAAGGCGGCCGCCGGTCCGACCTCCGAGTATTTCGTTTACAACAGCGTCAAGATTCCCAACCAGGCGCTTGAACGCGGCATCGAGCTGTATCGGCTCGGCATCGACAAGTTCATCGGCAATTGCCTGATCAAGCGGCTGGAGGACAAGCAGTTCCACAATGTTGAGGAGTTGCGAGCCGCCCTGCGGCCCGACACCCGCGTGGGGCCGGGCAAATGGATCGACTTGGCCGGCATGCTCGCCCCGGAGGAAATGGTCCAGCAACTGCTGGCCGATATCGAGAGCGGGGCCGTCAGTACGCTCGAACAGCTCGACGCGCGATTTGCCTCGATGCACGAGGGCTATCCCGCGTACGAGTGGGCGTGGGCCGTGGAGGTCCTGCAGAAGCAGTTGGGCAAGACGATCGACGAGATCACGTTCGAGGACGTCGCCGACCTGACGAAGCGATGGAAGGATGCGGTGCTGGAGCTGGACCATCGGCTCTACGCCGACACGAAGAAGGAATTTGCCGCCACGGCCCAGATCGGATTCGGGCTCGACGGCGATAGCGAAACCAAGCAGAGCGATTTTGCAGCCGTCCGAGGCACCTTCGAGGCCGATGGGTTCGTTACCCAGATCGAAAAGCACATCGCTACCAAGACCAGGCTGGCCGATGAGCTGCTGTGCCGGATTGAGCCGTTGTGCAGGCACGCGACGTAGCGTAATTTAGACAGGGGTCATCCTTACTTCTTCCCAATGAAAGGAGAGGACTAATGAGAGTGATCATTCAGCCGGATTATGAGCAGGTCTCCAAGTGGGTCGCGAACTACATCGCCGCGGAGATCCTCGCGTTTCGCCCGACCGCGAAGAAGCCCTTCGTGCTCGGCCTGCCCACCGGCTCCTCGCCCGTAGGCGCCTACAACGAGCTGGCCAAGCTCTACGAGCGGGGCAAGCTGTCGTTCAAGAACGTCGTCACGTTCAACATGGACGAGTACGTCGGCCTGCCCGAGGACCATCCCGAGAGCTACCACTCGTTCATGTGGCGCAACCTCTTCAGCCGGATCGACATCCCCAAGGCCCACGTGAACATCCTCAACGGCAACGCGCGTGACCTTGACGCGGAATGCGCCTCCTACGAGGACAGGATCAGGAAGGCCGGCGGCATCCGCCTGTTCCTCGGCGGCGTCGGCGTGGACGGCCACCTGGCGTTCAACGAGCCGGGCTCCTCCCTGACCTCGCGCACGCGAGTCGTCCGGCTGACCACCGACACCCGCATCGTCAACTCCCGCTTCTTCGGCAACGATCCCAACAAGGTGCCCGCCACCGCCCTGAGCGTCGGCGTCGGGACGGTCATGGACGCCCAGGAGGTGCTGATTATCGTCAACGGCCACAACAAGGCCCGCGCCCTGCGGCACCTCGTCGAAGAAGGCGTCAACCACATGTGGACGGGCAGCGCCCTGCAGTTGCATCCGAACGGCATCATCGTGTGCGATGACGCCGCGACGCTGGAGATCAAGGTGGGGACCCTCAAGTACTTCAAGGACGTCGAGGCGGCCAACCTCGCCCCCGCCGCGCTGCTTCCGTGAATATGGGCCTGCGCGATCTGTAGAGCGTCCTGTGCGCACAGACTCTCATTGCGCACACCCATCATGTTCGCTTCGCTCAGGCGTCTTCCTGAGCGAAGCAGAGGCCCGCGTTGCCAACCGCCGTGTTTCACGTCGCGTGTCGATGGATCAATCTTCCCACCGCGCACAACACAACCCCCGTGTCCGCAGCCGCTCGGAATACCTCTCCACGACAAATCCGGGCCATTAGCCTCTCACCTGGGCAACACTGTCACACGGCGGCCGTTGATCTTGACAAGCTCCCAGCGCTCAAGGTTCTTTAGCACTTTCTCAATCGTCGTGCCCGGGGTGAAAACCATTCCAGGAGTACTCTCGAGCTTATCCTGAACCTGGCTCACCTCCAGCGTTCCCCCGTTTTGTTGTTGCGCGTTTAAGAGGACCCTATGCGCAAGAGTGTATGGGGATTCCGTTTGCATGCTCCCGGCGACCTCCCTTAGTTAAGAAACTACTTCTTTCTTGCCCTTTCCCATGCGCCTTTGACTTCGCGCGTTGCGTCAAAACAGTCAGCAATCGCCAAGATAAAAGCCCGTGCGGCCATGGTCAAGACTTCATCGCAAGTTTTCTGGTCCTTTCTGACTACATCGAGATCCTCGGACCTGCCGACAAGGAACAGATAAAAGGGTATTTCTCCTTCGAGACCCGAGAGCTTCCGCAAGAGCAACGAGTGCTTAACAAGAAAGTCCGTATCTCCCGTTCTTCCGACTATCTCCTTTTCGTCAAGGTTGCCGAAGAAGTGCCAGTCCGCGATGCGCATGATTGCCCGGAGGTGTTTGATCCCCTTTTCGTTCAATTCTGCATTTGTGAGATCCACAATCTTCTGCCGAACATGGTCGGCAAATGAACCCTCGCGCATCAGTCCCCATAGATTCTTCAAGAACTGGGAAGCATAAAGCGCGATGCTCTCCTTCTGGACCCTCCCGGACAACTCCTGAGAACGTTGGGCTTCTTGGACACACCTGTCATAGAACACTTCAAATGCAGACCAATCCTTCCACAGCGTCATGCCACACGGCCTTCTTTCGACCAGCGTGTCAATCCGGAGGGACGCCTCAGACACAGAAGGGCCGGTCTTGTCCCGACACACGCGATAAAACCAGACGTCATCAAAGAAATGGGTGTCTCCGTTATTGACGAAGAAGTCTGCATTTACCTTGTAGTATCCTTGTGCCAATCCTATGTCAGCCCCCCGAAAGAGAACAAGCGGAGGAATCTGGGACCGTGGCGAACACAAAGACACCAGTACTTCCCTGTTGTAGGTTTCCTCGTTCGTCAGTGGTGGCTCGTGCAGGGCGAACATGGATTTCATGGTGTCCTGTCTCCGGAATGCCTCTCCCGCAACTTCGCGGCAGACTTCATCGAAGAACAACGTCTTGTGGTGGAAGTAAACCCATTTATAGAGCTTGTATCTTTCGACGAGGGCGGCTTCAACCGCGCTCAGTGCATGGCTTGACGGCAGAACTTGATAGCTGTCTCCCTTCTTCACGAGCATCATGGCCTTAATGAAACGCGCAACATCAAACCGCCCGAATCCAGATCCGCTCAGATAGCCGTCCCTCTGAAGGTAGTCCAGACGATCAGCGTCATACTCGCCCATGATTATTGCATTCAGAGTATAGAATGCCGTCTCGGCAAAACGAACGCTGCCTCCTCCGTGTTCAACTGTCGCACCAGACGGGCCCAGTAGTGTAAGAATCACAGCCCTGCCAACCCACTCGTCCAGTGCGAGGTCTTTCCGTTCGATGATCCAGCGAACCACCTCCGCACTTATTACCTCATGACACGCCCTTGCAGGAAAACAGTTGGGAATAGCATATGGCCAGAACTCCTCCTTGAAAGCTCGTTCCAGAGTATGAGACAAGGGAAAATGGCCTATGTCATGACACAAGGCCGTAGCTCTAAGAATACGACGTATGTCCGCCAGCGCATCCTCATCAGTGCACCTGTCTCTTCCGAGAACCAACTTCAGATCTCGTTTGCACATCTGAATAAAGTCTCTGACGACTGTCGATTTCTTCCCATATTTTGTTGAATCGAGAATCGAATCGAGAATGCGCGACGCCAGATCCATCACGCCCAGAGAATGCTCAAAGCGCGTCCCCAGAATGGACGGATATACGAGCCGCGTGGGTCCATTCTGCGTGCAATGTCGGAGCCGCTGAAACCAAGGACTATCGATCAGTCTCTTCTCTTCTTCGGAAAACTCGATGTATTCATGGATTGGATCGCGCACGACCTTCATAAGATCATAA
>Ga0315274_10014752_pt1 | contig 11073 bp, 10 predicted proteins | sample YL17G02_20_MG_FD_203700 | JGI IMG/M metagenome (GOLD analysis project Ga0315274, IMG submission 203700) | Sediment microbial communities from Yellowstone Lake, YNP, Wyoming, USA - YL17G02_20 | ecosystem: Environmental > Aquatic > Freshwater > Lake > Sediment | place: USA: Wyoming | collected...
CGCGACTTCGGCCGCGACATCGTGTTCTGGGGGGGCGGGTGCGACACCCAGACCGTCCTGCGCTCCGGCACGCCGGAGCAGGTGCGCGCCCACGTGCGTGGGCAGGTGCAGGCCCTCGCGCCGGAAGGCGGGTTCGTGTTCCAGCAGGTGCACAACATCCTGGCCGGCGTGCCCCCCGAGAACGTGGTGGCCATGTTCGACGCGGTGCGCAGGTAGCTATCCTCGCCCGGCCCGGCGCGCGGAGATCGATGAGGCGGCCTGGAACGGAGCGGAGGGCGTAGAGGTCTGCCTAGGTGCGGCCGGGGAGTAACCCCCTCGTCTTCAGACGAAGACTTTTGTTACACCCGGGACAATCTCACGGCGGGGCGCATCGTGGACGCCGAATCCGCGGTCTATCAGTCGGCAGCGGAGATTGCCGAACAGCTCGAAGCCCGCGAACGAGGCGACTGATCGTCTGAAGGAGCCGGAAAGGGCATCAGGCATACACCAGGGTACCCGGGGATTCTCCCTCGAGGCGATAGAGGCTCTTCGGGTTGTCGTACAGCATCATCTTCGCCAGCTCCAGCGCGCGGGACTCCGTGAGCGAGCCTTTGCGGATGCGCCGGGCCATCACCGCCGCGATCAGCCCGCGCACCTGGATCAGATCGCCCAGGACCGCTTCGATCTGCGTGTGGGCGTCCCTTCCCCCAGGCGATGATCTTGTTGGCCGGCACCATGTCCAGCCATCCGTCGAGAGCCGCGTGCGCCCAGCACTGGTTGAGCCACACGTTCGGGAACGCCAGGGCGATCATGCCGAGCTCGCGGTACCGCATGAACACCGGAACCAGCTTCGAGGGATCCGTTTCCCGGAAATCCTCCCACACCCCCTCGTAGCCCACGTGGTCGGCCAGGTGCTCGTGCGCGTCGATTACCCGCATGTCGCCGAGGTGCCGGCAAATCTCCGCGGCGAGACGGTCGGTGTCTCTCATCCCGTCAACAGCAGCTGCCGGTAGTAGAGGTAATTCTCCCAAGGAATGTCGGGCGGCATGTTATGATCGCAGCCCGGCAGGTAGCCGCCTTCCTCGATCAGCGGCCGCTTTTCCTCCACCATGCGCCGGATACCGGCCTTGTCGCCGGCGAGAACGCGCTTGTCCATGCCGCCGCCGATGAGCAGCTCCCGTCCGAACCTCCTGCGGAGCGCGACGACGTCCATGCCCGCCGACACCTCCATGGGGTAGATGAAGTTGATCCCCACCTCCAGCCAGCAGGGGATGAGGCCCTCCACGTTCCCGTCGCTGTCGAGCATGAGCGTGCGGATCCCGGCCCTGTGCAGCCGATCAGTGATCCGACGGTACTGGGGCAGGAAAAAACGCCGGTAGTGCGCCGGGCTGATGAGCGATGCCGTCTTGTACGCCATGTCTTCCCAGAAAAAGGCCCAGTCGTACTCCACGCCGCTCAAGGCCTTGTCCATGACAGCGAGGATGCAGTCGGCGATCTCCTCGGCCGCCTGTTCCACGAATCCGGGATCGTCGTACACGGCGAGGCTGATCCCCTCGACGCCCATCCAGTTCCTCAGCCACCCGTAGAGGCTGCCGCATGAAATCCCCAAGGGGAAATCGCGGTTCGCGTACTGCCTCTTCATGCTCTCCCAGTGGAGCGGAAACCGCGCGGGACTCTCGGGATCGAGACGCCTTTTGAACTCCGGCCACTGGGCTCTTCCCCGGAGCGGGAACTCGACGTACTGCGGCATGGCGGGCGGCGGCACATCCCTGAGCTTTTTCTTGATGACCCCGTCTTCGTCGCGATACACCTCGTAGCTTCCGCTCACCTCCAGGGTTTCGATCTCGAATGCGGGACAGAGCCCCGCGTGGTTGGGTGCGCATTCGAACCGGTCATACCCGCCATAGCGGTCCCAGCTGGAATCCGCGGGCAGGCCCTCCCGGCGCCAGCGCTTCACGGTTTCATCGTAGGGTCCCATCTCCCACTGGAACGGGCGATCCGTCTTCTCGTACCGCATCGCCGCCCGGAAACGATCGCGCGCGTTCATCCTCGGGTCTCCCCCTCACCACTCCAGCCGTGCATCCGAAACGAATCGTCGAACCTGCCGCCAGCGCACCCGGTCGTCCCGGTAGTGATCTCTCTTGTAGAGGGGACAGCAGGTGCCGGGCGGGTCGATGCTCACGACCGTTGTGCCTTTCACGATGAGCGTGTACAGCGCGTCGCCGATCAGCACGTTCCGCAGCGTCCGCTCCGCGATGGGGAAGGCGAGGGTCACCGTGTCCCCGGGTCCCACGGCCCCCGCCCGGACATACCGGCCTTCCCATCGCGCGGCCGCCTCAGAGGGGGCCGAACCCTTCCTCGCGATCCGGAGGCTCGCCTCCGCGGGCTGGACCCACTCCGGAATGCGGATGAGAAGATCGACGGGCGTCTTGACCTTCACGTCCACCCTGCCTTCGTAGGGGATGAAGCTGTCCAGGTCCGCCCACGGCGAGGCGCGGTTGAGCAGCAGGTTGATCCGCAGCCGCCCCTCGCGACAGTCCAGGATGTGCTCCCAGACGTAGTAGAGAGCGCGCGCGCCATTGCCCGTGCAGCAGTGCATGATCCCCTGGGACCCGGTCCATTCGTTCGCCCTGGCCCACCCGGAGAAGGCCCCCACGCTTCTCTCCGCGACACGGTCGGAGCTCTCGTTCGCCAGGACGGGGTTCCCGCCCTGCGGCCGAGGGATCCTCTCGATCCAATCCGTCCGGGTAAGCTGTCCCTCGGCGAACTGGTTGCGGACCCAGCGATCCACGTCGTCCCAGTAGTCGCCGGCGCCGGTCTCCGTGAGCTTGAGGGCGATGGCTATCATGTCCGCGATCTCGCAGATCTCGGAGGTCGGGTAGAAGTCTCCGCGCATGAACCCGACGAGAGGCTGCCCGTGGGCGCGTCCCCACCCGAAGCCCCGTTTCACGAACTCGATCATCTCCCGGTCGCCGGCCGCCGCGGCATGCTCGATCACCCCGAGAAGGCCGATGGTGTGGCCGTGGAAGTAATCGCCGGAATGGACCTTGTCCGTCAGGAAACCCCCGTCATCCGCGAAGTAGTCGCTGTGATCTATTACCTGCCGGGCGAGTTTCGCGCAGAGCGCCCGGGCCGGTTCGTACCCGGTGACCCTGCAGTACTGCGCCAGGCCCTGGAGAGCCCGACCGCAGCTCACGGAGGCGGAGAACAGGCCCCGGGGCATGGGCGCATCCGGCGGCACCTTTGCGCCGGGCTCGAAACTGCCCTCGGGAAAGTAGGCGTAGTCGCCCTTGTCCACGGCGAGCTCCGCGAGGCGCTGGATCATGCGCTCGATGATTCCGCGCCACCGGGGGTTCCCGTCGCGGAGATAGGAAACCGTCATTGCCCCGATCAGTCGTCCGCAGATCGTCGGCATGGCGTACTGGCTGACCGACTCGTCGCTCAGCGTCGTCCGCGACCCGTCCGCGCGCCAGACCGGGTCTATGAAAAACACGTAGGAGGACAGCGGGACTCCCCGTGCCCAGGGACGACCCCGCAGGGGCACATAGGCCAGGCCGTCAGGACCGATCATGCGTGCGAGGACATCGAACCATGCCCGTTCCACGCTCTCGTTCAACCGGCTGCCGCAGATCAGGCGCAGCAGGGGCAGCGCCTCCATGAACTTCGCCCACTGGAAGGTGTCCATCTCCTCCGGGGCGTGGACGAGAACGGGCGGCTCGCGGAAGAAGTTCGCGTACCAGAACAGCTCGTGATCTGCGGCGGGATCCGTGGGCGCGGTCAGGCCGTTGATCCCCAGCTCCGCGCGTTCTGCCAGGTCCAGGGTATCGGGGACCATGGCGTCGTAGTACTCGCCCCGGTTGGCGGGAACCTCCAGGGCCAGCGGCTGCGCGCGAATGTACTGGATATCCAGGCGATCGACCCCCATGGGAAGCTCCTCCTTTCAAGGACGTGGCTGCGCCGGCCGGGTGGACAAGAGGAACCCGGCGAACATCAAGAGCGCGCCCAGGAGCTCGCTCGCGTACAGGAGGGCGTCGAGGCCGAGCCTGCTGAAGGATCCCCCGAGCGCGGGGAGGAGCGCGCCGACCGCGATCAGGACGCTGCCGACGACCCTGTGCGGCAGCCCGCGCGAGCGCAGGAGGAGCCAGGCAGACCATGCGGCGCCACCGACGAGGGCCAGCGTGCCGTACACGTTGAAGATCGGCGTCAGGGTGCGCACGCCGGGTGAGACGATCACCTTGCCGGTCATCTGCCTGCCGGCAGCCGCGAGGGAGGGGTCAAGCAGCGCGGTCGCCACCCGGACCGCTGCGAAGAGCGACCCCAGGACGAGGACCGCTGCGAGCGCGTGGACCCACGGCCGGCGCCTGGCCAGCAGGTACAGGGTTCCCTGGCCGAGCCACGCGGCCGCGAGGAAGGCGCCGCAGATGTACCACACGCGGAAGACTGTCGCGCTCCAGCCGAAGAAACCGTACCAGGCTTCGCAGAGGCCGCCCGCGGCGTAGAGCAGCATCCCGAGGCTCCATGCGAGGTGGTGCATGCCCTTCCGCGAGGCGAAGCGCTGGAGGAGAAACGCTGTGAACGCGAGGCTCACGGCTCCCGAGACCAGGGGAAGGACGCTGTTCATGCAATTCCTCCTGCGCCCAAGGTGATCCAGCTTGCCGTGTATTCCGCGCGCCAGTCCGGCGTCCCGAGCGCCGGGTCGCTGATCTCCCACCCGCCGGGCAGGCCGCGCTCCCGGCAGGCGAGCGCAAAGTGGCACATCGCGATGCCCATGTCGACGCGCTGCAAGTCCGGCAATGCGAGGAGACGGGCCGCGAGAGCTGTTCGGTACCCCGGGGAGCGAACGAGGAAGAAATGCCACGCGCCTCCGTGCCGGATGACCCGCCACGGCTGCCTGTTGGATGCGGAAGGCCCCCGCCGCACCATCTCCAAGGCCGTGGCGAAATCGCCGGCTTCCTCGCGCGCGAGCGGCGTGCCGAACCGCCCGTCGAAGAAGAGCCTCTCCCACGGGAACCTGCTGTCCGCCCTGATCTGGCGCCTGATGAACGTGTCCCGCGCCCGCGAGGGGTCGGCCATGCGCCCGACCGGGGTGACCGCGGGCACCTTTTCCTCCGGCGCCGCCTCTATCTTCCGCGCGAAGCTGCTGCGGTGGAAGGTGCCGCCCAGCCAGCAGGTGCCCAGCCCGAGGTCGGTGGCCAGGAGAACGAGGCTCTCCAGCGCGCACCCGTAGTCTTCCATGTCTTTGGCCCCGGGGGAGACCGCTCCCACGATGAAACTCCTCGCCCCCCGGATGAAGCCGTAGGTCCCCAGGCCTTTCAGCGAGTCCCTGTCGTTTTCCGCGGCGGTGACGAGCCTGAAACGGACCCGGGTCCCCAGCGGGCCGGTGGACAGCGATGCCGCAGCCTCCTCGATCGTCCTTCGTTCCGCTTCCGGGAGGGGTTCGTCGACGTATGTGCGGCAGGAGAAGCGCCTGAGGATGGTGTCCGTCGATGGACCGTGGATGACCATGTCTCCCGCCGGATCAGCCGGCGACGACCTCGAAACGCACGGCATCCTTCCCCGCGTTCTTGATGGTGTACATCGTTTGGTCCGCCATGTGCAGCAGCTCCTCGGCCCCGTGCCGGGTGTCGACGCACGTCACCGCGCCGATCGAGAAGGTCACGGGCCAGCCGTTCGTCTTCATTTCCTCGAGGAGCCTCTGGTGGATCTTCGACACCGCCTTCTGCGCCGCCTCGCCGTCCGTCTCGGGCAGAAGGAGCGCGAACTCGTCGCCGCCGAGACGTGCCACCGCGTCCGTCTTCCGGGCGGCGCCCCGGATCGTGGCGACCACTGCGTGGAGAACCGCGTCGCCTTCCGCGTGCCCCCGGGTGTCGTTCACCGTCTTGAAGTTGTCGAGGTCGAAGTAGACGAGGGTGAACGGCCGCCTGTAGCGCGTTGCCCGGTCTATCTCGACGCCGAGCGTCTCGAGGAAGAACCGGGAGTTGGCCGCCCCGGTGAGCGAGTCGATGCGCGAGAGCTCCCTCTCGTGCTCGAGGGATCTGCGCAGCGCGGAGAGGAGGAGGGTCACGATGATGAAGAATCCGAACCGAATGAGGGTGTTCCAGGCGAGGATGAGGGGGCTGGAGTAGGCGTGCCCGGCCAGGATGTCGGCCGCAGCCCACACGAGGGCGCCGAGCACCGAGCTCGCGATCCCGAGCCATCTCCCCGAAAGCCACGACACGAAGGAAATCGGCAGGAGGTAAAAGAGGGAGAAGCCCAGCTCGTAGCCCGTCACCCAGTCGGCCGCGCCAACCGCCGCGGTCAGGAGCGCCCCCGCAGCCGCGGTGAGGATGCCCTTTCTCCTGGCGAAAAACGCTGATGTGTCCATCGATTCTTGATGAGAATACCAGACGGGGAGGTTTGGTATCAAGGAGCCGCGTGGTATACTCGATCCGATGGTGCGCTTAGTCGCCGCGATTCTCATTCTCGCCTCCGCCCATTTCGCCGGCGGTTCGCCCTATTACGTGTCGCCCGCGGGGAACGACGGGAACCCGGGAACGGAAGCCCGGCCGTGGAAGACGCTCGGGAAGGCTGCCGAAACCCTGCGGCCCGGGGAAACCGTCTTCGCGAGGGCGGGCCGGTATGCCGAGCGGGTGATCCCCCTCGGCTCGGGTTCACCGGGAAACTACATCACCTATTCCGTGTACCCGGGGGAGGAGGCAGTCATCGACGGGACGGGTGTTCCCGTGCAGAAGGACGAGGGGCTGATCGACATCTCCCGCAGGAGTTGGATCAGGGTGACGGGCCTCCGCGTCGTGGATTCGGCCGAGGCGGGAATCCTCGTGGACGGCTCGGACCACGTGATCGTGGAGAAGTGCCGGACGGAGAGGACGGGGAGCTCCGGCATCGGCGTCTGGGGCTCGCGCGAGGTGATCGTCGACGGGAACGAGGTCGCCCTCTCCTGCGCGGGTCCCTGGCAGGAGGCCATCACGATCGGAGGGACCGACGGGTTCGAGGTGCGGGGCAACCATGTCCATAACGGGCCGCCGGGCTACCGCAAGGAAGGCATCACCGCGAAGGACGGCTCCTCTCACGGGAGGATCTTCCGCAACCTCGTCCACGACATCCGCGCTGTCGGGATCTACGTGGACGCGTGGGACAAGCTGACCTCCGACATCGACGTCTTCCAGAACAACGTGCACGACATCCAGGAGAGCGACGGCATCGCGCTCGCTTCTGAGATGGGCGGAAGGCTGGAGAGGATCCGGGTGTTCAATAATGTGGTGTGGAACAACAGGTATTGCGGGATCTCGATCACGAGCAACGGGACCTCCGCGACGCACCCGATGAGGGACATCGCGATCGTGAACAATACCGTGGCCGGAAACGGAAGGGGAGAGTGGGGGGGAGGCATCCTGGTCGACAACCGGAACCTGGCCTCCGCGGTCATCCGCAACAACCTCTGCGTCGGGAACCTCACGTTCTCCATCGCCGCCGAACCTGTGCCGGGGGTCTCTCTCCACGTGGACAACAACCTCCTCGACCGCATCGGGGACGACCCCGCGGAACGGCCAGGCGAGAAGTCAGTTGTGGGCGACCCCCTTCTTGCGGATCCTTCTACGGGCGATTTTCGGCTGCGCCCGAGCTCGCCCGCGATCGACGCGGGATCCTCCGAAGGCGCGCCGGGGGACGACCACGCGGGCGCGCCGCGGCCCCGGGGCGCCGGCGTCGACATCGGAGCTTTCGAGTCCTGAGCCCGCGCCGGTCAACGGCCGAAAGAGCTGAGCAGCACTCCCGCGCCCGCGATGATCAGAAGCACCGGCCACGTGGCGCCCCAGTCGAGGTTGAAAAGGAAGAACGCGGTGACGGTCAGGAGGACCAGCCCTCCGACCAGCGGTCCCCGCGAGGCGGCCGTGAACTTGTTGCCGTTGCGCCGGTACAGGCTCGTGGCGGTGGCCAGCGACCCTGCCGCCGGTATCAGGATGAACAGCGCCCACCAGTTCTCCAGGGAGAAACCTGTGTACGTGCGCAGGATCAGGACGATCCCGACCAGGACGAGGACCGCGCCCGCGATCCACGCGGGCCTCTTCGGCGGCGGTGAGTTCTCGCGCTTGTCACCCGTGGACTGCGAATCGCTCATGTGACGCTCCCTCCTTCCGGAACCTCGCGGGAATGGATGAAGGAAATCCTGACAGATCGGGACCGGAAAGTCCACCGGATTCCGGCCCTTTGCCGGGGCCCGAATTGCATCTATAGTGCGCGCATGTCCTCCCCCGCACGCGCCTTCCGCATTCTCCCGCTCGCCGTCGCGGCCGCATTTCTCTTCGCCTGCCCCGCGCCCGCGGTCCCGCGGGTCGCGGAGCACGTCATCCTGTTCATCGGGGACGGGATGCAGATGGAGCACGAGGTCGCCGCGAGCAGGTATCTCTACGGGACGGACCTCGGCCTCTCGTGGCATGGTTTTCCGGTCAACGCGTACGTGGCCACGTGGGACGTGACGACCTATGACGCGTACGCATCCGACGCCGGGAAGGCCCCGTTCGACGACACAGGCTTCGATCCCCTCCTCGGCTACGATCCCGCGTCCGGGAGGGGCGGCGCGGCGCCCTTCCCATTGTCGCTCGAGGGGACAGCCTATTACTTCCTCCGCGCGGCGACCGACTCCGCCGCCGCGGCCACGGCGATGTCCACGGGCTTCAAGACGGATGCGGGCAACATCGCCTGGAAGCGGGGGGATCCAGCGGGGGGCGCGCTGTCGACGATCGCCGAGATCCTGCGCGCCCGGAGGGGATCAGCGATCGGCGTGGTCACCACGGTTCCCTTCGACCACGCCACTCCCGCCTGCTTCGTCAGCCACAACGTATCCCGGGGCAACTCCCTGGCGATCGCCGACGAGATCACCGGGGCCGTCCGCCCCGACGTGGTGATCGGAGGCGGCCACCCCGGCTGGTTCCCGGGGTATTTCACGGCGGACAGGCTGGCCGCGCTGAAGGCTGATGCCGGGTACGTGGTTGTGGAGAGGGTCGCGGGTCAGGACGGCGGGGCGAGCCTGCGGGCCGCCGCGTCCGCGCTCCCCGAGGGCAGGAAGCTCTTCGGTCTTTTCGGCGGGGCAGCGAGCGGGGACTTCGAGCCCCCGGTCCCGCGCAACGATCCCGGGAACCCCGGCTTCGCCACGGTCGGCGAAAATCCCTCGCTTGCCGACATGGTCGATGCTGCTCTCGCCGTGCTCGACCGCAACCCCAATGGGTTCTTTCTCATGGCGGAGGAGGGCGACATAGACCATTCGAACCACGCGAACGACTACGCAATGATGATCGGGACGATGTGGGGGCTCGATCAGGCGGTGAAGGCCGCGCTCGCGTTCGTCGAAAGGCCCGGCGACGGGATGACGTGGGAGAACACCCTGCTGGTGGTCACGGCGGACCACGGGAACAGCCTCATGAGACTGTCGGCCCAAAACGTACTGGGCGCGGGTGCGCTCCCCGCGCAGGCTGGCGGCGAAGTGACGTACGGGACGACGGGCCACACGAACGAGCTGGTCACCCTGAGCGCGAAAGGCGCGGGGGCGGCTCTTTTTTCTGACCGCGCGGGAAGGGAATACCCCGGCACGGCCATCATCGACAACACCGATGTGTTCCTCGTCCTGGAGGCCGCGGGGCTCGGGAATTGACCGGCCTGCCGCGCGCGGCCTCCCCTGAAGACGCGCTCAGGCGTCCGGGGATCCATGAGGCGACATGAACGCATTCACCCTGTCGAAGGTCAGCGCGGGGCTGACACCGCCCTCGAACGCGCAGCACAGCGCCCCCGCCGCGCACCCGAACCGAATCGCCTCGTCGAAGCCCATGCCTTTCTCCTTCACCGCGAAGAGGAAGGCGGCGGCAAAGGTGTCCCCGGCGCCCGTCGTGTCGCGCACCTCAGCCGGAAACCCAGGGTAGCCGCGGCCCCTGGCGAAGACGCCCGCGGCCCCGCGCTTCACGATCGGGCAGGCGGTCAGCGCCGAAAGCGCGGCATGCGCATCCTCCATGCGCGCCTGCCCGGTGATCGCGCGCGCCTCGTCCTCGTTCACGAAGAGCCAGCTCAGGAGCGGCAGCCACTCGTCGAGGTGCCGCCACTGCAGGGAGGAATCCCACTGCGTGTCCAGCGAGCAGGTGATGCCGCGCTTCACGGCGCGTTGCAGGACTTCGCGGATCCTCGGGAGGAACCGGTCGAGGGTGTACACGCCGGAGATGTGCACGTGCGAGAAGCGCCCGAGCTCCCGGATGATCGCATCGGTTTCATCGACGAGGGGGAGCGTGCCGGGGAAGGTCACCTGGGTCCGCGTCGCGCCGTGCACCAGGTTCACGGTGACGCCGGTCGCCCTTTCGCCGGTGATGCGCAGGAGCGAAAGGTCCACCCCCGCGCTCCGCAGCATCCGCTCCAGGATCCGGCCGTTCTCGTCGCCGCCGATGGTCCCGCAGAACGCGGCCCTGCCCCCGAGGGCTGCATACGCGGCGGCAGCGATCGTCGTCGAGCCTCCGATGGCGGTGGTGAAGCCGTCGCAGAGCACCTCCCTGTCTGTCACCGGGAGGGAGCGGAGGCCCGTCATCTGGAAATCGATGTTCGCGTCTCCCGCGAAGAGCACGCTCACGCGCCTGCGTCCCATGCGTGGATGCGCACGCCCTGGACCACCCTGTTGATGATCCCCGAGGGGGACGGGTTGTCCGGGCGCAGGCCGAGGCGGAGCGAGCAGAACAGGCCGAGCAGCTGGCCGGCCACCGCAGCGAGCGGGGCAAGGAAAGGGTCGGTGACCGAGGGGTGCGCCCCATATTCCACGAATCCGTCCGCGAGGCTGTCCAGCGGTTCGCCGTCGGGGCCGCGCGCGGCGTCAGCCACGACGAGCATCTTCCTGCCGAGGCCTTTCGCCCTGATCTCCCCGAGCAGGTCGACTTCGTAACGGCGCCGATACGCGCCGCGGGAAAGGAAAAGCACGACAAGGCTCTCCCGGTCCACCGCGGCCATGAAGCCGTGCCGGAAGCCGAGCGTGTCCTCCGCCTTCGCCACGATCCTGCCGCCGCTCAACTCCTGCACCTTGAGGTGCGCCTCGAGAACCCCGCCGAGGAACGGCCGGGTGCCGAGGAA
>Ga0315274_10014753_pt1 | contig 11072 bp, 11 predicted proteins | sample YL17G02_20_MG_FD_203700 | JGI IMG/M metagenome (GOLD analysis project Ga0315274, IMG submission 203700) | Sediment microbial communities from Yellowstone Lake, YNP, Wyoming, USA - YL17G02_20 | ecosystem: Environmental > Aquatic > Freshwater > Lake > Sediment | place: USA: Wyoming | collected...
GCTAAGCGCGACCGGCTCTGGCAAAGGGCCCACAAGGCAATGGTAAGGCTGAAGGTTCCGCCGGCAATTATCGACCATATTATGAATAAAAAAGATGTGCAGATACTAGCCAAAAACCTCCAGGATTTGTTAGCTTACAAGAAAAAATAGCAAGAGCGGTTTGTCATTTACCGCCAGTGGAGACAAATATGGCTGAAACATATTCCGAAACGGCAAAAGTATATTCAACCGAAAATCTTGGCCAGTTCAGCATTCTCGATATGTTGAACTACTTCGAGGAGCACGGCGCGATGCGGGTCTCGGACCTGCACCTCAAAGTCGGCGCACCGCCTACCTATCGTATTGACGGCGACCTGGTAAAACTCAAAGGCTCAACAGTAACGCCAGAGGTAGCAAAGCTGCTGATCTACCCCCTGCTTAGCGAGGACAATAGGCGTAAATTCCAGGACCAGCACAGCGTCGACTGTTCCTATCGATACAAGTCGCTGCAGTTTCGCATCAATGTATTTAAGGAAAACGACGGTATAGCCGCAGCAATCCGGGCATTATCACTGGATGTCCCGCAGATAGAGGAAATCGGTTTTCCCAACAATATCTGGGAGGATATTGTCAATCGCAAGCACGGCCTGGTGCTTCTGACCGGCATTACCGGCGCCGGCAAATCCACCACCATTGCCTCGCTTCTCGGCAGAATAAGCGAAAAAAAAGCCTGCCGAATCATCACCGTAGAAGACCCCATAGAGTACATCTTCCAACAGAAATACTCGATCGTCTCGCAGCGCGAGGTGGGAAGGGACGTCACATCCTTTCAGAATGGCTTGAAAGAAATGATGCGGGAAGACCCCGACATAATATTTGTCGGCGAGATGCGCGATCCCGAGACGATAGCAATGACACTTATGGCCTCAGAAACCGGGCATCTGGTCTTCTCTACCCTGCACACCAGAGATACTACCGGCACGGTAACACGTATCCTGGACTATTTTCCGGCCGGCAGACAAGCCGAAGTGCGAAACCAGCTCTCGCTCGGAGTGGCTTACATCATCAGCCAGAAGCTTGTGCCCAAAAAAGACGGCACCGGCAGGGTCGCAGCGATGGAAATACTCAACAACAACTACGCCTGCGCAAACCTGATACGCACCGGCAAAGTAGAGCAATTATATTCACAATTGCAAACCAAGACTCGGGACAAGCCGGATGAAAAAATGATGACGATGGAAAAACATCTGTCAGTGCTTGTAAAACAGGACAAGGTGGACCTGCTGGAGGCCAAAAAGTGGGCCAACAACGTTAATGTCTTCGTCGATTGCATGCGCCAGGACTAATCTGGTCATGCGTTCCCTCGACTTGGCTCGGGACAGGCGTGCGTAGGGTGTCGTGCGTAACGCAATACGCTTATATGACCATTCAGTTTAACTGCCCTTATTGCGATGCACTGATTGCTTTCCCCGACAGGCACGCTGGAAAGCACGCCCGATGCTTAACCTGTGGGCAACTTTTTATAATACCATCCAGAGACGGCGAGAAGCCGCAAAAAATCGAGCCCAAGATTCAAAAGGCAGAGCCTGTGCCCGGCTTCTACTGGGCAGCTCTTGTTGATAGCTGGAGGCTTTTGGTCGGACCGCAGAATTCAACATCATTGGGCTTTGTCATCGCAGCGGTATGCTTTAAGTTCTTTCTGGGCACAGGAATATGCTGCATGAATTATATCTCGTTCGTCGTGGTCTGGGGCTGGCTGCTGGGATTTTACCTGAACATTATTTACGAGACGGCCTACGACATAGATAACCTGCCGGAGATTTACCTTGGAACCACCATCACCTTTATATGGTACGTCATTAAGCCCCTTGCTGTCTTTCTGTTTACTATGGTTGTTGTGCAGCTTCCATTTATCATCGCGCTTGCCATCCTGCAAAGTCCGGACCTGGCAGCCGAAGACTCTTGGCGAGCGGAAATTATCTTGCAGGCCTTATTTGCCTTTGGCCTATTCCTCTTTCCAGCGGCGATATTGACTATGGCGGTGGGCAGAGACTTCACTTTGCTTCGGCCTGACTATGTTCTTACCCCAATAGTTCGCGCGTTTAGGCCGTATTTGGTTGTGGCGGGGCTGCTCATTGCTGCCGGCGTTCTTGAGATGCAAACGCAGCAGTACACAGGCCAGGATGTGCCGGCAGCCGCGGGTCATTTATTGCTTAATCTTGCTGCGCAGGTTGTCGTCATAATTGCGATGCGTTCGATAGGCCTATTCTACCGCCACTATAGCTGCTACTTCGCGTGGTAAAACTCGCTCATATTTAGCCCACCAATTTATTGGTGGGTTATTGCGCTCAGCAAGCGCTGCAGAAGTTCCATTGGCAGGCCCATTACGTTGGTTAAGCTGCCTTCGATTTTCTCGACGAATTCGTCGCCCGTTTCTTTAATGGCATAAGCACCGGCCTTATCCTGCCAGGAGCCGCTTTTTATATGCTCAGCGATCTGCTTATCAGTCGGACTTTTAGGGTAAACGGTCGTGATGTCACTTTCACATAGTTCGATGCCGTCACTTCGCCTGACAAGGGCAACCGCGGTTATTACTTTATGAGGGGATCTGAAGAGCTTTCTGGTAATCTGCTCGGCCTCCTTTGCATCCGCAGGTTTGCCGATAATTTCGCCGCCGAAATCGACAACCGTATCCGCGCCAATAACCAGACTATCAGGATACTTTTCAGCGACATTTTTTGCCTTGGCTAAAGCCAGTTTCTTTGCGTATTCATCGGCTGTGACACCGGCGGTCGAAAAGGTTGACTCATCGATATCGGGGGTGACGGCAGTGAATTTATAGCCGGCCTCGGCCAAAAGCTCTCTGCGGCGCGGAGAGGCCGAAGCCAGAATGATCCGGACTGCACGCTGCTTGCTCATTCGTTCCTATCGCGCACCGATTCCCTGGTCTGTACACGGCAATAGACCATCCAGCTCGCTGAGGGTAAAACGTATCGTCGTATGAAAGCCTTCGGTTTGGCTCTGCGCCATCAGCGGTACACTGCCAACTATCTGTCTGCAAAAGGCCAGGTATTCGGTTTCCAGCCGGTCGATATCGCTGCTGATATATTGTTTGAATAGTTGCGGCCCGACAATTCGGTTCCACTCTACGGTTCGCGGCACGTTTCTATCGGCGGCTATTTTCTTGCTGGCCCTGCTGAGCGGCCAGTTGCCGGTCAGCCCATCCACCATCAGCCGGCGGAATCTGTCGGCGTGTTTGCCGGAGCCGGCCTCCTGCAAGAATCGTATCAGTGCGTACGCCTGGCTGTAAAAAGCCCTTACCGCCTCCGCCTGGTCTATGGCAAGCACTTCGCCAGGGTTCATCGCCACTAATTGGCTCAGCGGAATTTGCTGGCTGCTTATCAGCGTTTCTTTCAGCCCCTCCAATCGATACGCATTCTGGTTCGGCTCAAAATAGAAGAGTCCGCTCTCATATCGGCTCGTCTCAAAAAGCATGGCGATGCCTTCGTCAAGCCAGCTCGGCAGGCAAAACCGGAAGTGCCTGTTATTAAATTGATGCCAGCCCTCATGTCCCAAAGCCGAGAGCGTCCGCCCCGCGCCGATGTAATATGTCACACAGGCGCCATTGAGATAATATGCCCCGGCCTTTATTTTGTAGAATAGCTCGGCGCGTTCGCCTGCAAAGGTCTTTGTAAAATCCTCCCACTGCCGGCGATCCGCGAAAAGATAAATCCTCAGCTTGCCTGTCGTTTCAATCGGCTGCGGCACTAAATGATTGTAGGCGTCGTAAGCAGACTCCATAAACCCGGGAATCCGGCGGAGCGTCAAAGGCTCCAAAAGCGTGGTGTAAACCTCGTAGTGAGCGGTGGTAAGCCTTAGCCCAGGCCCGTATTTGCCGTGCCATGTGTCGGTCGATTCCAGGGCCGGCATATTTTCATTCTGCAAGGTCTCTATAACGACCTTGCAGTCGTTGAGCTTTTGAGCATCCTCAATACTGTTAGTTGCTGTTTTATGGGACTGCAAACAGCCGGCCAGGCATACAATAGTAACCATCCAAACTGGCGTGCACCTTCCAACCATAATCGCCTCCCTGCATAAACATCGGCCATCCGTGGGCCAGGGTTTGAAGATTTTGCCAGGATTGAGCCAAACGTGATGGACATTCCATTAACGTCCCGAAAAATTTGGCTATGAAACAATCCTTTGCTGCTGCCAAAAATACCACAGTCTTTGTCTTATGCAAGAAAAATCTTGTCTAAAATTACAAAAGGCCAATGTAATATACGTATACAGGCAACGCTGCACAGATAGGCAAAGAATTGTGCTGACGTGCTGTTAGTGCAGATAATGTAGCTGCGCACGGGCGAGGCAAAGCTATATATACTTAAAGGCCGCGCCGAAGACATCGGCGGTAAATAAATAAACTTCCGTATCCGGGTCTTTCCAGGCGTCAGCGGCAAGACCCGCTTTGTGGGCGCAGCAATAAGATAGAAACTCCTCCTTGCTCCAGCCGGTCTCGGTAGCCACCTGCGGCAAAAAGCACCCCGAGGCGCGTCCCTTTTTTATATAGATGCCGTCAACGCCCAACTGTAGGCTCAATGGGTCGTCCGTGCGCTGCAACGGCGACAAAACGGATATCTCGATGTCCAGCTCTTTAAGCTCTCTGGGAGTAATTGGATTGGCGAAAAAACGTGGATCGCCGGTGGCAGAGGCCTGTGCCATTTCAGCGACCAGCTCGATCAGCGGCTTTTCAGCGGTGAATTGGCCGATACAGCCTCGCAGTCGGCCTTTATTTTTCAGCGTTACAAAGCACCCGCAATGGGCGTTCAGGTCCGGGTCGTCCGATTTGGGTTCGGGCACTCGCCCGCCGGTGACAACCGCCTTGACCGTGTCGCGTGCCACTGTCAGGAGGGTGCGTTTTTGTGCGTCATTCATGATGGTCATCCGGGCGGTATTTTTATATTTAGCCCCCGGTTTCACCGGGGGTTGATTCAATGCACCCATTTTATCACAAGGAATCCGCCAATCAATAGTGCTACAAACGCCAGAGAGAACCAGTTGAAATATTTTTCCATAAAGGGTCTGATTGTCTCGCCCTTCCATCCCATCAGCCCTGCCACGAGAAAGAACCTCGCAGAGCGACTCAGCGCTGAGGCGACAAGGAATCCGATAAAATTTATCTTAAACACACCGGCGGACACTGTACAGACCTTGTACGGGAAAGGGGTAAAACCGGCAAAGGAAACGACCCAGTAATCGTATTTATTATAAGAAACACCGATTTTCTCAAAATTTTCAGGGGTAAATCCCAACCATCCAAAATGTGCAAAAACCCAATTGCCTATCGCCTGCCATAAAAACATGCCGATACAGTAGCCAAGAATACCGCCAAGTATTGAGGCTATTGAGCAGGCAAGGGCAAAGCGAAACCATTTTCGAGGCGCGCCTAATGCCAGCGGCATAAGCAGGACGTCCGGCGGGACAGGGAAGAAACTCGATTCGGAAAAACTCAAGGCAAAGAGCGCAACTTCAGCGTGCTTTGTGTCTGCAAAGTGGATGACCCAGTTATATAGACGCCGGTGCCAGTGCCACCAGGCGACGGATACGTCGTCCCCCTCGGCTCCGCTCGGGGCAGGCGTCGCTCCCCTCGGCTCCGCTCGGTGCAGGCGTGACTCGTCGCTGGTGACTCGTGGCTCCCCTCGGCTCCGCTCGGGGCAGGCGTGGCTCGCTTCAGTGTTCGACATTCAATACTCCTTGTTCGATATTCAATATTTCTATCTGCCACAGAGCACACAGAGATTTTTTTCTAAATTCTATCTATTTTCTCTGTGTCTCTCTGTGCTCTCTGTGGCTTTTTCTTTTTTCTCATCGGCGAATTTTCCCGCCGGCCCACCAGCCGTGAATAACACCGCAAACTGTGTTACTAACGCAGCCAATAGAACGTATCCTAAAAGGGCCTGCACGGTTATAAGTATATGTCCCCATACACTACGCGCATTGGCATACATATCGCTGAATCCCAGCGTCATGGTAATAATCGAAAAATAAAGCGCCCGTAGCGGCACCAACCACCACTGCACAGCCAACACGTTACCCGAAGCTTTCCTTATCACAAAAAGGTTTTCAATAATGCCCGGTGGTGCTATTCGCCCCCAATGATAATAGATATTCGCAAAAATAATTGCCGCCCCAAAGAAAATCGCAATTATCCGCGGTGTCGAAAGGCCGTAATCACTCATCCACCAGAATGGCTTCACGATCCACTTCAGTTTTGGATGCTCTTTATACCACTCGTCCCAATTTTTACGCCTTATATTATATTCGAGAAGTTGCTTTGTCCCCGGATCTATCCCCACAGTGTTAAGACCGGGGCCCTCAAAGTTTGTAAAGCGTTTATTTTCTTTGAAGTAACGGTTTACTTTACATTTCCAAAGCAACGTTCCGCCGTCGACAACCGCAATTTCGAAATTCGCACCTATCAGATTGGATTCCCTAAATTTGGCATTTTGCAGATTGGTTCCCACAACATGGGCATCTTGCAGATTGGTTTGTACAAGCTGAGCGCCTACAAGATTTGCTAAAGGGATGAAAGCACCTTGCAGGTTGGCCCTCTGAAGGTTGGAACTTTCCAGATTAACCATATCAAGGTTGGCTCCTTGCAGATTGGCTTCCCAAACCTGGGCCTTCATGAGTATGGCATTTGCAAGATTGGCTCGTCGAAAGTCGGCACCTATAAGTCTGGCACCTTGCAAATTAGCATTTACAAGGTATGCACCTTGTAGCCAGATTTTTTCGTACAAATGTTTCTCACAGTATTCGTTCCATTCGCTCACATCTTTTTTGTCTGAGCAGCGTTTGAGCATATCGTACTGCTCTTGGCTGAACCACCGCTGACATTGCGGCCTATCCTCGTTTGATTTCGATTCGTCCATATTGCCTGTCGGAGAAACACAACCCCGCAAGGAATTGCGGGGCTAAATATTTACCCGCCTTTGTTTGCGTTTTGGTTTCTGATTTCCATTTACCGCTTTGGCTGCCCAGAATACGCCCGCGTTGTTATAATGTCAACGAACAATGAACAACGCGCTGCAAACAACTTGCGCCCAACAATTCGAATCTGTTGGCAACGGCCTTTTGGTCCGGGCACCGGCGAAGATAAATCTGTCGCTGCTCATAGCTGGCAAAAGGCCTGACGCCTTTCACGAAATCGAAACCGTAATGGCTAAGGTCACCTGGTACGATGAAATCCTCATCGAGCCAAATCCGAAACCCGGCCTGAAACTTATCTGCGAAGGTCCACAGTGGTCGCCGGCCGGAGCGGAAAACCTGGTCTATCGGGCTGCCGAACTGCTGATGAAAAGTTGCGGCCAGCGAGCCGACATCAAGATTACGCTGACAAAGAATATCCCTGCCGGCACAGGGCTGGGCTCAGCCAGCAGTGATGCAGCGGCCACCCTTATCGGGCTGAATAAGTACCTTGATTTGGGATTGTCTGTTAGCCGGCTTGCGGACCTGGCAGCGCAGTTAGGCAGCGATGTGGCCTTTTTTTTGGATGGGCCGATGGCGATATGCAGCGGCAAGGGCGAAAAAATCAAAAAATTGGACCAAAGTTTCGACTTTCTGGCTCTTTTAATACTACCAGATGTAACTATTTCTACAGAAAGAGTTTACGCCAATTACCGGCACGACCCGGCTCTGTACCAAAGCCTTAGGAGCCGAATAAACACCTACATCAAAAAAAACAGGATTGATTTAGCCTCGAAAATGTGCGCAAATATGCTGGAGGTAAGTTGTTTCAGCCTGTTAAAAGAGCTGGCTGAGCTTAAAGCGAAGGTTGAATCGTTAGGTATTGGGCCTGTATGCCTGAGCGGCAGCGGCACGGCGATGTTCTGTCTGCTGTCGGGCGGCAATCAGCAGACAGCCGGAGCATACGCGCACAAACTCAAAGAAAACGTCGGCTGCAAAAGCATTGTCGTGGGTAACAATGGATGGTGAAGTTTTTGGCGAGGCGAAGAAAATGAAGATCAGCGAGGTCAGAGTCAAATTGATACGCAACAAAGACGACAGGTTGAAGGCTTTCTGCTCAATTACCATAGATAATGAGTTTGTGGTACGAGACATCAAGATAATCCAGGGCGGCACCGGTGTTTTCGTGGCTATGCCTTCGAGAAAGATGACCGACCATTGCGACAAGTGCGGAGGCAAAAACCACCTTAGAGCTAAGTTCTGCAATAATTGTGGGGCGGCACTTTCCGACAACCGGGCAAGGAAGGATTACAAAGGCAGAATGAAGCTGCACGCCGACATCGCCCATCCGATCAATGCAGAATGCAGACAGAGAATTCAGGAAAGAGTTATCGCCGCCTACAAGGAGGAGGTGGAGAGATCCAAACAGCCGGGCTATAAGCCCGTCGAAATGGATGAGCCGGACGACGATGTCCCGGAAGTAGTTTAGAAGTTATGCCGTAAGTAGCGCAAATCAATCTGGCTGCCGTCAGCCGGCTGGCCAAGGCTGAGCCTGCTCTTACCATCTGACGCCACACTTTTGCGGGTCCCCCGGGCGCACCAATAAGCGCTTGGAATATGGACTCTGCGCGGAGCATTACCGCATTTGGGTACTACAAAACCGGATTGTGGCGGAGTGAACGTTTCTTAAGCTGTGAGGTCCTCGATGACTTTATCCAGAGCGATTTCCAATCGCTCATTCAGGTCATACTTACCCTCGGTAAGCTGCCGGCGGACGTGAAGGACTTTTTGCTTGCGGATTTCCGGCAGCGAAGCAATGTTTTTCAGCACCTGCCCGATGGGTGTCGCACTGAGGTTTTCGAGTATCTGTTCCATAATTAAATCGTTATCTGCAGCCAAGTCCTCGCTCAAGGGGTCGCTATGCTGATTCTGCTCTGAGCAACTCATAAAATCGAAGTCTCGCATCTGCGCTACCTTGCCGGACCTGTTCCAAACGAAGACGTCCATTTTTTCGCTTGCAGTCCTGCAACCACTATATGTTGTATGCCGCCAAAATCCCTTTTGAGGCCTGAAACAAACTTGCAGTATTGATATCGACAAAAATATACGCAAAACTTTAAAAAACTTTGGCATTTGCCAACCAGAGCCAAGGGCTTTAGATGCCGCAACTTGGATGCCAAATCCAGGCTGTTAGTATTGAAAATCGCCCTGAAAATGGGCTGCTTGGATGCCGAGGGCTTACGCTGCAACCGGCGCCGAAGTCGATATAGGCAAGTTAGGCAATATACTATATGTAGTGATAGCAACTTTCTTTTGGAGTAGCGGAGCCGGAATTCAAATATCGGCGTTGCCCGCCTTGAAGTTTGTGGTTTCTCAATAGTAATACTTGAAATCAAGGTCGGCGACCCACATATCGGGCACGCCTTTCTTCTTGGTAAGTTTGAGCTGAGTGCACTGCAGATTTGCCCAGCGAAGCTGGATTGTAGAGAGGAATCGGGCAGATTTGGTGATATCAACGTCTTTTAGCACTACCTTGGCACTTTGGCTTTTCTGCCCGCTGGATTCTATGACCGCCCCAGAGTCCTGGCTGTAATTGCCCGCAGGTATGTTACACAGGCCGGCCACCGCTGCGACCGCCTTGGCATAGTCGAATTCGTCGTTGGAGTCAGCCGCCTCAGCCAGGGCCAAGCGGCCGCGGTCAAGGATCAGGATTTCTGCGATTAGGCCTTCGGCTTTCTTATACTGTTCGATGCCTGAAGCCCAGCTTTTTTCCGCGTTCGGCAGCCAAAAAGCCCACACCAGCAGCGGCCACAGGGCGACTATAGCGGGAACAAGTATATAATATAGTGTCGGATTCTTGTATATGTTCTTCATAAGCATAATGCGATCTCCCGACTATCTTTGTGGCTTGACGGTCACGCTGAAAGTATCACGTGCGCCTTTGAGTCCGTAGCTATGTTCTACAATGTCCAGCTTGGTTTGCCTGATTGCTTCAAAGAGCTTGAGTGTGTTTGCTCGACCGGACGTATCGCCTGAGATGGTAACATTTCTAAGGCTGACCGTGAGCACATCGATGTTCAGGTTGGTTTCCGCCGCGCACTTATTAAACGCCTCCAGCACCAGAGCCAGCTTTGAAGCTATGGATTCTTCGCCCGTGATGCTCAATTGGCCGCTCTTGACGTCCCTGATGCGTTTGACTTCGCCGGCGAGTTTTTCTGTCGCGTTTGTTCCGGCTGCCGGTTTTTTGCCGAGCATAACAGCGGCGTATTCTCGCTCTAAGTTCCTCCTTAGCCGGCTGCGGTATTTGTTTTGCTTGAATAGTCCCGCCTGCCCGTACAAGCCGACGGCAAGCAATAGAAGCGTAACAGATACACTCAGGTACTTCAGCGTTTTCTGCAGCCGGAGTTTTTTGCCCTGATAGGGCATGAAATCGCTTCGGAAATCTACTGTTTCCGCCCTTTCCAGATGAGCTAAAGCCGCCCCGTAGGCAATTGCGAAATCCACCTGGTCGGGGCAGTCCGCCAGGGCTTGCGGCTGGATTCCAGCGGAGCCGAGCAAGTCAATAACTACAGCTTCGATGCCCAGCTTCTTTCCAAGCTGCTGGTGGTCTATGGCGCCGGTTGAGTCGAAAACCCTCAGGCAACGAATTGGCTCGCCTGAAGCCAAAGCGGTAGTAGTCACCGTTTGTCTTGCCAATAGGACCTCTCGATCCTGTGTCGGGCCGAGCAGAAATGTTCGCACCGCTGCTGCTTTTTGCGATTTTGAAGGGGCGATGGAGTAGCCTCGCCGGCCGGAAAGAATTCCGAACAGGGTCCCGCCTTGTTGCGAATCCGACGAAGGCGCATTTTGCCGAATAAATCTGGACAGACAACTGACGTCCGGCTCGATGGTAACAGGGTCAATATTATTGCTCTGCAGGCAGCTAAGAAGCTCCGACAGTATTTTTCGCTGAGCAGTGAATACGGTCAGCTCCGAGCCTTTCTGAGCACCGGAGGTTATCTGAAAGGCAATTGCAAGGTCGGTTATATCCATAGCCAGCGCCTCTTCGGCGTCAAACCTTACAGTTGCGGCTATCTGTTTTGGGTCGTTAAGCTCGCTGTGCACATTATGCTGCATAAATAGCGCAC
>Ga0315274_10014754_pt1 | contig 11072 bp, 8 predicted proteins | sample YL17G02_20_MG_FD_203700 | JGI IMG/M metagenome (GOLD analysis project Ga0315274, IMG submission 203700) | Sediment microbial communities from Yellowstone Lake, YNP, Wyoming, USA - YL17G02_20 | ecosystem: Environmental > Aquatic > Freshwater > Lake > Sediment | place: USA: Wyoming | collected...
AAAGATAAATGCCCTGCCGTCTTTTCCCGCCCTTTCCTGCTTAAATATCGCAGGCCCTCTGCTGGTAAGCTTGACGGCTACGAATATGACGACAAATACCGGCAGCAAGATTACTACTGCCGGCAGGGCAATTAACAAATCACAAACTCGTTTCCAGAGTGCCTTCATAACGGTTACTTCCGCTCGGCGGCTGCTGGACAAACACGGTCGACAACCCGCGGCACCGCACAAATGGCCAAACTATGTCACTTTATCTGGCGACGGCTTGTTTATAAGCCGGCCTCGCCTATAAGGAAACTTAAACGGCGCTGTCGCCAAGCCCCACAAAGACCCGAGACCGTAAGCTATATGCAGCACAACAAACGCCAGTACAACTAAAAGTGCAGACACTTTTGTTTGCCGGGCACATCGAATAGCAAAGGCAATAGCAATAGATAGATAGACCACAACACAGCCAAGCAACATCCATTTTGTCGGCTCCCATAAGAGACCTCCCAACGCAAGACCGGCCAGGCCCAGTACAAAACACATCGGAACAAAATGTCTCAAGGACAACCCACCAGCCACCAGCCAAATCGTGTACGGATTCCACAAGCCATTATTGAATGACTGCTGCCACAGGCCGCGATAAGTAGCACGTGCATAGTAACTGAGTTTTATTTCAGGCGAGATAACAATACGCCCACCGGCCTTACGTATCCTGGAATTTAGCTCGATATCCTGATTCCGGATCAGCCTTTCGTCGTACAGACCAATTTTATCGAAAATATTCTTCCGATATGTCCCAAAAGGCACAGTGTCCACTTCCTGCTCGGGGCCTTGCAGCCGAAACATAGCGTTGCCCACCCCAAACCCACAACTGGCTGCCGCGGCGATCGCTTGAGCCACCGCCGTGTCAGCGCCAGGCAAGGTAGCACAATAGCCACCGACATTATCAGCCCCAGTTGTACAAGATACCTCCACGCATTTGGAAATGTAGTCGTGCGCAAAGGTTGAATGACAATCTATTCTTATGATGTAGCGGCCACAAGCCACCTTTATCCCAATATTCATCGCCGAGGGAACAATCTTCTGTGGGTTATCGAGCAATCTGATCCGCTCGTCCTTCTTGGCCATCTTCTGCACGATTTCCCGGGTGCCATCGTCACTCATCCCATCTGCGACCAGTATTTCCATCTTTTCAGCGGGATAGTCATTATTTAGGATGCTTTTTATCGCCCGCTCGATGAACTCAGCCTCGTTGCGGCAGGGCGCAATTACAGTAACCATTGGAAGATCAGTTTCGTGCATAGCCTAAGATAGCTAACAGAGATAGTGATCAAAACTTTGCATCTGAAAGCAAAAGCTTGCAGGTGTGCCGCATCTTACCTTCAACGACCTTCGACCGCATGCAGCAGAACTCTTTCAAGCCGTTCAGCCAACTTGTCTCGCGCAAACTCTCGCTCAGCCAGTTCGCGGGCATTTTTAGCCATCTGCTGACACAACCGGGAATCGGCTGCAAGTTCTTCTAGCGCATCCGCCAACGCCACTGGTTGGGATGGGTCAATACATCTGCCGCAGTTGTTGCTCTCTATGGTTTCACCCAGCCAGCCCGGTACATTGACCAGAACCGGCTTGCCGGCAGCCAGAGAATCAAACATTTTGTTCGGAGACCAGTTGTGCTCTTTCGCTGCCCGGTAGATAATCATGCACACGTCACACGCGGCGACAATTCGAGCAACCTCGGCCTTGTCCGGAACCAGGTCACTAAAGATGACATTGGTCAGTCCGTAGCCGCGAGCCATTTTTTCAAGATCGGGTCTTTTCCCGCCGCTCCCATGCAGAACAAGCACAATGTGGCGGCTGCCCCGCTCAGCGAGGATTCGGGCGGCTTCGATGACGTACTCAAGACCGTTGGCAAGACCCATTGCTCCGAAGTATACGGCGGCGAATCTGTCGCCCAGACCGAGCCGCTCGCGCCAGATGGAGCCATCCAGGTCCGGCCGGAAAAGGTCCAAATCAGATGCGTTCGGAATGACACTGACTTTCTCGGCGGGCACGCCTGTGCGGACAATCCCTTCTTTCATACCTGGCGACAACGCCACGATGTGCTCCGCACGGGCGTATATTTTTTTTGCCATTCGGCTGAGCCACCATATAGCCGCAGGATTTCTCAACGCCCCCACGTTTACCAGCGCCTCGGGCCACAGGTCACGAACCTCGAAAACAAATGGAACGCCAAAGTGCCGGCTCAGAGCGATGCCAGCAAGCCCGACGGTCAACGGCGTATGAGTGGCAAAAACAACGTCGGGTGCGGCCAGATTTTTGCCCACACGGGCGGCTAACCAGGCGAATTGATAGAACTTGAGCATACGTCGCCAGCCGCTCATCCCCGTACCCACCTGCGGGTCATTGTAGCCGGCGGCAATCGAGACTACATTGATGCTCTGGGTTTGGCGCTCTACGTATTGGCAGCCTGTGGGAACAGGGAATTCACTATTAGCCAGACCCGAGGTTATGACTGTAACCTGATGACCTTTTGCCACGAGGTATCGGCTGAACTCGTAGGACCGCGTCCCGGTCATTCCTTTGCGTGAGGCAAAATATTGATGTAGATAGAGTATGCGCATTCTCCGGCCTTACCAGTATATGCCTTCGTAGCCGGAGGCTTCACGGTCTACGCCCTTAATGTCAGCCACGTCTAATACGCGGATACCTGCGGCCAGCCAGGTACGAACGCGGTCGGCGTCTATTATGGCGTGATTTACAACAATCAAATCTGTTGCGCAGAGATCTTCCGGTGAGCTAACAAGCAGCTTTTCCAGGTGGCGCAGTGCTTCTTGAACCTGCTGTTTGTTGCTTCCTATAAGCCGGTCCGGCTGCACCGCAGGGTCGTAGATTTTCAACTTTATCCCCTCGCCGATAAGCTCCTTGGCGACTTTTACGTAGGGACTTTCTCGCATATCGTCTGTATTAGTCTTAAAGGCCAGCCCAACCATGCCCACCGTACGTGGGCGATACGACAATATGCGGGCGACCAAGTTTTTTATCTGCACCTCGTTGCTCGCAAGCACGCTTTCAAGCACCGGAAGCCTGAGCGAATTGACCGCAGCGAATCGCAGGATCGCGCGTAGATCCTTAGGCAGGCAGGAGCCGCCGAAGGCTGGGCCGGGACGTAGATAATGCGAGCTGATGTTGAGCTTGGTATCGGCGCAGAAAACCTCAGCTACCTTGCGGGCGTCCACACCCGCGGATTTGGCTACCGCTGCAACTTCGTTTGCGAAGGTGATCTTCAAGGCGTGAAAGAGGTTATCATAGTATTTGACGACTTCTGCTTCGCCGAGTTTTAGGCGAAACATCGGCGCATGATAATTCCTATAGACCTCCACAAGCAGGTTGCCGGCGCCGCTCCCGGCCTGGCCAATCACAATCTTCGGCGGGCTAAAGAAATCGTCAACCGCTGTGCCTTCTCGGAGAAATTCTGGATGAAAGACGACATGGATATCCTTACCAACTGTCAGACCAGATTCCTTTTCCAGCAAAGGAATAACGTGGTTACTTGTAGTTCCCGGCAGACAAGTGCTTCGCAAAACGATAAGAGGACGGTCTGCCGAGCCGGCAAGGCAGCGCCCTATCTGTTTGATCACGGTCTCGACTGATGAAAGATCTATCCCGCCGTCCGGTCTGGATGGCGTCCCCACACAAATCCAGACCATCTCGCTGCCAGCCAACGCCTGCGAAGTCTCCGTAGTCGCTTTGAGACGTCCAGCCTGGTAGCCTTTTGCCAGCAGTTCGGGGACTTTCGGCTCCTGGATGGGCGAGCGCCCTTGTGATAGATCAGCAACTTTCGCAGCAACGGGATCCACGCCAATAATCTCGTGGCCGTCGCGCAGTAGACATGCAGCGCTGACAACTCCCACATAGCCCATCCCAAATATGCTAATTTTCATGTTCTCTCCTTGTAGGGTATAGGGTGCAGGCTAGACAGGTTAGCTTATAGTATTGTGCCCCCGCGTTCATTTATTCCGTAACGCTGTGCCAGGAGGCGGCAAGGTGTGCGAAATCAGCAAGGTTTACAGTACCGTTCATATCCACATCGGCATATTCACACCAGTTGGGGGAACTGCACTTATCAAGCCAATGTGACGCCAGCACCGCCAAATCCTGGAGGCTCACGGGCGGAGGCGGCGAGTCAACCATACGCCGGATTATGTTGCCCGTTACTATGCGCACGGTTTCATAGCCTGCTGACCAGTCGCCAAGGCAATCTCCCCAGCCTTCGTTTGTTCCTGCGGAAAATACCTGGCCGCCCCGACCGGTTGGAAAACCGTACTTGGGACTATCCTGGTAATAGACCGCGGCAGCGTCAATATGGTCAACCGGCACACGATTCTCGTAACCTGCGATGACCCGCTCTCGCCTGGCAGTCAGAATTACATCCATTATAGCAGGAGACTTGGACCCGATATAATCGGTTTCGCAAGAGGCCATCTTCCAACCAAGGGCATCACCATTCTGTAAAGGCGTTCCCTCGAATATGAAGTGGCTGCAGTCCTGCACAATAAAGTCCTCTCGTTCAAAAAGGTATGAGTATGGCACATAACAGATGCCCTGTAGTGCTTCAGCCGGGCGGGCAGGCGATTGATTCCACCTGGTAGTGACAAGACTATCATCAACACCCATCATAGGGTCTTCCTTCCATGCGTAGCTCTTGTAGCAGACGATTGTGTTGCCGCCGTCCTCAAACCGAACCTGCCAGTAAATATCGTTTGCAGAAAAGAACGCCAGGTGTCCGCCACGGTAGTGGTGGGCTTGCAGCACATCATACATATTACGGCTGATGTATTCGTGGTGGCCGGCAAAAACCAAAACATCATAGGCCCTAAGAATAGCCGGGTTAGAAGAGATATCCCATTCGGTGATAAACTCAGGATCGAACCCGTCTGCGATCAACTGGCTGCTCACTTCCCACTGCCCCCAGTAAGCATCTCCCCGGCCGTATGATGCGGCGAAGGGTCTTAGAAAGGATACAGCTACAGCGTAGTGCAAATCCCATGGCACCTCATTGTAATACATGCTCCTGCCGCCCCACCTGTTGTAGGTCTGCCTGGTGTTGTAATTGGTAACAAAAGCAATCTTGCTGCGAGAGCCCGGCACTCGCGTGCGAACAATAAATGGATGGTACGTGTAGGCATACTCGCCACTGGTGGTACGCAGAAGCGCCAGATAGTTGCCGTTTTCCCACTCTTGCGGGATCACCCAGCTATAACTTACAGGCCAATTTGCTCCTGTCGCCCAGGGCTGCTGCTCGTATGGCGGCATAGGATAATATTTGCCGGGTAGATTGGTAGCTTTTGCTACTACTTTTCGTTGCCACTGCTCCTTACGAATTTCGATGCTATAAGTGTCCGCGGTGGTTGAGACGTGAAAACGAATGGTTTCTCCCGGCAAGTAACTCTTCTTGTCGGTATATGCCGCAATATATGGTGTTGGGGTGGGGACACCTAACAATGTAGACGTGTTATCCTCTCGATGTATCGGTGGTTCATCCGGCCAATTACTGACGTTCCCTTCAGAAGCCTGCTCAGGCCGGGCACATGCTTCAGCAGCCTCCAGCATTAGGGGCGTTGCATAAAGTATGCTGCGCGCACCATCCTCACGCAGATAGCGACCCGTGCCCAGTAATGGAATACACAGAAAAACCAAAAATGTCCTTTTCATCCCCTTATCCTCCCTTCTCAACTTAACATCGCATATTCACGAAGCCCAGAACGTGGAGTGGTTTCTTTTCCTGCTCCTCCATGAATGAAAATCGGCTGTAGCTTACGGTACCGGTTATGTATTGTAAAAAATATGACAGAATCTGTCAACAATAGAATTCATTTGCCGCTTATAGTTACTTGCTCGTGGAGTTGTCGATTTTTGAAGTTGCAGTCCAAACAGCTAAAAACCAAGATGATGATTGCAGACACAATCCTTATCGCATCTTATCTTCAGTCCTTGATCAATTTGGCGTAAATCTTCTCTAATAGCTCCATATTGGTCCTCCTGTCGCCTGATTCGACGACTTTTTTGCGATTGATTTTTGATGCATTGATCATAAGTTGTGGGGTGTCGTGCAATTTCAGAATGTAGCGCGCCAAATCATCCGATTCGGAGACTTTATGCAAGAAACCAGTCACCCCATGCTCAATCCATGAAGAATTTGCTTTTATACCGGAGACGATGGGAAACAGCCCAGTCGCCATTGCCTCTAATAGACAAAGGCTTGTGCCATCCCATAAAGAGGCAGAAAGATACACGTCATGCTCAGATAGTATTTGAGGCAATTCGTCATTGTCGATTGCTCCTACAAAGGTTACGTGTTCCCGTAGTCCGCAATGTCCCGTCAGCTCCTCAAGGTCGTTCCGCAGGCTTCCATCTCCTACAAAAGTCATGTGGAATTTGACGCTTTTCTCTTTCAGAATTGCCAAGGCTTTTATGATCGTGAGATGATCGTACAAATGTTCTAGGCGCCTAGTGCAGACCAATCTTAATGGTTTGGTCCGGTCGATCTCTGCTCTTTCAACATAGGCGAATTTCTCTGTGTCGACACCGAGCGTCAGAACCTCGACTTTGTCGGGGCAAATACCGAGGCTAAGAACCATATCTTTAAGATCCTCTGAGACCGTGTTGACATAATCAGCGTGATTGAATACAGTTTTTAGTAGCGCCCTCCATATTCGGGATTTTATTCCCATCGTCAGGTCACTGCCATGCACAGTCACAATTGTAGGATGAAAACCACAAACCACTCCTGTAAGACCCCCACTGGTAGCATAATGTGTATGAACAATATCCGGCCTTAATTTCTTTATCAACCATCTTGCGCGAAGCATGCTGAGTGGATATTTCCACTTTCCCTCGGTCGCGGAATATCTTTTACCATATCCTACATTGTAAGTTGGCACGTCTCGCTCTGGACCAGGGGATAGTGACACAAAATGCACATCATGTCCGGCTTCTTTGAAATAATCAAGGTATGGTCCAATATGCGTAAATGTGCCGAGAGATATGAAGCAAATTCGCATCTGCGGTAGGACCTGTTTACAAGGTTTCCTTTAGTATTTCGTGGTATGCATGCAGGGTTTTTTCGCAAACCGCCGAAGCCATATATCTTCTTTTCGCAATTTCCTTGGCGTGATATCCCATACTTCGAGCCAGAGTCCCATCCGAGAGAATTTTGCAGAGAGCATCGGCGATGTCTTTTGTGTCGTGTGGATTGACTAAAAACCCTGTTTTCCCATCTTCCACCATTTCGGGAATTCCGCCTACTCTTGCACCGACAACAGGCACGCCCACGGCCATCGCTTCTGCAATAGACAGTGGTGCATTTTCTTGGAAAGAAGGTATTGCAAAGCAATTCGCCTTTGACAATTCGTATTGCACATCTTTGATGCTGAGATTTCCCAATAAATGAACATTGGTACGCAGCTTGTTCGCCTCGATTTCCCGCTCGCATAACTGCAGATAAGCAGCTTCTGGACTTCCCGCAATTTCAAGCTGTGCCTGCGGAAACCGCCGAACAACATCAGAAAAAGCCCTTATTAGTCCCACAATGTTCTTCAATGGTCTAACTCTGCTGCAGCAGAATATCCTGCCCGGCTCAAACTGACGGTCGATATCGAAGTAAAAATCCGCAATCGGGTTCTCAATACTCCAGGTTTTCGTAATTTTGTTCTTTGGAGGCAGAAACTGTCTGATATATTCGCTTATTAAAATAACATTCTTTACTCGGCGACGCCCGTACTCTTCGGTCAACTTCAGCAGCACGCATTTGAGCCACCGAAGGGCACCCCACTGCCTGTCCCACATCGCATCTCTCTCGGCAATCCCGTGTATCGTGAGAACATTTGGATATCTGCAATTGGCCGCCAGAAATGTAACGCCTTGAAAATGTACAATGTCGGGATTTATTTGCTTCAGCAAACGGTTAATCTGCCGCCTGCCGGCAAGAATGTCGTAAACAGTACCAGGCAAACAACCCAACAGCCCTTTCTTGCCAAGCCTATAGATGTTGACGTTCCTCCATTCCTCCCGAATGGTTTTTCCGTCGCTGTCTTTCGGAACTACTACAGTCAATTTGACGTTCGGGTGCTTTACAAGCTCATCGACAAGATATTTCGCCACGCCCGCAACCCCCCCGCCAATACAGTGAGGGTCTTTGGGGAAAGGTGTCACCATTGCAATATGCACCTGCGAATCCAGGTCCCTATTCTTGCCGACTTGTGAGAGAATGTGTGACATTGGAAGCAGACTAACTTCCTGGGTGTGCTTTTTTAAGACGGTTGCCGAAACTTCTTCTTGCTCAAGTTAATTGATGTTGTGCCGACAAGTCTTCTTCATATTCCGCATGGGGCGACAATTCATCCGTTGCAGTAACCAGGGATTTATGTATCCTCTCTATAGCTATTATGAATGCAAGAAATATCCAAAAATGTTTCTGAAATAGCTGCCCTATGTTCAATCCCATCACTAATAAATATGTCAAAACCGCTCTGGTATATAGCTTTTCCAATCCCAACGGGATGCGTTTGACAGTGAACATCATCAAAACTACAAAAAGGGCAAAAAGGGCGCCGCCTGGTATTCCATAGACGCCGAGAGCCAGAAAGAAGTCACTGTGCGGCAGGATTCTAAGCCCACTCTGCTCGAACCACCCATAATAACTTGTGCCTGTCGGCCTTACCGTTACGGCCCTAATGGCTTGCCTAATAGGCATCATTCTGTAACTAACGGCTTGCTCGGCAAGCCCAATATCTGTCAACCGCTTGGCAACACTCGCCTCCAGCCCTCTTTCTCTTACCATCAGCCCGGCGGAGACAGAAGCCACCAAGACGACGGCCAGCAACAACAGTGCCAAAGCCGGCCTTCGCAAAACTTGTCTGACAAATAGAAATGGAGATAGAAGCGTGAACGCCAGTGCTATAAGAGCGCCACGAGAACCTATTCGCAGCAACATAATCGGCAGAGCCGCTATCGCAACCAGGTACACGACCCGCCAAAGTAAATTCTTGTCGCGGGCAAACAAATACATTGCCGCCAAAAACGCCATTGCTGTCAGCGCAGCCAACATGTTTGCGTCGATTGTCTGGCCAAGTGTTGCTGCATACCTTCCCTCAGCTCCTGCCTCTTCGACAGACCTCATTGCTGCCCCGGTTATAAATGTCAACGCGATAGTACCCATTGTCCCTATTATGTATGACCTAAGTGCCCAATGGAAACTCTTCACACCGTTCGTTTCCAGTATCCAATACACAATGAAAACAAGTGCCAGTTGCTGAATTTGTGTAAAACCGCGCTCCAATTCCAAGCTAAGGTAAGGTCCTGTCAGCGAGACCAAGGAGATCCAAATCGTATATATGACCAATACCCACAATGCCTTGTTGCCGACTTGTAGTCGCGGACGAGTTATAAGCAAATTCAGTACAAAGCTTGCCGCAACAGCTATACCAACGCCTCTGTCGAGACTAAATACCTCTCCGAGACCAAGACCAGCTCCTGTCGGCAACACCAGCATCATAACACAGAGTGCGAAGGTCGGCTTTATAATCATGCCCACGACCGTCGGCACACCTATGATAAAAATTCCAGCCACGGTATTCTTTGTCAGGAAGATTACAGCAAATCCAATCAGACAAATCACTGCCCATATTGTAAGCAGCAGAATATTCAAAGCCCCGGGTAGCTGAATATCAGAGGTCCGCTCGGCTGCCTCGTAGAGCAAATGCTCTTGGTTTGTTTGGTGCTCATATTCCGCGTACATATCAAACTCCCAATTTCACAATTTGTAATTCTGCAAAAATGTATGCAGACGAGCATACATAAATAGCTGATAAAAAATGTACAACGCGGCTTTGACGGGGGACCTGCGTCGCGCAAGATACCGGATTTTCCGTCTCTGCAACCGGTATATCTTCGACAGATAGTCTGGGAATCTGCTCAGCTTATCCTCAGAGCTGGCGTTTGCGTATCCTCTTATAAAAGTATCAGTCATGGTTTCGGCATCCCAACTGAGCAGCCTTTTTGCTGGCACATCACGAAAAATGCAACAAGCAAACCAAAGAATGTCGAAGAACCGACTCCCAAAAGTAGGAGTTCTTCCCATGATCGGTGCCGCCGACCAGTCCAATATAACAAGTCCGCGCGATGGTTCGTGGAAACAGACGTTAATGGACGCCAAGTCGCCGTGAATGAAAACATTTTCGTCGGCAGGGCCCATCCATTCCACCGGCAGCTCATGCTTCATCTCATCAGGCAAAACCAATTGTCGATGAATCGCCGCCAAGGCTCTACCTGTCTTCTCTAATAATTCGAACAATCGCGGGTCTTTCTTAACGGCTAAATCAAACAATGTTACAAGACCTCTGAGGCGCTCAAATTCGAGCACGCCTGCCCCTGCGTCGAAGCTGATCACCTTGGGGACGTAAAAAAGCCCGCTGCTTCTGCCGATTTCGCCCGCCCTTTGGGTCTTTATCGCCTCTACGGCCAGCAACGAAGGGCTGCCGGTCTTCCGCGCGATGTCACCATCAAATTCCATCAGCTACACCCTACATCGAGGCACTGCCTCTTGTCTGCCGCGCCAGCAGCACACAGCCACCGGACTTTCCGAAAGTCGGCTAAGACACTTGAACTTGCATCCTACATCCTCAATCGCGATTGTCAGCGCGTGTGGAACCGGTATTTTAGGCGGGTGAAAAAAACCGATAGGATAAAGTTCTGCTATCTCCAGCCCCACCCCTTCGACAAGACTTTTCATCTCGCCGATAGTCATAACGTTGAATATGCCTTGCGGATTCTTTTGCCGATGGCGCATATACAATAATTTAATCCAGAGCGAGCCGTAGTTCTGGTGGTTGTTAAACACAAAACAGCCGTCTTCGGACAGCAGCCCTGCGATCGCTTTAACCGCTGCAAAACGCAAAGCTGGCTCGGCATTGACAAAGAATCTGAAAGCCGTTATCAGATTAAACTTCCTTCCCTGCAAGACGTTTTCTGTGGTGATGTCGGCTTCGATTATCTCGCTGCGTCTTAGCTTCCGTCTGGCAATGGCT
>Ga0315274_10014755_pt1 | contig 11072 bp, 10 predicted proteins | sample YL17G02_20_MG_FD_203700 | JGI IMG/M metagenome (GOLD analysis project Ga0315274, IMG submission 203700) | Sediment microbial communities from Yellowstone Lake, YNP, Wyoming, USA - YL17G02_20 | ecosystem: Environmental > Aquatic > Freshwater > Lake > Sediment | place: USA: Wyoming | collected...
GACATCGATCTAGCCGTGGAGAACGGGTTAGGGCACCCAATGGGACCGTTCCGGCTCATGGATCTGACTGGAATCGACCTGGCATATGACATCGGCATGGAGCGATTCCGGGAGACCGGGGACCCGACTGACAGACCGCCGCCGACTGTTGTGGCGAAGTTCGTGAAGGGGGAATTTGGAGAGAAGACCGGGAGGGGATTCTACGAATACCCAGATGAGAAAGGTCGGGCGAGCGGAACGTGCCCAGCCGATGGTCAGACTCGTCCCAGTGGGCACGGGTGAGGTTTCCCCGCTGGGACGTCGAGGAGGATTTGTATGCTTACCTCACAGGCATACGTGGAAGGACTGCGAAGGCTCAAGCACGAAGTCTACGTCCTGGGCGAGAAGGTGGAAGATCCAGTGGGGCATCCCATCTTGCGCCCGTCCCTCAATGCTCTGGCCCAGACGTACGCTCTCGCCAATGATCCGGAGCAGGCCTCGCTCCTCGTTCGCCGCGGCTCGGATGGCGAATCGATCAACTGCTTCACCAGCCTCCATCGCAGCCGAGAGGACCTTCTCGCCAAGGTAAAGACCCTTCGGCTCCTTGGCCAACGGACCGGGACGTGCTTTCAGCGCTGTGTGGGATGGGATGCCCTCAATGCACTGGACACGACCACTTTCGAGATGGACGCCGCGACTGGCAGTGAGTATCATGGCCGATTCCTGGACTTCTTGCGGCATGTGCAACACAAGGATCTCACATGCAACGGCGCCATGACCGACGTCAAGGGCGACCGGCACCTGCGCCCTTCACAGCAGAAAGATGCGGACTTGGTCCTGCACGTCGTCGAGCGGCGGCGCGATGGCATTGTGGTGCGGGGTGCCAAAGCCCATCAAACTGGAGCCATCTTCTCCCACGAAGTTGTGGTGATGCCCACTCTTGCCATGCGCGCGGACGACAAGGACTACGCCGTTGCCTTTGCAGTTCCAAGCGATGCTCTGGGTATCACCCACGTTCTCGGCCGCCAAGCCAGCGATACTCGGAAGTTGGAGGGCGGTTCGTTGGATGTGGGGAACGCGCAGTTTGGCAGTCACGAGGCCCTGGTAGTGTTCGACAATGTTCTCGTTCCTCGCGAGCGTATCTTCATGGACGGGGAATGGCAATTCTCCGGACCGCTCGTCGAGAGGTTTGCCGGATACCACCGACAAAGCTACGGTGGATGCAAGGCTGGCGTGGGAGACGTATTAATCGGTGCGGTCGCCCTAGCCGCCGAGTACGCCGGTGTGGCTTCCGCCTCGCATATCAGGCACAAGATCGCCGAGATGATACGCCTGAACGAAACCCTGTATGCGTGCGGCCTGGCGTGTTCTGTCGCGGGGCATGCGATGAAGTCGGGCACGTATCTTGTGGACCTTCTTCTTGCCAATGTCTGCAAGCTCAACGTTACGCAATTCCCATATGAAATCGCGCGTTTGGCCGAGGACATCGCCGGCGGGCTCCTCGTAACGCTGCCTTCTGAAAAGGATTTCTCCCATCCGCGAATCGGCCCGCTTCTCGATAAGTATCTGCGAGGTGTGGACACAGTCCCCACGCTCGACAGACTTCGCATCCTGCGCCTCATCGAAAACCTGACGCTTGGAGCAGGTGCCGTCTCGTATCGCACCGAATCGATGCATGGAGCCGGGTCACCGGAGGCGCAGATAGTAATGATCTCTCGCGCGGCAGAAATCGAAGAGAAGAAAGAAATGGCCAGGCGGCTAGCGGGGATTTCCCCTTCCCAAGCCAACGCTCACTAGTTGCCCGAATGGTTCCATGCAAGGGCGGGCTGGAATGCCCAGCACGGAGGGGTCCGAAGACTTGAGTTGCTCCCTGTTTCTGTGCCAGGGTGCATTTCATTCCGCAGGCCGCATCAGAAGGTGATCCGAAGTAGGGTGCCGGATATTCCTCCGGAGCCGGGCGTTCCTTGCGAGACGTGGATAGCACAGCACAGGGTCCGCATCCCCTTCCCTTCCGGTTGATGTTGATGTAGCATGTTGAATGCGCTTGGTTGTGTCGGCAAGCGCACGCCGCACAACTCAAGAAGAAGTGAGTCGCTTTATTCGTCGAAACCTATATGGCGTCGACGCAGAGAATCAGGGAAAAGCAAGGGGTGCGAGTGATCTGAGAGTCGCCCTATTCCCAAGCGAACGAGTGCCGGGCCACCTCCTGCTGTGCGGGGCAACCGGCGATGCATGGCTCACCGGTCGAGCCGCCCAACTGACTGGGAACTGGCCCCCTCCCGCGGGTCCGTCAACACCGGCACCTCCCCCGTTGCCGGCCGCGCCCTCTACACCCGCATTCATCCCCGATGAATTGCTCGAGACCTGCGCCAGCGTGAGCCGAGAGCTCAATGCGCTGGACCGCTGCTTTGGCAGCGCCGCGAATCCGCTGCCAGGCATACCACGCTCTCCTGACCGGCGCGGGTTCGCCTGAGACCTCCCACGAACGCGCGCATGCACAGGCGCCCGCGCCCAGCCGGAGTCTCCGGCTTCTCTCGCGGGGGCCCCGTCGCGAGTCGCCTGCATCGTCGCGGGCTTGCCGCCGATAGCGAAACGTGCTCAAATTGCCGAACCTGCCGCGATCGCCCGCGACGCCGGCGGCCGCGTATGACGGCCGCCACGGCGTGCATCCTACCCCGCGCCAGGTTTGGGACTCTCACTCATGACATCCTCGGCCTACCGCGATCCAGCCATTCGCAACGTCATCCTCGGCATCCTCCTCTTCGCCGTCATCCTCCTAACGGTCTGCTCCCTGCCACAAGTTGTGAAGACTCTCGGCGCCGGGCTGCTCTATCTGCCCAGCCGGCTGGGGCTGGTGGAGATGGTGCCCCGCGACCAGGTCCAGGCGATTGACATGCGCAGCTCCTCGCCTCAGGTTGACCTTCCTCAGGCGCGGCGCTATACGGTGTATACCGACGACTACGATCTGCTGGTGATGAGTGACCAAATCCTCCGCATCGGGGCTGAACCCTGGCTGGTTGTCCTGAGCCCCGGGACTCACACGGAGCTGCGCCTGACGGGTGTTGAGCGCGGGCTCATGCCGTACGACAGCCCCTATGCCGCGGGGCGCCCGGTCTTCACTTTCGAAGTCATCGAGCCGGGCGTGCACGACTTGATCTATCCCCGCCGCTGGGTCACCTTCTACATTCTTCCCGACACGACTTCCGGCAAGGAACGCCTGATCCTTCTGGCCTTTGCGGTGGAGGTCGCGATTCTCGGCACGGCGGTTGGCCGGCTATACTGGCGTGCCGTGCGAAACAGGCGCGCGCGCCTGACCTCGATGCTCCCGCCCCGCCCGGCGCAGGCGGATGACTTTTGGAGCGCCGAGAGCCGTCGTCAGCGGCACAATACTCGGCGCCGGCCGTGAGGGATTCTAGGATGAGCGACCGTCCCATGCGTCTCCCGCCAAATCAAATGATGGTGAGGCTCTACAACACGCCGCTGGCGCCGCTCCTGGGGCGCATGATCTTGTTGCTGACGACGCGCGGCCGGCGCTCCGGGGTTTTGCGCACGACGCCGCTGCAATACGAGGCGATTGACGGTGCTTACCACCTCGGCGCGGCGCGAGGGTTGCGTGCGCATTGGGTGCGCAACATTCAGGCCGACCCTTCAGTGGAGGTGCGCGTCGGGCGCCGCTCCTTCCGCGCCACCGCGCGCGTCGTGACCGAACCCGGGCCGATCGCCGATTTTCTCGAAGTTCGCCTTCGCCGCCACCCGCACATCGTGGGCGCCATTCTGCGGTCCGAAGGACTCCCGAGGCGGCCCGCCCGCGCGGATCTCGAGGCTTACTCCTGCCGCCTGGCCCTGGTCATCCTGACACCGGCAACCTCGGCCGGGTCGGCCTGACCGTCAGGTGTAGGCCGCTGACACCGGCGGCTCGCCATTGTCCTCCAACGGCACTCTCGTCCACCATTCCGTCGCCGGCCGATAACCCATGACTAGAATCTTCGTGTTCGATTTCGACGGCTTGATTCTCGACACCCAGTCTCCCTTCTTCCTCGCCTGGCAAGAGATTAATCGCGAGCACGGGTGCCAGGTGTCGCCAGGCGAATGGGCCGCATGGCTTGGCACATCGCCCGACCCCGAACAGCCCTACCTGACCCTCGCGAGGCATCTCGGCCGGCCCGTGGACCGCCAGGCGCTCCACCTCCGCCGCATGCGCCGCAAGCGCGAGCTGCTTGCGGCGCAACAGGCCGCCCCCGGGTTCGAGCGCTTCGCGCACTCGGCGGGCGCCCGCGGCCTGCGATTGGGGGTCGCCTCCAGCTCCGATCGTGCGTGGGTGCTCGGGCACCTCGGTCGGCTCGGATTGCGCCCTCTCTTCGCGAGCATCAAGTGCGCTGAGGATGTACCGGCGCCCAAACCCTCCCCCGACCTCTATCGGGCCGTGCTGCAGGAATTGCAGGGAGAGGCCTCCCAGGCCGTGGCCTTCGAGGATTCGGTCCACGGCATCCACGCCGCGAAAGCGGCCGGCCTGTACTGCGTCGCAATCCCCAATCCGATCACGCGCCATCTGGTCCTCCGTGACGCCGACAGGGTGGCCTCGGGCTTTGACAAGTTGACGGTGGATGACATCCTGGCCGCAGCAGGCCGAACGGGAAGCGCCTGTGTGCCGGATGGAAGCTTGCGCGACCAAGCACACGGGCCGATCCAGCGCGGCACCTCGGCCTCCCTTATGCGATAATGGATTCGGCGGTCTGCCTCTGGATTGTCGGATGCACCCGCGCCTTCCCCAACCCGGCCATAGACGCTTGCGTGGGCCGCCTCACGCGCGGCGAAGAAAGGATCCCCGATGAGACGCGTTGCCCTGCTTGTACCGATTGCCGCCCTGGCTTTGGGCGTGGCGGCACCTTCGGCCTCTCTATTCTCCAGATCCGCCTCGCTGCAAGCGACTCAACCCCCAGCCAGCGCGACACGAGCCGCGCCGGCGCCGACGGCATCGCGCAGCCCAACGCCGACCTCCACCAAGGCTCCTTCTACCCCAGCCGCCACCCTCCTCCCCGGTTCGGCCGGTGTGACCACCGTGAGCCACGGCTTCTTCCCCGGAGGTGACTTGCGCCTGGCCGTGGCGTTCCCTGGCCCGGTGCAGGCGCTGCTTGAGAACCTTACGGGGGACTTGGCCGACCCGTGCCGCGCCATCAATAAACACGGCGAGGACGTGTACTGCGTCAGTCCGGTCCTGCCGCGCGGCAAGACGTTGACCCTGCGCGTCTTCATCAACTGGACCGACCGCGTGGCTCTCCTGGCGGACTTCATCTTGCCGGCGGCCGCGGCCACGGCCACGCCGCCCCCTGCAATGTGCACCGCCGACGGTCAGGGCTTCTCCTACACCTGCCAGCCGGTGCCGATGCCGGGCTGCGAGACTACTCAGCTCGATCAATGGCACGGCCTGATCTGTTTCGACTCGTGCGGGCGCTCGCAGGCCTCCTGCCTCCCGCCCGTCGAGAGCTCGACCCGGCCCTGACCGGCGGCGCGGCAGGGCGTTTTCGGCACGATGGCCAGACACGCGACTGGAGGAGAATGCTCATGCCTCTCAGGATTCGAATCACCGCCGGCACGGTCATCGCCGAGGCGGAGTTGAATGAGAGCCCTACGGCCAAGGCGATTCTCAACGCATTGCCGATCGACGGCGAGGCCAATCGCTGGGGTGATGAGATCTACTTCGAGATCCCGGTGAAGCTTGAAGAGGCGCTCGATGCGCGCCAGGAGATGGCCGTAGGCGAGCTGGCCTACTGGCCGGCGGGCGCTGCCTTCTGCATCTTCTTCGGCCGCACGCCGGTCAGCCGCGGCGAGGAGCCGCGCGCCTACAGCAATGTCAACCCCGTGGGCACCCTCGCCGGCGATGCCAAGGTCTTTCGCGCCGTGCGCGACGGCGAGGCCGTGCGCGTCGAGCGCGCCTAGCCAACTCGGAAGATCGCCCATGGCCAAGGTCAGCGGCGGGGTGCGGCCTGGCCATGCCAAAAAGGAAGCGCGAAGGCCTGCCCTATCTGGAATACCCTGGCTGCCACGGAGACCTGGCATGGGCCATTGACGCCGAGGATGGACCGACCTCAGGACATGATCGATTCACCGAACCCCTCTTGCCCAATCCAAGTGCGACCCCGTTGACCTTCTGAGAAAGGTCCTTATCACGTGGACCGCTCATGACCGAGGATGTGAGAGGCTTATTGCGCGGCGGCGACCGGCGCTCGATCGGCCGTGGTCCTCAGGTGCTGAAGCGCCTCAAAGCCGACCCGCGTCTTGTGGGCCGGCTCGTTGCGGCACTCGGCGACGCCGACCCGGTGGTGTGCATGCGCGCGGCGGATGCACTGGAGAAGGCCAGCCGGCGCGATGCCTCGGCCCTTCAGAAACACAAGCGCGCATTGCTGCAGCTGGCTCGCTCCACCGCTCAGCAAGAGCTGCGCTGGCACCTCGCCCAAATGCTCCCCCGTCTTCACCTGCGACCGTCCGAACGGCGAGCCGCGGCGCGCACACTGCGGCTTTACCAGACCGACCCCAGCAGCATCGTGCGGGCTTTCGCGCTGCAGGCTCTGGCCGACCTGGCTCAGGGTGATCCCGCGCTGAGACGGCTCGCGCTGCGTTCGCTGCGCCAGGCTGTCCGCATCGGGACGCCCGCCATGCGCTCGCGTGCGACGCGCGTGCTGCGCGCGCTGGCACCCGGCGCACGGCCCCGTGCCGGAAAGGAGAACCGCGCATGATGCGAATGCTGTGCATCGTGTGTGCGCTGGGGCTCGCATCCATCGCCTGCGATCTCGGCCAGCTCGCCCCCATCCCGAGCCTGGAGACCTCACCCTTTGCCTCCGGCAAGACCGCCTTCGGATTCTTCCCTTCGCCACCCGAAGCCTCCGAACAGAGCATTCTCAACCACTACCGCACCCTCGGCCGGCATGCAGATGTCATCTTGCTGCAGCAGCCCGTGCCGTGGCGCGATTTCTACGAGAAGGCGCAGGCCGACTCGCTGGCCATCAACGATATCCACAACCAGTATGTGCTGGCGCGCCAGAACGGAATGGACGTAGTTTTCGTGGTGGACCCGCTCAACGGCCTCAACCGACGCGAGTTCTTCGGCTTGCCCATTGGATGGGAGGCTAGCTTCGCCAACCCTCGAGTGCGCAGCGCCATCACCAATTACGCCTTGCGCATCGTGCGCGAGTTCCATCCCCCCTCTCTCGGCCTGGCCTCGGAGATCAACACCTACGCGGATGCCTTCCCGGAGGATTTCCCCAACTACCTCAGCCTGTATCAGAGCCTGTACGACGCGATCAAGGCCGAGGCGCCCTCCACTCAGGTCTTCGTCACCTTCCAGTGGGAGGACCTCAACAATCTCATCCCCTCGGCGGCCGAGGGGCGCTCGCCGTATCAGACCAACTGGGAGACGGTGGAGGCCTTCGAGCCGCGGCTGGACCTGTGGGCGATCTCCTCCTATCCCTTCGTCGTGTTCCGAAGTGCATCCGAGATTCCGCACGACTATTACGCACCGCTTCTCGGGCGGACCTCCAAGCCGCTGGCCGTGGCCGAAGGCGGCTACACGTCGCAACCCGTGGGCCCGTTCCCCGGCTCGCCCGAAGACCAGGTGGGGTACCTCCGCGCCATCCACGATCAGATCGGCCCGCGGCTGCACTTCTGGATCTACCTGCTGCTCAGCGACTTCAACCTCCAATCGTATGCCAAGATAATGCGCGATCAGGGGCAGGGTCAAGATGTCGAGACGCTGGGCATGTTCGCCGCCGTGGGTCTGACCCGGTATGATGGCACTCCCAAGCCGGCCCTCGAACTCTGGGACGCCTACCGCGCCGGACAGTAGCCCTGTTCGTCGCAGGACCTCGACCCAGGCCATGGTGAGGCAACGCAGAGGGGCTGACATGACGGCGAAGAGGCGGGCTGCGGCTCTTGTGTGGGGCGGGATTGCGCTTGGGTTTCTAGCGGCGTGCGCCCCTCGCCTCGCGCCCGGGCCCTTTATCGGGCGCGCGCAGTCAATCCCTGCAACAGCGGTGAAGGTCAACCCGGCCGACGACGCCTGGCCGCCGCTCGTGGCCGCAGGCTGGAGCGCGCCGGAGCCGATGCCCGGCCCGATCAATACCGCGGGCGCCGAAGACAGCCCCTACCCCACCCACGACGGCCAAGCCTTCCTCTTTGTCTTCACGCCCGATCTCAATATCCCCGCTCAAAGGCAGCTGCTCGACGGCGTAACCGGAATCTGGTCGGCGAGTGCAATTGATGGAACGTGGAGCGAACCCACACGCGTGTGGCTGGCCGCACCCGATGAGCCCGCGCTGGATGGGTGCCCATTCGTTCTCACAGATCTGCTCTACTTCTGTTCCGTGCGGGTCGGCAACCGGCGCGAAATCGACCTCTACCGCGCCACCCTCCGCGATGGGGTCTGGATGGACTGGCAGAACGCCGGCAGGGAAGTGAATCTCGACCTGGAGGCCGGCGAGATGCACATGACCGCGAGCGGAACCGAAATCATCTTCGCCTCGCGCCGCGCGGGCGGCTTCGGGGGGTTCGACCTGTGGCGCGCGCAGAAAACCACCAGCGGCTGGAATGATCCGGAGAACCTCGGCATTGGAGTCAATACGGCCGCCGGCGAGAATCGACCAGCCCTCAGCCCAGACGAACGTGAGCTGTGGTTCGACGCGCCCAGCCTGCGCGGCCTGCCGGGTCCGGCCGTCTACCGCTCGGTGCGAACGCCCGAGGGCACCTGGGGACTCGCCGAGGAGATCGTTTCACAATTGGCCGGGGAGCCGGCCTTCTCGCCGGACGGCCAAACGTTGTACTTTGTGCATCACTACTTCACCCCAGATATGAGTCGTATGTTCGAGGCGGATATCTATCAGAGTCGCCGCCTGACCGGGATGTCAGCCCCATGACATCTCTTGCGCACGTTCTCATCATGCACGCATTCTCACTCGCAGCGTGTCGTCTGATAAAATAATCCTCCCACCTGCGTGGCGCGGATGGTTCGATGGTCGACGACGTCATCGGCATTCTCGGTCGCCTGGCCTCGCAGTAGTATCCCGCGGGCAGGGCCGCTTGCTCGACCGTTCTCAAGGGCTGCGATCATCCGCAGCCCTTGCCAACTCCCGCAGAGGGGGCGGGTGCGAGGCAACGATGTCCACGCTGAACAAGATTGACCTCTACCGGCAGCGGCTGCGCGCCGCCCGGGACGTGGATGCGTTGTTGCTGAGAGAGTCCGGATTGCCCGGCCCGCGGGGAAACCTCGAGTTGGCGCAGGCCTGCGTTGAAGTGCTGCCCGCACGCACTCTGCGTGCCTACCTGAAGTACACCCCGCAGCGCGCTCCCACCAATACGCCTCACGAGTTCCTTGCCTTCTGCGGCACGCTCGGCCTGGGGATTCCCGCCTCGCGCGGCGATGAGCGGGCGTGGCGCGGGTTACGACTTCTGGCGGGCGACCCGCGCTGGCGCACCCGCGAGGCCGTGGCGATGGCTTTGCAGCGCGTCGGGCGCACCGATATGGGCATGCTCATGGCCCACCTCCAATCGTGGCGCAGCGGCAGCCCGCTCGTCCAGCGCGCCGTCGCAGCCGGCTTGTGCGAGCCGGACTTGCTCCGCCGTAAGGGCGATGTCGTGCGCACGTTGTCGATCCTGAGCGGCCTGAGCGCGCCCTTCAAGCGCACCGTTGGCCGCGTGGACCCCGAACGGCTGGTGCTGCGCCAGGCGTTGGGCTATTGCTGGAGCGTGGCCATCGCGGCACACCCGCAAGCGGGCAAGCGCGCATTCGAAAAGTTGCTACCTCCCGCAAGCCCCGATCTGCTCTGGATCGTCAAGGCGAATCTGAGCAAGAACCGACTCGCGCGAATGGACCCGGCCTGGGTGGCAGACTGCCGCCGACGCATCGCCGCGGGCAACGCCCGCCCGGATGAATCGCCGAAGCGCAGCCGTCAATAAGCGAGGCCTCAACCTCCCAGGCTGACTATGTCGCATCAACCGCCGACTCACTCCGACCCCCGCCCCGATGGCTCACCACTGCGGCACACCCAGACCCCTTTGGCGCGCCTGAAGCGAGACTGGCTTGCCTGGGCCATCGCCTCGACGGTCATCACGGCCGGCGTGGGCAGCGCGCTTTGGGCCAAGCTCGATGCCACCTTCGCGCTGCGCTGGTTTGGGCTGGCTCTGCCGGTCCTGGCGTACGTGCTCTTCTTCGCACGCCGCCGGCTGCCCGCCAACCATCCCCACGGCCACGAAATGCTTCTTCCCTCGCTTGGGCCGGGCAACCGCCTGACCATGCTGCGCGGCGTCCTGATCGCCTTCTTGGCGGGGTTCGCCATCAACCCCAGGCTATGGGGGGCGTTGGCCTGGGCGCCAATGGTTCTGTATACGCTCAGCGACGTGTGCGACTACTTCGACGGTTATCTGGCCCGTCGCGCCCACCACCAAACCCGTCTGGGAGAGGAACTCGATATTGAGTTCGACGCGCTGGGTTTGCTGGTCGCTGTGGTCGTGGCGGTGAATTATGGGGCGCTCCCTGCCTGGTCCCTGCTCATCGGAATCTCGCGCTACGCCTACCTCATCGGCGGATGGATCGTGCGCGTCCGCGGGCGTTCGCTTCAATCCCTGCCACCCTCCGTTAGCCGCCGCCCGATCGCCGGGCTGACGATGGGATTCACCAGCGCTGTGCTGTGGCCGATTCTCCCCGCCCGCCTCACCCATGTCGCCGCCTACATCTTCGCTGTCCCGATCAGCTTCAGCTTTATCCGCGATTGGCTGGTGGTCAGCGGCGCGCTTGACCCCGATTTGCCCGGCTACACCCGCCTGCGAACCTCGGCCAAGCGCTGGCTGATGCATTGGCTTCCTCTCGCGCTCCGCCTCATCACCCTTGGGGCAGGGTTGACGCTGATCATCAAGCAGATGCGCGACCCTCAGCAGTTCGCCGCAGGCTTCCCGTCGATCGGACTGCCTGCCTCGGCTGGGCTGGTCACCGGCTTTGTCGTCCTCGAGGCCCTCAGCCTGCTCTCGATTGGCCTCGGCGCAGCCGGCCGGGTGGGCGCGTTCGTGCTGCTCTTCCCGCTCGGCCTCACGCTGGCCGCGCAAAGCCC
>Ga0315274_10014756_pt1 | contig 11072 bp, 9 predicted proteins | sample YL17G02_20_MG_FD_203700 | JGI IMG/M metagenome (GOLD analysis project Ga0315274, IMG submission 203700) | Sediment microbial communities from Yellowstone Lake, YNP, Wyoming, USA - YL17G02_20 | ecosystem: Environmental > Aquatic > Freshwater > Lake > Sediment | place: USA: Wyoming | collected...
CGGGTTCAGCGGCATTACGAGCGGCTCGTTCAGGAACTCCTCTATCTTCATCGCGACCTCGATGACCGCGCCCATCCCCTCCTCGTACATCTGGATCGCCTTCCTCGACACGCCCGCGATCTCCGCCAGCGTCCCGAGCGAGATGTTCCTCTGGGTCCTTATCTGCTTCAGGAGGTCGCTGTCGATCTTCACATAGAGCCCTCCCGGGGCGGCGAACACGAACGGCGGGACCCCTTCCCTGAGGAACTCATCCAGAGTCTCCATCGACATTATCGGAATGCCGAATCTAGAATAGACGATGCCCTCGTCAAGTTTTTTCGAGGAACTGCGCAGCCCGATCACTGCCGCTTTCGCGTCGAGGGCGTCCGCCAGCGTGCGCATCTGCCCCGCATCGTCCTTATTGAAAGCATCTATGTTCTGCAGGACCTTGAGCACAAGCAGCTCGTCGTCCCTCCTGGCGACCAGGTCGAAGGCGATACTCTTCAGCGTGATGGGTTCAGATACGGCGAATCCGCAGTCCGTCAGCATCTTGCGGATGTGTTCCAGCAGCTTGTCCCTGTTCAGGCTCATCTCTACCTCGATATTCTGATGTGTCTAGATACAACTTTTCATCTTGTTAACTGATCATCCGTGTGCGACGAGCAGGTCGGGCATGGTCGATTCCAGCCTGCTCAGGCTCGGAAGGTTCGATAGGCTGGTGACGATGCATCTCTTCGCCTTCCGATCATTTGGTTCCCTCCGAAGTCAAATATAAATTTGCCCTTCTATATTAACTTTACTCGGGTTGACCGGGGCAATATCGAGGCTGGCTAATCATCGGCTAACGAGGGCTAATTAGCCCGAGTTAATTAGCCGACTCCGATAATTGTAATTTGCAGGCTTTTTGGACGCTCTTCAGAGACGAACCTTTAATTCGGTGATAAAGACATTGACCTGAAGGTAGTTCGAGGAGGTAGTGAGTAAGTTGATACGTCCAAACGTAGCTAGTATGATTTTGGAGCGAGCAGAGGCGTCACGCGTAAGTCGCTTAACTGGCGCGGAGTCAGCAGCCTCGAAAAAAGTAGGTGATCTGAGCCGTTCGCTCACAGGACTGAAATTTCTTTCCCCCACGGCGGGTTTTCCTCTCGAGCAGACTAATGACATAAGCGAGATGAAGGCTGAAATCCGATCTCGAATCAATGACCTGAATGAGGGGGTGAAGAAGGCACTCGGTAAGGCTAGATTGGAAGCACTCATAGTAGCTGTGCCTTTAATACTCACAAGCCTGGCCACAGTGAGTGCCGTCGCATGGTCGAATGCCCTTGGTGCGATTACGACTGTGACCGCCGGTGGCCCGGGAACTAGCATCGTCTATTTTACAAGTGACTCATTGCGATCCTATTTCTCCCTGAAAAATAAAACGTGCATCCATATTATGGATATAGAGAGCCGGATAGAGCCTTGCAAAACAGTCAACTGCCTGAAGAAAATCAATAAAGAAGTCGATGATCTCTTCGCTTCGCTCTATAAGGAAAAAGCCCCCTAGAACGAAGGCTAATTTGCCCTCAAGAGATTGCGATACTTCCCGTTCTGAACTAATGGCGGATCACTCCCCTTCTCGGAAGGAAAATCTCACCGAGAGAGATAAAGTTTATTCCAGTTGATTGTAGCGGTCAACTTAATAGTACCTAAGTTATTTCCATCTCTGGGATGCTATGATTGGCGAGGAGATGGATAATCGTCTTTACTATGGGGACAATCTCGATATTCTACGTCGGGACTTCACACAGGACGAGATCGTTGATTTAATATATCTCGATCCGCCGTTCAAGAGCAATCAGGATTATAACGTGCTTTTTGAAGAACAGAATGGAAGTCGATCAGCCGCGCAAATGCAAGCGTTCACAGATACCTGGCGATGGGATCAGGTGGCTGCTAGGTCGTTTGAGCAAACGGTTGAGAAGGGTGGTCGGCTCTCTCAGGCATTACAGGCATTTCGCCAGCTTCTTGGCGATACGGACATGCTCGCATACATCTCTATGATGGCTCCGCGATTAGTCGAACTGCGTCGCGTGCTGAAACCGACTGGAAGCATTTATCTTCACTGCGATCCGACAGCGAATCATTATCTCAAGATGCTCATGGATTCCGTTTTCGGACCAGAAAATTTCAGGAACGAGATTATCTGGTACTACTATAACAAAATGCACGATAGTAGAAAGAAACTCTTCCCGAAGGCTAATGACACGATTCTCTTCTATGTCAAAGACGTAAAATCAGATTTCACTTATCATCAATTGAAAGAAATGCGAGATGAGCCAGTAAAGCAACTACTCCGGAAGAAGGTCAACGGCCGAATGGTCAATGTCAAGGATGAAGATGGGCATGTTCTTTATCGAACCAAAGAGGATCGGACCATAGACAACGTTTGGCGCATCCCATGCCTTCAACCAGCCGCCCAGGAGCGAACGGGGTATCAGACCCAGAAGCCCGAAGCCCTATTGAGAAGAATACTGGAAGCCAGTAGCAATGAAGGTGATGTTGTTCTCGACCCATTCTGTGGATGTGGCACAACCATTGCCGTTGCCCAGGAGATGAACAGGCGATGGATCGGAATAGACATAACTCATCTTGCGATTACGCTGATTAGATATAGGCTCAGTACCAAATTCGAAGGACAAGTACCACATTATCGGGTTATAGGGGAACCGACCGATTTGGCTGGTGCAAAAACCCTCGCTTTGGAAGATCGCTATCAATTCCAATGGTGGGCTTTGGGAAAAGTCGATGCCAGGCCGACCCACTCGGATGAGAAGAAAGGTTCAGACAAAGGGGTCGATGGCAGACTTTATTATCATGAAATTAAGGGTGGACCAACAAAGCTGATTGTGTTCTCGGTCAAATCAGGGCATGTTCAGCCACATGACGTCAGAGATCTCATCGGTGTAGTTGATAGGGAAAAAGCCGCAATCGGAGCATTGTTGACACTGGAACCGCCAACTCCAGATATGAAGAGCGAGGTCGCTAGTGCGGGCTTCTATAAACCGGATCATCAGATGACTGTCGATGAGAAATACCCTCGAATCCAGATTCTTACGATAGATGATTTACTTACTGGAACGAAGTTGAATTATCAAAGCTATAAAACTACGACTTTCAAGAGTGCCCCCAAGGCCAAGGTCGAAAAGAAAGCAAAGAATACACAATCGAAGCTTTCAGAGCACTCTGATTTGTAATTATAGACCCCAGTTCTTCCATTTGGATTTCTTGTTCAAATTCCCCAAATAACTAGCGCCAGGTTCCTTTTCATCCGCCCGAATTTCCTCTTGCCATTTCTTCGAAAGTAATGTCATAACCCTGAGGTTGTATGGCTTCGAAAAGCCAGTCCGATACAGGTAGTTATGATCCAATTGCTCTTGTGTAGGGCTGTTCGGTACCCCTCCAATCTCGGGCATTCCCATTGCGGGACCCGCTATGCTTGTTTTGACGTTCTCTCTCTTCAGATCTTCACCAGTCCAAGGGTTCATCACATACCCGAAATGATACTCCTCCGCGTCTTCTCCGCTTGGCCCACCATCCAAGAACATATCGTCAACGTTCAGGTTTAAGGAGAAAGTAGAGGTTGTCACTCCCTGATCTAGACCTCTTAGGCCGGCTAGGTTTGCCCGACTCCAGCACAATGGCAATCTGAAGTCTTTCGCAATCTCTGCGAGATCACCGACAAACTTGACCGTCGTCGCTACTCGTGCCGGATCGTTATAAATCGGCCCTAATTTCCTGACTGCAAGATATATGCCGTCAAATTCTCTGGTCTCCATTTCAAATCTAGTTGTTCTGAGGACCTTCTTGAGAAAATCATGGGATTTACGGCGTATGGAGGTGGAACTCAAATTGATTGTATAAAGATAATGGGGTGTCACGGATGATCTCGATGACTCTCGTAATACGTGCAGATGAACTCGATTAAACTTATCTGACAAAGACAGGCTCCCTGGTGCCCTGCAATCAACCATCGGGGTGAGACCGGCCATATATTTTGCACGGGCTCGTTGCGCTGAGGCAATAGTCCAGTCGATGAGATGTCTCGAATAGACTATTCCGTCTTCCTGGTGTCTGGTAATCTCCTTCCAGAAGTTATAGGTCTTTCGAGTAGATTTTATCAATCCTTGCATTTTCGTGGAAAGCGCCTTGAGACGGTCATCCTCCCAGTCGTGATGCACAGTCCGCATAATTTCTTCGAATGAAGCACCGAACCTCGATACAGCATGGTCACGAGCAAGTCTGATAGTTTCGCTCGGAAAAGTAACTACTATCGGTCTAGTCTTCGCAAATTCGGAGTAATCTATCACTTTCGATTCGGGTTCCATGCTTATTTCCATCGAGGCTGCTCTATCTAGGATTCTATCAAGAGAAATCCCACACAATTCAACCGGCTGATCCGGATCAAGAAGAGAATAATTGTTGAGAACTGCCAAAATATCCTCGTCAGATTTAATGTACGGTCCGAGACAGCTGACTGTAGATTGCAGGTCATAGCGATGGCTGATCCATGTGCCTAGTTGTGCTTTATTAACCGTCTTCTCCACGACAACCTCACTCATCTGGCTTATTCGTTTTTCATCATTGCCCGAATTCGAACCGTTTTTTCCATTGATCATATCTTTCACGATTTCCCACATAGTTTTTTTCATTAAGTCCTCATCGACTTATAATCGCCAAAGCGGTGCAATATATCTTCAACCAATTCCACGAACCGCTCGGCATTATCGTAATCGATGTAAATACTGCCTTCTACCTTCTCACCGTCTAAAAGGCTATAGCTGCGTTCTTGAATCTGAATCCTCGGCTGTACCCTCCCTTCATGAAATGATATTCTAAAAATCTGGGATCCGAATTCCTTTGTTTCCTGGAGATATTTATGAATTAACTTTCCGTTCGGATAATACAGAATGTTCTTTATCCCCGGGACGCGGCGATAATAGATTTCGCGCTCGTGGCTAAGATCCTGTAGTATTATCCGTGCCCTAGCTTCGCTAATATGAACAGCCTTCGCAACTAGGGTGACAGTTGTACCATCTGGATTCTGTCGGATAAAGGATAATACAGACGATCTTATCCCCTTGACTTCCCCCTCTTCGTCTAATTGGCCACCAAGAATATCGGTCTCCGTAACCTCTGAAAGAGACTTCATTTTTACGACTCCTCATTTTCGTTATTGCATCAAGAGGCTATGTTATATATAAATGTTACTTGCATATAGGTGAAAAAGCAGCTTGTCTAACATTCTTAGAGGGATACGATTCCCTTATTAAATTGTCATTGAGGCGTTTATGAAAATCAATGAAAATCCGTTGTCGTGTGCTCAATCCATAACTCGATCATATCGACGGTTTGAGAGGAGAATTTCGTCCTATTCAAAGAAGACAAAGTTATATATTCTTAAACTTACTTACCTACTAAGTAGGTTAGTATATGTCGATAAAGAACATCAATGTGGTCTTGGACGAAAAGGAATACGAGAGTGCTATGAAGAAGAAAGGAAATCGCACCTGGAAGCAAGTGCTCCTGGACGGACTGGAAACGAAGGAGGATCAGAAGAAGTAGAGATCATTCTGAGGCCCCGGCGATGCGTTAACATCTCCGGGACCAGGAGGCCGATATAATGCGCATATCAACCCCAAGAGAACCAATAACAATAGAGAGTAATAGCACTTTCCGTGCGAGCTTTGAATATTCGATCAATAATCCAGAGAGAACCGGGATTCCTGAGCCACCGCCAGATTCTGCCGGGAAGCTTGACGGATCCTATTCGGATGAAATCCCCGTGGATGACTTCGACGATTTGGCATCCCAATCGCAATTCTCGTTTTCGACCATCGTGGCGTCCCGGTTCATGAATCCAACGAGTGAACTGCCCGTGAAAGCCTCAGAGTTCCTTGCATCTTTAGACCTCAGCGCTGCCATGCCGGTACTATACGAGAAGTATGCCGACAACACGTGGCATTTCCGCCGCGATCCGCAGGCGATGCTGAAGGCTCAGATATTCAGGCGCCTCATGGGGCTACGATGGCACACGGACCTTGAGAGATACCTGCAAGGGCATCCCGAAGAGGCCAAGACCCTCGGCCTGAACGGCACATCCCTCCGGAACGAGATCCCCAATCACTGCACCTTCAGCCACTTCGAGCGGAGGCTCGCGCTCGACGGCATGCGCGAGATATTCGAGATCCTTGTCATGCAGGTCCGGTCCGAGCTTGATCGGAGGAGAATGACGCTCGGCGCGAACGTCGCAATCGATTCCACCCCTATCGCCGGAAAGGCGAACGACCCTGACGCGAACTTCAATGCGCACTACCGGAAGAAGGGATACAAGATTCACTCGGTCTACGATCTCGACTTCCAGCTCCCGATTGCCGTCGAGTTCACCAAGATTAATGATGGCGATGCCCCGCATCTGCCGAGGCTGCTCGACAAGCTCCATTCCTTAGGAATGGATCCGAAGGGGATCTTCGCAGACGGAGCCTATGCCTCATACGACAACCTGACCTTCATCGGGACCAACTGCAAAGGCAAGGCGCATTTCAACTTCAGGTCGAACGCCAAGGAGAACAAGATGGGCACAGTGGATGCGATTACGAGGCTTCACAGATCCCAATGGAAGTCCGAGGGCTACGATTCGAAGGCGCCCATCGACAATATGTTGCAATTCCTGCTGGATAAAGGGTACAAGCAGGAGGTCGGCGCCTATTACTGGAATCAATATGTCAAGGACTGGCAGGATCACAGGGAAAGCACGAAAGCGAAGTACAACCGCCGCGCCGCAATCGAGGCGTTTCATGGGCATCTGAAGCAGCAGATGCTTCTTGAGAAGTTCATGGACGCCAGAGGGTTAGAGAGGGCCGAGAGGCACATCCTCATGACTTACATAACGATTCTCGCCGTCGCACTCTGTAGGCTCCAGCATGGAATAACCGATGGGTTGAGTAATGTCAAATGCTTCAATTGATTTTCAACTCTCATTTATTCTATCCGCGCACGCATATTCCGACTGCTTATGCTTGTGTGGAAATGTATATATATTGGCTAATCATAAAGCATTATGAAACTCGCTAAGCCAGTGTCATGTAGCGTGAACATTGAGAGCATCTTTCACAACTAAGAAATAATTATAAGTCTATGAACAGGAGGACTCGAATCGGTAGATTGCGACCTTAATCAATAAATATGTTCAATTCGATATGGGTGGCCCCTGATGGGAATGAGGGCTCCGTCTAAGAAGGGAGATGAAGAGGATGTCAGGGAGTAAGAAAGTAGTTTTGTGCATCGATAAGATGCCTGAGCTGGACAGCCGGATCAAGAGCAGATTTGGCAGGATCTGCAATACCAGAACTTGCGACTATGGGGAAGCAATAAGAGAAATTGAGAGAGAGGCAACTGATAGGCGCAAAGAAATGGAACAGAAATCTACATCCTATAGATTGGATCCTGTAATTGCTAGCTTCTGATTTTAGGCTCACAAACCCTTTTATCAAAAACTATTTCTTCATGACGCTATTCTACTCGGTGGGAAAATGGCGAAGGTTGATATTGCTCAATTCGGTTTCCTCAACAAGATCAACAGAATAACTTACTCCAATAAACTGAGAATCACTGGGAAACCTGTGGACGGTGCACATGATTGCAACTGGGCCAAGGAACACGAACTCTTCTATCATGTAAGACCTAAATCCAAGCCATTTGTGAAACGTGTATTTCTATCAGAAGGAAGGACGCCCGCAGGCTTTGTTCATTTGAGGCCAATTTCAGATCATTCCGAGGTATCAGAATGTTACCTTAAACCTCCAAAGGGAATGAACAGTGGGAATCGATGCTATGTCAAATGCATGAGACATTATGACACATACGGAGAAGCAATAGATTGCGTCCCATTCATCATGCCCGAGTCGACATGTGGGATGTGCGCACAAGGATCAACCTGGATATGTTTGAAGGTACTTGAGAATTTAAGTAAGAAATCGGTCAAATCGCGCGATATTCCTTATATCCAAAACATGGGGGCTGGCCGACCTTTTGCAGATAGGCAGGGACTCTCCTTCGTCTCAATCGCTCGGCTTTTCAGGATGTGTGACTGCAACGCATTCTACACGACAAACTCATCGGATAATGGGGGAGAAGGACTGTCTGATGATGCGATGTTAGATTCGATATACTCCTATGTTGAATCCGGGCTACCTGTCGTTGTCGGTGTCGAAGTCGCCGATCTGAAATGGTGGGAAAATCAATCTGGTTATCACTCAATCGTCGTGATCGGGCATACGATGGATGACAAATCAGTGGACGGATTCATTGTTCATGATGAATCAGTCGCTCCTTATCTTCTAATCAGCATGGGAGATTTCAAGAAAGCATTCCATCACCCATTTGATAAGGATGATTCCAAGAAGCACCCGATTAGAGAATTTGTTGCCGCGGTACCTCCTCAGGTAGAGCTCAGTCATGATATAGCAACCATCGACATGTTACTGTACAAATGGATTCTCGAGGAGAGATTTCCAGACGAATGGGACCTTGGGATTTGGAAGAAGGCTATGAAACCGAGATCGGTTTTAGCGTTTTATGATCGACTTCTAGATTACATTTTCAAACAGTCGGAAAGGAAGATTTATTCAGCCGGCGCACTCGATCTTCTTTTACATACAATGACAAAATTCGAATTTGACAAATTGCATTATTATTGGGCCTTCTTCTTCTATGAGAATATCAGAGACCGCATGAAGGGAAGAGAGTCCGGTTTCTATCTAAGAGACGCAACAGGGGACCCATTGCTTATGCAATTGATTTTTTCACGGAAAGAAAAATCAATTATCGTCTACAGTGATCCATATTTTCATAGGATTTTCAGAGAAAGCAAGACTGGGAAGATCATTGATGAGAAGAAGAAGATTGATAGTAAAGCCTTCAAGGAAATCCTGCTCAACCGCATTGCATGAAAAATGATTCTGTTTCGAAGCTTAGCCTGTTTCCAAAATATTGCCCCATCTAATCCAAGATTTGGACCTTGTGGTGCGAGACTAATTCATTTATATAGTGTTATTCTCAATTCCGGCTCATTAGCCACCCTCATATCCCGACGCTGGACATTATTGGAGCCGATGGGGCGATTCGAACCGCTGCAGAATCCTAATCGGTACCCCGTCTTCTCACCGACTCGCGAAAGTATATGATTCGAGTGATGACTTAGAGGGCGATGCCTGGGAGACTCACGGATTCCAATGTGGTGATCGACGACCCAGCCGAGGCCAGCCAGATCTACAACAAGGGCTGGTACGGGAACCCCCAGAGCGGCGGCGCGCTGAAGCTCGACTTCCTCGAGGCACTCTACCTGCTCGAGACCAGCAGGCTGAGCGTCTTGAAGGAAGGCTCCCCGCTGGACTTCATCCAACTCCTCAAGCTCGGCAACAAGGACCTCTCCAGCTTCGAGATCAAGTACCTCGTCTACCGCGACCTCAGGGGGCGAGGATACGTCGTCAAGGCGAACGGCGGCGGAACAGACTTCAGGGTCTTCCCGAGAGGCGGCACCCCGTCCAAATCGACCAGCAAGTGGTGGGTCTGCGCCCTGTCGGAACGTTCGCTGTTCACTCTGGAGAAGATTCTGTCCGATCTGACGACAAGCAAGGGGCTGAGGAAGGACCTGCTCCTAGCGATAGTGGACGAGGAGGGGGATGTTACATATTACGAGGTGAGGAAGGTCACCCCCACAGGGAAGCAGAAGAGGAAGCTCCCTAGCGAGAAGGTCGAAGGCCTGTTCACCGGCGACAGGGTGATAATCGACGACCCGAAGGCCGCCCAGTTGCTCCAGAAGGACTACTTCTTCGGTAAGCTGCTCGGCGACAGGCTCCAGCTCTCGCTCCTCGAAGCGGCCTTTCTGATGGAAGGTGGCAGCCTCTCGCTGAGGAACGCGAACAGCGGCAGGACCGTTGAATGCGATCAGCTCAAGAGGCTCGCAAGGCGCATCCAGCGGGATTTCGATCTGCGCCTGCAGGCATACAAGGATCTGAAAGAGAAAGGGCTGGTGGTGAAGACCGGTTTCAAATACGGTTCGCACTTCCGCGCATACGAAGGGGACCCCAACAGGATGCATGCGAGGTTCCTCGTGCACGCAGTGCCACAGGACTATTCGGCCATCTGGCCAGAGATATCAAGGGCGATCCGCCTCGCCCACGGGGTCCGGAAGGAGATCCTCTTCAGCAGGATCGGAGGCAAGGACGTGGAGTACATCCGCCTCTCCAGGTGTCGGCCGTAGTGCTACGCGAAGAAGGAAGAGTGTGCGAGGGAAAGCCCCCGCACCGGAATTCGCGAGTCTCATGCAGAAGAGGGAGAATGATTTTCTTCCGCGAGATTAGAGGGGGAGTCGTTCGCGATTCCGTGCATTACACTTGCATACCGAGTTTAAAATCATTTTCTTTTTGAGGGTTCGGAATCTCGTTTTTTCTTGAGGTAAGTTCAAATACTTCAATTATCCAGAGCCAGTATGAAATTACATTTAAACAATTGTCCGTTTTAGTGCAGAATACCCCCATCGACTAGGCGGATGCAGTAAAAGCCTTAGTTGCATGTCTAAATTATTTAAAAAATAAGAATCGGGGGCATCGCCCCCTGTTTGAATTTACAGCTGCACTTCGATTCCGAGCTTCTCGGTGAGCTCCTTGTAGCGATTTCTGATGGTGACCTCTGTCACTCCAGCCACATCCGCCACTTCCCTCTGGGTCCTTCTCTCGTTGCAGAGGATCGAGGAGATGTAGATCGCAGCGGCGGCGACCCCCGTGGGGCCTCTCCCGCTCGTGAGCTCCTTCTTCGATGCATCCTTCAGGATGTCCGTCGCCTTGGCCTGCGCCTCGCCGCTGAGCTTGAGCTCGCTGCAGAACCTCGAAACGTAATCCTGCGGTCTTGTCGGCATCAGCTTGAGCTTGAGCTCGCGCGTCATGAACCTGTAGGTCCTGCCGATCTCCTTCCTGCCGACGCGGCTCGCGTTGGCGACCTCGTCGAGGGTCCTCGGGACGTCGCACTGCCTGCACGCCGCATAGAGCGACGCT
>Ga0315274_10014757_pt1 | contig 11071 bp, 8 predicted proteins | sample YL17G02_20_MG_FD_203700 | JGI IMG/M metagenome (GOLD analysis project Ga0315274, IMG submission 203700) | Sediment microbial communities from Yellowstone Lake, YNP, Wyoming, USA - YL17G02_20 | ecosystem: Environmental > Aquatic > Freshwater > Lake > Sediment | place: USA: Wyoming | collected...
GCCAGTGCCATGCCCGATGTGAAAAAGGGCCTCGTCGGGAAGGTCACGGTCGTAGAGGATGAGCTCGCGGTTTCGTTTATCGCTCCCTATGCAGATGAAATCGAGTGGGATGCGTTGCATAAGAAGTTCGGCAAGGAGCATCCCGGCTGGGTCGGGAGTACGAGCCGTAAGGTACTGGGGCCTGGCCAGGGAGAGCGAGTAGCCGTCTACATGAGGCCGGAGGCCGAGCCCGCTCCGGTTGTGGCCGCGGCGGTAGCCCCTGCTCCGGTGATTCCCGTTGCTGCTCCGCCCGCTGGCAAGCCGAAGACGCTGAGCGAGCGCTTGAAGACAACGGCTGCGGATAAGGCGGCAGTCCCTGCCGCTGTACCGGCCCCTGCCGAACCAAAGCTCGGGGTCATAGACAAAATGAAGGCTCAGCTGAGTGCGATGTCCTTCGAGGACTTGAAGAAGATGTATGAGGCGAGTAAGAGTATGGAGATGGCCCCGGCCGAGAAGATGCTCATGATGCAGGAGCTCGTAAACCGGGCGGAATCTATAGTGACGCCAGTAGAGCACGCGGCTCCTGAACCGGTGAAGCCGATAATCGAGCACGTCACGCCTCTGACAATCGAAGCGATGCGGGAGGAAATAACCCAGCTTCCAGATAATCGATTCAAGAAGTTGCTCGAAGAGAGTGCGAAGGAAGATTTCTCGGCATGGAAGAGAAATATAATACTCGCAGTGGCGGAAGAGCGAAAGATATTCAGGGAACCTCCTCCGAGTGTTATAGCCGTTAAAAGCATTGACAAGCGGTTCTTGACCGATGAGAAGCCGGACAAGGAGAAATTCAAACACTTCTTGTTGTCGCGGGGTTTCAACATAGCGGATGAGCCGCCTAAGGACGAGGATATTTTGAAGGAGCTCAAAATTGACTTCGAGCTCAAACCCGAATGGACACAGGCGGAGAAGAACGCTCTCTTCGAAAAGCGGAAGGGCGAACTGGTACATAAATGGGAAACCCGACGCCCGGAGCACACGGCGGTAGCGCAGCGCCTCTGGGAGGCGTACATCAAGGACAAGGTATACGCGCTGCCGTGGGAAGAGCTGAGCACCGAGGATAAGCGGATGATATCCAGTAATTATATGGGGCGTATCAAGACGCTCGGCTATCCCCTTGAGGAGGAGCGGCTCCGTAGGGGATTTAAGAGCGTGGACGACCTCGTTGGCAGTCTCTGGGAGCGCTATGGCAGGCACTGGGAGATGCCGCCTCTGCCAGAGGTCGGTCTCGGTACATATCCGGGTGGGGTGCCGGCTGGAGAGTGGCATGACAAGTTCATGTCGTACGTGATGCGCAAGCCTTACTCGGCCAGAGTGCAGCGCGCTCAGGAGCTATACAATCAATACGGTATATTCGGGAAGATGCCTCCGCTCAGCGAGTTTGTGTTCCCTGCCGATATAACCAAATTCGTGGCGGAGGGAGCAGAGGCAAGCGATGTACATGCTGTGAGGGGGTTCTTCAAGGAAGCGGGCAGGCCGCTGGACAGACGCGACTTTGAGGTCATATTCGAGGGCGATGCGAAGAGAGTAGACCTGGCAATGAAGCAGATGTATGACTATACCGAAGACCGCTTCCACGGTGATGTCTATAGCATGTTGGATGAGATGGTGAAGACCCCGGAGGGTAAGGAAAAGTTGAAGTTCATCGCCCTTACCTATAACAGCAGGATTCTGGGCAATCTTGTCCACGATAGGAACCCGATGTTCGATAGTACCGAAGAGGGGTTCATAAATCTGGCATACGAAAAACTGCTCGAATACCTGCCGAAGATACTGCCGGTGGAAGAGCGAGATGAAATAGTGGACGTTATACAGGGCAACAAGTACAATGAGAAAAGAGTGAGCATAGATGCGGATATGGAGCGGATACTACCGTCCTGGGATAACATTCAGGTGATGAATAATCAGAAGGACCTCATCAAGAAGTGGGACGACTTGGTATTGGCCCTCGGTCGTCCGGCTTCCGCGGCGGACTTCTACATGCGGTACCCCGGGATGAGCAAGGAGACCGCACGGACCATCGAGGAGAACCGGAAGTTTGATGACATAAAGAAGCTCTGGGAGGGAAATCTACCATCAAAGGAGCAGATTGAAAAGATGGTTCCCACGCTGACAAAGCAAATATCCGAGTATAAGGTCCCGAAGGAGCTGCTCTCGGATGTGAAAAAGCATAAGGACGAGATTGAGAAGGACGTGAGCAAGAGCAAGGACAAGCTGGAGAAGGACCTGCTCATGTTGGACCGGCTCAACGATATATACATGTATCAGACCGGGAAGCGTATAGTCGAGAAGGTGAACATAGGTAATTTCCTAATGGGAGCGAGCATAGCCGATGCCAAGGAGTTCGCCAGGAAAATCTACAGACCGGAATGGCTTGCAGAGGGGGATTTCGTTCGAATAGCCGCCGTGATAAAGGAAAGGAAGCGCATCCCGAACTATGACGATTTGGTTGCCGAGTTTGGCGACCCGGCCATGGCCAGAGTGGTGATGGCGCTGTTCTCTGCGGGCGAGGAGGGCTATGTAATCCCGTCCAACATAAAGCTGTCCGAGGATACGATACGAGAGGTGGCAGCCAATAAGGGAATAGTGGGAACCGAGGCAGTTGAAAAGGCGATAAATGAGTTTAGAGAGCTCGGTCTGTTCCCGATGGCGAAGGATGAGCGGGAGCGTTTCAAGGGGCTCAAGGAGCATGCGCTGAAACTGAGGCGCTTCATGAGGGTAGTCGGTAGGGCCGTTCCGAGGGAGTTCACCGGGCGGCTGGAAGAGATACGGGCGCTCAAGGGCAGCTTGGCTATACAACTCCAGAAATACGGCGTGCTTATCGAAGATTTGGAGAATAAGGTTGCGGCCAAGAACATCGAGCTGGCCGAGCTGGTGAAGAAGAAATCACTCATAATAGCGAAGAAGACCCACACCAAGCAGCAGGTTGAGGCCGCTGAAGCGGAGCTCATGGTGGCAGACGACGAGTTGACCACCCTTTATACCGAATTGAGCACGACGCGACACGACCGGCTCGCGCTGGTCAAGACACTTCCGAAGGTTGACTACACCAGGGGGCAGGCCAGGATAGACCATGATGACTACGTCCAACGGAAGGTGACGGTCAAGGGGAACGCGGTTGAGGTCACGCTTGAGGACGTGTACAAGTACTGGGTAGCGCCGGTAGAGGCAGAACGGAAGGCGCTCACTGCAAAGAAACCGGAAGGGCCGGCCGATTACGAGCTGATGGAAATCGAGCCGAGCATTGATAAGATACTCGCTGAGGAGAAGGCGGGAAAGGCGGTCCCGGATAAGGAGAAGAAGATTGCAGTCATCGTGCTGATGAACTATGCTCGGGAGCAGGGAGCCTATAACTTCGAGTATGAAATGGCGCAGATAGCAAAGGACCTTGGTATCAAGAATATGCCCTTGTTCGCTCTCCCGGCTACAACGGATGAGCAGCGGTCGGTTCAGTTCATTGAGTGGCTGAAGTTTGGGCTGACTAGGCAGGAGATAGAAAAGTGGCAACCACACGTCCAGCTAGCGTATATCGGTGAAGACTGGACGGAGTGCTCCTGGGATGGGGAGCCGAAGAAACTCGAAGATGTGGCCGGGCAGAAGGTCCACTTGCAGGAGTGCGCCATACATAAGGCCAAGGCCGCTCAGAGCGCCGCCATTCAGCTCCTCACACCTACGGTGCTCCAGCCAATTATAGTTGCGGCCGGTGAGGGCGCGCCTCCGACACCGGAGCTTGCCAAACTTCAGGAAGAGATTGAGAAGCTGAAGGCAGCGCTGGCCGATAAGACCGCAAAGCTGGCCGAGTCCCAGCAAATAGGAAAGGAGATACTCAAGAAGATGACCAATGTTTCCGACTTGGAGGCCAAGATATCGGGGTTGGAGGAGCAGGGCAAAAGCGCTCCCACGATAGTCGCCTCGACAACCCCTGGTGGCAAGCGGAGCTTATACGTCAGGCGCAAGGCAACTCCACAGGAAATAGAGGGGTTGAAGGCGCAGAAAGTGGCGGTTCAGAAAGAGATAGAGGCCGCGGTAGGGAAGGAGAAGGCCGAGCAGATGACCAAGGGGACTGCTGCCCAGGTTGAGGAACTGAAGGAGCTCTCAAAGAAAATCGAGCGCGAGCGGTCGAAGAGCCGGGATGTATGCTTCTTCCGTGAGGAGTGGAGCACAATCAAGGCTGCGATAGGTGAGCACATGGCGAGCAATACGGCGCAGCTCACCGACATCCAGGGCAAGCTGACCGCCGCTCGTGCATCCGGTCTGTCCGGGGCCTCCGTGTACGAAAGTGCGTTCCAGAACTTGAAGGAGGAGCGCCAGGTCCTCGACGAGCTGGTCGAGTACATCAAGGGCGCTGAGAAGGGGGCTCCCGATAAGTTCCTCTGCACGGATGCAGAGACCAAAACCCTTCGGGGGTAAGTAGATGGGAGACAGTATATACACAAAAGCGAAGCGCCGAGCAGACCCGGGCGATTGCGGAGCACCTTGCGATGGCGAGCGAGGAGCTCCGAGAAAGCCGTTGAGCGATGCGGAGATGGAGAGGCAGAGACGCCGGCTGGCAAAGGGACCGTGGTGAAGGTGGATGGTCGTAAATGCGAAAAATCCCTAAGCAGTATCTCGGGGCGCTTACAACGTCTCGGAGGGATTTACTACATCCTCAAAATCTCTGCGTAGCAGACCTGATTCTAAACACGACGCTGGACCGATATGAGTATTGGGATGGCACACAATGGAGTCCATTATGCGCCGGGGGAGGAGTTGGGGACTTCGTAGAATATACAATGGATATGACCTATCCGACAGGCAAGACCGGTAATACATTCCTCCATCTTCCTGAGGGGTTTTATTACCCTGCCGGGTTCGGGCTTATTGACCGGGTTTTCATCAATGGTGTTGAGGGAACGAAGGATGTCGATTGGGAAGAGTGTCCCTGGCCCATACCAGCCGCTCCCAGTCCTTGGAAGGCAGTGGCCGACCATTTCAATTTCGTCAATACAAGAGCCAGGATAGCGTGGGGGATTCGATTACTTACTACGGTTACGGATGTAGATGACACTTATCGCATGGTCTGGCGGGTCCGGGTTATTCCTTATGCCCCATCAGTGAGACCGATTGAGGTGGATATTAACGGAGATGAGGCATGGGATGGTACGAAATATCACGACAGCCATAATCCGCCTGCGCCTCGTGGTGACCGGCCTAAAACAAATGCTCTCGCCGTCGATGGGCGGAGTGATTATTCTTGGTTGCTCTGGAGAAAACCACGCCGGTCAAATGTTTTTGGTCTCTACGAAAGAGGCTCTGAGGTCAAGACCAAACATCACCAGGGTCGAGGGTTCAGACCATACCGACTCTTTGCAAACTCCGAATATTTCATGCCTGAAACGCAGCCGGTTTCCCATTATGAAAAGAAGGGGAGGTTCGGGTATAAAGTGGGCTATTACGATACAATCAATGGTGCGATAGGTGTAGTATCGGCAGAGACCGCCAGGAGGGTTGGAAGAAAAAGCGTCGATGTGAAAGAAACCTATCTCATCGACTGAGGTGCAGGGGACGAGAAGTTTTCCTTGCGGGGAACACAATGCCACCGCATTGCGGCAACGCAAGGCGGGGTGGCCGTTGTGGTAAGCGCGTAATGCGCTTATCACAATGCGGGCACCCCGTTTTGCGTTGCAGCGAGGCGGTTTGACCTAGCGGTCGGAGCAATGTACCTCTTGCGGGGGACTCGATATTCCCTGCGTCTCAACATATTAATAGTTGGGCAAGTCTATATAGTTACAATGTCGAACGGCGAGGCTCGTAGGGAACACTCAAAGCGGCCGATTGAGGAGCGGCGGCGTGATGAGAAGACCCTGGAGGCCCTCACCAAGGATTTCGAGCTGTGGAAGTCCGACCCGAAGAAGTTCGATATGCCACATGTTGATGAACCGGCTCCGCTCACTTTTCACAGGATAGAGACCCCTATCTCCGAGGGGATGATACATGGCGATATCCGGGCTAAGGATAAGAACGGCGAAGAGGTCGGGCATATATTCTATGCGAAGACGCCATGCGATATGCACGTAAGTCTGATGGCCGTGCGACCGGAGCACGTAGGTAAGGGGTATTCGGTATTCCTGATGCGAGAGTTCATAAATATGCAGGATAGGGCGTGCCTGAACTCCACGCTTCAGGCGGTACCGTTCGGCGTGGATGAAATGGAAGACATAGACCCTGGCCTATGGAAGAAAAATCTGAAGTTCCTCAAGAATTTCTACGGGTCATTCGGGTTTAAAGAAGTGGGGAAGCCGGGTCAGGACCTGATGGCCCGCCGGCCGGTTTGTGAAGCCGGCAAGAAGCCCGATGAAGAATGCGAGGGGCTCGACCTATCCGAGCTGGCCGAGGTGATGGAAGATGAGCCAGGCGGCGATTTCTGAGGAGATGCTGAAAAGCGTACCAGTTTCCAAGCAGAGTTACATTCGTAGTTTAATGGCGACACATCCCGACGTCGCGGCGCGGGAAGTGGCGAGCATACTTGCAGCTAAACAGTCGAAGGAGAAAAAACCGCAGGTCTTCCTGGATGAGAACGTGGTGTTTCTCAACTATCCGTTTGATGACGCATTTCCTCTCAAGGTGGTGGAGCGGCTTAAATTCTATGGAGTTGAAGCCTCGTTCGTGGGGGACAAGCGGGAGTTCGAGGGGCTGGAAAGGAGAATGTGGGTAAAGTCCCCTTCGGAACAGAATATATTCAGAATAATGAATAACTGCCATAATATAGTTATCACCGGGAAATATCATGATATTGAGTTGCGAACTCCGGCACAGACCAGCAAGGCGTTCAAATCATGCATCAATGAACATAGCGCCGTGGTGTCCGGCGACCGCATAGCCGGTATTCATCAAGTTCCTCCGAGAGAAAGCTCCGATGTGGATATAGGCAGGTGGGCCGACGAGAATGGGATATTGGTCCTCTCTTTCGATGCCGACCCGGGGCTTGAAGGGAAGCAGACCGGGGACCGAATACGCATAGACCAATCACAAATTGAGTGTAACACTGGGAAGGTGCAGGCGGGGAGGAGGCAGTGCGATTCTCAGGATGACGAGGCTGAGAGGCTGGCGCGGCTCGTGGTCAGGCGAATGAGCAAGGTGAAAGAACTGCTGAGGGGGCAGTTTTGATGTTGCCGGTCGAGGTGGCCAAGGCCAGGGCCATGGAGTCGAGCCGGCCGCTCAGGGAGCGAGTTGTTGATGAGGCAACTACAGAACCGATGGCATCGACATTCGAGGAGTGGCTCGCAAGCCCGAAGGAATTGGACCTTCCAGGTGTAGATGTCAAGTCGCCTCTTAAATTTGATAAAGAGGAGCACTTTTCAGCCGGCCGTAGGGAAGTAGATGGGAGAATGAGCGCTACGGACTCGGATGGACAGTTTGTAGGTAGTCTTCGGTACACGTGGTCTCCATGCAATCTAAATATAGATTCGGTGGAGGTACATCCCGCCTTCCGAGGCAGGGGTTATGCTGCCTTTATAATGAGGGAATTTATCAATATGCAGGATAAATTATGCATTCCAGCCTCGTTGCAGGTCGCTCCGTATGATGTGGATGATAAGCCCGGGCTGGAGCGCGAAGCGCTTGAGAAATTATATACATCTTTCGGATTTATACCTACCCGAGCTGAGAATATGATGAAGCGGTTGCCGGAGTGCCGGACGAAGCGGGAGAGGGACCGGCTTATGAGGGAATGCGAAGACGCTCGAAGGGATTGGGAGCGATTGGAGAGTCGTCTCGACTTTCCAGTTCCAAAGGTGAAGCCGGGTCAAATGGTTGAGGTTTATTATCCTGTGACAGGCAATGTATTCAAGGCTAAAGCCGTGTCGGAGCCCGTTGAAAAGGGAGAAGATATCTGGAAGGTTAAAATCATAGACAAGGCTGGCGACCCGGCATATGCTGTATGGAGCAACAAGGGTGGAGGCTTCATCTACGGCGATATCGAGCGATAGGAAAGCTTAAAGTCCAGAGTTGACAATATCGTAATGGGGTGTCGGGTATGGCCAAGTCGTTCACGCAGTGCGAGGACATCAAGAAGAGGATACAGGCCGCAATCGAGGACGAGGCCAAGGCCGGACCCGAATATCAGCAACTTGCCGCGGATACCCAAGAGATGTTCTGCGGGGGGCAATGCCCCAATGGGTTCCTGGCCAAGATTGGGCTCCAGACCCTGTCGGTCGATGAGCACAAGCATCACGACTTCCTGGTGCAGTTGCTCGCATCGGTGGAGAAGGATTGCGAGGAGACCAGGGAACCGGAGCTTCCACCGACCATAGCTTCAATTCCGCTTCCTGCCGAGTTCCCACTTTTGCCTCTGGAGCGAAAATACGGCATGCCTCCGCCGCCCGGCTTTGGAAAGGGGGCAATCCCAGATATGATGGTTTTTAAACACCCGGTTGCGACTCATGGAAAGGCTATAGAGCTCAAATTGAGGAGAAGTTCCGTCCCCGGAGAGTGGGTGGTTCGGTACTACGAGGATGGAAAGCTGAATGATGACAAATCCTACTATACCGATGACAAAACAGACGCTGCGGAGACCATGAAACTTATGATGGACCGTTTGCGAAAAGGGTTGCCGTAAGGTAGGTGAGCACTATGCCAGAGTGTCCATACTCAGCAATCTGCCAGATGGGTGATACTCTTCTCCAGTTTGCACCGCATAACATACTGGCCACCATCCTGACCGGTGGGCAGTACCATGCGCCTATCTTCACGAAGGACGCCGCTGCGGAGTATTATAACCCTACCCAGCTCGGCAACCGCATCCCCGGGGTCACATTCGGCTACCTCGAAAGTTGCCCTGGGAGGTACACCCAGGAGGGTTACAGGGAGCCGCAGGTCTGGATGAAGTTCTGGGTCTATAATAAGAGCAACGAGGATAAGCCGCTGCATATCGAGGTCAACCAGGCGTGGTGCATCAAGGTGGCCACCGGGGGGAACTACCCTTGCCAGTACGACCCCGCTGCCTATCCGCTGGTCTACATGACCGATATAGTGCTGTCTCCTGGCGGGGCCAGGGAAATCAAGTTCCAGATGCCGACGCCGCCCGTCTCTGAAAAGGTGGGCACTCCGCAGCAGGTCGGGGATGTCCAGACCGTGCGTGTCGAGGTCAATGTCAGCGACCCGCAAGGCAACAAGGCGAAGCTGGCCAGCATGGTGAGGCCGCAGTTGCCGCCGTAGGAGAGATGAAAATGGTAGCAGGTGTGTGTCGGTGTTTGCAGCATGGTATGCGGGCTCAAGCGGCCATAGACAAAATAATGGAAGACGTGGAGCTGGTGGGGGAGACTGGTGGTTCCATAAAACGGCGGATGGAGACCGGCGAGCGAATGATAAATCTCATGAAGAGTCTTGAGGACATCAACAATGACTGCTTCAACTTGCCACCCGATTTATTCAGCAAGGCTCGGGCGCTGAGGGACTATGTGAAAAACACGTCCGTCCCCAGCGAAGAGGAAGTGATGCGGGACATCAAGGTAATCGATAATTTCCTCAAAGCCGCCATTGAGGACGCTTGCAGGTAAAATTATGCCTGCTCGAAGTCCCTCAACACATTTGCTATTGTCGATTTGTTAATTTCTAAAAAGCGCTTAAGCCATGCTATATCTTTCAGCCCTCCGTTTATACGCACTTTCCTGCCCAGCAGCGCCTTCATGGGGTCGAGTTCGCCGCTCAGCAGGGCCAGGAGGTCTCTGCTGTTTGACATTATCTTGATGTCGTGTGGGGTGCGCGGATTGGCCTCGAAGATGGCCGGGACCCGGCCGTTAGTCAGCGTGAAGCAATAGCTTCCGCCATCATCCAGGCAGAATATGATGGTCTTATTAAAATCACTGACGCGGGCAGCGAAGATGGGGTCGTCGTCCGCTCGCTCGTTGAACTTCGTCCTGATAAACTCAAATAGTTCCATCATCTCGGGCATGGTATCACCAGATAGTGCTCACTTGGATATTAAGCTTGCTCATTCGACCATCCTCCTCAGCCATTCTCGGTACTCTGGCCGGTCGATGACAGCTTCGAATAGGTCTTTCTTCTCCTGTATGGTGGCCAGTACCCGCTCCTCTACGGTGCCCGGGCAAATCATCGTGTAGACGAACACGGGCTTGTCCTGGCCAAGGCGATGGGCGCGGTCTTCTCTCTGTATCATCCTCGCATAGTTCCAGACGACATCTATGTGGAATACATAAGAGGCGCACTGGAGGTTGTGCCCGGCCTCGCCGGTTTTAGTGCACACCATCACCCGGTTGCGCTCCCAGAAGGCGGTCTTCTCCTTCTCGGTATCGCAGTTCGTTCCATGCATATAGGAGATGTCAGTGATACCGGCTTTCTGTAGGGCGTGGATTATCTTGTCGCACATCCGCTTGTACTCGGAGAAGATGATAACCTTCTCGTTAGTGTCCACTATCTCCTTGACCCGGGGTATTAGTTCGTCCAGCTTGGATGAGCTACCGGACGCTCGGTCGAACATCTTAGTGGAATCGCAAAGAACTCGTAAATATGTGAGTTGGGCGAGGACTGACGATATAGGAATAGTTTGGTCGCCCACCAATCGGAGGAACTCGTCCCTGGCAAGCTTATACTCCTTTTCCTGCTCCAGGGTGAGCGGGGTCTCGATGGTGATGTGGGTCTTCGGGGGTAGCTCGGGAGCCACGTCCTCCTTGCGCCTGCGCAACATAAACTTGCTCAGCGCCCTGGGGATGACGGACGGGTTCCGAGCGGCCATCTTTCTCAGGCGCTTGCTGCCGGAGCCCCAGGCGGTATTGAAGTAGCCCGAGTAGCTGCCTTTGTTAGAGTCGTCGTAGACGCCGTTGCCGATGAACTCTATAAGTGAGTAAAGCTCATCAATTCTGTTTTCGATTGGGGTGGCTGTAAGTACATATCGGCGTGGAGGCATTCGCAGGTTCTTCACGGTCTTGGCAGTGAGGGTGCGACGGTTTTTGATGCGCTGGGCTTCGTCGAGGATGATGCAGTCGTAGGGCATTTGGCTGATGAACTTGTGGTCCTTTATGGCGGTGTCGTAGCTCAG
>Ga0315274_10014758_pt1 | contig 11071 bp, 7 predicted proteins | sample YL17G02_20_MG_FD_203700 | JGI IMG/M metagenome (GOLD analysis project Ga0315274, IMG submission 203700) | Sediment microbial communities from Yellowstone Lake, YNP, Wyoming, USA - YL17G02_20 | ecosystem: Environmental > Aquatic > Freshwater > Lake > Sediment | place: USA: Wyoming | collected...
CGAGATGCTCGATCGCATCCTGGCCGCCTTGCGGTCGGTGCCGAGCATCCAGGTCATCCGCATCGGCACGCGGACGCCGGTCGTCCTTCCGCAGCGCATCACCGAGGAACTCGCGGCGATGCTGAAGAAGCGCCATCCGATCTGGATCAACACGCATTTCAACCATCCGACCGAGTTGACGCCCGAGGCGGCCGCCGCGTGCGAGCGCCTGGTCGACGCCGGCATCCCGCTCGGCAACCAGACGGTGCTCCTGAGGGGCGTGAACGACCGGCCCGAGATCATGGAACAACTGTGCCGCGGGCTCGTGCGGATGCGCGTCCGGCCGTACTACCTGTTCCAGTGCGACCTGGTGAAGGGCATCGAGCATTTCCGCACGCCGCTGTCGCGCGGCATCGAGATCATGGAGTACATGCGCGGGCGGGTGAGCGGGCTGGCGATTCCCACCTTCGTGGTCGATGCGCCGCACGGGGGGGGCAAGATCCCCGTGCTGCCCACCTACGTGGTGTCGACCAGCCCGACGCACACCGTGCTTCGCACGTTCGAGGGAATGCTGGTGTCTTACCCGGAGCCCACGGCCGAGGCGGCCGCAGCGGCGCCGGCCCAGGGCGGCGACGGGGCCCCCGGCGTCTGGGACCTCGCGAGCGGCAAGGCGACGGCCATCGGGCCTTCGAAGAGCAGCCGCCTCAGGCGCCGCGCACTGAAGGTCCGCTGCCGGAGCGAACTCTGAGACTCCCCCGCGGCGCGGGCCCGGTTGGTGCGTGGCATCAGCAGTCCGTCATACTTGAGACCGCAGGTTGGACAAGCGCGGCGGGTCTCTCGGCACGGCGAGTCTGCGGCCCGACCTGCGGCGCGCAGCGCGTCTGCCGGCCCCGTGCTCTACTTCTTGCGCGGCGGTTCAGGTGACCTGCCGCGCAACACCTTGAGTGCGGCTCTGCTGATGGCATTTCCGGGCGGAAGGAAGGCGCGAGATGGGCCTGAAGATCGGCCTGGTCTACGACCTGCGGAGCGAGTACCTCGCCGCGGGTTGCAGCGCGGAGCAGGTCGCCGAGTTCGACTCCGAAGAGACCATTGCCGCCATCGACTCGGCCTTGCGGTTGCTGGGTCACGCCACAGAGCGTATCGGCAACGCCCGGGGTCTCTGTGCGGCCTTGGTGGCGGGACGGCGATGGGACCTGGTGTTCAACTTCTGCGAGGGCCTTTCGGGCCGCTGCCGCGAATCGCAGGCCCCGGCCATCCTCGAACTTTTCGGCGTCGGCTACACGTTCTCGGACCCGCTCGTGTGCGCGGCGACGCTCGATAAGAGCGTGGCCAAGCGCCTTATTCGCGAGGCGGGCCTCGCAACGCCGGAGTTTCACGTGGTGGCCCGGGTCGAGGACACTGAGAAGGCGTCGCTGAAGTACCCGCTGTTCGTCAAGCCGCTCGCCGAGGGCGCCGGCAAGGGCATCAGCGGTCGCTCCCGGATCGAGTCGCCTGAACAGTTAACGGGAGTCTGCAAGGACCTGCTGCGGCGGTTTGCACAGCCGGTGCTGATCGAGGAGTTTCTGCCCGGGCGCGAGTTTACGGTGGGCGTCCTGGGCACGGGCGCCGAGGCCCGCGTTCTCGGCACGATCGAGATTTCCGTCCGGCCGGAAGCGGGGCCGGCCGTTTATTCCTACGAGTCCAAGGAGCGGTGCGAGGAACTGGTCGAGTACAAGTCTCTGGCGCACGGGCCGCTTCGCCGGAAGGTGGAGGACCTGGCCCTGGCGTGCTACCGGGTCCTGGAATGCCGCGATGCGGGCCGCGTGGACATTCGCTGCGACCGTCGCAGCCGTCCGGCATTCGTGGAACTCAACCCGCTGCCGGGGCTCCATCCCACGCACTCGGACCTGCCGATGATTGCGACGCAGGAGGGGATGGCTTACATGGAACTCATCGGCGCGATCATCCAGAGCGCCGCCCGTCGCCTGGGGCTCAGCCATGAAACGTGACCGGCCCGCCGTGCTCATTCTTCACCAGGCGCCCGCCGAAGGGCCCGGCGCAGAGGGCGCCTGGCTCGAGAGCGACGAGGGTGTCCTGGCGGAGGCGGAGGCCGTGGCGTCGGCCCTGGACCGGCTGGGCCTCAAGCACCGAACGGTGGGCGTGAGCCGCCTGGCGAACCTGCGGGCCGTCCTTGCGGAGGCCCCCGAAGAAGTCATATTCAATCTTGTTGAGGGTTTCCCGGGCCGTCCGGGCGACGCCTGTGCGGCGCCGGCGCTTTACGTGGCTTTCGGCAAGGGGTATACGGGGGCCGGCTCCGCGTGCCTGGTCCTGGCCCAGGACAAGTGGCAGACCAAGGCTGTGCTCCAGGCGGCCGGCCTGGCGTGTCCGGCGGGCGTCTTGGTCGCCGCGGGGGAAAAGTGGCCCGTGGCGCGGCGCCCCAAGGGGCCTTACATTGTGAAGCCGGCGTCGCTGGACGCCAGCGAAGGGATCGACCACGCCTCGGTTGTCGCGAAGGCAGGGCCGGCGCTTCTGCGGGCCGTGCGGCGGGTGCACCGCGAGTTTGCCCTGCCGGCGCTCGTGGAGCAGTTCATCGACGGGCGCGAACTGAACGTTGCTCTCCTGGAGCGGCGCGGCAAGGTCGAAGTGCTTCCCGTGGCGGAGATCGACTTCTCGGCGTTTCCGCCCGGCAAGCCTCGCATCGTCGACTACGCGGCCAAGTGGCTGCCGGAGTCCTTTGAGTATCATCACACGCCGCACGTGATTCCCGCCCGCCTGACGGCACGCCAGGCCGGCCTCATCAGGGGCCTGGCGCGCCGCGCCTGGACGGTCATGGGGTGCCGAGGATATGCACGCGTCGACTTCCGGCTCGACCGACGGGGCCGGCCGCTCATCCTCGAGGTGAACCCGAACCCGGACATCACGCCCGGCGACGGCTTTCCGGCGGCGCTTGAGGCGGCGGGCATTACCTACGAACAGTTCATCGATGCGGCGGTGCGAGACGCCCACGAGGAGGCCAAGGCCCGGCTGCCCGCGCTAATACATGAGATGCAGTCTCGCGATACTGGGTGCCGCGCGCGGGCCTTCCCAGGCCGCCGCGAATCTGGCGGAATCCGCGTGCGTGGTGGTCCGCGAAGGCCACGACGCGGGGATCTTGAGGCAGGCGCCAAGTGTCGCCGCCGCCCCAGCCGAACCTCTTGGCGGATCCGCTGGGCCGAGCCGCGAGACCGCGATGCCGTGCTGGCGTTCGTGACGGCCACCGGGCTGTTCAGAGATGATGAGGCGGAGGTGGCCCGGGAACTCCTGGACGATGCACTTGCGAAAGGGTCCGGCGGCTACTACCAGTCGTTTGTGGCCGAGGACGAAGGCAGGGCGGCCGTCGGCTGGGTCTGCTTCGGCCCCACGCCCTGTACGGTCGGCACGTTCGATATCTACTGGATTGTGGTTGCTCCCCATCAGCAGGGCTGCGGCGTGGGGGCGGCCCTGATGGCCCTGGCGGAGCAGCGGATCGCCGACCGCGGCGGCCGCCTGGCTGTGGTCGAGACGTCCGGACGACCGGCCTACGAACTCACCCGGCGGTTCTACTTCAAGATGGGCTATCGCGAGGCTGCCCGGATTTCCGATTTTTACTCGACAGGGGACCCCAAGGTCGTGTATGCTAAGGCCATCGGGAATTCTGGGAACCGCCAGGAGTAGTACGGCGTCGAATAATTGTTGCAATAAGCGGTGCGCGGTTCGTATTATACTTGGTACAGTGCGGATAGGGAGCCTTCAAGCGAGGAGAGCCTGACATGAGAAAACTCTCATTGGTTGCGGCGGTCCTTGTGTGCTTCGCGGCGGCGTTCACAGTCGAATCCGCGACGAAGGCCACAGGCACGCTAAAGGTGTCGTCTCCCGGCGTCGCCCTGGAACTGAAGATCGGCGAGAAGCCCGCCCCTGTGCCGAACGGCAAGGAGTTCCCGGTGCCCGCCGGTACGTACGCGACTGCCCGCATCACGTGTGCCGCTAAATCTACCAAGGCGCCGCCCGAGATCTGGACCATCAAGTCGACGGGGCCGTTCGGCAAACTAACCCAGATCATCGTGGCCGAGGGCCAACTCACGGACATCGAGGCCGGGCCGCCGTTTACGCTGAAGGTGTCGGTCTCGAACCCGACCGCTACTGGTGGTAAGCCCGTGCTCATCGGCATGACGATCGTCGGGAAGTCCAACGAGGTCTATGCGGCCAACACGCTCCTGAGGGGGCAGAGCGTCGCCCCACCCCCACAAATCAAGATCGTCGACGAAAAGGGCACGACACTGGCCACAGGCAACTTTGAGTATGGCTGAGGTGGCACCTGCCGGTACTCGTGGCGAGTACCTCCATCGTTCAAAGGCAAGTACCAGGTGCAACTGGCCGTTGCCGGCCCGTTCGTGTACGAGACAGACGAGGCCTGGTTCACCATCGAATAAGGCCTGCGGGCGAGCGAGTTTCGGCAGGGGAGGAGAAGACACCTTTTCCTCCCCTGATTTTTTTGCCGTGCTCCTGCGAACCGGACGACACTCCCGGGCCGGATCCGGTGCGGCAGTTGACATCTGGACTCTTGCCGCTCAAGGGCTAAAATACCCGGGTTCCCGGAAGGTCGAGGGCTGACGCATGAAGGATCTGGCGAAGCGCAAGCGCGTGATGCAGCGGTCGATGCGCCTCGGCCATTGTGTCTGCGACCCCAAGAAGCCGTGCCCGTGCGACATCTTTCGCGAGCGCGACGTCTGCCTGTGCGCCGGCGAGCGGCTGGAGATGCCGGGCGGGCCGGTTCGCCTGACGCGCCTGGTCGACAGCGCCGGGTGTGCCTCGAAGATCGACCAGGCCGCCCTGAAGGAAGTGCTCGGCGGCCTCCGCTTTCCCGCCGATCCGCGGGTGATCGTCGGCGCTGCCGCGGGCGACGATGCGGGCGTGTACCAACTCGACGACCGCACGGCGATCGTCCAGACCGTCGACGTGTTCACGCCCTCGGTCGACGACCCGTACACATTCGGTCAGATCGCCGCGGCCAACTCTGTCAGCGACATCTACGCGATGGGCGGCACGCCCCTGACGGCCCTCTCGATCGTGGGTTTCCCGATCCGCACGGTCCCCGATGCGGTGCTCCACGAGATTCTTCGCGGCGGTATCGAGAAGATGGCCGAGGCGGGCGTGTCGGTCATCGGCGGTCACAGCATAAATGACCCCGAGATCAAGGCGGGCTTTGCCGTCACGGGCATCGTGGACCCCGCCCGCGTGACGCTGCGGGCCGGCGCCCAGCCGGGCGACGTTCTGGTCCTCACGAAGCCTCTCGGCACGGGCATCATCGCGTTTGCCGCGCAGATTGACCGGGCCCGGCCCGAGAGCGTTGCGGCGGCGTCACGCTCGATGGCGATGCTCAACAAGGCGGCAGCCGAGACGATGCTTCGGTTCGCCGCGCACGGGTGCACCGACGTGACGGGCTTCGGCCTCATGGGGCACCTGGCGGAGATGGCCGCAGGCAGCGGCGTCGATGCGGAGGTCGTCTGGGACGACCTGCCGCTCCTGCCCGGCGTTCTGGAGTACGTTGCCCAGGGCATCCTGCCCGGCTCGGTCGAGCGGAACCGGGAGTCGTGCGGCTCCGCCGTGACGCTCGGCCGCGGCGCCGAGGAAGCCATGCTCGACGTCTGCATGGACGCCCAGACGTCGGGGGGGTTGCTGATTTCCGTGGCGAAGGCCGACGCGCCGGCCCTCCTCGCGCAACTGCGCCGCGATGGCATGGCCGACGCCGCCGTCATCGGAAAGGTGCGCGGCAAAGGCGCCGGCCGCATCTTCCTTGAGACGCGCGGCGCGCGGCCGATCTCCGTGGCGACGGAAGCCGCCGCCGCCCCGGCGAAGGACCGGTCGGAGTCGTGTTGCGAGGAGTCGAGTTGCTGCGCAAGACCGGAGAGCGAGGAAGCCCCCATGGCGAAAGAATGCGATGAGTCCTGCTGCTGCCCCGAGGGGCATGACGGGCCGGCCGCGGCCGCCGCCACAGGCGCGTCTGAGGCCAAGCGCAAGTTCCAGGACTTCATGAAAGAGGCCAACCGCCCCGGGGCCCTCGATGCCGCTACGAAGGAGGCGGTGGCGCTGGCACTGTCGGTCATGGCGCGGTGCGAACCGTGCGTCAAGGTCCACATCGTCAAGGCCCGCCAGATGGGGTTCACGCAGGACGAAATCGACGAGGCCGCCTGGATGGCCGTTGCCTTTGGCGGTTCCCCGGTTATGATGTTCTACGAGAAACATCGGGCCGGCTGAGGCGGAGGTGACAGGCGACTGGTGTCGCTCCTGGTCTTCAAAACCAGTGTGGTGCCCGATAGGACGCCGGGTGGGTTCGATTCCCATTCGCCTCCGCCAGATTTTCTCTCCCGGCGCCGGTCTTGCGCCAGAGACGAGATGGGGCATCGCCGGGTGGTGTGGCCGCGCGATCTTGCGTGGCCATGCCACCCGGCAATTGACGCTTGACGGAGCACAGGGCTTCGGGCGGAGAAACGGACATGGGCAATCGCGAGGCGAAATCGGCGGCGTGGCGCGGCCGCAGCGCGGCCGCCATCGTGCTTGTCCTGGCGGGCGCCGCGGCCGTCGTGGGTGCGGCCACGTGGCACGCCATCCCGGTCCTGGTGCCGCCGGCCAAGACGGCCGAATCATCCTCGGGCAGCGAAACGCCTGGGCCGGCTGTCGAACCCCCTTCGCCGGTGACGCCGGGGGACGACGGCGCCAAGGGGCCGGTGGTTCTGATCGAGTCCGAGCCCGCCCTGGTGCGCGAAGTAACCGTGGGCGGCGTGGCGCGCCTGCCCTCGGGTGACATTCAGCGGACCTACAGCGGCCAGGCGCCGTCGCAGTGTCCTACCTGAGTGAAGTGACCAGGTCATGGCGGCCATGACCAGAACCTTCTCGAAGACTTCCCCGGAGTCCGCCCGCTGGCGCGTCTGGGTTCAGGCGGCCTTTCTGCTGGTCTGGCTCGACCCGTTCATGCTGCGCCTGCATAATGTCTGCTCGCCGGTGTTTCACTGCTACGCCTGCCCGCTGGCGCTTTTCGCGTGCCCGATCGGCGTCTTGGCGCAGTTCAGCGCCCTGCACGTCATCCCGCTGCTGGCCATCGGAACGCTCGTGCTGGTCGGGGGCATCTTCGGCGGCTTCGTGTGCGGCTGGGCGTGCCCGTTCGGATTTCTCCAGGACCTCATCGCCAGGATTCCCGTGCCCAAGTTCCATCTGCCCTCTTGGACGGGATACACCCGGTACGCGGTCCTCGTCCTGCTGGTGCTGGCGGTACCGTTCTTCTTCGGCGAGAGCCACCCGCTCTTCTTCTGCCGCGTGTGTCCGGCGGGCACACTGGAGGGCGGCATGTACAACGTTGGTGCGGCCATCGTGAAGGGGACCGACATTCCCTGGCCGAGCGCCCCCAAGTTGATCATCCTGGGCCTGGTGGTGGGGGCGATGTTCGTGAAGTGGCGGCCGTGGTGCGCCCTCTTGTGCCCGCTGGGGGCCGTCTTCGGCCTGTTCAAACGCGTCTCGGTCTTCTTCCTCCGCGTGGACCCCGAGACGTGCATCTCGTGCAGCCTGTGCCGCGAGGAGTGCCGCTACGGCATCGCCCCCGACAAGCAGATCAGCGACCCGCGTTGCGTTCACTGTTTGGAGTGCACGCGGTGCAGCGCTATCGGTATCCGCAGCATCTTCAGCCGCGCCGAGACGGCGGCCCAGACGGCCCCGCCAAGCGATTCGCCCCCGCCGCCTGAGTGACCTTTGCCGTCATCCTTCCTTGTACTGTGCCCGCAGGTAGCGCGTGTGTCCGGCGGCCCGCGTGACGCCGATCCGGTCGAGGTGATCCAACAGCGGAATGGCGAACTTCCGCGTTGTATTCAGCAGGTACTTCATCTTGACGCTCTCAAGGCATCCCTCTTTGCGGATGTGCGCGACGACGATGTCGCGGGCGCGGTCGACGGCCTCGGTGTGGAACAAGAGGTCCGGCGTCACCTGCACCAGCCGCTGGTGCTCCACGAGGAGCCGCACGAGGCGGGCCGCCTCCGCCGCCGACACCTTGGCGCCGACGGCGATCTCGCCCGAGTCCGGCGGGCCGAACGGGTTCTTTCGGAAGAGCGCCTCGATACGCTCCATCGCGTCGCGGTCCTTGTCGACGAACGTCTCGCGGTGCCCGGCCAGGGCGAACCGCCCCTTCCGCTCGACGATCTTCCCGTCGCTGCCCAGGCGGGCCAGGAGGCCTTCGAGAACGTCCTTAGGAAGATGAGCGGCCAGGAGCAGACCATCGAGGTCTGCTCCCGGACTCTCGGGCGATTGCTGGTGGAAATCGCGCAGGGCGCCGAGGATTCGAGCGTCCGCCTCTTTGGCGCGCGCGGCATGGATGTAGAACCCGGGCGCCAGGAGTCCGGCTCGCCCCGCGCCCGTGAGTTCCTTCAGGATTTCCCGCAGGCGCACCAGGGGTGTCTTAGAGCGCAGCGCCAGATCGGTCTCGCCGGCGGCCACGGACTCGGCCGTCCGCAGGCAGTACTCGACGAACGCCTTGGCGTCGCGGACGGCATGGGTCCGCGCCGCCAGGTCCTGGAGCACCTCGGGCTGGTTCCGCTTGAGGCGCCGCGTGGTCGCCTCGACGACGATGCCCCCGCCGACGGTGGCCGGCGGCGACGCCGTCCGCAGGATGAACCGGTCGCCCGGGCCCGCGATGACCGGCGTGTCGAGCCGCAACTGGATCAGGCACTCCTCGCCGCCCCTGGCATGGTCGCCCTGCATCAGGTACACGGTCCCGAGCACCTCCGACGTGCCGGTGTGGAACTTGACCTCGGCGGCGCTCTTCAGAAAGAACTTCTCGCTCGGCAGCAGGCGCATCTGGCAGACGTACCAGTCGGCCGGGCCGAAGAAGCCCGGCGCCGTGAGCGTGTTGCCGCGGTGAATCGCCTTGGGGTCCCAGTGCCGGATGTTGACGGCCGCACACTGGCCCGCCTGCGCGGTCTCGGCGTCGCGCCCGTAGACCTGGAGGCCGGTGATGCGGCCGGTCAGCCCCTGCGGCAGCAGAACCACCGCGTCGCCCAACTTCGCCGACCCCGCCACCGGGATGCCCGTCAGGACCGTGCCGTAGCCCTTGACCGAGAACACCTTCTCGACGGGCAGGCGGAATATGCCCTCGGCCGTCTTCGGCTTGATGGACCGGACGAGGGCCTGGAGACCCTTCATGAACCCGTCGAGCCCCTCGCCGGTGATGCTTGAGACGGGCAGGATAGGCGCGCCGTCGAGGAACGTGCCGCCGAGCAGCGTCCCGATATCCTCCTCGACCTTGGCGCGCCGCTCGGGCGGCACGCGGTCGATCTTCGTCAGCGCCACGATGCCGTGCTGAATGCCGAGCAGCGTAAGGATGTCGAGATGTTCCTTGGTTTGCGGCATGATGCCGTCGTCGGCCGCCACGACGAGGATGACGCCGTCCATGCCCGTGGCCCCTGCCACCATGGTCTTGATGAAGTGCTCGTGGCCGGGCACGTCGACGATGCCGACCTCAAGGTTGGCGATGACGCACGGCGCGAACCCAAGTTCGATCGACATGCCGCGCTCGATCTCCTCCTTGAGGGTGTCGGTATCGCACCCCGTCAGGAGTTTCACCAGGGCGGTCTTGCCGTGATCGATGTGGCCGGCGGTCCCGAGGGTGATGTTGATCTGCTGGGCTGGCATGGTGGTTTACTCCGCAGGCGCCAGGGCCTGGGCGATGGCGTCGGTCAGCGGTTGTTCGTCGCCGGCGAGCAGTGTCCGCGGATCGACAACAACCTTGTCGTCCTGGATTCGCGCGAAGACAGGCGGCGTGTGCCGGCGCAGGGCCGCCGCCAGGGCGTCGGGCGTCATCTTCGCGGACGCAATGGCCACCAGGCGCGTCGGAATGTCGCGGGTGGGCAGGGAACCGCTGCCCATCTGCGACGCGCCGTCAATGACGTTCACGTCGGCCGCCGGGCAGCGCTCGCGCAGCGCGCGGGCGATGCGCTCCGCCTGCTCGGCGACCTGCGGCAAGGGGCGAACGAGCATCGCCAGCGTCGGCACCTCGCGCAGGGCCTGCGACTCGTCGAAGAACAGGCTCAGCGTGGCCTCGAGGGCCGCCAGCGTCAGTTTGCCCACCCGGAGGATCCGAGCCAGCGGGTTCTTGCGGACCTTCTCGACCCAGGCGGCCTTGCCGAGGATGAGGCCGCCCTGCGACCCGCCGATGAGTTTGTCGGCACTCGAAGTCACAAGGTCGGCCCCCTGGCGGATGGAGTCGGGGAGCGTGGGCTCGTCGGTCATGCCGAACCGCGAGAGGTCCAGCAGTGCCCCCGCGCCGACGTCGTCGATCATGACGAGGTTCCGCTCGTGGGCGATCCGCACGAGTTCCGCCAGGCCCACTTCGGCCGTGAATCCGAGGATCCTGTAGTTGCTCGGATGGACGCGCAGGATGGCCGCCGTATTCTCGGTGACGGCGTTCTCGTAATCGCGCGGGTGGGTCTTGTTGGTGGTGCCCACCTCCACGAGGCGTGCCCCGCTGGCGGCCATGACCTCCGGCAGGCGGAACGAACCCCCGATCTCGACAAGTTGCCCCCGCGAGACGATGACCTCCTTGCCCCTGGCCACGGCGTTCAAAACGATCATCGTGGCGGCCGCGTTGTTGTTGACCACCGTGGCCGCCTCGGCGCCTGTGAGTTGCTGGAGAATCCACTCGATGCGGCCGTCGCGCCGCGAGCGTTTACCCGTCTCCAGATCGACCTGGAGCACCGAGTAGCCGGCGAGTTGGCCGGCGATCTGGCCGACGGCCTTGGCTGGAAGGACGGCCCGCCCGAGGCCCGTGTGCAGGATGATGCCGCTGGCGTTGATGGCGCGCCGGTACTGGGGCGCCCACGCTTGGCCGATGCGCCGGCAGGCCGCCGCGAGGATGCGGCCGCGGACTTCCTGCTCGGTGACATCCTGCGGCGGGGCCGCCAGAAGGGCGGTGCGGGCCTCCTCGACGGCGGCGCGGACGGCGTCGACGACGATCCGCCGCGGCACGTCGGCCGCGGCCTCCTGAAGGGCGGCGTCACGCAAGAGAACGTCCACGGAGGGGATCTTCCGCAGAATGGCGTCCTTGGATGGTGGCATG
>Ga0315274_10014759_pt1 | contig 11071 bp, 7 predicted proteins | sample YL17G02_20_MG_FD_203700 | JGI IMG/M metagenome (GOLD analysis project Ga0315274, IMG submission 203700) | Sediment microbial communities from Yellowstone Lake, YNP, Wyoming, USA - YL17G02_20 | ecosystem: Environmental > Aquatic > Freshwater > Lake > Sediment | place: USA: Wyoming | collected...
GGGCAAACTCCGCTGGCTGGTCGCCGAGTGCGACCGGCGCGGACTGGTGGTGGATGTCACTGTCACGCGCGGCAAAGGGGCGTCCGGCGGTTGCCTGCCCGACTTCGCTGCACATCAACGCGCCGTGGAAACACTGGCCACTGCGTTGAAGCCCCATCGCAACTGGTATCTCGACCTCGCCAACGAACACGATGTGCGCGATGAACGATATGTGCCGCCCACGGAGTTGAAGGCGCTGCGGGACCTGGTCCGCCAATTCGACCCGCAGCGGCTCGTGACCGCCTCGTTCGGCGGGCATGACCTCACCGAGCAGGACGTGCGCGAGGCACTGCTCGTCATCGGCCTGGATTTTCTCAGCCCGCATCGGCCCCGCTCGGCAGCGTCACCGGGCCAGACGGAAACGAAGGCCCGCGAGTGCCTGGACTTGATGCGGCGCCTCAGCCACGTCGTGCCCGTGCATCATCAGGAGCCGTTCCGGCGCGGTTACGGCGATTGGGAGCCGGTCGCCGGCGATTTCCTGACCGACCTGCGGGGCGCCGTGGCGGGCGGAGCGGCAGGCTGGTGCTTTCACAACGGGACGCAGCGGAACGCCGCGGGCCAGGAACCACGCCGATCGTTCGATCTGCGGGCGAAGCGCCTGTTTGACCAACTTGATCCTGAAGAGCTGAAGGTGGTCCGCGTCGCTGCCGGCACGACACGTCTGATCGTGGATTGAACATCCGCGCCATGAATACCCCAGCCACGCCAATGAACCGCCGCCGGTTCCTCTGCCGCACGGCGGTTGGAGCAGGCAGCCTCCTCCTCCTCAAGCCCGCGCGCTCGGCCTGGAGCGCCCACGCCAATGAAAGGCTCAACGTGGCGCTCGTCGGGGTGGGAGGACGCGGCCAATGGTTTACCGGCCAGATTCCGCGCCTGGGCCATAACCTCGTGGCCTTGTGCGACGTGGACGACACGAAGAATCCTGACGCCTACCAGCAGTTGCCCAAGGCGAAAAGGTTCCGCGACTTTCGGAGAATGCTCGACACGATGAATCGGGAGATCGACGCCGTCATCGTGGCCACGCCCGACCACACCCACGCGGTGGCTTCCGCGGCCGCCATCCAGGCGGGCAAGCACGTCTATTGCGAGAAGCCGCTCACCCGCACCCTGCACGAGTCGCGTGCGCTGCGTGAGCTGGCCCGGGAACACAAGGTGGCCACCAGCATGGGCAACCAAGGCACCGCCGCGGGGCCGTTCCGCCGGGCGCTCGAGCTCATCCGCGAGGGCGCCATCGGGGAAGTAAAAGAGGTCCACATCTGGAACAGCGAGGGCGGCGCCGACCGCAAGGAGCCGCCGAAGGACGGCGGGCCGGTGCCGGATTTCCTGGATTGGGACCTGTGGCTCGGCCCCGCCGCCTTCCGTCCCTATCACCGGGAATGGATGCAACGGAACGCCTGGCGCGACTTCGGCACCTGTCAGCTCGGCAACTGGGGCGCGCACAGCGCCAATCTCGCCTTCAGGGCGCTCCACGTTCATGACCTCTGGCTAGATCCGGCGGCAAGAGTCGCGCCCAGAGTGATCCGCATCGAGGCGAAACACTCGGGCGTGAACAAGCTGTCGTTCCCCAAGTGGGAGGTGGTGAAATGGACTCTCCCTGCGCGCGCCGGATTTCCACCCATCACCTTCACCTGGCACAACGGTCGTGCCCCCGGCTCGCGGGGCTTGCTCGAAAGCATGATCGGCGAAGAACTCGACTGGGGCGACAAGAAGGACAAGAAGTGGGTCGATCACGGCGGCGCGATCATCGTGGGTGCGAGAGGGCTCGTCCGCGCGACCGAGCACAACGCCACCTTCCGCCTGCTGCCCCACGATCAGTTCCCGGGGATCCAGACCGGACGTCCGGAGAAAGTGGAGGACTCGAAGGGCCACGAACTGGACTGGCTGCTGGCCTGCCAAGGCGGCAAACCGGCCTGGGCCAACTTCGACTATGCGGATGCGCTGAACGAGTTCCTCATGCTGGGCAATATCGCCACCCAGATCGAGCCGGGCACGACGCTGGAGTTCGAGCCCGCAGCGATGAAGGTTCTGAACCACCCTGCCGCCGACGCGCTCTTGGGGTGCGAGTATCGGCCTGGGTGGGCGCTGTAACACGATCCCGTCGCCCTGCCGCTGAGCGGAAGGCCCAGTGAAGGATCGCTTCCGGTCAGCCAGGTGTTTATCCTCGGACCATGAAATCGCTCGAGTGGCTTGTCGCCGCCGGCGCGGTGCTCTGCGTCCAGACCCGCATCGCTGCCCCTGCATCGAAGCCGGTGAAAGTCTTCATCCTCGCTGGGCAGTCGAACATGGAAGGGCAAGCGGTCGCTGACCTGGACGGCAAGGACTACAATGACGGCAAGGGGACGCTGCAGTTCCTGATGCGCGATCCGTCGAAGGCCGCGCCTTTCAAGCATCTCAGGGACGATCAAGGCCGCTGGACCGTGCGCGACGATGTCTGGGTCCGTTACCAACCGGAGGAAGGGCCGGTTAAGGCGGGACCGCTCACGATGGGCTTCACGGTCTATGACGGACAACATCACTTCGGGCCGGAGTTGCAGTTCGGCCATATCCTGGGAGACCACTTCGAGAACCAGATGTTGCTCATCAAGACGGCCTGGGGCGGCAAGAGTCTTTACAGGGATTTCCGGCCACCGAGTTCCGGCGGCACGGTCGGCCCTTGCTACACGAAGATGCTGGCGGAGATTCGGGTGGCGCTTGCGAATCTGAAGACCGACTTCCCCACCTACGACGGCGGCGGGTACGAACTGGCGGGCTTCGTGTGGTATCACGGCTGGAACGATGGCTGTGAGCCCAAGACGGCTGTTCCGGAATACGAGCAGAACCTCGTGAACTTCATCCACGATGTCCGCGCCGAGCTCAACGCGCCGCGGTTGCCGTTCGTCATCGGTGAGCTGACCGGCCCGTGGGTGGAGGCGCCGGGCGAGTGGGCCACGTTGCGCAAAGCCCAGGCCGCGGCAGCGTCGCCGCCCGAGTTCAAGGGCACGGTGGTGTTCGTCGAAACCCACGACTTTGTCCGCCGGCCCGAGGATTCACCGAATCCCGGCCACGGCCATCACGAGTTCGGCAATGCGGAAACCTACTTCCTCGTTGGCAATGCCTTGGGCGAAGCCATGAAGAACCTGCTGCCGCGGGGTGCCCCGTGAATGGCAGAATGGGGGGATGAGGGCCGGCGGGGACTCATCTCCTCAAGGGCGCAGGAGTTGGTGGGGGTGCCCGTTGGTCGCAGGGGCCTGCGTCGCTGGCCGCACAGTGTAAGTGTGCGCAACTTCCCCGGTGGTCGGCTGTGTCCGCACATACTCGACGGCGGTTGCTTCCGGCGCGACCGTCATGCGGAGGATGCCGGAACTGCCCAGGATCACTCCGCTCTGGTAGCCGTATTCGGCGGCTGAACGTGGTGGCCTGCCGTCACCGGGGTACCCGGGCTGGGGGACTTCCTGATAAATGATCCCGTCGAGGTCTTGCTTGGCGTAGAAGTGATCGTGACCGTGGAAGACGATGCTCACACCGTTCCGCACGAGGAGTTGATGAATCGGAACGGGCCAGCCGGGCCGGTGATCCTTGAAGCCGTCGCTCCCATCCGCGTTTCGCCCGCCCCATTCGAAGAACGGTGCGATTTCTACCCCGCCGCGACCTTGGTTGTCCACGCCACCCACCAGGTGATGGGTGAAGACAAACTTGAACTTCGCCCGGCTGGTTTCGAGCGTGCACTTGAGCCATTGATATTGCTCCGCTCCCAGCGTGCGCATCCAGTTGTCGCTGCCGCCGCGCTGGCGTTGCGTGAACCAGAATGGATCGAGGACGACAAACAGCGCGTCCCCCCATTCCCAGGCGTAATAATTCTGCAGCAGGCCCGCTTCCGAATGCGTCGTCGCGTTGCCGGTGTAGAAACCGTCGGGAATGGGATTCGGAAAATACCGCTTCCGCATCAGGTTGGACCAGAGCGCCAGGCTGTCCGCTTCGCCGCCGCGGCCGCGCGGGCTTTCGCCGTCGTGATTGCCCAGCACGAGGAACAGCGGTGCGGACTGGCAGAGCTGGCCGAAGTAGAAACGCTGCGCAAGATATTGTTTCGCGGCTTCGGCGCGGCTCGGATGCTTCTCGGTCATGAAGGTGTCGCCGAGATCAATGTGGAAATCGGGCCCGTCGGCGAGCGCGTTGGCCAGTGTCCGCTGGTACAGGGCGGGGTCGGTCTGTTCATCCAGGTGCGAATCCGCCGTGAGGGTGAAGGTGAACCGGCTGCCCGACGGACGGGCGGTATGGAACCTGAACTCCGCGCTGTGGGTCCGGCCGGAATGGAACTGGTAGAAGTACTGCGTGTTCCGTTGGAGCGGAGTCAGCGTGGTCTCCACCAGCTCGGCCTTCCTGCAGGGCCGGACGGGCGTGCGGGCGATCAGCTTGCCGGGCTGGGTGCCGTAAGCGATGAAGCCTTCCGTGTCGTCGCAACACACCACACTCACCGTGACCGAGTTCGAGGTGGGCCGACCCAGGATCAAGTCGAGCGGATGCGCCGGGACGTCGTTGCATCGGGACGTTTGAACGGGCTGACGTGCCCCTCCCTGGCGGGCGGGCTTCTCCTCCGCGGCGTGCGCCACCAACCCGGCACACACCAAGAGCCGAAGGCACGCTCGAATCATGGCTTGGCCTGGCGCTTTCCGCCGCCCCTAGTTTGCGTCGGCTTGATACCGTCGTAAGCCGGATTGGGCTTCGGCATCTGCGCGTTCACTGCCGCGAGATAGTCCGTGAGCCGCCGGTTCAAGTCGTTGGCTTGGCCAGGCATTTCCGGCGCGAGATCGCGGCGTTCGCAGGGGTCGTTGGCGATATTGAACAGTCTGACCGCGTCCGTCTCATAGACGCGGACCAGTTTGAAATCGCCCAGCCAGAGGGCCGAAGCCGGACCGATGGCGTCCTTGTCGTAATGCGGGAAATGGACGACGAACTCCTCGCGCGGACGCTGCACGGTCCCGCGCCCGGCATTGGTCAAAACGGAAACGAGACTGCCGCCTTCCACGCCCTTCGGCAGCGGTTTGCCGACATGCGCGAGCTCCGCGATGGTGGGGAACAGGTCGACGCCGGTCGCGCGCACGTGCGAGCAAGCGCCCGCCTCAATTCCCGGACCACGCATGATGAATGGCACGCGCAATCCGCCCTCCGAAACCGTGCCTTTGCCGCCGGCCAACGGTGGGTTGCGCCCGGGTGTCCCGTGGTCCGTGGTGAAGATGATGTAGGTGTTGCCGACAATTCCCAACTCGTCCAGCTTCTTCAGAACCATTCCCAACGCGAGGTCGAGGTCGAGATCCGCGGCCGCTTCGGCGCTTTCCCGCTCGCTCCGGTTGCCACCCCAGCTCTTCACGGCGGCCAGGGCCTGCGGGCTGGCGTCGCCTCCTTGACGCGAGGCGTAGTGCGAGAGTTGGAGATAAAACGGCCCGCCGGCCTTGACCTGCCTGACCATGAAGTCCAACCCGCGTTCGGTCATGCCGTAAAGTTGCCGAGGATGCGGATTGGCGACGCTGTCCGGTCCGCCGTTGTTGGTCGGGCCGTCGCTCTCATCGAAACCGTGCTGGGTGGGACTGACCCGGCCCACGTGCCACTTGCCGAAGTGGGCGGTGGCGTAGCCGGCGCGCTTGAGCACCTCCGCCAGAGTCGTCTCGCTCGTCGGCAGTTCGGTCGAGGCCGACGGTGCCATCACCCGGCCGTTCGGATTGCGGCCACTGTCCTGGTTGCCTTCGTTGACGAAGGTTATATGCAGTTGCGCCGGGCTCTTGCCGGTGAAAAGGGCGGCGCGCGACGGCGTGCAGCGCGGCGAAGGGGCATAGAAATTCGCGAATCGCATCCCGCTCTGCGCGAGCGTCTCGAGGTTTGGCGTGCGGACGAAGGCGCTCTTCGACCCCGGCACCGCATCGTCCATCTGCACCGACGTGCTGCTCCAGCCGTGGCCCTCGCCGAGGATGAATACGAAGTTCGGTTGCTTCCCCGCGCCTAGCAGGGAAGAGGATGCCAACGATACAAGGCCAATGCTGAGTAACGCTCTCATTCGTGAGTTCTATTCTGCCGGTTGTGGTAGTGTGTTGTCTTCTCAGCTGCGGCCTTGCAGGGCTTGTGAACTGACCCGGCCGGAATCTCCCTCGGGTCGTGAATAGACCACCCGTAGTGCCGCCGTCGCGAGGACGCTGTCCTTCATGGCGGCCAGCAAAACCTCGCGGCTGACCTGGGCCGGCGGGACGTCGAGCTTCACCGGCGCCGAGAGGGCATAGACGGTGTAAACGTAGGTCTTGGGTCCAGGCCCTTTCGAGTGTGGCGGCGCATATTCCGTTCGGCCATTGACGCTGTTGTTGCCGAGGGTCCCGACATCCTTGGCGTTCTTGGACAGGCTCTGCGTGCCGGGCGGAAGGTCGTAGAGTACCCAATACCACTTGGCTTTGCCTTCCGGATCAATGTGGTGCATGACGACGGCGAGACTCTTGGTGCCCGCCGGCGCTCCGCTCCAAGCCAGAGGCAGCGTGGCGCTCGCGCCGTCACCCGTGTATTCCATGGGAAGCTGCCCACCATCGGCGACCGCAGGACTCCGCAGCACGAACGCTGACCTAGCTGCGCGGGGCACCGCGGCGCCCGTGGCGGAGGCCGACTTGATCGCGCCCGATGCGGCGAAGAGGAAATCCGTGTTCGGCACCTCGGGCATCGGGATGGCCCGCGAATAAAGGTAAGCGCCCTTGCAGGTGAACTTGGCGTCCAAGTTCCGCAGCTTCAGCAGCGTGGCCTTCTGTTCGGTCGTCAGCGTCTTGGCCACCTGGGCAAAGGCCGTGGCGTAGAAATAGGAGATTTCCCCGTCCAGTTCACCGTATCTCCTCGACAGCGCCATGACTTTGTCCTTGTCCACGGACGCTTCCTTCATGAACCGCCGCAACTCGGTCGCGATGGCGCGGCGTGTCTTGACGATCTCGTCAAGGTCCGCCCGCTGCTGGTCCACCAGGCTCGTGACGAGGCCGCGTTGCGCTTCCGTCAGGGCCGCCAGGAACCCCTCGCCGCTGTCGCCGGTGAGCGACGTGCTGATGGAGAAGTTGGCGTTGCCCATGGCCGGGATGTCCTTCATGTAGAACGATCCGAAGTAAGTCGCATGCCGCTCGGGGCAGAAGTAAACGTCAGCCTTCACGTTGCCGGCGTACCAACTGAACATCTCGCTGGCGTAGGTCATGACGGCGACGTGGGCAGTGTGCGACATGCTTCGCTTGTCAATCTGGTCCTTCATCTCCGGCCAGGTGGCGGAGTTGTTGAATGCCATCTTGGCGAGATACGCCTTCTGCTGGTCCGTCAGCGAGCGGATGATGGCGCCCAGGACCTCGGCCCGCCGGTAGCTGAGCAGTCCGTCGATCTCGTACAGCCCGGCCGTGTACTGCGTCACCGCTTCGCGGCTGAGGCCAGCGCTGCCCGAGGGGAAATTGCCTTCGAGTTGCCGGCAGAATGCCCGGATCAGCGGAAAGCGTTTCTGGACGAAATCGGTCAGCATTTTCTCCTGCTCCCTGGCTAGGGCGACAAGCTGCGCCTTCTGTTCCTCGGTCAGGATGTACAGGACGTTATTGGCCGCCCGGGGCACAAACGACGTGTTGTGGCCCAGTTCGTTGCTGTCCACGTCGCGCATGTACTGGAAGCCGCAGAAATCCGCCACCTTGCCGGGCGGCAGAAACGTGTTGCAGCCAAAGTCGCCGGTCAGAAATGCCAAACCGTCGAACGCGATCGTGTTAAGCTGCGCCCGGTCCGAAACGGCCTGTTCGATCGAGTATTGACCCTGTCCCCGCGCTTCCTGACCCCGAGGCTCCGGGCGGTCGTCCCCGCCTTGTGCCCGGTCACCTTCACGACTCGGCGGACGCAGGTCCCTCCCGCCGTCTTGCCCCGGCGGTGGCGCCAGGTCGCGCAGTTTGTCGGGGTCAAAGCCGGCCGCTTGGATGGTATCTGACATCGCCGGGCCGCCCCGCAAGCCCGCCTGGCGGAAAGCCTCATGGATGGCTCTTGCTTTGTCGGCCGTGAGCGTGGTTGCGTCATACTTGGAGAGAATGGCCTTTACCTGCTGTTTCTGCGCATCCGTGAGGGTCTCCGTTTTCTCCGACCCATTCCCGCCGCGTTCGCCGCCGGGGCCGCCTTCGCGCGGAGGAGGGCGCAGTCCGTCGCGCGGTGAGTTTCCGTTTTGCGCTGTGAGGAGGCACGTCGAAGCGCCGAGTGCCAACGCGAGAAGAAGGGTTTTCGTTTTCATATACTTCAATAGACACCCGCCAGATAAAGGGACCTTGCAGGTTTTCATTAAAAGGTTTTTATGAAATTCCCTTCGACGCCGGGCGGCGGGCGGCGGTAGTTTGAAGCCGTGAAAATCCTGGTCGTGGAAGACGACAGGAAGCTCGGCGGGTTTCTGCGCAAGGGACTCGAAGCGCAGGGCTTCGTCGTGGATTACAGCGCCGACGGCGACGAGGGTTTCACACTCGCCAGCACGCGCAGTTACGACGCGCTCGTCCTGGACATCATGCTGCCCGGCCGCGACGGCCTGAGCATTCTCCGCAACCTGCGCGACCAGCATTCGACCGTTCCCGTGCTCCTCCTCACCGCCCGCAGCGCGCTCAACGAGCGTTTGGATGGCCTCAACCTGGGCGCGGACGATTACCTCACCAAGCCATTCTACATCGAGGAACTCGTCGCCCGGTTGCACGCGCTCCTCCGCCGCGCCTCGGGCCAGCCGAAGAATCTCCTCGAGCACGGCGATATCACGGTCAACCTGCTGACCCGCGAGGTGAAATGCGGCGCGAAGCCCGTCGAACTGACCGCGCGTGAGTTTGCGCTGTTGACCTACTTGATGCGCTCGCCGGGGCGAACGTTCACCCGCACCCAGATTTGCGAGCATGTCTGGAACTACCACTTCGATCCCGGGACGAATCTCGTGGATGTTTACGTGCAACACCTGCGCAAGAAGCTGGGCAGTGACGCCGGCCCTCCAGTCATCGAGACCGTGCGTGGCGTCGGCTACCGGATTCCGGAGGAGAAACCACCCACGTGAGCCTGAACTCCTTTCGGCTCAAGATTGCGCTGCTGTCCGGGTTGATCACCGGTCTGTTGCTGGTGGCTTCGGGCGGGGTCCTCTGGCGGGTTTCCTACCGGTTCAACCTCGACCGGCTCGACCACGAGATTCGCAATCTCGGTCAGGGAAACCTGGATCGCGTGCTCGGCGGCGACCATTGGATCCGCTTGGATGATGCGCTCCGGTTCGTCTCGGGCAGGGGGCCGTCGGCGGCGTTCGTGTTGTGGGTGAAGAACTACGACAAGATGGTTTATCAATCACCGGAGTGGCCCATGAACCTCGCGCCGGAATCCTTTCCTGTGCCGGGGCCGTATGAAGGGCCGAATGCACCCAGGCCGGGACAGCCTTTGCCGCCGCCCCCACGCCGGGGCGAGGAGATCTCGTCGCGGAACCCGGCGCTGCCGCGCAAGGAGGCGCAGTTCTACACGCGTCAAGCCGACGGCCGGACGTGGCGCGTGGGTGTGATGGGAAACCCCTACGTGACACTCATCATTGGAGCGGACATCGGCGAGTTCAACGGCCGCATGATCGAGTTGCGGAACACCTTTCTCGCCACGCTGCCAGTTGTCTTGCTGTTGGCGGCAGGCGGCGCGTGGTTGGTGGCACGCCGCGCATTGCGGCCGGTCACCGCCCTCACCCGGACCGCCGAGCAGATGACCGTGCGCGGACTCGACCAGCGCATTCCGGCGATGACTCGCGACCAGGAGTTCAATCGGCTCATCACCGTCTTCAACGAGATGATGGACCGCTTGGAAACGAGTTTCCGCCAGGCCACGCGCTTCAGCGCCGACGCCTCGCATGAACTGAAAACGCCCCTGGCCCGCCTCCAGGTCGAGTTGGAGCAGGCTCTGGAAAGCGCGCCTTCAGGTTCACCTCAACAGGGAGTCTACGGCAGCCTGCTGGACGAAATCAGCCGCCTCAAAGCCATTGTCCAGAAACTCCTCCTCCTCTCGCTCGCGGATGCCGGCCGCCTCCAACTGAACCTTGAGCCAGTGGATCTGACGCGCCTGCTGGAAAACGTGATTGAGGACTGCCAGGCACAGGCGCCGAACCTGACCGTGGAGCACGATCTGGCAGCAAACGTGCAGGTCAGCGCCGACTCCGATCTGTTGGAACAAGCGCTGCAGAATCTGGTGAGCAATGCCATCAAATACAACCACGCGAATGGCCGCGTGGTCCTCGAGCTGGCCAGGGAGGCGGACCGGGTCCGGGTCCGCGTTGCCAACACGGGCCCTGGCATCCCGCCCGCCGATCGCCACCGGGTTTTCGAGCGCTTCTATCGCGGCGACCCGTCACGAAGCGGTCGCGTGGAAGGCGTCGGCCTCGGCTTGAGCCTGTCGCGAGAGATCATCCGCGCTCACGGCGGAGAAGTGGTTCTGGAAGACGGTGGCAGCGACCTCACCGCCTTCCGCGTCATTCTGCCGGCACACCGCCGATAGACAGCGAGTGCGTATTCCTGTTCCCCCGGGACGATCAGATGCCGGTCTAGTCAAGGGTGGGTTCGGACCCGCTCGGAGCTCATTGTGCGGTTTGACGCGTGACGATAGGGACGTAACCCACCTCCAGACCCTGGGGCGGCGTCACGAGCAGGGCTGGATCGAGGGTCACCAGCGCCCCGCGGCTGAGAGGTGCCATGTAGTCCCGGTCCATCGGCCAGGTCGCATGGATCTTCTCCACCAAGGCCTGCAAAGCCACCTTCTTCTCCTCGCTCCAGTCGTACTGCTGGAAGGACGGTTGATCGACGAATCGGTACCAGGAGTACGTCACCAGGGAACCATCCACGAGCTTCACCGTGAACGGTCCGCGAGCCGGGCCAGGCCGGCTCCAGGCGCCGGTGGTCGGTGAGGTGTAAGGAACACCCCGCTCGGCCAGTTTGAACTCCTGCGTCAGCAACTGTGTCTCCGCCGGCACGTCCGCGGCCCCGACCGCGACGCGTTCCTCCCCGACCTGTTTGAAATACTGAGGGAACACGCCCTTGGGGCT
>Ga0315274_10014760_pt1 | contig 11071 bp, 12 predicted proteins | sample YL17G02_20_MG_FD_203700 | JGI IMG/M metagenome (GOLD analysis project Ga0315274, IMG submission 203700) | Sediment microbial communities from Yellowstone Lake, YNP, Wyoming, USA - YL17G02_20 | ecosystem: Environmental > Aquatic > Freshwater > Lake > Sediment | place: USA: Wyoming | collected...
GGAATTAAATTGGTTGATGATCAGAAGGAATTTCTGAACCAAATGACGGGCTGGTCTATGTCGGGTCGTTACACTGATTCGACGCCCGTGGAACCCCCTTTAGAAGGAGCTATAATCCTATTTCGCACATCTCAGGAGTTCTACCGATCATTGACGAATCAATAGTAGCTTCCATTCGCCGCTACCTGCAGACCCTTCTCGAGCGTGGACTTGAGCCGTCGTTCGGAGTGGTTTTCGGTTCGCAGACGACTGGGAATATTCACAAATGGAGCGACATTGACTTGATCGTCGTCTCGCCGGAGTATGACCGTGCGCGAACCTATGAAAACACCGCACTCCTTTGGCGAGTCGCAGGTGTTGTTGATCCTCGTATAGAGCCAATCGCCTGTGGTGAAGTTCAGTGGCGCGAAGACGACGGGACGCCGATTATTGAGATTGCCCGTCGCGAGGGAGTCGTTGTGAGACTCTCTGACGAAGAAATCGCGGTTGAGGAGATCGCCAAATGATACAATTAACCAAACATCACGCCAAATGGCACCTTCTCGGTCTAATAATAATAGTATTGGTGACGGCATTTTTCGTCGTCAAATTGATCCACGACGCGCGCCGGCAACCGGTGGCGGTGCAGACAATCACTATTGAGAAATAAGCGGACCCTAACGAATCAGGAGGGAGTCCCAGTATGCCATTTGTTATCGCCATCATCCTCATCGCAGGGTGCTTCAGCACAACCCTTGCAGCCATTGAGCCCAAGGGCTATTTGACAATCCTGTCAGAGGAGAGTCAAACCTGCGTTGATTGCCACAAGAGTCTGAACCCGGGAATCTACGGGCAGTGGGGCGCGTCCAAGCACTTTGGCGCCAATGTAGGCTGCTATGAGTGCCACGCCGCGCAGACCGGCGACACCGACGCTTTTGATCATAACGGCTTTTTGATCTCCATCATCGTCTCGCCGCTGGACTGTCAAAAGTGCCATCAGCAGGAGGTTGGCGAGTTCACCGCCAGCCACCACGCCCGCGCCGCCGAGATTCTCGGCTCTCTGGATAACTTCCTTGGTGAAGTGGTGGAGGGCAAAGCCGCGGCCGTGTCCGGCTGCAAACAATGCCACGGCGCCGAAGTTAAGGTGACCGGTCCCGGCAAACTTGACCCCGACACGTGGCCCAACACCGGTATGGGGCGCATCAATCCCGACGGCTCGCGCGGCTCATGCTCGGCCTGCCACACACGTCACGGTTTCTCAGCGGCTCAAGCGCGTCAGCCCGAAAACTGCGGCAGATGCCATCTGGGACCCGACCATCCCCAGAAGGAGATATATGAGGAGTCCAAGCACGGCATCGCCTACTACAACAACATTGACAAGATGAACCTTGACAACTCCAAATGGATTGTGGGTGAAGATTATACCGCCGCGCCGACCTGCGCCACCTGTCATATGTCAGCTACCCCCGATCTGCCGCTGACCCACGACGTCGGCGCACGCATCTCATGGACGCTGCGTCCGGCGGTTTCCGAGAAGATTGATGTCGCCGAAATAAAGGCCGGCAAAAAGGTCAAGCCATGGGAGGCGCGTCGCGCCGATATGAAGAAGGTCTGCAGCGTCTGCCATACGCCGGACTATGTGGAGTCATTCTACAAGCAGTTTGACAACGTCGTTGACCTTTACAACACCAAGTTTGCTATTCCGGGCCGCGACCTGATGAAGACACTGACCGATCAGAAATTGATCTCGCCCGACGTTCAGTTTGACGATGAGGTTGAATGGACCTGGTATTACCTGTGGCATCACGAGGGACGCCGGGCGCGGATGGGGGCTTCAATGTTCGCGCCGGACTACACCCAGTGGCACGGCTTCTTTGAGGTCGCTGACCGCTTTTACCAGCAACTGGTTCCACAGGCGCGCGAGCTGGCGGATAAGGCGGAGCAAGCCGGGAACGGGGAAGCCGCTGCGGCAATCAGCGCCAGATTGGATGAAATCCTGAACCGCCCCGAGCACCGCTGGTCCATCGGGAAGATGCCAGAAGAGGAGAAGGCGGCCCGCGCCAAAGCCAGCGGGGAGTTCAAGAAGCGTTATGCACAATAGTAAATCTCGTTAGGGTATCCGGTTTTTCCATTAATGCAAAAGAAAGTTACCACCCTCACCATATCCCCCGGCTTGTCGGAGAATATCTACTGGATTGAAGCGCTGAAGGGCGTCTGGATAACCAACCGACACTTCTGGGTCAACCTCTGGGGGCACACCTTCCGGATGCTGGGGCTGCGCAAGGATGCCGGCGGCTACACTCCGACCTACCAGTATCCCGAGGAGCGCCGCCCAATCCACGTGCGCTGGCGTGGACGGCACCGGCTTGCCATCAAGCAAAATGGCGCGATGCGCTGCACCGCCTGTATGCTGTGCGAAACCATTTGCCCCTGCGACTGCATCCATATCACGCCCGGCGAATCGCCCGACCCGCATGTGGAGAAGTTCCCGGAGCGATTTGACATTGACATCCTGCGCTGTTGCTTCTGCGGGCTGTGCGCCGAAGCCTGCCCCGTGGACGCCATCCGGATGGACGTGCAGGACTTTGACCTCGTCGGCTACACCCGCGATATTATCTACACCAAGGAGTTCCTGATGGGGCTGACTGACAAACGTCCGTGGGAATCGTGGCTTGTGGATGCGCCGCAGGAAATCAAGAAGGTAGGGTAGGGCGTGGCGTTACTACCGATTGTCCCTTACGGCAACCCCACCTTGCGCCGCCAGGCGGAACCGGTAACCACGATTGACGACGACCTTCTCCGCTTGATTGACGATATGGCGGAGACGATGCGCGCCGCCGGCGGCATCGGGCTCGCTGCGCCGCAGGTCGGGGTTTCACGAATGGTATTGGTGATTGACTGGTCACGCTGGGATGAGGAACACGGCACGCTGCAGGCTTACATCAACCCCGAAATCCTGGAATACGGGAAGAAGGTGGAAACTTACGACGAAGGCTGCCTATCGTTCCCGAAGACCTCTGCCAAAGTGCCCCGCCCCGACCATATTAAAGTGCGTTACCAGCAGATAGACGGCGCCATCGCGGAAGACGAACTGGACGAATTCCCCGCCCACGTCTTTCAGCACGAATACGACCACCTGTTGGGTATCCTGTTTATTGACCGCATCTCGCCCTCCGAACGCGCCCGCATCAAGGATAACCTGCAGGCAATACTCAGCGGCGCAGTCAAGCCGTTTGACGGAACCCAGCCCACTGAGCCCGAACGGTTCAAAGTAAAAGCTGCAACTTTATCATAAAAGCAGGTAAGAGGAGTGTCAGCCGAAATTCAGCGCGATTCGCTGGATGTTGATGTCCTGATTGTCGGCGCCGGTCCTGCCGGGCTGGCGTGTGCGATTCATTTGTCCGACCTGATCGCCATGGCGCGGGAGAAGGGCGAATTGAAGGGCGCCGCTGCATCGGACGAATTCACCCTGATGGTGATTGAGAAGAGCGCGGAAGTCGGCGACCATATGCTCTCCGGCGCAGTGCTTGATCCTCACGGATTGGAAGAGGTCGTCCCTGACTGGCGCAACCGGCAGCACCCATTGACTGTCCCGGTGAAGCAGGAAGCGATGTTCTTTCTGACCCGCAGCGGCAAAATTAAAATCCCCTACACCCCCCCGGCGCTGAACAACCACGGCAACTACATTGTATCACTGAACCAGTTCGCGCGCTGGCTGAACGGCATTGCGGGCGAGAAGGGTGTGGAAGTCTATACCAAAATGGCGGGGGCGCGACCGCTCTTTGAAAACGGGCGTCTGACGGGCGTCATCACCGACGACAAGGGGATGGACAAAAACGGGAGTCCCAGATCTAACTTTGAAGCCGGTGTGGAACTGCGCGCCAAAATCACGATTCTCGCTGAAGGTCCCCGGGGCTCGCTGACTAAGGAAGTCCTCCCCAAGCTCGGTTTGGACGAAAGTCGCAACCCGCAGAGCTACCTCACCGGTGTCAAAGAGCTGTGGGAAATCCCCGCCGGTAAGATTCAGCAGGGGACAGTCTATCACACCCTCGGCTTCCCGTTGGGGATGAGCCACTTCGGCGGGTCGTGGATATACGCGATGTCGGACACGCTGCTCTCAATCGGTCTGGCGTCGGCGCTTGCCCACCAAGACCCGCGCTTTGACCCCCACGGAGCGTTTCAGGAGTTCAAGACCCACCCATGGATTCGGTTGCTATTGGATGGCGGGAAAATGGTCAAATACGGCGCCAAGACCATCAGCGAGGGCGGCTGTTTCGCAGTGCCGAAGCTCTACCACGACGGGCTGATGCTCATCGGCGAATCGGCGGGGTTCCTGAATAGTATGCGGTTGAAGGGAATCCACCTCGCTCTGAAATCCGGCGTGATGGCAGCCCGAACTGCGTTTCAGGCGCTGGCGGCGGAGAACTATTCCGCAGCGATGCTGTCCGATTATGAGAAGCAGTTTCGGGCAAGTTGGGCGCATCAGGAACTCTGGTCCGTGCGAAACTTTCATCAGGGTTACGAAAAGGGGCTGGTATCCGGGGCGTTGCATACTGCGGCGCAAATGGTGACCGGCGGGCGGGGGTTCACGGCGCGGCTGGGTGCGAAACCCGACCATCTGCATATAAAGAAACTTTCAGAGCTGCCGGAAGCACGCCAGACCATCCAGCGCAAGTTTGACGGCGTTCTAACCTTTGACAAGCTGACCGATGTTTTTGCGTCGGGAACAAAACACGAAGAGAATCAGCCCGCCCATTTGAAAGTCCTGGACACCAACATCTGCGTTGACCGCTGCACCACCGAATACGGCAACCCGTGCCAATACTTCTGCCCGGCGCAGGTGTATGAGATGATGGATGACGACTCCGCCGTCGGGTCGCCGCATCCGACGGACGAATCCCGCGTAGGGGCCGATTTATCGCGCCCGATGGAGGGGGAGCAAGGGAGAAAGGGAGAAAGGGAGAAAGACACCTCCGACTCCGAAATCCGAAATCCGAAATCCGAAATCCGAAATCGCAAGCGTCTGCAAATCAACGCCTCCAACTGCGTCCATTGCAAAACCTGCGACATCGCCGATCCGTATGGGATAATCACTTGGACGGTCCCCGAAGGCGGCGGTGGTCCGGTGTATGGGGGGATGTAATTTTAACCACGAAGGCACTAAGAAAGATAAGATTATAAAAGAACCTTCGTGTCTTCGTGGTTTTATCTGGTGCGAATATGTCTCTACGAACCAAACTTCTCTTAAGCTTTCTCATCCCGTCGGTGATGTGGCTGGCGGTCGGAGTCTGGACCAGCGCGCGGATGAGGAATCTCGGCTCCACTGTAGAAGGAATGCTCGCCGACAATGAGCGCAGCATCCGCTACGCCGTGGAAATGGTGCAGGCGCTGGAACGGATGGACAGCGCCATCCTGCTCAGGATCAACGGCGACAGTGCCGTCTATGCCGCCATTATGGATTCGGCTTCGGTCGCCTACCGTAAATCGCTCGCACTTGCGGCGGCGAATATAACCGTCCCGGGCGAAAGGGAGTTGCTGGACACTTTGCAACAGTTGTCAGGCCGATATTTTTTCCATTTACAGGAGGTTGTCGGCACTCCTACCCTATCCAACTACAATCTGCACCTCTATCCCACCTTCGTCGCGACCCGGCGCGCCATCAGCGATCTGAGGACGATGAATACTGAGGCGATGTATTCCGTCGCCGGGCAGATTGCCGACCGCGCCAGACGGGCGGCTCTCCCGGGCGACCTGCTGATGCTGGCGGCTATTGTCTTCACAGTGGCCTTTACGGTTCTGGTTCAGGTTTACGTCGTCAAACCGATCAGACGATTGCAGAACAGCGTGCACCTCTGGTGGAAGAGCGGCAAATATGAGGCGGCGCAGATTGAGACCAAGGACGAGCTACAGGAATTATCTGAGGACTTGATGAGAGTGCGCGATACGATCCGCGGAAAGGAATCCTGATGCGCCTCCAAGTCGCCGTCTTTTATAATGGCTTCGCCCTGGCGCTGACAGGTCTGTTTATGCTGGTTTCCGCCGGAGTGGGAGTTGTCTATCACGATGGTTCCGCCGGGCTGCTGACCGTTTCAGGGTTATTGATCGCGGGTATCGGTTATTTCCCGATGATTTTTATCCCCCGCCGGACCGATGTTCGGCTCCGTGAATCCATTTTCGTGGTCGCCTTTGGATGGCTAACCTGCACCTTTGCCGGCGCGATTCCATTCTATCTTTATGGCCCGCCGTTTTCGTTCGTCAACAGCATCTTTGAAAGCATCTCAGGCTTTACCACCACTGGCGCGTCCATCCTCGCGACTGTTGAAGACCTGCCCAAAGGACTGTTGTTCTGGCGCGCCTGCACCGAATGGCTGGGCGGAATCGGGATTGTTTCCTTCGCTCTGGCGGTGATGCCGCGAATGGGACAGGTGAGTCGTCCTCTGTTTCAGCAAGAGTACACCGGCTTGGTCGTTCCGCCTGCCAATGTTCGGGCCACCGACATTCTACGCGGCTTGTTTGCCGTCTATCTGGGGTTGACGTTGACACAGACTGTCCTGCTTGCAGTTACCGGAATGCCGCTCTACGACGCCGCCACGACCGCGCTGGCAACACTGCCCACGGGCGGCTTTTCCGTCCGGAACGCCAGTCTGGCTTACTACAACAGCGTGGCTGTTGACGTGATCACGATGGTCTTTATGTTTTTAGGCGGGATGAATTTCGTTTATCTCCACGTCCTCCTCACCCAGCCCAGGAAGGCGCGCCAGGGTCTGGAAGTCGCCGCCCTCTATTATGGGCTTATACTTGCCGTTGTGGCGCTGGTGGTATTTCTCATCAGAGGGAGTGTTTACACCAATTGGGGTGACGCTTTGCGGTTCGGCTCATTTCAGGTAATCTCAGTGGCGACAACCACCGGCTTTGGGACAGCCGATTCCTCCGTTTGGCCCATCCCCGCTCAAATCGCCATCGTGATGATACTTCTAATCGGCGCCTGCAACGGCTCCACCGGCGGCGGTATCAAGCACGACCGGATACTCCTGTTCTTCAAACTGCTGCACTACCGATTTCGGCAGATGGTTCATCCGTCCGCCCTGGCATCCATCCGTGTTGACGGTCGTTATGTTGATCTGGATGCAGTTGAGAGGACGGTATTTTACATTGCTCCATATCTGGCAACCTTGGGGCTGGCAACCCTAATCCTAAGCTGTATCGGTATGAACGCTGTGGATTCCTTCACCGGCACCGCCGCCTGCCTCGCCAACGCCGGTCCCGGAATGGGCAGTTTGGGAACGATGGAGAATTACAGCGCGATACCGACCGCAGCCAAGGTAATCCTATCGTTTGTAATGCTCTTCGGAAGATTGGAAATGTTCGCGCTTGTCCTGCCCTTCACGCCTGGATTTTGGAGGAAGTAACGAGGAGCATATTACTCCGGTCATCGTATAGTTGACTCTTGGAGGGCGGACTTTCAGTCCGCTCTGTGGTGGAAGTCGCGCCTGCTGGAGAGCGGACTGAAAGTCCGCCCTCCAAGGAAACGACAGCTATACACCGACCTGATTGATAACTTAATGGGCTGTCCGGTACGCGGTGCTGCAGGGCGTGTTATCACTGCAGCATTCGCATTATTTGCAGTTGTCCTTTGGGGATAATTGCATTATCTTTAAGGTTTATATCAAGCACGGCTCGCTGGCACTTGTTACGCACTGAGCCGATTGTATTCCTGGCGTCTTTGCGTCTTTGCGTGAACCCTTTTAGGAGTCAACTTGACCATGAGCAGTGAATTTTCAGCCAATCTCATCTTTGCTTGGGCGTGGGTGCTGACGGGGATTATCGCAGGATTCGTTCTGGGTCTGAAGTTTCATTTGGACGATTGGCTGGGCGGATACATATCCCTTCGGAGACGGCTGCTTCGCCTGGCGCATATCGCCCTCTTTGGCATGGCGATAATCAATTTAATGTTCTACTTCACTGTATCGCATTATCTCCTGTCTGGAACAGTAATATCACTGGCTTCGTGGGGGTTTATCCTGGGAGGGGTGACCATGCCGCTCTGCTGTTTTCTTATGGCGGCTGATATCAGAACCAGGGTGTTGTTCGTTATTCCCGTGTTCATTTTGCTATTATCAGGCAGTCTGACTTTGGCGGAGTTGCTGAATCAATGAATATTGGACTAATCGCAATGAGCGGCGTCCGGGCGTATGATCCGGATCTGACGCGCTTGGGGGTGACGCTACCCGGATTTGTAGAGCGCAACCGAATCATCGCCTCCCTTCCGAGTCTTGGTCTACTGACGCTCGCCGCACTGACCCCCGCAAAACACAGGGTGAGATACCTTGAGATTGAAGACGTACGGAAGGAGACCACTTTCCCGGAAGACTTTGACCTGGTTGCCATCAGCTCTTATTCGGCGCAGATCAAGGAGGCTTACGAGTTGGGAGATTGGTATTTGCAACGCAAGATCCCCGTGGTATTGGGAGGCACACACGTCACCGCGCTGCCCGAGGAAGCCAAACGACATTGCAGCAGCGTGGTCATCGGGGAGGGAGAGCCACTCTGGCCACACCTATTGGAGGACTTTGAGCGGGGCGCTTTGCAGCCGTTCTATGTCGCCGTGCCGCCCGGCGACTATGACCTCGCCGAGGCGCCAATACCACGCTACGACCTGCTGGATCCGGACAAATACAACCGGCTCACGGTGCAGACCAGCCGCGGCTGCCCGCATCGGTGCGATTTCTGCGCCAGTTCCATCCTGCTGACGCCAAAATACAAACTCAAGCCGATTCCCAAGGTAATGCAAGAGATTCAGGCGATTAGAGCCGTCTGGGACAGACCTTTTATTGAATTCGCCGACGACAACAGCTTCTGTCGTCCGGCCCATTATCGGAATCTCCTGCGGCAAATGGAAAAGGAGAAACTCCGCTGGTTCACGGAAGCCGATATTTCCGTTGCCAAAGACGATGAATTGCTCGCCCGGATGCGCGATTCCGGCTGCAAACAGGTGCTTGTCGGACTGGAAAGTCCGTGCCGAGAGAGTCTTAACGGCATTGAACTTAAAGGGAATTGGAAGATGCGCCAATGGGAACGGTATCTTGACGCCATACGAAAAATCCAATCCTATGGCATAACCGTCAACGGATGCTTTATATTGGGTCTTGATGGAGACACCGTGGAAGTCTTTGACCAAGTGTGGGAATTCGTCCAGGAATCGGCGCTCTATGAGGTTCAGATAACGGTGATGACCGCATTTCCCGGCACCCCGCTCTATGAGCGGCTGAAACGCGAAAACCGAATCATCAAGGACGGCGCCTGGGAGCTATGCACGCTGTTTGATGTCAATTATGTTCCGAAGGGAATGTCACCCGACGAACTCCGGGCAGGTCTGGTGCGGCTCGCTGAACGGATATATTCAGAGGAAGTGACGCGCAAGCGTCGCAGCCGATTCAAGAGAATGTTAAAAACTTCGCCCAACTTCGGGCAGTCATCCAAAGGAGGTAGCAATGTCGCTCAAGAGCATTAAAACGCTGTTTCTGGTGGCGTCCATTTACGACCTAATCCTGGGGCTGGTGTTCGGGCTGTTTTTCAAGCTGATCTACAACAGCTTCGGAGTCGCGCCGCCCGAAAACGCGGCATATATCCAACTGCCGGCGTTCTACATACTGATTTTCGGGATCGGTTTCTATCTGGTGTTCCGCGACCCGGAGCGGCATCGGGGGATCGTCCTGCTCGGCATCCTGATGAAGGTGAACTTCATTTGCGTGGCGTTCGGGCATTGGTTTGCCGGCAATCTGCCGGTCTTCTATTTACCGTGGGCGGTGTTAGACGTCATTTTCCTCATCCTGTTCATTCCAGCCTATTCAGCATTGAACAAGACGGAGGCGGTGGCGAAATCTGCGTAAGTCGGTAAACGCAGTTATGCACTGCAAATCAACTGTTTTCTTTGCGTCTTTGCGCCTTGGCGTGAAAATCTGGAGGCACTTTGTTTCGTGTCACCACACGAGCCGATTGGGACGGTCTGGTCTGCGCCGCGCTCTTAAGCGTGGTGGAGGACGTGGACCGTTACCGATTCGTTGAGCCGGGTCCTTTCCAGGGGGGGGAGGGGGATGTTACCCCGGACGACATCATTTGCAACCTGCCCTATCGTAATGGTTGTGCGATGTGGTTTGACCATCATATCTCCAACAAACTGGAGGGGGTGGACTTCCGCGGCTCGTGGTGGGTGGCGCCGTCTGCTGCGCGGGTGATCTACGAATATTACGGGCACGACGAGGCGCTGCACGAATTTGACGAGATGATCGCTCTGACCGACCGGATTGATGCCGCCCTCCTGAACCCGGACGAATGCGCCAACCCCCAGGGAATCATCCTTGTCTCCTGGACGGTGGAGGGGAAACGCACCCACGAAGAGCCATACTGGCTGCGGCTGATTGACCTCATCCGCCGCAACGACACCAGGGGGATTCTCGCCGATCCGGAAGTGCGCCGCCGCTGCGATGACTTCCTGTCGGTGAACGAGGAGTTCGGGCAGGCGCTGAACCTATACTCCGACTTGCACGGCAATGTGTTGGTGACCGACTTCCGCAAGGTATTCCACAGCGAGCCGGGCGGGCGGTTCTTGGCGTTCACACTGTTCCCAGCCTGCAACATCTGGGTCAAAGCCGCCGACCTGTCCAAAGACCCGACCCGCGTCCAGATATCCGTCGGGCACAGCATCTTCAACCGCACGTCAACGGTGAATGTCGGCGAACTGATGGCGAAATACGGCGGCGGCGGACACTTCGGCGCCGGCACCTGCCGCCCGAAGAAGGAGGATGCGGACAGGGTGTTGGGGGAGATTGTGGAGGCTTGTAAACAGGGATGAATCCGAGGGAGTTACTGCGACGACTCTATCGTCGCAACACCAGTAACGTCAAGTTCGGTGAGTTTCAGCAATTGGTTGAGGCGTTTGGTTTTAGTCTCCGCCGCATCAGGGGCAGCCATCACCTTTTCAAGCATCCCAAAGTTCCGGGATTTTTGAACTTGCAGCCCAAGAAAGGCGAGGTTGCGACTTATCAGGTCAGGCAGTTCCTAAAACTCATCGAGAAGTACGATCTACACTTGG
>Ga0315274_10014761_pt1 | contig 11070 bp, 6 predicted proteins | sample YL17G02_20_MG_FD_203700 | JGI IMG/M metagenome (GOLD analysis project Ga0315274, IMG submission 203700) | Sediment microbial communities from Yellowstone Lake, YNP, Wyoming, USA - YL17G02_20 | ecosystem: Environmental > Aquatic > Freshwater > Lake > Sediment | place: USA: Wyoming | collected...
CCAGAGTCTACCTCTTTCCGCCACTGATTGGCGTTCTTGCGCATATTGGCAATTAACATGCCGCTCTTATGCGCCTTGACAAAGCCGCCGGCGTCGTCTATTTCCTTGAGGATTTTCTCCCCTTCCTGCTCCATCCTCTTAGTAAGCCACTCGACATAATACGAGCCTGCCAGCGGGTCGCCCACCTTGGTTATCCCTGTCTCGTGTCGTATTACCTGCTGTATCCTGAGCGCCAATATCGCCGATTCCTCGGTAGGAATGCCAATAGGCTCATCGTATGCCGGTATTTCCATAGCTGTCGTGCCTGACAGTGCAGCCCCCAATGCATGGAACGAGCTACGAATCAGGTTGACCAGCGGCTGCTGTTTGGTTAATTCGAAGCATGAGGTATGCGTGTGGGTCCTCAGGTGCATGGACGATGGCTTCTTGCAGCCATATCGCTCTCGGGCTATCCTGGCCCAGAGCTTCCTCCATGCCCTGAACATGCAGATGTACTCGAAGAAGTCATTGCCCTGCGCTATTTGGTAGCCTATCCCTTGTATAAACTCATCTGGATCGAGCCCTGCGGCCTTGCAGGAATCGCATACGGCGCGGGCGCAGGCTATGGAATAGGCCATCTGGTGCAAAGCATCAGCGCCTGTCTCCGAGATACCGTGTCCCTGAATATTTGTATGGTTCCATCTGGGCATCTCTTTGCAGCAGAAATAGATAAGGTCGGTGGCGAGTTTCAGTGCGCCCTCGGTTTCCCAGAGGAAATTCGGAGCATACCATGCTGTGAATTCCCAGTTCATCGTGTTGCCGCGAAGCTGGTCGCGTTTCACACCCTGGCTCTCGGCATAGGCGATGTAGTGAGCCAGTATCGGCAGCGTGTCGCCGTTTATCAGCACAATGTTGGTCTTGGTCAGGTCTATGCCGTGGAGCATCCTCCCGAAATCCTCGTCGGTAACGCAGCAGACCCCGTCTTTGCCCTGGTATCCCTGAGCATCTGGCTCATCGGGGTCGACTCCGAAGTATGACGGCACATCCCATACCAAGTTGTAGGCTCTGCCGCCGAAGTATCCTTCCATCCCGGCCTTGGCTAGCGCATCCATCCTTTCGCGGGTATGCTCGGGCAATCCGTATCCATGAACTGGCTGATTAATCCACGGCTGGAACTGGTAATGAATGGGGTAATTGCTTCTCATATAAGGATAGAAGCCTGGCACCCCGATGTCTTTTTCATACTCTAGGTCTTGCACATCAAGCGGCGTATACACTGCCTTTATCGGTATCTTGGAGGACCCTGTAGTCGAGGCATAGTCCTTGCCCTGATACCGCTCATCAATAGTCTTCTTGTATTGCTCCATCAACTTTCGGCACTGTTCCAGAGTCTTTTCGTCGAACATTCAGTCTCCTCCTTAATTAACCCGGCTCTTGGACACAACAGTACAGACAGGTTTACCAGAAGCCTTTTATTAGTGTTTGCCCCTCGTATCACCTTTCAGGAACCGGGCGAAAGCGCCCTGCATGAACTCGGTGGCGAAGATAGCAGGCATAAAGCGCTCGGCCTCCTGATACTCCTCAACGGCATGGCGGTTGAGCGCGGTCTTGATAAAGGTCTTGGCCATGTAGCTGTTGGCTGCGATGCGCTTGGCCAGCTCTTCGCACTTGGGCAGCAGCTCATTGTCCTCGAAGACGTCGACTACGATGCCCAGGCGCTTGGCTTCCTCCGGATCGATTTCGACGGCCGACATGCAGAGGTAGGCCACCACTGCTTTGCCGTACTTCTCCAGGCCGCGGGTAATGGTCCAGGCGGGCACCGCGCCGTGGTTGATCTCCTTTAAAGCGAACTTGGCGCTCTTGGAGGCGAAGCTCACGTCGCAGGCGCCTGAGATCTCGAAGCCGAAGCCGAAGGCTGCCCCGTTCACCGCAGCAATGATCGGCGTCTCCGAGAGCTCGATAGCTTTGAAGGGCTCGAAACAGACCTTAATGAAGTCGAACCCGGGCTCCGTCTTCCCCAGGGCGGCGAACTGTTCCACATCCGCGCCTGCCGAAAACACTGGAAAGGGGGTGCCTTTCTTGGGGTGGATGAAGGTCTGACCGGTGAGAATCATGCAGCCGACTTCCTTGTCCTTATCCATTTCCTGGACAGCGGCGGCCAGTTCGTGGAAAATCTGGGCGTTGGCGGCATTGAATTTATCGGGGCGGTTGAAAGTAAGGATGGCGATGCCGCCCTCTTTCTTTTCCACCTTTATCACCTGGTATGCCATGCTTCCTCCTTAGGGGATGAGCTTATATCAATTTGTTTTTTATGCGCTATCCCATTCGGCCTGAATAATGGATGGGAGCTTGGTGGCCCGTTCCTTGCCGCTCATGAAGTCCAGGAACCTGATGCCCTGAGGGTCGATCTGCTTGATGAGCTCGAGCTCCTGGACAGTAGGCGCTTTGGTAACCGGGCAATCAGGTGATATTTCGACTTTAAAGCCGGTGTTGTTAATTACGTCCTCTGGTTTGACGCCTTTGTGTAGCGACAAAACCTTCCACTTGCTGCGCTCGACCATCTGCATCACACAGAGGTTGGTGACTACAATCATGGGGCCGGGGCGCAGCCCCTGAGCCTTACGCTCCTCATCGGTAAAGTAGAGCCTTGTGCCAGTTATATAATTAACCTTTGGGACAAAGGCTTGTTTCGAGTGGCCTGCAAAATATGCCACGCCCTTGCGGTGTAGTCCATAGACCACCGGTGCGCCGGCTCCCCCGGGCAGTCGTATCGCGCGGCGGTTTATCTCGCCTGTGGGCTTGCCCTCGGCATCCTTAACCGGCATCGCCAGCCAGGAGATATTGATATCGCCGTTGGCATCAAGTTGCGCGCTGGAAACAGCCTCCACATCGCCCATTCCCCGCAGGTGTAGCGCCTCGATGCATTCCGTCATAGACCAGAGCCCCGCTGCATATTGGGTGCAGGCAGCTTCCGAAGAGTGGAAGGTCAACTGGAAGGGCAGGGGGTCAACGCCGCTGTAGCCCACAATAAAAGCATTAGGCGCATGGGTCAGCTTGGCCAGCATGTAAGCCGTGTAAGCCAACGGGGTAAACGAGCCCAGTATAATGGAGTCCCCATCGTCAATGGTTCGTGCCAGGCTCGCCACCATCTGGGCTGAGGCGTCGAAATCGGTTGCAGCCTCATGGCTCAATGCCTTAGGGAACTCAATACTCTTGGTCTTCTTGACCAGGCTCTTGAGTTTCTTCTTGGCCGTGTCCCCGCCGACACTGTTCAGGTACTCATCTTCGTTCTTGCCGATGAGGTTTCGGATGTAATCGCCCGCAGTCTTGGGATCGCTGATCCCCTGGGAGTCCTTCATCATCTGCATAAGATGGGCGGTGTAGTAAGGCACACAACTGCAGGGGGTGGCTCCGAAGGGAGCGTGAATCACCATATCCACTTCAGTACGGAAGAGCATGGTTGCGGTCTTATCCGCGCGAATGTGTTCCGAGGATACGATTTCTTCTACAGTCACTATTACTGACCTGGCGGCCATTGCCATATCCAGGTCAGATGCCGAGGTGCCGAATATCTGCACGTTGCCCTGCTCGTCGGCCCTCTGGGCGTGGATGATAGCCACATCCGGAACAATGGCCTGGATAGCGGTGAGTTCTTTGCCGGTGAAGGGGCAGGTCACAGTCTTATACAGCTCAGGGGCTTCTTTCATGATATCGGAGCCTTTGGGGCCATTGAATGCGGCAAAGGGAAGTCCCCGGCCTGCAGCCTGCAGCCCCTTGATCATGCTGCAGCCCTCGATTTCGGTTAGCTTGATCAGCTTTCTCTCCGCCACCCTGCGGAAGTTGGGGGGCAGACCGAAAGACTCCAGGCTCAGAAAGCTGAAGACCAGATGATCCACTGCGCCTGCAGCCAAAAGCCACTCCATCTCCCAGCCACCGACGATGGACATCACCTTCAAGCCGGTGATTTTTTCTCGAATGATTTCCCTGACAATAGCCATGGGCTTATTGCAACTCCAGCCGCCGCCAATAGCGACAAAGCTTCCGTTTTTGACGTACTTGCCTATATCGCTTAGCTTACCGACTTTGCTGAGGACTTTCATGTGTTTTTATTCTCCCTTTTTGGTTTACTGAAGGTGTTTACTATCCTTTTTGCCCTAGGATTTCACGAAAGAAAGACCTTGCGGAGACAAACTAAAACCTGGGGTATTGTAGAATATTCGCTCTAAACTGTCAATCAATCACCAAGGTGCAGAATCAAAAATCTCCTATATATTGGGTCAAACAACCATGGTATCTTAACCTGTAAAATATTGACATCTCGGAGGGGCGTAAGCTATACTATCTACGAATGGTTCCATGGAGAAATTCCTGGAAGAAGCGGCTCATGAGATTGTGGGTAAGTGTCATAGTTTTGACATGACATTTACCCACATTTTTTAAGGAAAAAGAGGGAGGTACTTCAATGAAGAAAAGGGAGCACTTCAAAATTCTTATCACGGATCCTCTGGTCAAAGAGATGGTTAACCAGGCGAGCAAAAAGTTTCCCGAGTATGCCTCTAAGATAGAGTGGGTGGTGGCTGAGAAAGGCGATGAACAAGAGCTGATAGCGAAGGTACCCGGCGTTGATATACTTGTCGGGGCCAGAAACCGAGTAACCAAGAATGTGTTTGATAAAGCTGACAAACTCTTCTTTATCCAACAGTGCAGCGCAGGCTATGACAACGTAGACCTCAAGTCAGCCAGGGAGAAAGGCGTCAAAGTCTCAAATGCTGGAACAGCAGGGGTCATACCGGTAGCTGAGCATACCTTAATGCTGATGCTGGCTGTTTCCAAGAACCTGACGAAAGCCCACGAGACCATGAAGGCAGGCGAGTGGATATTCGGCCAGTGTGTGGCAAAGATTTATGAACTGAGGGACAAGACCTTGGGTATCATCGGGATGGGCAAGATAGGCGCTCAGGTTGCCAGGCTTGCTCATGGGTTCGGAATGAATATCCAGTACTATGACCCGTACCGCAAGGATACCAAAGACCTGGAGTTCCCAGCCAAGGGGGTCTCTCTGGAGGAGTTGCTTAAGACCTCCGATTACATCAGCATAAATGCTTTACTCACCCCTGAGACCAGAGGGCTTATCGGTAGAAAACAACTGGAGATGATGAAGCCGACGGCATTTTTGATAAACACCTCCAGAGGTGCCATAGTTGACGAAGAGGCTCTGGCGGATGTGTTGGAGCAGAAGAAGATCCGTGGGGCTGGGCTGGATGTTTATGGTGAACATGGGGACCCACCGCCCAAGAATAGCAGACTGCTAAAGTTGGACAATGTGGTACTTACTCCTCATATCGGCGGGGTAACTGCCGAGGATATTTTCCGTAATTTCTACGTAAACTCGCTGGGGAACATAATCCGCGTTGTCAAGGGAGAAGAACCTCAGTGGGTTGTAAGCTAGTTGAATAGGTAAGGTTATATTTAGCGGAGGTCGTAAGTATGATACAAATACGGGTGCATGGGAGGGGTGGACAGGGTGCGGTAACATTTGCCCATATTCTATGTGCCTCTGTTACCTATGAGGGCAAGTATGGGCAATCCTGTATGGCAGCTACTGTAGAGAGAAGAGGGGCGCCGGTAGAGGCCTATGGGAGGATAGGGGATAAGCCTATAGTAGAGCGTGGGGTGGTTCTATCTCCTGATTACGTAATTGTATTGAATCCCATGCTTATAAAAGCGGTTAACGTCGAGGCAGCCATGAAAGATGGCGGCAAGCTGGTAATCAATTCCCCCAAGGACCTGGGGCTAAAACATGAAACGACCTACATTGACGCCACCGCTATCGCTCTAGAGTTATTGAAGACCCCGATCACCAACACGGTAATGCTCGGGGCGTTCGCTGCTGCTACAGGGCTTATTTCACTAGGTTCCCTGGAGAAAGGCACTAGGCTTATCCTTTCTAGATTCTCGAAGGAAAAGCTGGATCTCAATGTTAAGGCCATTAAAGCTGGATATGAAGAGGTGAAACGTGGCAAAGGTGTACATTAGAGGCGCAGGCATCCATGCCGCCGGCACCATTGCTCTCGTCAATAAGACGGGGAGTTGGAGATATGTCAAGCCGGTGCATGAGGAGAAGATGCCGCCATGCAATAACGCTTGCCCTGCCGGAAACGATATACAGGGTTTCATCAAGTTAATCCGGGAGGAGAAACTTCTGGACGCCTGGCGACTAATCAAGAAGACCAGCCCATTACCGGGCATCTGCGGCCGTGTCTGTCCCCACCCCTGTGAAAAAGAGTGCAACCGTGGCAAATACGATGAGGCCATGTCTATCCATGTACTGGAGAGGCTGGTAGCAGATTACGCAATCAGCCAGAAGGCAACTGAGAAATCAAAGGTAGCAGCGAAGAAAGAGAAGATAGCCATCGTGGGCTCAGGGCCAGCGGGCCTTTCCTGCGCCCATTTCCTGGCACAGGAAGGCTATCAGGTAACAGTCTTCGAGGCTTTGCCTGAGGTTGGAGGCATGCTGAGGGTCGGAATACCTAAGTATCGCCTGCCCAGAAAGATACTGGATAAAGAGATAGCTGACATTGAGGCTCTCGGTGTAACTTTCAAGACCAATGCTAAGATAAAGGATATAAATGAGCTCAAGGAATACGATGCCCTTTTCATTGCCACAGGAGCTCATGTCAGTAGAAAGTTGGATGTCCCCGGTGAAGATGCGGCGGGGGTTATTTCGGGCACCGAGTTCCTCAGACAATTGAATTTGAATGGCAAGTCTAAAATCGGGAAGAATGTGATAGTAGTAGGTGGCGGGAACACCGCTATAGACGCCGCCAGGTCGGCCATCAGGCTCGGCTCAAAAGCTACTATCGTCTACCGCAGAACCAGGGATGAGATGCCCGCAGTAGAGGATGAGATTGAAGCGGTTGGCAAAGAGGGAATCGAGATTGTCTACCTGGCAGCTCCCACCAAGATAATAGCTCAGGACGGCAAGATAAAAGAGGTAGAATGCGTCAGGATGAAGTTAGGAGCGCCAGATGCAAGCGGCAGAAAGAGGCCGGTCCCCATCGAGGGCTCCACATTTAAGATTAAGGCTGATACGGTGATAACCGCCATCGGTGAGGCATCTGACCTTTCCCTATTGCCCAAGGATATCAAGCTTGTCGAAAAAGGCATAAAGGCTAAGGGAATGCAGATATTCGGCGGCGGCGATGCCGTTACCGGCGCCGGCAGGGTAGTGGATGCCATCGCTTCGGGTAGGAGGGCAGCCCGCTTTATCGGCAATGCTCTGTCGGGCACGCCGGTTGAGGAGAAGCAGGCTAAAGAGCTCGCTAAATATGAGGAAATCAATACTGCTTACTTCCCGCAGCAGGCAGCGGCAAGAATGCCTGAATTATCGGCTGCTAAGAGGACTGCAAACTTCTCCGAAATCAACCGCGGCATCCCGGCAGAGAAGGGTGTGATGGAAGCCAAGAGGTGTTTCTCGTGCGGCGTCTGCAGGGAGTGTAATAATTGTTTGTATTTCTGCCCCGATATATGCGTTTCAGTGAAAGATGGCAAGTATGAGTTCGACTATGATTACTGCAAAGGATGTGGTATTTGTAGTCACGAGTGTTGTGCCGGGGTAATTTGCATGGTGCAGGAGGCTCAGTAACATGGAGATGTTTCTTTCAGGAAATCAATGTATAGCCCATGGGGCCAAATTATCCAGGGTCGAGGTAATAAGCGCTTATCCCATTACCCCCGCTACTCCGGCTTCGGAAGAGTTGTATGAAATGGTCGAGAGAGGGGAGCTGGATGCTGATATTGTGAACGCCGAGTCCGAGTTGGGCGCCATGGGCATCTGTGTCGGCGCCTCAGCAGCAGGATGCAGGACCTTTAACTGCACCTGCTCTCAAGGGCTTGCACTTATGCGCGAGCTGTTGTGGGCAGCTTCGGGAATGGCTCTGCCTGTAGTCTTAGCCATAAACAGCCGTGAAATAGGGATACCTCAAGGGTTGCTGAGCGACTACTCCGATTCAATGTCGGAAAGAGATGCCAGCTTCCTCCAGTTCTATTGCGAGAATGGTCAAGAGATTATAGATTCCATGATAATGGCCTACAAGGTCAGCGAAAACGAGAAGGTGCTGCTGCCTTCCTTTGTGGTGACCGAGGGGCACAGGGTAAGCCATAGCTTTGAGCGGGTAGACGTACCTGAGCAGGCCAAAGTGGATAGATTTTTGCCCAGGTACCAACCCAAGCATGTGTTCGTTGACCCGAATTATCCTATGACCCAGGGCCCAGCCGTTATGACTCAGTATCCCAGCTTCAAGTTGCAGCAATACCAGGCGATGCAGGATGCCAAGCAGGTAATAAAAGATGTCTGCAAGGAATATGCCCGGATGTTTGGCCGAAGCTATGACCTGGTGGAGGCATATAAGACCGAAGATGCAGAATTGATTATGGTGGGGATGGGCAGTGTTGTCAGCGTCCTGAGGGAAAAGGTGGATGAATACCGCGATAAGGGCATAAAGGTAGGCATGCTCAAGCTAAGGGTTTTCAGACCGTTCCCTGAAGAGGAAATCAAGCAATACTTATCGAAAGCTAAGAAGATACTGGTTATCGATCGGGCATGTTCTCCGGGCAACACTTTGGGGATATCCTGCATTGAGATAAAATCAGCTCTTCGAAAATCACCAGCGGTCATTTCCAATTACATTATCAGTGGCAAGGATTTCAGTGGCCAGGATGTCGATGATATGGTCGCAAGCTGGTCGAAGAGAGATGATGAGTTCGTAGAATGGTTCAAGGTTGGTTTCGATGAGCGTACCGCAACCATAAGTGGCTATGATAACTGGGAAAAATTGTTGAAATGTGAAGAGGTCGAGAGGCAGGTGATCAAAGAGGGCGATGGCTGCTTGAGCAAGGGCACTGCTTCCTGCGCTGGTTGCATAAGCCTTCATGCGATCAGGCAAGTTCTAAGTGTCTTTGATAAGAAGGCTGTGATCGTCAATAATGCCGGCTGTCTTTCGGCGGTGGGCACTTTCTATCCGCTAACTGCCTGGAAAGTTCCTTTCTTCTTCTTTACCTATAGCCACGCCGGGGCTGCATCCAGTGGTATAGAAGTCGCTTTGAAGAGGAAAGGCATTGATGCTGATATAGTCCTGGTAGCTGGTGATGGGGCAATCTTTGATATTGGGCTGCAAACGTTCTCCGCTGCTCTGGAAAGAGGGCACCGGGTAATTTACCTTTGCTATGATAACCAGGCATATATGAATACCGGTGTCCAGAAGAGCGGTTCCACGCCTTTTATGGCTAAGACTAAGACAACACTGGGAGGGAGACCTGGGAGGGTGAAGAATATCGAACAGATTGTAGCCGCTCATGGCGATATTTATATTGCTACTGCATCCTCAGCCTATCCTGAGGATTTGCTGAGAAAGGTCAAGAAGGCGAAGAGTCTGAATAAACCATCTTTCATACATATAATTTGTCCGTGTCCTCCTGGATGGGAGTACGATCCTGCCTTGGGAATTGAGATCGCCCGTCTCGGTGTTGAGACTGGAATGGTGGTGTTGTACGAGTACGAAAACGGCAGGACAACCGTTAACTTGGTGCCCAAGGAAAGGAAGCCGGTGGAGGAATACCTTAAGAAGCAGGGGAGATTTTCCAAGATCACCAAAGCTCAGACAGTCGAAATTCAAAAGGAAGTAGATAATAATTTCAATCAACTGCTGAGTGGCAATCTATCGTAGGAGGAAAAACATGTTAAAGTCCAAAAAGGATGATACCCTAGGAAAGCTACTCGATAGAGCGGCAACGCAATTCCCTAAGAACGAGGCTATAGTCCAAGGTGACAAGAGGATAACGTATGAGACTTACCTGGACAAAGTCAACTGCATGGCCAATGCCCTGCTGAAACTAGGTGTCAAAAAGGATGAAAAGATAGCAATTTGGATGAGCAATGTACCTGAGTGGGTGTATGCTCATTTCGCTGCCGTGAAGCTGGGAGCACCTGTTATCCCGCTTAATACGAGGTTCAGGGTTCACGAGCTGGAATACATCCTAAGGAAATCCGATTCTACCACCCTCTTTGTGCAGGACCGCTTTCTGAAATCGGATTACATTCCCATGATTTACGAGCTTCTGCCTGAGCTTAAGAAATGCAAGCCCAATGAGCTAAAGAGCGAGAAGCTGCCGTTACTCAAGAGGGTGATCATAGTAGGTAGCCAGAGTTACGATGGCATGCTTGACTACAACAAAGTGCTGGAGATGGGCAAGGATTACGCGAGCAGTGCTGAATTAAAGAAGGCTCAACAGGCAGTCAAGCGCGATGATGTTTATATCATCCCCTTCACCTCAGGGACAACGGGCTTCCCCAAGGGAGTGGTCACAACTCACGACCAGTACATTCAGGTTATCGAGGGCTTTAGCGAGAGATTCCAGATGACAGATAAAGACCGCATCCTGGTTGTATCGCCCTTTAACAACAATATGGGCAACATGACAGGCATGTCGCTGGGCGCATGCCACGGTGCCTGCATTCTGCCCATGCTGCAGTTCGACCCCGGAGAGGCTTTGAGATTGATAGACGGGGAGAAGGCTACTAATTTCACTGGCTCGCCGACGATGTACATTATGATGATGGACCATGCCGATTTTCCCAAGCGCAACACCCGTTCTATAAAGAGCTGTATCATCGGAGGGGCTGATGTCGCCCCGGACCTGGTGAGAGCCATTATGGACAAGATGGGCATCAAAGACGTTATCTCGGCCTACGGTATGACGGAGAACTCAGGCATCAGCACCTGTTCTCGCCCGGGAGACCCGCCGGAGGTGGTTGCCAATACTGCCGGAAAGCTCATGTTCAAACACTGCGACCTCAAGATTTTGGACCCCGAGACTGGCAAAGAGGTTCCGCGCGGCACCCAGGGCGAGATCGGCACCAGGGGCTGGTTCGTTATGAAAGAGTATTACAAGATGCCCGAGGAAACTGCAAAAGCCTTCGACAAGAATGGCTGGTTCCGTACCGGAGACCTGGGCGTCATGAACGATAAGGGGTATATAAAGATTACTGGCCGCATCAAGGATATGTTCATCACTGGAGGCGTGAATGCCTAT
>Ga0315274_10014763_pt1 | contig 11069 bp, 8 predicted proteins | sample YL17G02_20_MG_FD_203700 | JGI IMG/M metagenome (GOLD analysis project Ga0315274, IMG submission 203700) | Sediment microbial communities from Yellowstone Lake, YNP, Wyoming, USA - YL17G02_20 | ecosystem: Environmental > Aquatic > Freshwater > Lake > Sediment | place: USA: Wyoming | collected...
GTGGCAGCGGAGAAGATTGGGAAAGGTTCCGACAAACTGGCCGCCCACATCAAAGGAGTAGAAGTCACAGGATATGACCTGCGATGTCTAAAGACTGCTGCTCTGGGTTTTGCCGTGTCATTCCGCGGAGCAGATCACAACAGACACGGAGCATACGCCTTCGACGTGAAAGGAAAAGTCAACCGTCTCATCGCCGAAAAAGGCAGAGGAAAACTGGTCAGAGGAATGGAAGACTCATACGCCGTCATCGATTCGCTCATAATCTGCAAATTCTCCAGAGGCACGTACTACAAGGAATTCGAAGATATGTCCAGACTCTACGGTGTGGTCACTGGCTCTGAGATGACACCCGATGAACTGAAACTGGCTGGAGAAAGAATAAACAACATCGGCAGACTCTTCAACATTCGAGAAGGACTGGGCAGAAAAGACGACACACTGCCCTACAAAGTTATGCACCTTCCAATTCCGGATGAAGGTCCTTCGAAAGGTGCATTCGTCACACAGGAAGAGTTGGACTTGCTTCTGGACGACTATTATGAAGCACGCGGTTGGACGAAAGAAGGAATACCCAGCGCCGAGAAACTGAAGGAACTCGGAATGGACGATCTAATACAGATAACAAAATAAGAGGACGAGAAAATGGTGAAGATACACGACAGAAAGTTTGTTTCAGCCGACCCCGACAAATGTGTAGGATGCCAAATCTGCGAGTACGCTTGCTCGATGAGCAGAGACAAGGTATTCAACCCACTGAAATCAGGAATACGAGTCGTCAGAATCAACCAAGTAATAAACATGGCGGTAACGTGTAGACTTTGCGAAAATCCCGCCTGCGTTGCGGCATGTCCCCGAGATGCTCTGACCCAGTCAGAAGAAACAGGACTGATCTCAGTTGATAAAGACAAATGCAACGGTTGCGGATGGTGCATCGAAGCATGCGACTACGGCGCCATCATGCTGCACCCAGACAAGAAAGTAGTCTACGTCTGCGATTTGTGCAAAGAAAAAGGCGAGCCTCAGTGCATCAAATGGTGCCCAGAAGAAGCCCTAGAACTTGTGACCAGCGATACACTAGCACAGAAGGCAAGGATAACCGCGGTGAAGAAGCTTTTCCAAGAAGCATCTAAGACACCCAAGAAGTAGTAGCAACACTCTTTTTTCACTTCATCTTATTTTGGGACAGTCGCCTCTCCTCGTAGTTCATCGATGAGTTTCGCCACATTCTCTATTACGTACTCATTTATCGTCTGACCTTTCTTCTTTGATGCTGTAGTCGGATCACCGATTACACCGCTTGGAAAATAGCGCTCAGGATGGGCGACAAGCTCGAATCTGGGAAACTTCGGATAACTGCTCCTGCCCTTTTTCTTGATAAGATCAGGCCGAATATCCATGACGCGCGAAGTCTCAATGGTGCCGGCATGGCCATCTTTGTCGCTGAAGTATTTCCCCTTCAATTCGTAAGCAAAGTCATAGTCCGAACAAACCATAATCCGCGGCATCCTATTAGGATCATCTCCTTCATGTTTAAGAACTACTTCTTCGGCTGCGAGCCTGAGCGCTGTCATGTGATATTGACCTGCATGACCGCTCAGGACGAGCATTCTTGTAAAACCGTTTCGAACAAACTCTTCAAGAATATCGAATGCGATTTTGTGCAAAGTTTCAAAGCTTATTGAAATCGTGCCTGGAAAATTCCGGGCCGAACTGCATATGCCGTATCGCAACGGAGGCGCTACTAGGCAGTCCTTCTTTTCTGCTACTTCGAGTGCAACGTATTCTGGCTGCAAACTGTCTGTGCATAGGGGAAGGTGATCTCCATGTTCTTCTACGCTTCCAACAGGAAGGATTACTACGGGTTTTCCAATCCTGGCTAGTCTTTCGGCTTCTTTCGTACTGAGTTCGTCAAACCAAACTCGTTTCCTTGAAAGCCTGTGTCCTGTTCCTCCTTTTCTTATGCTCACAAATCTGTCCCCCTGACTGAACGATAGTGTCTTTTGGTTGACTCTGTTTATAATTCTTGGGCGAGTAACGCAACATTCTTTTCTATCTTGGCGGGTCTGTTGAACCAGTGATGAATAACGTTTATTAAGATATCAGATACTCTTTCATTCAGAAACAAAGGATACATCCTACCTTGCCTCAAGGTGATCAAAACTTGCCGTTTCGTGGCACGTACAGACGATTCCGTTTTCTAAACAAAACATCCATACTGATTGCCTTGGCCATTGCCACGTCGGCCTTGCTAATCCTGTCTCAATTCACACCGAGCGCCTATGGAAACGCCCTAGGACTTGAGAGTCTCCCAAACCCGTACGTTTCCGCGAGCAGACTGATGAACTGTTCGGCCGTAGTTGCTTCCAGTAGCTTAGGCGGTCACGGTCCATGCGGTGCAGCGCACACAATGGACGTAATGGGTGGGATAATGGTCAGCGCCCAATTTGGTTTGAAAACCGACAACGGCACTTTGGAAGCAACCATGGATGACACGATTTCGTGGTACAATTTCACGTCAGCCCAAGTCACTCTCAACGATTTGACCTCCAATTTGGTGGTGGTCGGTGGTCCAGGCGTTAACCAAGTCACATGGTACTACAACAATTTGAGATATCCAAACGGAACCAAAATGCTTCCTGCATACTTTGACAAATTCCCTAACGGAACTGATTACATCTACGTTGTGAGCACGGCTCATAGTTACAGTATCCAGCTAGACGGTCTAGGCAGAGTGAAAGACGACTACGGACTCATTCTGACGCTCGATGATCACGGACGTCACGTCCTCATCCTCGCCGGGCTTGGAGGTTCAGGCACTTGGGCTTCGTGCAAAATAGTCTCCTCATATGAATCATGGAGTCTTCACGGCGGTGCGGCTGTCGTTAGATATAGTGACACGAACAGCGATGGATTCTTGGATGCGCTTTCAATTGTTGAATTCGTCTCGAGCACAATAAACCTCTCGAATATTCTTGGCCCGCTTGCTTTCGAACTCTTTGCAGCGGCGATGTTACCAAAGCTAAACGTTATGAAAAAGAAGATTTTTCGCAGGCGACGGCTTTTGGAAGCATGTATAATTCTAATCTTCGCAGCGGCGGCGCAGATCTCTATGATCGTTTTCTCAGACGATCCAGATTCCGGATTTTTCACTTTCAAAGATCTGTCACATCCTTTTGTAGCTGCCGGAGGGTTGCTGAATTGTTCGGCTGTTGTTGCTTCGAGTAGCCCTGGCGGTCATGGTCCGTGCGGTGCAGCGCACACGATGGACGTAATGGGTGGGATAATGGTAGCGGCACAATTCGGAGTGGACGCCACCGGCGGCTCTCTTGCTTCGACCTTGGACGACTACATTTCAACTTATGATCTCGACGATGGACACATGACCTTTTCACCGTTAACGTGCAACATTCTCGTAGAGGGCGGTCCAGGCGTTAACCAGGTCACATGGTACTACAACAATTTGAGATATCCAAACGGAACCAAAATGCTTCCTGCATACTTTGACAAATTCCCTAACGGAACGGACTATATCTACGTCCCGTCGAATGGACACCAGTATGTGATCGAGTTCGATGGTCTAGGCAGAGTGAGCGCTGACTATGGCGTCGCTACGCTCTACTACGACTCAGATCATGAGTGGTGGGTGGTCATCGCAGCTGGGCTCGGTGGACCCGGAACGGGTGCAGCGTCAAGATTGTTGGCGACATACAGAAATTGGAGTATTTTCGGAGGCGCAGTCATAGTCAAATATTACGATTCAAACGGCGACGGATATTTGGACTCGATGAGCGTACCGGAAGTGGTAGGGGTTGGAAAAAGCATCGACCTCTATTGGGATCCAAGCTGCATGAACATTGTGCAATCGATAGACTGGGGAACACTAGTTGCAGGCGAAATTAAGAACGTGACTGTCTACGTGCGCAATGAGGGTGCTAGCAACACGGTCTTGGCGCTCAGCATTTCGGGATGGAATCCGTTGCAGGCTCAAAGTTATCTTGACATAGACTGGAATTACTCCGGCACTCCTGTTGCGTCAGGACAGACTTTGCCGATTATGTTGATGCTGAGTGTGAACGATAGTATTTCTGGGATAACAGATTTCGGAGTGAATGTTACCGTCAGCTCTGGTTAGCTGGGCAAGTTTCGTTTTCGGAAGTGGACTGTATTGAGTAGCAATACATAATATTTAATACGCATCTGTGGAAAACCCTACTAAATGGAAGACTGACGCGGTTCGACGTGCATGCTGTCTCTGGCTAATTTGAAGTTTGAAATTCCAAAACGAGGCTATTTTCTCGCGGGACTACTGCTCCGTCTGTTCCTAGCTCCTTTTCTCAGTCATCCATTTGACATGCGCGTTTTCATGGCAGTCGGTGCAGCAGTGTCGCAGGGAACAACCCCTTACGGACAGTACGTTCTTCAAGACATCTTTGCAGCCTCCCCACATCCCCACCTTTACGGGGTGATCCCGGGCATAGGTTACCCGCCATTGTGGGGTCTGGTGGACGGACTGATGCGAGCGTTTTCTTCGGCGATTGCGCCCAACAACCTTTACGCATACGTCCTTGCATTGAAAATCCCAATAATCTTGGGTGAGCTGCTCCTAGCCGTCGTCATTTACAACATACTTAAGGCTGAAGCCAACGAAAGAATCGCCACGGCCACCTATCTCATATTCATATTCTGCCCATTCATAATGGCTGTGGGCACCATATGGGGAATGTTCGACGCCATCGCCCTCATATTTGCACTCTTGGCTGCGTACACTCTTCATCGAAACTGGGGAACATCGTCAGTCTTCCTTGCAGTCGCTTCTGCCCTCAAACTTTTTCCCTTGGTACTTGCTCCACTCTACTCACTACTTCTCTACAAGTCCGTGGGAAGCAAGAAGAGAGCTGCCAACTACTTGATTCACACAATTGCCATCACGGGCGTTCTCACTTTTCTGCCAATGATCGCGTTCAACTGGCCGACAAGCAACATGTACAATGCTCTGACGTACCACGTAACAACGTCCAATCCCTCGTATGACAGTCTGGCCTCATTTCCTTACGGCGCGGCTAGCCCCTTTAACGTTGCCACTTTGCTAGTGAACGTGGGAGGTCCCATGTTCACACCGCCAGATGTTTTTGTTTACGCATGGATTCCCGCTTGTATACTCGTCTACCTGCTCCTGTTCCGCTCTCGCGCGATGGTGCCCAAGGGAATCAACGTCAGTGCAGACTTTATATCGACAGTGCAATGGTCGCTTCTGCTCCTTCTCACGTTGTTTACCACGCGAGTCTGGGTTTCCGAGCAGAACCTGGTGTTTCTTTTTGCCTTCTTTGCGCTCAGCGTTTTTCTCCAACATCCACAAGATTGGGACAAGATCGAGCTTCTGTGGCTGCTGCTGTTCATCTTCGTGCTTGTACACGTGCCTGCAGTTTCCTTCTTCTGGCTACCATTGCCATGGACCCTAACAGCAAGCACCGCGTTCGCTGACGGGCCACTCGGATGGACAAGGTTGCTTCTGATGACAGCCCTGACGTTCAGTTGGCTAGCAATGTGTTGGCACTACGTTGCCAAACGCTTGAGGTGGTCATAACGAGAGCCCTAACACTTCTTCTTCATGATGAGCGATTCAGCGGTTGGACACCGAAGGACAAGGTTGAACGCCAACACTTCTCCATCGAATATATGCGTTTCTACAAAGAGGCAGGCTTCGAACCGCTCCTCTACTCCTATCATCAAGAAGTAGAATCAAAACAGATTTACCGTTTGGACCAGACTGGAACCGTAAAGATATTTCCGGTGAAATTCCGTTTCCCACCTTTTCTCCGCTTCGGAAACGATCACAATCCCGAACAAATAGCACGCGAGATGCTGATCGACAAACCCGAGCTCGTCCATTTCCACAATTACTATCTCTTCTCATTTCCGTACATCGCAACATTTGTCAAACGGAAACTCGGAAAACCGCTCGTCGCACAGCTTCACGGGTACGACAACCGCTCTTTACGCAAATGGATGTACCTTCCCTGCCTTCTAGCGCTAAGAAACGCTGACAGAATCCTGTACAGCTATGAACCAGAGAAAGAAATGTTCAAGAAACTAGGAGTCGCCGAAAAGGCCGTAAAACTTCCGGTCCCTGGCATTGACCCTGAGATCTTTAAACCGAAGAGACGCAAACGCAGAAATCGGCTACTGTACGTTGGGCGGATTCCCACACCCGAAACTGCTCATGGAGAGAAATCACCTTTTCTGTTGATTCAAATTCTGAAGAAACTTTTGCGGCTATCAAACAGTTTCTATTTGGACATAGTCGGAGACGGTCCAGGACTTGCTCGGGGTAGAAGTCTAGCGAAGGATTTGGGAATCGCTGACCGTGTGGTCTTTCACGGATACGTTCCTCATAATCAGCTGCCAGAGTATTACAGATCTTCAGCCTTGACTTTCTCGCCAATTCAAGTCTATGACGTTGACGGATGGTTTGATGGTGCGATACAGGAGAGTCTAGCCTGCGGTACGCCTGTAGCTGCGCTCAAAATGTCGCCCAAAACCCCTCTTCAGGGCACTTACGGTTTTCTGTTGTCAAACAACGCTGAAAAAGCTGCAGCGGATATCCACAGACTCCTTAGGGCTCCCGAAGACACCGAGGAAATCGCAGTTGAAGGTTCAAGGTTTGTTCGCGAGAATTGTTCGCGAAGCAGGGTCATGTCCAAGTTGAATGAAGTGTTGGAGAGTGTAATGTGCAATTGAAGTTAAGTGTAGTTGTCTGCGCCTACAATGAAGAAAAATCGATAGGTCCCCTTCTTGAGAACCTAACGTGCCAGAGAACCCCTCCTGAGGTGAATGATAGGGAGATAATCGTCGTTGCATCCGGCTGCACGGATGCCACGGTTCAGGTCGTGAAACAACAGATGAAGACACGCGGGAATATCAAGCTCATTGAGGAACGGGAAAGGTCGGGAAAGGCCGAAGCCTTGAACAAAGCCTTTGATGTTTTATCTGGTGATTATATTGCACTGGTTCCCGCAGATGTTTTTCCCGCCAAGGACGCTATGTTTCACTTGCTTATCCCGTTTAGAAATAAGAGAGTCTCAGCCGTGAGCGGTCGACCGATGCAGAATCCGGATAAGGTTCCCAAAGGGTTTTCAGGTTATCTGGCGAACATGACCTATCGTCTTTGGGCCAGGTTGATGACGAGACTGAACGATCAGGGAAAAATGGCTCACTGCAGTGGAGAGTTCATGGCTATACGAAGTAACGTGAAAACCGAGATTCCGCACGATTGTGCTGCCGATGATTCTTACATCGCCATCGTTGCCAAGCGGAAGGGTTTCATCAAATTCGCTTCCAAAGCTGTGTGCTATAATCTGATGCCTTCTAACGTTGCCGATTACGTAAATCAGAGAAGAAGATGGTTATTCGGACATCTTCAGACCAAGAAAATCACAGGCGAATATCCTACGGTCTTGGACACGATCGTGTTTTCAAAACCGGGCGTCGCCTTGCAGGTTCTGGCTGAAGAAATGGCTGAGAAGCCCAAGGATACAGGCTATCTGTTCAGCGCAATAGTAGTTGAAGCAGTCATTTACCTACTGTCTCTGGCTGATCGATTTTTCTCGCGGCAGTATGGAGTGTGGCCGGTAATCAAGTCTACGAAGTTCACTTAGCAAGATGGATCGTTTGTGGAGACTTTGGGATGAGCAGGATCTGCGTCGTTATTCCAACATATAATGAAGCCGAGAATCTTCCGAGACTGACCGCCCAGATAGAACAGGCGCTACGAGGGTTGAATTTCGAGCTTGTAATAATCGATGACAGCAGTCCAGACAACACCGCCAGAGTCGCGGAGAGGCTGAACTGCATTTATGGAAACATTACTGTGAAGGTCAGAGCAGAGAAGTCTGGCTTGGGATCCGCACTGCTTTCAGGTCTTGAGGTTGCTCTGTCCAAGAAAGATGTTGAGTGTATAGTGACTTTAGACGCTGACTTCTCGCACGATCCTAGGCAAATTCCTCGATTACTTCGTGTTGCCGATGCGGCAGATTTGGTTCAAGGGAGTCGGTACGTTCATGACGGTGTCGTGGCAAATTGGAGTTTCAAGAGACGATTAGTAAGCTGTGTCGCTAACCTGCTCTGCAACTTGCTGATGTGGACTTCCATCCGTGACTGCACGGGGAACTTCAGGGTCTATTCTCGAAGGTGCGCAGAGACGATTTTGAATTCAACGAGATCGAAGGGGTTTGAGTGGGTCGTAGAAGCCATGGCCGTGGCGAAAAAAGGCGGCTTCAGGGTTAAAGAAGTGCCCATTACTTTTGTGGATCGTAGGATGGGAAAAACAAAGTTGAGGAGTTCGCAGATTTTCGACTGGGCTGCGTTTGCGATGAGGAATCTATTCTCACCTAGGCCTTCGATTCCATGCGGGCCTAGTCAGTTGAGTTTTGTGAGCCAAAAATCATCGATCTTGACCGTAACTGATACTTCTCCTATGATTTCAACGACGATGTACACGCTTTCAAGCACGTCGCCAGACTTGAGCGACCACGCTGAGTCGATGTGTCTAGTGAGATCCACAGAGTAGTTTTTCCACTCGCTGATGGCGGCTTGATCTATTTTGTATTCGACCACATCACCGCCTCTGTAAACGGTGTTTCCTCCGAGTGGAATGTTTCCGTTTGGACTCCGTAACGCGGCAGGGCTGTCCCAAACGTCTGTTTCCGTGTAGACAACTGTACCATCATCGCGTTGGACTGCACAGGCAAGTGCGATGCGCACCCATTCGTTTCCTTTCTGACAGTCGACTTTGACAATGTTCATTCGGAAATTCGCAGCGATCTGAACGGGTTTTGACGTGTAGATTGGCAGTTTTTCTCTTGTTTTGAAACTGGTTGTCCACCACGCTCCCATTGCGACATGTCCCATTTCGTTTGCAGAGGTCCTCAGAAATATCTCGGCTTCGTCGTCAAATGTCGTTTGCCACGTTGAGACGTTCGTGAGCCCTGTTGAATGTGGGTTCCAGTACACTATATTGTGTTCTGGAGACAATGAGACGTCGCCATCGATGTTTATGATTGTTGGATCTCCAAACGTCGAATTCTGCAGTACTGGTTGCTTGCTTGATCTCTGACTCGAGCCGAAGCTGTTTCCAGTGAGGAAGACTGAGAAGACTGCTAACAAAAGTAGTACTGCTGCGTAACGTTTGTGCACTTGACGCCTTCTCCTCGTGTATTGTTGAGTTGAACGGACCTACAATGTGTCCGTGTTCGAACCTATTCTCCAAGCAACTACTGTCTTCATTCAGCATATTAAACTTTATTTCCGAGGCCTGAACAACTCCGTGCGCACATTACATTATCCGATGTAGAAAGAATGGAAAACCGTAAGAAAAGTCGTCTCAAAAGAGCAAGAATGCATAGCTTTCACCTGTGAGTCTAGTCTCAATATACGCAGATTGAAAAACGCGTTGCGTGCGCTAAGCGTGTTGCTTACGATCGATATACCATCTGACAAAAGTTTTTTGCAGCAGTTGGAATGTACAATGGCGCGCGCCCAATGCGAACCAAATCTTAAGTGCCGAACAAAGAATAATCGACTCTGAATGGGCAAGGGATTGTACGTGACCGAGTTCTTTACTTCAAAAAGGTCATTGTTTCGATTGATTTCCAAGGATAACATCGAAGAAATTCACGAAGGTTCGCTAGCGATCCTTGAAAAAGCAGGTGTTAATGTAAAGAGCAATGAAGTCATGATTTCCCTCAGAAACGCGGGTTGTGAGGCTGATTCCGATGGAAAAATCATACGCATACCTCGTAGCCTAGTGAAGGAGTCTCTCAGCAAAATAGATCCAGTTCTGAAATTGTATGGCCGAGATGGAAAGCACGAACGGATAATCGGTAGCGACAATGTGACTTTCAACCCTGGGTCTAGCGCAGTCTACTTTAGTGACCACAAGACGGGCCAGACGAGACAGCCCGTTTCGAAAGACTTGGTGGACTTGGTTAGACTGGTTGACGCGCTCAAACATATTCACGCTCAGAGCACGGCTATTGTGCCCTCTGATGTGCCTAACGAAATAAGTGATCTATACCGTCTTTATCTTGTTCTGAAGAATTCAACGAAAGGCATCATTACAGGCGCTTTCACGAAGAATGGAATATTCGACATGAAACAACTGTTGGAGATTGTTGCGGGCGGAGAAGAGAAGCTGGTGAATAGACCAATGGCAATCTTTGACGTGTGCCCATCTTCTCCGCTTGTATGGAGTGAGACGGCATGTCAAAATCTTATCGATTGCGCAAGGTTCAATATTCCAGCTGAAATCATACCAGCGCCGCAGATGGGCGCAACGAGCCCTGTAACCCTGGCCGGAACTCTCGTGCAATCTAATGCTGAGTTTCTAAGCGGCGTTGTGATCTCCCAGCTCACAAGACCTGGAGCGCCTGTTGTCTACGGAGGTTCACCGGCGACCTTTGATATGAAACGTCTTTCATCATGCCTCGGGACAATTGAAAACATGATGGTGGCTTGTGCCGCTGCTCAAGTTGCCAAATACTACAAAGTGCCCTCTCACGCGTATCTAGGTCTCAGTGACTCAAAAATGCTTGACTCACAAAGCGGAATTGAGACCAGCATCGGGATAATCCTCGCAGTCTTGGCAGGCATAAACGTAGTTTCAGGTCCCGGAATGCTCATATTCGAGAATTGTCAATCGCTCGAAAAGCTAGTCATAGACAACGAAATCTGCGGAATGGCCTTAAGGCTCGTTGACGGAATAGCCATGAACAGTGAGACGTTTGCATTGGACGTTATAGACAAAGTTGGTCCCGGCGGTCACTACCTCGCAGAGAAACACACACGCAAATGGCTAGAGAAAGAACACTTCATGCCCTCCAACGTAATTGACAGGTTGACTCTCGAAGCTGAGAGAAAACAAGGATCAAAGGACCTGATAGACAAAGCGCGAGAAACCGTCGACCAGACCCTAAAAGAGCATGCCCCGGAACCATTGCCAGCTGACGTTGAAAACGACCTGAGAAACAAGCTCAAAGAAATCGCGCATCGCTACAACATAGAATCCCTTCCCT
>Ga0315274_10014765_pt1 | contig 11069 bp, 14 predicted proteins | sample YL17G02_20_MG_FD_203700 | JGI IMG/M metagenome (GOLD analysis project Ga0315274, IMG submission 203700) | Sediment microbial communities from Yellowstone Lake, YNP, Wyoming, USA - YL17G02_20 | ecosystem: Environmental > Aquatic > Freshwater > Lake > Sediment | place: USA: Wyoming | collected...
CCCTTGGCCCGTCCAATCACTTGCACCTTCGACAGATATCCCATGGAAAGCACCTCCCTCGTCAAAGAATGTTGAAGGGAGTATATCATATAGTTATATAACTAATCAACCATTTTCTTAATTTTTTCACACCTTCCCTTTACTAAAGGGGGGAGAGGGGGGATTATGAATTTTTAAGGGCATGGGCTAAGGTGAGGACATCCACCCTTTCTGCCCCACCGGCCAGCAACACTTTCGAACATTCATTGACCGTAGCACCGGTTGTGTAAACATCATCCACCAAGAGGATCGTCTTTCCTTCCAGCTCTTCCTTTCCAACAATTTGGAAAGACCCTCTCACCCCCTTCTCCCTCTCGACACCACTGAGATTGACTTGAGGGATGGTGGGTCTTACTTTTTGAAGGATCCTCTTTTGGTAAGGGATTCCCGTCCGATGGCTTAACTCCTTTACGAGGAGGAGGGCTTGATTGAACCCCCGTTCCCTTAGTCGCTGTTTATGCAATGGCACAGGGATCAGGAGATCGAAAAGCTTGGGATCCCAATAACGGTAGAACCCTTCTGTCATCCATTGCCCCAAAAAAGGGGTTAGGGTGGCCTTCTCCTGATATTTCCATCGATGGATCGCCTCTTGGAGAGAGCCGTTATAGGCTCCCAAGGCCCGAGCCATTGTAAAATATTTTCTCTTGGTCAAACAACTACTACATGGATGGCTTCTGACTTCTCTGGAGACAAAGGGGGTTCCGCACACTGAACAGAATGGAGGTTCGATCCAGTCGATTTCCGAAAGGCAGCCTGAACAGATTCCCTGTTGTCCCTCGTCTAAAAATTTTTCACAACAGTGGCATTGTGTGGGTAACACAAAAAAGCTCATCGTCTCCATCAATGCTTTCAGGATGTTAGAGATTTTACCTAATCTCTTCTTGGGTGATTTGTGACAGATTTTTGTCATACTCTTTTTTAGATCTCCGAATGTTGAGCATTCTCCTGCCAGTTCTTTATATATGTTCTAAAACATTTTTTCATAATAACACATCCCCACCATCTCCAAAAACTCCTCCTCGGTGAATATCGCTTTCTGAATAAGTAATCGAATAAGGGCTTCTTGCTGAACTACCTGGGACATGAGAAGTTCTTCAAAGGAGACGATTTGGTTCTGATAATTTAGTCAATACCATGCGTCTTCTTTATACTATCAAGAAGCTGATTGTATGTTTTATTATCTCCAAATACTTCTGCAGCTAAAGCAAGGTTTCTCGAATAGAAATCGAGAACCGTTACATCTATCCCAGGTACGAGCAGGGTATCTTCTGCAATCGAAAAAGCAATATCCTCAGAGAAAAGCAAAAATTGTTTATGAAATTCTCCTTGTTTCTGCTTTTTTAGCTCAGTATACCGCTCGATATAGGGTAAGCACTCCTTAAATTCATTACCGCACACACAGGCACAGAGAAGTTTAGTAAAAGACCCCATTTCTTCTGAATTAAGATATCGCTGCATTGCAATAAAGGATAGAACATGAACCAATTGGAAAGCCTTAATTATCGAATCTGCGTTCTTTTTTAGAGAAGAATCTATGCTTTGGTTGCTTTTGGAAATCTTAGCCATCATCTTGATACCCTCTATGCAAGCATCAAACCATTTTGTCCTTGCTATCCCCATCCTCTTAGCAAGCTCAAAAGCAATGTTTTCAATATTCTTAGTTTGATTCTTCCCATTATTTTCTCTCACCAAAATAACCCTCCGAATGTTGAGAATACTCTTGTCATAGGAAATTTATGATGTTTGCTCTCCATAACGATCTTCAAGTAATTCATGCCTCCAAAACCCTAAGAAGTTCCTACGTTTGACTGTCAGTAAATCAAAAACGAAGTCCAACTGCTCTTGCAAAATTCTCCATGAGGCTGGAACGGCGTCTAATTTAGAACGGACATAATCGTTTCCTATCGATTCAATCCGTTGAAACCATTCAATGTACAGTTCTCGGTTTGTCAAGACACCTTCCAAATATGGAGATTGGGGAAGACACTTAGGTTTTGTATAATCCAGTTCCTGAAAATCCCAATCAGAACCGCCAAGAGCATGGGAGCCATCCAAAAATATCGGGGTCTTGTCAAGACGAGAAAACAAGGTATCATACTTAGTGTCCTGAAAAAATAGCCACAATTCAAAGAGTGCCCTACCGTAAAAGGGACTTTGGTTTTTTGGATCGTCAAAGTAATTTATAAGATGATTCTTATTTATCTCTGGAAACTGATCCAAATTGTCCATATTCCAATGGGAGTATGGCTCAGGAGGTTTGGGCCACGGAATTGAAATCAGATTGTCAATGAAATTTGTCGCAACGCAATCTGGAGAAACAACCTGGATTGATTGTCCTTGTAACCATTCCATGGAAGAAGGACTCAGGGTTGCCAGGAATGTTTGGGGCCAGGGGAGACCTATTTGATTGGCAAGGCTTCCAGATATATATTCGTTGAAGAGAATCTTCCCCATTCTCGGTTCCAATAAAGCCTTGATAACGACACTTTCCCCTGAATTGGATAGAGCGAGAAACGGGTTTGTCGATCCGTCCAAAACTTTTTTAATAGTTTCAATAATCACGCTCTTTCCCTGCTTTGGTGGTTCTACTCCTTTGTTACTTTATCTCCAACATTTCCAAGTTTTTGTTGACTCATTCCATTTGATCAGCGTCCCCTGTCATCATAAACCTCAGAATGTTGAATACGTTCCCGCCAGTTCTTCATGTAGAACGAAGCCAACTTCTTATCATAGATCACAAGTAGATTTTTTGAGTTTTTTTCTTCGGTATCTCTCGTTAATCTACAGCGAATGATTAGCTGATAACTAAAAATTCCAGCAATGATTGATAATAAATTACATCAAAATTAATACTTTGGTACAGCAGGATATCTTTGCCCCGCCAGAAAAGCTGCCCAGCGAGCATTTTCGATTTCCTTTTGCCATAGCGGATTTGCCTTCTTAAATTCTGATAACGCCTGAGAGTACAATTTACGTGCATTAAGTACATTGCTCATCAAGGCACTTATCAATTGTTTTGTGTTTTGAAATTCTTCCTTCCCACTAAGTTCATTTAAGAGTTTCTTACAATACTCCTCTGCTTTATTATACTCAGATTTTTCGTAGGCTGAAAATGCAATGTAAATTTCCTTTATTTGGCGTTGGTAAAGTTGTTCCCTTAGGTGTATATTCCCAATTTCTCGTTTGTATGCTACAATCATACCATCCAATTTACTTGTTATTTTATGAACTTCGACTCTCTTTTCAATCAAATCTTTGTATCTGTTCTTTAGAAACATAAATTCATCACTAATCATATTTTTTAATTCTAATTGGCTCAAAACTGATTTAATCTCGTCCGCACTCTCAAATGTCCAAAAATCAATTTCTATAATGATGTGCTCAAGGCTTTCCGTGTACTTTTTTTCATCTATCAATTTTTTTGCAATCCTTATCTGTTCTCCTCTTGGAGGAATGTTTTTGTCATGGTAAGCAAGATAATAAATTGAAGCATTACTTAGAGGCTTTAACTCTCTATATGAGGAAAAAGTAAAGATTGACGATACGAAAAATCCAATCAAACTTAGTATTATTGGGATAATTACGATGTCCTTAAATTTATTCTGAGTCAATATTAATATAGTGACAAACCAGACCCAAATGGTGTAATACATTATGCAAAAAATAGTTTTATTGGGAACACCAATCCAGAGTTGCAGATAGAGTAATTGTGTTGGCATTAAGAACGGCAGTAATAATAGTGCAATTAGAATGATTGGAATTAAAACAATAATTCTCTTCATAATAAGACCCTCCGAAGGTTTTAATTCAATTTACTCAAGAATCCCTTCTTAACTTGCTCTTTCTCTTGATTTCCTTATCTATGACCTTTGCTATTTCCATAAGTACTTCTCTGGTAAATTGTCCCTTCTCTACAGTTAGCCTGGTAAGGGCTCCCTGCTGAACCACTTGGGACATGAGGAGTTCTTCAAAGGAGACAATTTGCTTGGGGTCAAGAGGGATTACCATGAAAGCCTCCTTTAGATAGCATTCTTCATTGACTGAATAAGATGATTTATCGAAGAAAATTGATTATTGAAAAAAGACTGATGGCAAAAATTCCAAAAAAGAACGCATATTTCATAACTTTTTCAAGATAAATGAGTTCCAAAATAATTATTCTAAGACTTCTAAAAAGAGCAGGAGGATAACTCTCTCGCTCCTCTATTTTTAAAAGGGAGAGAAATCTAAATATTTCTCTGAGAAACTCTTTCAAAAAACGAATATCCTTAGGGTTATCTACTCCTGTTAACTGCAATCCTTCGTATAACTTTTTCAAAGTTTCTGCAGAGAGTTTGTTTAGTAATTTATAAAAATCCTTTGCTTTCTCATCATCCTTAATAACGGATTCGACAGAAGTCTTAATATAAGATTTTATATAGTGTTCTTGTAATTCCCTTTTGGAAAGTGCAATGAGTTTTTCTGGAGATTTAAGTAGATTTTTTAAATTGTTTAATTTAACTTGCAAAATATCCCCTTTGGGTAAAACCAAAACTCCTGTGATTATAGAAACGAGCATGCAAAACCAACCAATAATTAAAATAAACTTATACTCAGGAAATTGAACGAATTCTTTTAGAAAGGTTACACTGAAGATTAGAGTTCCAGTCGCAAGCCCGATAATAAACTTATAGTAATCTTTATTTTTTTGTGAAGATTCCCTTAAAGTATCAAGGGCTTCGTTAAATTCTTGGAGTCCATTTTTTTCTTCCATATCAGCTCCCCTTTATTCTCTCTCGACTCCCTGCAAAACTTGATATTACAAGTATGATTCTCTTTTCTATCTCCCTCTCCCAACGTAGACTTCCGAATGCTTCTTATGCTCCTGCCAGTTCTTTGTATATCGTTCAGCCAATTTCCTGTCCCCTATCACAAGCAGATTTTCAGCATTGTTCTCCTCAGCAGCTTTGGTGAAATTGAAAGACCCTGTGATAACGGTCTCTCCGCCAATGACCATGACCTCGTTGTGTGCGACAGCGTATTTATTCTCCAAATGCCTATCTCTTTTTTTCGCCTTCTTTGCTGAAGACCTTCAGCATAAATCCTTTTCAGGGTCAGTATCCAAATATCGCTGTAAGAATAAATATCACCCCGATTAATCCAACTACCCAACCTACCCAACACAAAATCTCTTCGATGAAAAAAGCGAAAATTATTAAAATGATTCCTATGATAGAGCGCAAAATTGCCTCTGCTCTTCCAACATTTTTTGTCTTAACCATGGATTCCATATTTTTCTCCCTATAACCTTATTGATTTTTTAAAACAAAACCCCATTCCTTTTTCAGAAATGGGGTCTAAATTTATCTCCAGACCATATAACCACCTTCGGGTTAGAGGTTTGTAATGGATGGCGTCAGTTTCAATGATAAGGTACTAAATTAGGAAAGGAGTGTCAATGTGAATTGGCATGGGAGAGTGGTGGTTGCCTCTAAATTCCGGCACTAAATATTGAGTGATGATGAGTCCATTTTTTAAGATTTTTTATTCCTAAATTCTTTTGCCTTCCGTAATATGCGGGTCCTCTCTTGCAGCTCTTCCAATATCTCCAGTTTTTTAATAAAGGACAATCTGGATTGCTTCAGACGATATTTCCTATCTTCTTCGGTCACCTTATCCCAAAATACTTTTGAGTCTTTTGCGGAGGGGAGTTTCCTCATTGGTGTACCTCCTTATAATATCATTTAAAACATCCTTATCCACTTTTCCAAATTCAAACAAGTCATAAATATCCGCCCTGTCTCTTGGTCTAAAAGACATTAATTTGGTGACAATAAGGTATTCGGGAGTAAATACTTTGATGGGAACACCAGTCACCCTGACCTGTTTCGCATTCCTGAGAGCCTCTTCAAAGATGGGGTGGACAGAAACGGGGAACATGTCTACCGGAACCCCCTCCACAACAATTCTCTGCCCTTGAGCTTTGTATCCAATATCCGTCAGCGTCTGCCAGAGTTGATGATAACCCCTGTCATCCACCAGAAAATAAAGATCTAAGTCTATCGTGTTCCTGGGTTCTGCGTAATAGTTCACCGCAACCGCCCCCCCGATGGCGTAATCTTGGAACACTTTTTTCTTCTTAAGCTGGTTGAAAATTTTAAAGACGGCTAAAAATTTCATGCCTATATTAGCAGTTTCACCCCCGATCTCACTTAAATTTTACCAATATAGTGATAAGGGGTCAATAAGAATTAAATGGGGAAGGGTGGGTATGAGAATGACCTTTGGTCCGCCAACCTGAAAACCACTGTGACAAAATTGTGACTGAATTAACTCAAAAAGACCGAAATAGATAGAATAGACTGAAAGGAATTTACCCTTGAATTTCTAATGATTTAACGAAACCCCTTTCTAACGGGGTTTATTCGGGTATCGATAAAGGGAAGTGAGCCCTTTCGGAAAAGGAAGGGGAAGGCAAGCGAATGATCTTCTCGCCCTCTTTGATCGTATACGTGCTCCACTGATGACATTGTGGGCAGTAAGCGACCCATTCTATCGAATCCCTTTCGCAGACAGAGCAAGAGAAGGGGAGGTAGGAAGTACCGCTCAATTCGAAAGTCTTCTCAAACTCTTGGGCAGCCCGACCGAAATCCTTTTTATGGAGGTAGATCTCCGCCAGAAGCCTGTGCAGCGCCGGAAAGTCCTTTAGCTTTAAACTGATCTCATTGATCACCTCAAGGGCTTCATCCAACATCTCCAATCTCAAACAGAATTTTGCATAAAAAAAGGCGATCACCCAGTTGTCCGGGTTGTGTTGGATTACCCTCTGATAGATACGGAAAAGGGTGCTCGGGTCCCCCCGACCAAGATAGAGGTCCTCCAATCGAAGAATAAAAATGATGGATTTAAATCGGGTGAAGCTCTTTCCCCAAACCTTTCCGGCAGAGGCCCATCTTCCCATGCGGAGGTAGATATCGCCCAACAATACAAATCCAGGCTGGAAGGTCTTCCTTTCTCGAACGATCTCTTTGGCCTCTTTCAGGGCACTCTCCAGATTTTCTTCGCCCCCTCGGTTTAAGCGTTCCCTAGCATGTTCATACTTCAATCCCAAATAGAAAAGGGTCTCCTCCTCCTCAGCCTGTTTTCCCTTGGTAAATTTAAGAATCGACTTTTGGATTCGGATCGCCTCCTCCCACCTTCGACTGTTCAGATAGATCTCCCTCAAACTTCTTAGCACTTTGAGATTTGTCTCATCCAAACCAATGGCAAGGTTCAGGATTCGGATGGCCTCGTCGAATCGCTTCATCCGTTGGTACAGGGCTGCCTCGCTCACGAGAATGTCCACATTCCTCATATCGATCAGCCGCGCCCTTTCCAACCAATGGAAGGCCTCCTCATCATTACCCTCTTTGAGGGCGATCTCCGAGAGCCTGAAATAGAGATCGATCTGTGAGGGATCTCTTTTCAAAACCTCAACAAAGTGGGATTTGGCTTTGGGTAGATTCCCTCGAAGAAAGTTATCCATCCCTTTATTCAAATCTTCCTTGAGGGATTGCCCTTTCTTTATTTGGCGGGATTTCTGGTAGCCCTCGATGGCCCGTTTGGCATCCCGGGCCAAAGTGCTGATGAAGACCAACATCGCACCCAAGACAAAGGAAGAGATCATGAGGGTGGAGAGGTCAGTCGGAATAACCTCCCCAAAAAAACGAAATTCCACATCCAAAGGGTTGATCAGGGAAAGCCAGCAGAAGAGAGAGATCACGATCAGAATCATGATCAATAGCAGCCGGACTAACATACCTATAACTTTCCTTTCTCCAGTTTGGTTAAACAAGGAACACAATATTTTGCAACCAACCTAACTTCGAGCCGTTTGAGACTGATAGGCCCTCCGCACTCCTCACAGATACCATAGGTTCCATTCGCAATACGATCCAGGGATTCATCGACCTCTTGTAGCCTCATCCGTTCATTCTCATTCAGGCTGAGCAAAATCTGTTTATTATAAATATTGGCCGCCTCATCCCCAATGTCCTGAATCCCATCTTGCCCCATCTCTTTTGAAGATTCGTAGATCTGTTTGACCTCTCCGACGATCTGCTCCCTCTCTTTGAGAAGGATCTTTTTAAATCGTGCAAGGGTCTTTTTATCCACTCCCTTTTTTAGATCCAATTGTCCTTTCACCACTATTCACCCCTTTTGCAAATCGATCCGTGGAGCGTCGACCCAGAGCCCTTCGAGATCATAGAATTTTCGAACCGGTTCCAGAAAGATATGGACCACCACATCTTCGTAATCCATCAAGACCCACTTTCCCCCGAGCGTTCCCTCTTGACCAAGAGGCCGGATCCCCTTCTTTTTGAGGGCCTCCTCAATCCCTTGGGCAATGGCCTGAACCTGGCGGTCCGACTTGCCGCTCAGGAGAAGAAAGTAATCGGTGAAGGAAGTAATCTCTTTCAACTCCAGAAGGACCGGATTCAGGGCCTTCTTTTCAATGGCTGTCTTCAAACAGAGCAAGGACTTTGTCCTCGAATCGGTGGCCATATCCTCCTAAATGGGTAATTTTGAGCTTAGCATTATACCAGAAAAAATGGCGATGACAACAAAAAAATACTATCTGCCAAAGATATTTGAAATTTCCCCTCACCCTGATCCCGGAATTTCGATTTCGCCATTTGAGCTTTAAGCCTAATTCCTCCTGTAAAGTCTATTTTTTTGTATATAGGCCTCCACCTCGCCAGGGACAAGATACCTCACAGTCTCCCCCTTTTCGATTAACTCCCGGACTTTTGTCGAAGAGATATCCAGAACCGTGATCTCTTTAAAGTGGAGGGTGTGACCCGAATTATGGATCCAACCCTTGATTTCCTGATCATAGCGGAAAACAGGGACTAAGGCCTCTGGGAGTGGAGATTCGGAATCGGTCGGTACGACCCCCTTACCGGGGACTCGTACCGAGGTGAAAAGGGTCTTCTGAAATCCGGGGCGGGTCATCACAATGAAGTTGCAAAGGGAGAAGAGGCATTGAAATTCTTTCCAAGTCTCGATCTCCACAAACGCATCCCTTCCCAAGATGAAGAAGAAGACATCCTGATGCTTCTCCCGGAAATACCGGATCGTATCGATCGAGTAAGATTTTTCAGGTCTTGAAAGTTCAATGTCGGTGGTGGAGAAAAAGGGATTAGTAGCGGTGGCCAGCCTCACCATTTCAAGACGATGCTTCGCCTCGATGACCTCTTCTGCCACTTTATGGGGTGGGATGGCTGCCGGGATGAAGATCACCTGCTGGAGTCCGAAGGCCTCCCGAATCTCTTCCGCCCCCCGGAGATGACCCAAATGGATGGGATTGAATGTCCCTCCAAATAACCCAATTCTTTTCTCTTGTGTCTCCTTCTTTATCTCCAATTCCTCCTTATTCACTCAGCAATTGCATAAAAACTTTCCAAAAGGTAGTTGGGTGTGCTGGAAAACCTTTACACCTGCCTGCGCGTAGCCGCTTCGGCGAAGGCAGGGCGCAACCTTTGAACGTTTCGCTGTTTCGTTTCCAGACAAATTCCAAAGGTCACCTTAGGTGAAATCGCATGTTACCCATAAAACATATCAAAGAACCGCTTGGTAAAGGTTTGAAAGCACACTCAACTACCTTATTTAATGCAACATCTGGGTTAACTCGAAATGGATTCCAAGGTTTGAGACACCGCCTCCATCAGGCTCTCGACCCCCTCTCCTGTTTTACCAGAAATCAGAAAGAGCCGGTATCCCATCTTCTTAAATTGGACCTCCACATCCATCGCCCGTTCACGAACCGATGGAATGTCGATTTTATTGAGTGCAATGATTTGGGTTTTTTCATGGAGCGAAGGGTGATAGGCATTCAATTCATGATTGAGGGCCTGGAAGTCCTTGACTGGATTTCGAGAGGATCTGTCAGAAATATCTAAGAGGTGAATGAGAAGATGTGTCCGCTCCACATGGCGGAGGAATGTCAATCCAAGGCCTGCTCCTCGTGAGGCGCCTTCGATCAAACCAGGAATATCAGCAACCACAAAGGGTCGGTGCTCCTCTCTGGTCACCACTCCCAAATTGGGGACCAGCGTGGTGAAGGGATAGTCTGCGATCTTTGGTCTGGCAGAGGAGATTTTGGAGAGAAGGGTTGATTTTCCGACATTGGGATAACCAATGAGGCCAACATCGGCGAGGAGTTTCAGTTCAAATCGAAGCCAAAATTCCTCACCTTTCTCACCCTTTTCAGCATGACGGGGCGCACGATTTGTAGCGGTGGCAAACCGTGCATTCCCTCTGCCGCCCCGACCCCCTCTTGCGACAACGAACCGTTGGCCATCAAAGAGAAGGTCTTGCAAAACCTCCCCGACCTGATCATCTCGAACAAGGGTGCCGACCGGAAACCGAATGATGAGATCCTCTCCGTTCCTTCCTGCCTGGTCTTTACCTTTACCGTGGGTCCCTTTTTGGGCAAGAAATTGTTTTGGGTAGGTTAAATCGAGAAGGGTAGAAAGTTGAGCATCTGCCTGAAGGATCACATCCCCACCTTTTCCTCCATCACCGCCGTTCGGACCTCCTCTTGGAACAAAACGTTCTCTACGGAAACTGACACACCCATTTCCACCATTGCCTGCCTTCACATGGATTCTTGCCTCATCCACAAACTTCATCTTCACCCCGTTAGTCCCGCCTTGCGGGATAAAAGTGATGATGAACCTTATTCAGAATTTAAATACCTTTCAGAAAGGGCATGGTTTAAAGCCACGCCATTTCTAACGGGGTTCACTGATTACAGGCTAAGTGGAGGGTGGCCCCTGAACCCAACGTGGTGCAGGGCTAAAAAGCTTGGGCGTAGACACTTACCCGTTTTTTATCTCTTCCTTTCTTCTCAAATTTTACGATCCCATCAATTCTGGAAAAAAGGGTATAATCCTTCCCCATCCCGACATTCTCTCCGGGATGAATCCTGGTCCCTTTTTGACGGATCAAGATGTTTCCTGCTTGAACCGATTGCCCGCCGAATCGTTTGACGCCCAAGCGCTGTCCTG
>Ga0315274_10014766_pt1 | contig 11069 bp, 7 predicted proteins | sample YL17G02_20_MG_FD_203700 | JGI IMG/M metagenome (GOLD analysis project Ga0315274, IMG submission 203700) | Sediment microbial communities from Yellowstone Lake, YNP, Wyoming, USA - YL17G02_20 | ecosystem: Environmental > Aquatic > Freshwater > Lake > Sediment | place: USA: Wyoming | collected...
TGACCGAAATGGCCTGTTTCGATCCCGAAGGCGTGATGGAGCAGGAGCAGACCTTTCTGCGCACGTTGGGCGAGGTGGCCAGCTACCATCTGGCCGACGATCAGCTCATACTGCGAGATGCGCAGGGCAACGGGGTGTTAGTCTTTGCCCCGGTCGAGCCTGTGCCGGACGCGGCGCTCGAGGGCACCGCCTGGGCGCTGACCACGTTTGTCGACGGCGATGTGGCCAGTTCGCTGATCAGCGGGACCGCCATCACGCTCTTGCTTGAGGATGGTACCGCCAGGGGATCCGCCGGCTGCAACGACTACGGAGGAGAGTATACCCTGCAGCCCGGAATCCTGGAGATCCCGGAAATCGACACTACCGAACAGCGATGCCTGGAGCCGGCCGGCATCATGGAGCAGGAGACTCAGTACACCGCCATTCTGGAGGGTGTGACCACCTTCGAACTCGACGGTAACCAACTCGTTCTTGGAACCGACGGCGGTAGCGGGCTGGTGTTCGTGGCCCAGGCGCCGCCCACTTCAACCCAGGCCAGTCAAGAGCCCCCGGCTGAACAGGGCGCGCAGGAAGCGCTCATCAGCTACTTCTCGCTGCTGAGCAACGGCCGGTATTCCCAAGCCGTGGAACTCTACGGAGGAGACTACGATACGCTCACAGAGTGGAATCCGGACATCGATCCCAGCGACCATGCCGGCCTGCTCGAAAGGGGCTGCATGATGAACGGACTGCAGTGCCTTGTTGTCCACCAGATCGGCGCGATCGCCCAGGCCTGGGCCGTCCTATCCGGCGGGGCCCAACCCGCTCGTGCCCTCCAGGCAATGGAGGCGGTCGCCGCCCGCCTGGTAGACAGCGAGAGCCAATTGATGACGCTCTTCGCTCCGCCCTTCGACAAGACACTGGACGATCCGGGCTACATAAGCGGCTATCCCCCGGGGGTCCGCGAAAACGGAGGTCAGTACACGCACGGCGCCCTGTGGGCGATTTGGGCCTTTGCCAAGCTGGGCCAGGGGGACCGTGCTGGAAGGCTGTTCCGGCTGCTCGATCCGATCCACCACACTGCCAGCCCCGAGCAAGTCGCTCGCTACATGGTTGAGCCCTACGCAATTGCGGCAGACGTGTACAGTGTGGCCCCTGACAAGGGCCGTGGCGGCTGGACCTGGTACACCGGCTCAGCAAGCTGGATGTACAGAGTCGGCCTGGAGGCGATTTTGGGGCTTCAGCGCAGTGGCTCGTCCTTCCAGATCTCTCCCTGCATTCCGAGAGACTGGCCAGGCTACAAAATCAACTACAGGGATGGGGGGACGCTATATCGAATCTCAGTGCGGAATCCTCAGGGAGTGAACCAGGGAGTGAAAAACGTGACGCTCGACGGAGACGTCTTGCCTGGCCTGGAAATCCCTCTGCTGGGAGACGGCCAGGCCCACGAAGTTGAGGTCGAGATGGGCTAGACAGCCCACGAGCTCGCGGCAAGGGGCGAGCTTGACTCTGCCGGCTCTGGCGGCTCACCCCGCCGGAGGTAATTCTCGTACCTGTTTCCAGTCCGTCACGCCTGAGTTCTGTTCCCCTTACCTTTAGGCAGATCCCACCTCGCCGGGGGCATCGTTGCCTTGGCCAGCGGTTCCCTCTACCTCGACCGGCAGGGGACCTGAGCCCCCTCCTATCAGCGCCAACAGTCGCACCTCGTCGCCATCTCTCAGCACATAGTCCCTGGAAACTCTCCGACCGTTGACGATGATCACCGACACTGCCCGGCGTTCGATCCCCATCGCCTCCAGGAACTCAGGGACAGTCTGCCCACTCTCAACCGAGAGCCGGTCACGGCCCCCCACATACTGCTTGAGCCTGCCTATAAGGACAATCTCCGCCCCACCCATGTGTACTACGCCCTGTTTCCCCGTGACTTCTTACGCAGTTCGAGCCGATGCGACCATACCTCGCGGAGAGCCGTTGCAGTGAGCCGGTGGCGGCCTGAGCGGTATCCAGTGCCCCTGCGTGAGCCGGTGGCGAAGAAAGCACGTGCCAGCATCACCAGAACTAGCACCTTCCACCCCAGGCGTAGCCGTGGTAGGGCCAACCGTCGCCGAAGATAGAGAACGTGCCGCGTTCTCCACGGAACCTATGGCTATAGAAGCAGCAAATCGGCTACCCAGCCGATCCCCAGCTCCTCCAGTTTCGCTCTAGTCGGCGTTCCCTTGGCGGTGTCCCATCCGGCCATGGCATAGTAGGTCCCCAGGGCGCGCTGTACTTCCTCTTCGTCCAAGGCAACGCCATCGGTGGGGCCACCAACCAGAGGCTCGAAGAACTTCCTGGGCAGCGCGTCCTGCTCTCGCCCCACGCCTTCACGGGCGTTGAAAGCGCGCAACATGTTCAGCCGCCGTTCGCCGAGCTTCATCAGCTCCCACAGGCTGACCTCCCAACCGGTCACAGCCCGCACCAGCTCCACTAGCTGGCCCGGCCCGTACAACTGCCAGGTGGGCCCATAGACGAACTGGCAGAGGTTCAGGCTGTCCAAGGCACTGTACAGACACTGCATATAGAAAGCGTATCGAACCTTCTCGGGATCGAGCACGTCGGCAGGTCTCGGATCTAGCAAGCCGAACTGGGCCAGCTTGTCCAGGTCTCCAGACTCAGGGGCGTAGGAGTCGTCATGCTCGTGGGACTGGTGGTCGGCACCAAAGGGGTTCACAGCGTAGATGAGGGCCAGAGACCGCTTGACCTGAGGCATGTGGGCCGGCGCCTCCTGCTTCTTCACCGTGGTCAGGAACTCCTCGCTCCCTCGCCTGATGGTCTCTGCTGCCCGAGCCGACCCTTCGGCCAGGAGGTCACCAAAGCCTTCTCGCCGTCCGATTTCCTCCGTCATCTGGACCATCGCCGAGGCGTTGCCGAAGCGAAGTTCGATCCCCCCGGTGTCCTCCGCGGTGATAATCCCCCGCTCGAAGCACTCCATGGCCCAAGCGATGGTGGCACCACAAGAGATGGTATCCAGGCCGTATCTGTTGCACAGCTCGTTGGCCCTCGCCACCGCCCCTAGGCTGCCCACCCCGCAGTAAGAACCCAAAGCCGCGAGGGTCTCGTACTCGGGCCCGCCGTACAGGGGATCCACCAGGTAGGATCCCTGAGTGACCTCCACCACGCGTTTACAGCGCACAGCGCACCCATAACAGGTGTCTCGGTCCTTCCGTATGGTCTCATTCATCGTCTCGCCCGAGATAAGCTCGGAACCTTGAAAGACACCGCTGCTGAAGTTGTGGGTAGGCAACCCGCCCACGGCATTCTGAGCTTCGACTGTCTCGGCCGTGCCCATCAGCGCTAATCCCGCGACTCCTGACTCCTCCACCCGATCCGCCCCCCACTTGGCCAGCGCCCTCAGAGTAGCCTGGTCTGCCATTGCTGGACGGGCCTTGCCGCGGACGGCGATCGCCCTGAGGTTCTTCGAGCCCATCACCGCGCCCATGCCCGTGCGGCCGTTGGCCCGGTTGCACATGTTGATCAAGGCTGCAAAGCGCACACCCTTCTCGCCGGCCGGTCCACACTGCAGCACCTGAATCCGTCCCTCCTTCAACTCCTCGCGGATGAGCACCTCGACCTCGCCGGTGACCCTCCCCCATAGCCGGCTGGCATCGCGCAGTTCGACCTGTCCGTCGTGAATCCACAGGTAGAGCGGGCGGCTCGCCCTCCCGCTGAGGATGATGGCGTCGAAGCCAGCAAACTTGAGCTCTGCTGGCCAGAAGCCGCCACACTGGGAATCTCCTACGAGCCCCGTAAGGGGAGACTTGGCCACAGCGGTCATGCGGCTCTGGCCGGAGATGGCCGCGCCGGTCAAAACACTCAGCGCCAGAATCAGATGGTTGTCCGGTCCGAGTGCATCAACTCCCGGTGGAGTGTCCTTGAGCAGATAGTAGAGCCCCAAGGCGCTCCCACCGAAATAGGTGCGGTAGAATTCCTGGGGTGGCTCTTCCACCCGCCACTCCTCTCTCGTCAAATCTACGTGCAGCAGTCTGCCATTGTATCCGCAGGGCATCCGTCACCCCCTCACTCTCTCTTGCTGCTATGTTTGGCACAGCGTACGCGCCGCCGTGCCAGGGCTTGAGCCACCAGTAACACCTTTCACCGCCCGGCGAGCCCACCTTCTGGGGATCCCGGGGCAGCGCTGCCAGCCCTCGCGCTGGGCGGGAAGGGTTCGTCCGACGTTGCCTTGACAGCTAGCGCCAGCCGCCGGGGAGCGCTGTCCAGAAGAACCGCGTCAGCTCACCCAAGACGGGCGCTGTCAACGCAGGCTGAAGGCGGGATCGAACATCTCTTTGAAGAAGGCCGTCGCTTCTTCCTCCGACGGGACACCTCTCTTCGCAAAGAGCTCGAGAATCTGCACGATGTTCGGATTGGTGCGATAGATCTTTACCAGCTCGGGCAGATGATCTGACAAAGCTCCCTGGATCTCAGAGATGCTTGTTGGCAAGCCGACGTCTTCGATCAGCTTGTGGACGGCAAAGATTCCCCTCTCGGCCACATCGTTGCCGGCCCCAGATATCGTTTCATCCATTGCTTTGGCGATTCGAGCCAGTATCGGCTCGTTTACAGCAAGGTTGTACTTCATGCAATAAGGCAGGGCCAGGGCACAAGCCTCTCCATGGTGAATGCGGTAGTACCCCCCCAACAGATGGCCCACGGCGTGGGCCTCGACATCGCCAGCGTTCGATTCGGAAAAGCCCTCGATCAGCGTCGCCCACGCCATGCTCGTTCTGGCTTCCAGGTTGCCGCCATCAAAGGTGGCTTTTCGCAGATTGGCTGCTATCAGTCTGACGGACTCCAGGGCCAGCGCCTGAGTCAGGGGCGTGGCCATCTTGGACAGGGCGGATTCAATGGCATGGGACAACGCATCTATCCCCGTGGCCGCAGTGAGTCTACTAGGCACGGTCAGGGTCAGCATAGGATCGACGATGGCCAGCGTGGCCCGTGCGTTGAGAAACCCACCCTTCACCCTCTCTTCGGGCAAGAGCACGACAGCGTCTGGCGTGATCTCGGCCCCTGTCCCTGAGGTTGTGGGCACTGTAATCAGCGGAAGCCCCTCCGTTTCGAACGCCATTCCCAGATAGGTTTCCAGAGGCGCCGCGCTGGTCAAGGCTTTGGCCACCACCTTGGCCACGTCCAGCGCACTCCCGCCGCCAACGCCCACCAGAATGTCGGGCCGACTGGAACGCGCTGCGTCCAGGACCGCCTCATAGACAGCCACCGTGGGTTCTGGCTCCACCCGATCGCAGAGATCCACCACAAACCCCTGTCGCTTCAGCGACGCCTCAACCCTGTCAGTCAGGCCGGCCTTAGTAACTCCAGGATCTGTGATGATCAAACAACGTCGCCCTTCAACGAGGCTCGAGGCCTCCAGGCCCACTTGCTCGACGGCGTTGACCCCGAACACGACCCTGCCTATAGATGCGTACTCAAACACCTGCTGCTCGACTTCCGACACAGGCATTCTCTCACCCCTCCGAATGGTCTTCCTTCATATGGCCTGCAGTCTCGCGACCAGCCACCCCGCCGGGGTTGGGGATGCACCCATCCAATGCTCATTTCCAGCCAAGGTATGGGCCTGTCTCTCAGGCCAGGTCCCCTCGCCACACCGCGAACGGCACGCGCCCTGGTGGGCGCTTCGCCTGCCGGTCATGCTTGCGGCGAACCCTCCCCATCACTTCCCTGCTCTGCGCAGTTGCGGGTCCAGCCAGTCACGAAGGCCGTCGCCGAGCAGATTGAAGCCCAGGACGGTGACAAACAAAGCAGCACCAGGGAAAGTGGCCACCCACCAGAAATCTCGCATGTACGGTCGGCCATCCAGAATCATGGCCCCCCACTCGGGTTGTGGTGGCTGGGCACCCAACCCCAGGAAACTAAGCCCTGCAGTCGACAGGATAGCATAACCCACGTCCAAGGTAATCTGGATGAGCAGCACTGGCAGCACATTGGGCCAGATATGCCTTCCCAGGATGCGCAAGAAGCTAGCGCCCGTGCACCTGGCTGCGAGCACGTACTCCCTACTCTTGAGGCTCAACGCCTGCCCTCGGGCCATGCGGGCATACCAGGGCCAGTATACGGTGGTAAGGGCAATGGCCGTACTTGTCAGACCGCGGCCCAAGGTGGCTGCGATAGCGATTGCGAAGATCAGGGCTGGGAAGGCCAGGAACAGGTCCGTGAGCCGCATCAGGATCTCGTCGGCACTGCCGCCAGCGAAGCCAGCCAAGAGACCCACACTGACTCCCACCGTCACTGCCACGCTCAGGATCACGGCGGCCATGGACACGGAGTACTTCGCGCCGCTCAACACGCGGCTTAACACGTCCCGCCCCACCTGATCTGTCCCAAACCAGTGATCCTTGGACGTTGGTTGGAGGCGCGATCTCGGGTCGATTTCCGTTGGTGAGTGGGGGGCGATTTTACTACCGAAGATGGCAAGAAACAGGACAAAGAAGACGATAGTCACCCCCACAGCATTTAGCCAGTCCCGGCTCAGATAACGGACGGTGTCTCTGGCTAATCGGGTGAATCGTCCATTCTCTGTCTCTGCCACTATTCACGCACCCTTGACCCTAAGGTCCGCACAATACCCGCTTTCTGCCGTCAGAGGCTTATCCTTGGATCGATGGCCGCGTAGACTATATCCACGACCACATTGGCCACAAGGTAGACCGCCCCTATCAGCAGAGCGACCGCCATTACCGCGCTGTGGTCTGCGGACAGTATGCTCTTGGCAGCGTACCTCCCCACGCCGGGCCAGTTGAAGATCACCTCCACAAGCACGTCCCCTCCAAGAGCCCACCCTATCTGCATGCCGATCATGGTCACCGTGGGCAGCAGGGCGTTCTTCAGTGCGTGCCGGACGATGACCACTGTCTCCTTCATCCCCTTGGCGCGCGCCGTGCGAATGTAGTCCTGCAGCATCACCTCCAGCATGCTGGCCCGCGTCAAGCGCGCAATTACCGCGAGTGGCTCCAGGCTGAGCACCATGGCAGGCATTATGAGGTGCTTCGCCGCGTCGATGAATGCATCCCACCTTCCAGCAAGCAGAGCATCGGCGGTGTACAAACCAGTCGGGTGTGCGAAAGCCGTGAGATCCGTGCTAGTCCGCTCCCCGAAGGGTAGCCAACCCAGGCGGTAGTACAGCAGCAACTGCAGTAGCAGACCCAGCCAGAAAGCTGGTATAGAAAGGCCGCCAACGGAGAGCAGGCGACCAAGATGGTCGATCACGCTCCCCCTGTAAGCAGCCGTCAGCACCCCGATAGATATGCCCCCAAGAACGGCTAAGCACATCGCGCAAAAGACCAATTCCACGGTGGCCGGAAAGAAGTCTTTCAGGTCCTGCACCACAAGCCGTCGCGAATCCATCGATACCCCTAGATCTCCCCGCAGCAGCCGCGAGATGTATATCCCATACTGTTGCGGAAGAGGCCGATCCAGCCCGTACCGGCGCCTAATGTTGTCCAAGATCTCAGGACTCGCCTTCGGGCCTGCCATCAAGCGCGCCGGATCAGCAGGGATGACGTGGGAAAGCGTGAAGGTCACCACCGTCAGAATCCACAGAACAAGCACGGTGAAAAAAGCGCGTCGGATTAGGAACCTGCTCAATGCGACTGATCCCCTACCGGTGTCGTTGACCGCCGAGATTAGGCAGAGAGGCCGTCACCGGGCCCCTCTACCCAATACCACTGGCTTTGTCACTCTCGGTACATATCGTACAAGGGATAGGTCTCGGTGTACAGCGGCACAAACTCATAGCCCTTGATGTCGGTGCGATGGATGGTCTTGTCAGGGTCCTCGCTCACCCACAGGCAGGGCGGATCCTGTTCCGTGAGCACGTTCTGGAACTCCTGGGCAAGCACCTCGATCTCCTCCTTGGTGCTTGCCACTCTCATTTCATTCAGCAGCTCGTCAGCCCGAGGATTGGCGTAGTACGAGCCATTGGCGCCTTTGCTGCCCCAGTTTTCGGAGTGATAGAGTGCCTGGGCAGCGTTCCACGGATCGTCATAGTCAGGCCACCAACCCATATCCGCGAAATTGAATCGTCCCTCTATCGGAGAATCGCTGAATATGGTCGTGAATTGGGTTTCGGAATCGACCTTCTCGATCGTGAGCTTCAGGCCAAGTTTCTCAAGCTGCGACTGCATCAACAGGTCGGCTCCAGCTGCATAGTGCCCAGAAGTGAGCCACACCAACTCCGTACCCGGCTCGACGCCCGCCTCTGCCAACAACTCCCTCGCTTTCTCCAGATCGGTCTCGTATTTGAAGATGTCCGGATCGTACCCAAACTGGCTCGCAGTGAAAGGACCGTAGAGCCGCTGCACCTGACCCATCTGGATCACGTCCACGTGATCATCGTAGGGGAAAGCATAGGACATCGCCTGTCGTGCCTCAGGACTGGCCAAGGGACCATAGGCACCCATGAAGACTATGGTGTACTTGAGACCATACTCCATATGGGCCACAAGGCTAGGGTTCTGCCTCAGCACTTCGTAGTCCTCAGGTGTTACCCTGACGACGAGGTCCACATCCCCTCTCTCCAGCAACTGCCTGTTTTGAGAGACGTCCTCGATCACCTTGACGACTACCTTGTCGAAGTGACTGCCTTCCCATCCCTGCCAGTAGTCATCGAATTTGACGAGTGTTACCTCCTCGGTGGGCCTGAACTCCTCCAGCACATATGGGCCAGTACCGACCGCATGCGTGTCCAGCCACGCATGTGACCAGTCTCCTTCAGCCTGGTTCTCATTGAAAGCCTTCGGGCTCACGATCCACGAACCGTAGGACGAGGCCAGAGCGTCCGCAAGGGCTGGTTGCGGTTCGTCAAACTCGAACCTGATAGTGTACTCGTCAACTATGACCATTTGGTTCTCCGGGTCTGTTAGGAAACGTCCCATGACCCCAGAGAGGGAAAGCTCGATCCCAACCGTTCGTATGTAGTTGTCCTTGACTGCCTTGGCGTTGAAAGGAGTGCCATCGTGGAATTTCACACCCTGGCGCAGGCGAAACGTCCAGACGGTATTGTCCTCGTTTGCTTCGTACGACTCGGCAAGCACTAGTTTCAAGCCTCCGCCGGGCTTAGCCGCCAGGAGGCCTTCATAGACGCCCCTCTGAACCAGCGAACCCGACGCGCTTGGGAATCCCGGTGGGTCGATCCCGGAAATGCCTTCGTACGTACTGATGAGGAGAGTGTTGGGATCACGTCCTAACTCGGGCGCTGGGACCGGAGAAGTAGACGTGGCCTCTGGCTGCGGCCGGGGCGTGCCCTCCGGGGCCTCGGTCGGTGTCACTGCAGGACCGCACGCCGATACCAGCAACCCAACGGCAACGAAAACGGTGACTAGTGTAGCTATTCTGACTCTCATCTCTCCTTCCTTTCTTTCCAATGGAATGAATGGCCTACCATGGTAATCTGTCGTTCTGGGCCAGCCTACCATTGAGGTTCCGTTCAATCACCCCCTTTCCTTGCCTAGTTTAGCTCCGTTGCACCAACGCTTGGCCAACTCTGACTCATCAACCCACCGCCCGACGGACTACCAACTAGAGGAATCCTTGTCTTCTCGCGCACAACTTCTGCACGATCATCCATTTCTGACAACCCCACTTTTCGCGGACACCGTCGTCAATCATGCCGACGATGACTTCCACGTGTCCTTCTGCTAAGGCAGTTCTGCAGGGATCCGCCACTCATAGATATCCTTGAGAATCTGTGTCAGCAGAGTAGTCCTGGTGCTCCGGACACCGGGGATGGCCTGGAGCTCCTCGGTGATCAATGCTTGCAGGTCTTCAATGTCAGCCGCATTTGCCTGAACAAACAGGTCGCGATCCCCTGCAACGACGGCCACGTAGCTCACGCTCTCAATCGTGGCTGCCACCTCGGCCACCTCTCTCACCTTGCGGGGTTCCGTCTCAATGGAGATATCGGCAACGATGCGATAGCCAAGCGCCTTGGCGCTCGCCACCGCGGTTACCTTGATGATGCCCTTCTCGCTAAGCCTCCTTATCCTGTTACGAACGGTCCTGGCTGAGATGTTGCCCAGCGCCCGCGCTATCTCGGCGCAGGGCATTCTTCCGTCCTCCATAAGGAGATCTACGATCGATCGATCCACGTCATCGATTCTCGACTTCATCTCATCTCCCCTGAGCACCTCCTCAATCTACCACGAGTATACCACTTGTCGACTGGATGTCAAGATTCTGGCCTATTTGTTTACGAAACCGCCCCCTCTCTTGCCGATTGCTGCACTATCGGCCAGTGTATCTAGCACTAGTGAGAACGTCGGGCAGAACGACTTCCGTTTGGAAACGGGAAGACTGGATGAGGTGACTGAGGTTTTGGACGTGGGTCTGATGTGGCAGACTGCCCCCTCACGCTCCCCACCGCCCAGCAGGAACTGCGGATGGCATCAACCCTGCTTGCGATGAGCGATCGTGACCAAGCTCATTATCTTCAGAAAAGGAACCCGTCGCGGTCGAATCCGTGCGGTCACCTGGGACAGCCAGTCTCCCCACCGAGATCAGCCCCCACGGGTGCTGGAGAACTGCTCTCGGGCGCGTGGCGAGAACTCAGCGTTGACGCCCTCATACGCCCTACATAGTCACTTCGACGCGGTGGGTCCCACCATCTCCAAAAACGGCGACCACATTGCCTTCGATCTCCTGGCCATCCACCTTGACCGACCTCACCCCTTTGGAGAGGTGATGGGGGTTCTTAACCTCGATCCGGTAAACCGTTTTCCTGAACTCTCTCGTCACCTTGAACCCATCCCAGCTCAAGGGAATACGCGGGTCGATCAGGAGCCCCTCGTAGATCGGCCTGACCCCCAGGATGTACTGCGTGGCTGTCTGATAGGCCCAGGAGGCAGTGCCCGTGAGCCAGCTATTGCGGGCCGTTCCGAACAAAGGATGCTCGTCACCCAGGATGTTCTGGGCATAAACGTAGGGCTCGCATTCATACTGCTCGATCACGTCGTTCTTGGTCGCCGGGTTGATCTCACTGTAGTACTCGAAGGCCTGGTCTCCGTTCCCGAGGATCGTCTCGGCAATGATGACCTTGGGTT